>Ga0105048_10003636_pt1 | contig 25255 bp, 26 predicted proteins | sample MAT05_FD_78382 | JGI IMG/M metagenome (GOLD analysis project Ga0105048, IMG submission 78382) | Freshwater microbial communities from Lake Fryxell liftoff mats and glacier meltwater in Antarctica - MAT-05 | ecosystem: Environmental > Aquatic > Freshwater > Ice > Liftoff microbial mat | place... | reverse complement strand
CGCAGATAGCTCAGCGACGAGTATCCCGTGCCGAAGTCGTCGATCGCCAGTCGAACACCAAGCTCCCGAAGCTGCCCGAGTTTGGTCGCCGCGAGCGCCGGATCCTGCACAAGCGCCGTCTCTGTCATCTCCAGCACTAGGGCCCGAGGGTCAAGGCCGGCAACGCGCAAAGCGTTCTGGACGTGATCGAGCAGTTCCGGCGCAGCCAATTGCCGTGCGGACAGATTCACCGCCATCGTCAGCGGAGCTGAGTGTCGGTCGCGCCAGATAGCCGCCGTTCGACACGCGGTCAGCAGAACCCATTCCCCGATAGCGACGATCATGCCGTTGTTCTCGGCGATCGGAATGAATTGGTCGGGCGGAATCGTGCCCAACACTGGGTGCTCCCAGCGCACGAGCGCTTCAAAGCCGACAATCCGGTTTGTCTCCAGCTCGACAACTGGTTGGTAGACCAATGAGAGTTGCTCGCCGTCAATCATGTGCACCATGTAGCTCTCGAGCCGCAGACGCTCGACAGCGTGTGCCCGCATCGTCGATTCAAAGACCATCCAGCGTGCTTTGCCCGTGGTCTTGGCCTGGTACATAGCCACATCGGCGTCGCGTAGCAAGGACGAAGCCGTCGCGATGAAATCGCCGTAAGCGATACCAATGCTGGCCGACAGTTTCACCTCGCGGTCGCCCAGCGCGATCGGAGCCGCCAGGGCCTGCAGCGTCCGGTCAGCGATTGCCTCAGCTTCTTCGTGCACACGGCCGGATTCCTCGACCAGAATCGCGAACTCATCGCCGCCCAAGCGTGCGACCGTGTCGCCCAAGCGCACGACCGCCCAAAGGCGATCGGCAACTTCCTTCAGGACGGCGTCGCCCGCTTCGTGGCCGAGCATGTCGTTCACGTTTTTGAACCCGTCTAGGTCGACATAGATGACCGCCGGATCGAAGCCGCTGCGACCACTACGACTGAGCGCATGGTTGACGCGGTCGCGAAAGAGCGCACGATTGGCCAGACCGGTCAGCGAGTCGTGGAAGGCCTGATGCAGCAGGTCGTCCTCTGACTGCTTACGAGCGGTGATGTCGTGGACGTTCACCACGATGCCGCGAACATCTGGATCGTCGAGCAGATTGACAGCGCGCGTCGAAAGCCACAACTCGCTGTCGTCGGGACGCCGGATGTGGGACTCGCCGGACATGACGACGCCAGGCGACAGCAGAGCCTCGTTGAACAGATTCGGCGTCACATCGTCGGTCGCTGCTACGAAGTCCAGCGCTCGGTGCCCGAGCGTGTCCTCACCGGGATGGCCGACCAGCGCGGCGAGGGCAGGCGCGTGGTTCATAATCACACCGTCGGCGTCGAGCATTAACACCGCGTCGGAGGAGTTGGCGGCTAGTGCACGGTAGAGGCGCTCGCTTGCGACGAGGTGCGATTGTGCTCTGTCGCGCAAGTGCAGCAGTCGTACTGCGCGGGCCGCCGCCAGCGCCGCGAACACGGCGGTCGCGACCAACAATGGAATCGGGTTGGTGTCCGTTCCTTTGGCGTAAGCGATGAGCTCGAGCACGCTCGGAACAAGCAACGGTGCGATTGCCAACGCGATTCGCCACCTGCCTACGTTGTCCTGCGGCAATTCGACTTCGTTCGGCGATGGGTTTCTGCTATCGAACCAGCATGCGCCGGCAAGCAATGCAGCACCCAACATCCAACCGACATCGAGCAGATTGGCGATCAGTTCGCTCGGCGACACGATGATGAAGAAGTAGAAGTCTGAGATCAACCAGCACGTAACCCCAAACGCCAACAGTATTCCCGTCCCCGTGTGAGTACGCCGCTCAATCAGTGTTCTCACGACCAAGCCCAACAGCACGGCATCCAGCAGTGGATAGGCGGCCCACACGAAGCGAATTGAAATCGGCACCGACTCGTCGGTGAAAGTGCCCTTCAACCAGAACTCCCACAACAGCAGACAGGCAACTAACGCGATCACGGCCATGTCGATCAGCCCGTCCACGGCGCTACGTAGTCGTTCGTGACCCTTGCGCAGCAGTGAGAGCATCGCTACGCCGATGCCGATGTAGGAGGCGATCCATGCTGCGTCGGCTATCGACACATCCGGTTCGATGCTGTTCAGTCCGAAGTAGAGCTGGTAAAGCACATCGCCCAATGCGGAGGCGCTGATGCCAATAGCCAACCATCGCCGTATCGCCCCACCGCGCTGAATGGCCGCGATCCACGCGACCGCACTCGCGCCGACGGTGGCCGAGAGATACGAGTATTGGCCGATCCATCCATCCGAATACAACGTGTGAATGGTGGATAGGCCGAGGACGACTGCCAGACCAGCGATCCACGTGGCGGAAGTCGTTGGTTTGCTCAATGATTCGGGGGGCACACTCGGTCATCGGGCAATCCAGCCCTCAGGGATAGCGAATCGCGTGTTCACAGGGCACAACGGACGCTTTGCCTATCCCGAAAGCGAGCGGGTGAATCGAACCAGCGTTCTCAGCTTGGGACGCTGATGTTCTGCCTCTGAACTACACCCGCGAACAGGTGAGCAGGATACTCGTGTGCCACTACTCTCGCCGCTGTGATCCTCTCCGACGGCACGTTGCGCAAGCACTTCCAGTCGGGCTACATCCTGCTCGACCCTTACGACCCAACGCTCGTGCAACCGGCGTCGGTTGATGTTCGTTTAGGTACCGAGTTTCGGGTGATGCGCAACAGTCGCCTCACACACATCGATCCGTTCGAGTCGCAGACCAAACTGATGGACACCGTCTCTGTTCCCGAAGGCGAGGTGTTCGTGTTGCACCCCGGTGAGTTTGCGCTAGGCCACACTGCGGAAACCGTGGGGTGCCCCGACGACATCGTCGGCGTCGTCAATGGCAAATCATCACTCGGTCGGCTCGGGCTACAGGTTCACGCCACGGCGGGCTTCATCGATCCAGGTTTCAAAGGCACTGTTGTCCTTGAACTGTCAAATGTTTCGAATCTGCCTATTCTGCTGCGAGCGGGAATGAAGATCGCACAGCTCGTTTTCCAGAGTCTCGACCGCGCCGCCGAGCGTCCGTACGGTCACCCCGACCTGAAGAGCAAGTACCAGAACCAGCACGGCGCGGTCGCGTCGAAGTACGACCTCAACGCGCTCTAGCGCGCGATTGGTGCCATCGGGTTTGCCAGCTTGCGTTCGCCGGCTTCGATCGCGTCCAGCAAGTGGATCGCGATGTCGGCGACCTTTACATCGGTCTCCTCGACGCCGGCGGCCTTCACACCATCGTCGAGCATGATGTAGCAGAACGGGCAGGCGGTGGCGACTCGGGTCGCGCCCGTCGCAATGGCTTCCCTGGCCCGCTCGTCGTTCACCTTGGTGCCGATGTTCTCTTCCATCCACATGCGCGCACCGCCAGCGCCGCAGCACATGCCTTTGGTTCCGTTGCGCGGCATCTCGACGATCTCGATGCCCTTGATACTGCCAACAACCTTGCGCGGCGCGAGATACACATCGTTGTGGCGACCCAGGTAGCAACTGTCGTGATAGGTCAGCCGTTCTTCGAGCGTCGCCTGGCTGACGTCGAGTTTGCCACTTGCGATCAGGTTCTCGAGCAGCTGCGAGTGATGGATGAGTTCGTAGTTGCCGCCGAGTTGCGGGTACTCGTTCTTCAACGTGTTGAAGCAATGCGGGCACTGCGTGATGATCTTCTTCACGCCCATGCCGTTCAGCATCTCGATGTTCGGCATCGCGAGCATCTGGAACAGGTACTCGTTGCCACTGCGCCGCGCTGAGTCGCCGGTGCACATCTCGCTCGGCCCCAGAATCGCGACGGTGATACCCGCGCGGCGCAGCAGGTTGGCCATCGCCTGTGTGACCTTCTTGTTCTTGTCGTCGAAGCTGCCGGCGCAACCGACCCAGTACAGGTACTCGGCTTCCAACGGCTGACCCGGGTCGAGCACCTCAACGTCGAGGCCCCCTTCACGTAACGACACGGCCCAATCGGCGCGCTCGCCCTGGTTGATTCCCCACGGGTTGCCCTGGTTTTCCATGGCGCGGTAGGCGTTGCCCAGTTCGGGTGGGAAGTTGCTCTCCATCAACGACAGATAGCGCCGCATGTCGAGAATCTTGTCGAGGATCTCGATGTTGACCGGGCAGATCTCGTCACATGCTCGGCAACTCGTGCAAGCCCACACTTCTTCGGCAGTGATGCGTTCGAACACCGAGTTGGACGAAATCGTGATGTCGGTCCCATCAGCGGCAGGGGCGATACCCAGCGGTGGGCGCACGTAGCCATGCGGCGAGCTGGCGGCCATCACCTCGCCAACCTTCAACACGATCTCGCGCGGGTCGAGCGGCTTACCCGTTGCCGTCGCGGGGCACACGCTGGTGCAACGACCGCACATCGTGCACGAGTCGGTGTCGAGAAGTTGCTTCCACGTGAAGTCCTCGACGACGCTGGCGCCGAAGCTCTCCAGCGATGTTTCGGCGAGGTTCGGCATCGCCCGCATTGCACCCTTCGGGCGATCGCGATCCTTCAGATACATGTTCAGCGGACTGGTGAACATGTGCCGCAGCATCGTGATCGGCAACATCACCAGGAACGCTGCGAACGCGACTACATGCAAAATCCAGGTCCACTGGTGCCACTGCGTGAGGGTGTGTTCGCTGAGACCGTCGAAGAGTTGGCTGAGTGGGTAGCCAACGAAACTCCACTTCTCGTAACTCGGCGACTCGATCTTCGCGATGCGTAGTGCTTCCGCGAAGAAGCCGCTGATTCCGATCAGCGCGAACGTGCCGAGGATGAGCGCGTGTTCGGGCCGTGTCTTGATGCGAATGCGCCACGGACGCTGCACGTACCGGCGAATGAGCGCCCACACGATGCCAACCATGAACACGACACCGGCGAGATCACCGATGAAGCTGTAGGCCATATAGGTACGGCCGTGCAGGAACTTGAGACTCTCGGGTAGTTGATGGTCGACCTCTAACACGGTGGTGACGCCGAGCAGCGCCATGAAGCCGAAGTAGATCATCGAGTGCATCAGCCCGGCACCGAAGTCGCGAAGCAGTGTGCGCATGTAGACGCCTGCGCGAAAGTCGCCGAGGCGGCGCTTGACGTTCTTGGTGGTGGTGCGGCGACGATCCGGCGCACCGCGCTCCCAGTTGCGAACGCGATCAGCGAACTTGAACGCTCCCCACACGAGCAACATCGGAATCAGCGTGTAGAACGCGACCTGGAGTGGGCCGGGGATGCCCTCGAAGACTTCCCTTGATGGGGTCTTGGTGGTGTGCCAGTCGGTGAACTGGGGGATGATGCCCGACGCGACCGTGAAGACGGCCATGCCGATGCCGAGGCCGATGGCCAGTTGGTGTGGCTTGAAGCGCTTAAACATGCGAGGGCGACCCTAATGCGCGGGTTCGCTGGACTGCCGATTTTCGGCGGTGGTTGATCAGCCGAAGTACTGGCGATCGAGGTCGCGGATGCGACCGGCGAGCGTCGCCAGCACTTTGTGCGCAAGCGCCGGAACCTGATCGAGGACACCGACGAAGTGGCGCTGATCAAGCAGGAGCAGCGAACAGTCGGTCTCGCAGCTCACGGTTGCCGTGCGCGGGCCGTGATCGAGAAGCGACAGCTCGCCGACCACGGTGCCAGGCCCGAACGAGCCGACCTTCTTACCGTTGCGCTTGATGAGCACTGTGCCTGACAGCACAACGAATGCCTCGCGACCGGTTTGGCCCTGATCGACGATCAGCGAGCCAGCGGGCATGCTGATCTCGTCGCTCGCCTTCGCGATCTTCTCAAGGTCTTTGGTGGAGCAGCCCTGAAACAGGCTCACGTTTTTGAGGTGCTCGAGTTGTGCTTTCTTCGTCGCCATAGGCCGCACTATAGACCGGTGGGAGTGGCCCGACGACGAAGAAAGCCCTAGATACAAACTCGCAGCATCACTAGACGATTAGACGACCCGGTCGCTCGCGACGTGGTCGCTGCGATCGACCTCATGATGGGTCGATACCCGGCTGCTTGATCGGTCGATCGTTGGTAGCAACGCGGCGGCGATCAGGGTGACTGCACCGAGCACGAGGATGATTGTGGCGAATCCGCCCTCAATCTCCAGCTTTCCGCCCAGAACATTGGGTTCGATCAGTGCCACGATCGCTCCGATCATTGTGATGCCACCGAGCACGCTCATTCCCGAGAGCGAGTTGCTTCCGGCTGCGATGAGCAGCATGGCACCGAGGATGACCTCAATGAAGGCCAACATCTGGGTGTGGTCGAAGCCGCCGACCTGGAAGACCGGCGAGCTGAACGAACTATCGATGTCGGCCCGGGCCAACGCGACGAGTCCCATGATGAGAAGCGCGGCTCCAGCTAGGCCACTCACGACAGACGCGGTGTTGAATCGCTGCCGACGATTGATGATGGTTGTGTGGTCGGCGGCGGTGGTGCCGACATTGGTAACGGTATCCATGGTGTCCTTCCTTCGATGTAGAGGAGGACTGTCGTCCTCAACTCGTGTGTTCCCAGCGCACCCGCGCCGTAAACCTCAAACCTCAAACCTCAAACCTCAAACGACAAACGGCAAACGCGTTAGTCGGCGAAGACGTCGCGGCTGTGCTGCAGGAAGAAGCGGTGGTCGTGACCCGTGTTCGGATCGGTCTTGTTGTACTTGATGTTTGACGTGCCATCCGGGAGCGCGTCGTCTGAGTAAATCGCTCCAACCGGGCACACGTCGGGCGCGTAACACGCGGTGCACGACGTGCATTCGTCAAGATTCACGTACAGAATTGTGTCGCCGAAGACCTCAATCGTGTTCGGCTCGGCTGCGTGTTCATTTTCAACTACACCACTGCCAGCCTGTTGCTCAGAGAACAGTCGATTGGTGGTCGGGTTGAATTCGTAAATGCATTGCACCGGGCACACATCAACGCAAGCACGGTCCTTTACGTTGATGCATGCCTCAGTGATGACCGCTACACCGCTCATTTGGGTTCGGTGTGGACCTTGTCTGCGATCCAGTCCCGTGCCTCATCAACCTTTTCCTTGACGGCACCTGCAACGCGATCGGCCTTGCCTTCACGCTCAAGGTCCTTGTCGCCGGTCAGGACACCGGCTGCTTGCTTTGCACGGCCTTTGACTTCGTCCTTGTTTGCCATTTTGGTCTCCTTGGATTCGGGTGGACGCCAGTTCTTCATGACCTGGCAACGACGGAGTACCCGGAGTTGCTCAAGTCGAAACCTGCGGCCGCCTGATGTTTGAAGTCAACTGGTGTCGGGAATCCCTGGGCATGACAGATGTGCGAATTGAAGACCGCTCCGGAGCCCCTTGTCCTGACGCACTGTTCGGTATCTCGTTCGAGGATGTGTTTCGAGCGGAGGAGTACCTGGTTGTGCTGCAGGGGCTTGCGAGTCACGGGCATCTCACGCTGCGCGACGCCGTCGTCGTGATCAAGGACGAGAACGATGTCGTGCGGGTACGCGAAACCACCGATCTTCAACCGCGCGCCGCGGCCGTCACGGGCGCGCTCTGGACCGGTTTGCTCGGCTTGCTGATCGGGGGTCCCGTCGGGTGGCTCGCCGGAATAGGTGTTGGCGCCGGTGCCGGGGCCCTCGCCGCGAAGGTCATCGATACCGGTATTCCCGACGACTGGGTCGATTGGTTCAAGCTCGCCGTTACCAGCAACACGGTGACAGTTATCGCGCTGGCTACCGACGTCGATCTCGACGCGTTGAATGGCGAGGTACATCGATTCGCCGGCGCCAAGCTTGTGCATACCACGCTGCGACCGGGCGCATCAGAGGAACTCGCCGCGGCGCTCGTCCCGTAGAGGCAGTCACCTACAATGAGGCCCACCATGCGAACAGCCCGCTGTAGCTGTCGACTCAGCATTCAGCTGCGTGAATGATGAACGCAACTCCGCCTTATGTCTCAACGATGGACCGCGAATACGCCGGTGACCCTTCCACGCTGCGCGCCGCGCGGCGCGATGTTGTCGATTGGCTGAACGATCTTGGAGCGGATAGCGAAACGACTGAGCGCGGGTCGCTGATCGCCAGCGAACTCGCCTCCAACGCAATTCAGGCAACGCCGGGAGTTCCTTACCAACTCCATGCGCGTGCGGTTGCCCTAAACTCGGCGTCGCTTGCAATCCGAAGTCGTTCCGCCGGGGCAATTCCCCCTCCGCGGGCGAGTTGGCGGCCGGTTGATCAAATGGCTGTCGGAGGCCGCGGTCTGTCAATCGTTGAGGCGTTGTCTGATGACGTGATTGTCGAGACCGATGGCGATGACGTAATCGTGACCGCCCGGTTTCGGATTGGAAGCGCATTTTGACTTGGATGAAATCGCGATGGGAGTAGCGAAGACACCCTCCGCAAAATCGTCCGCGGGTGCCGACGATCCGACGGATGAATTAGATCTGTTTCGGGCGTACGTGAAATCGCAGGATCGGCGCGAGCGCAATGTGCTGGTTGAGCGGTACATGGGTCTCGCCGCACACATCGCCAAGAGATACAAGCGAGTTGGTAATGACGACGACATGAGGCAAGCGGCGATGATTGGTCTGGTCAAAGCGGTCGACCGCTTCGATCCGGAATTCGGTGTGTCCTTCGCCGCGTTCGCCGGCACAACGATCGAGGGTGAACTGAAGCGTTATCTGCGTGATCACACATGGGTCGTTCGCGTTCCTCGCTCAGGTAAGGAACTGCATCTGCAGGTAAGGCGCGCCGCCGATGAATTGGCGCAAGCCAACGGGCGCTCCGCGACCGTCGACGAGATCGGCAAACACTGCAAGCTTGAGCGCGACGACGTTCTTCGTGGCCTTGCCGCCACAGCCGCCTACGACGTCGGCTCGCTCGACAGTTCGACGGACGATGGCTTTGCATCGAACGATCGATCACGAACTCTGTTCAGCGAAGAGGCTGGTTTCGGTCACGCCGTCGATAGTCACGTTGTGGAGCCGCTCTTGATGCGGCTACCGGAGCGCGAGCGCGAGATCGTCCGACTGCGATTCTTCGAGGATCGTTCTCAGGCTGAAATTGCTGAGCTGGTTGGTTTTTCGCAGATGCATGTGTCGCGACTGCTGCGCCGGTCCCTCGAGCTAATGCGTCAAGGTTCCCCGACCATCGGGTCCGAAGATCTCTGAAAGCGCCGGTTCGATCGGCCTGTCTTTGAGCGTGTCGTTGGTTACCTTGCCGTTAGTTATCTTGTCGATTCCGAGGCGGCTGTCGAGCAGGTAACGACCCGGCCAGGTCTCGACGGCGTCGACCGTGATGCCAGCATCGTGCACAACGATTCGTCGCAACTCCGGGGCATTCGCCAACTGCGCGTCCGACGACACTCGCCACAATGACTTCAGCAGGTTCTTCGAACGCGAGAGGTTGGGCTTGCGGTCCTCGAACTGTTGGCGAGCCTCAGTGCCGATCGAACGGCACCACAGCGCGACTGTGTGACGATGCGTCCAGGCGAGCACTAGCGCCGCCGGTCGGCTAGCAGGACTGACGAGACGTTTCGCTGTACGAGCAAGTGTGCGGACCATGCTCTCGGGATACCCGAAGCCAACATTTGCCAAACACAGCCTGCCAACGCTGGTTGAAGCCGGACTTCGGTGGTGGATCGGCCCTTCGCCTATGACGTTCTTGCCCGGTGCGGCAGCTAGATTGTCGCAATGTCTGCTCAGGGGGCACACCTTTCCGTCGTCACGAACGATGGTGGCTGGACGATCGAAGGCGAGATTGACGCTTACTCGACACCAGCTCTGGCGTCCGCCTTCGCCACGATGCCCGCTGGCCCGCTTGTGGTCGCCGACTTTGCCGGTGTGACGTTTATGGATTCGAGCGGGCTCCGAGCGCTGGTCGATGCTGCCGCGTCGGCGGCTGCCGCCGGCAAGAAGTTCGCCATCTCCAATCCGCAACCAGCCATCCGACGCGTCGTCGAGATCAGCGGCTTGAGTGGTCACTTGCACTTTGTTGACTGAAGGCAGTCGACCTGACGAGCGCACGATGTTTGGCGTTTCATCCTGACTGGATTGGGGTAGTGAAGTGGCGTGGGCCTCCAACTACCAAATGTGGAGAGAGGTAGTGTCGCAGGCGTGAGCGATGGAATGGACATCAACGATGATTCGGTCGATGTAATCGTTCCTCTTACCCCGCGCTATGCCTCGACGCTGCGGACGATGGCAGCGTCGCTCGGAGCCGAGGGTGGCTTTTCGGTCGACGAGATTGATGACTTCAAGCTTGCACTCACAGAAGCGTTCTCGATGCTGGTCGTTCGTCATCCAGGGAAGCGGGCTCGCGCAAACTTCGCTGCTGCCTCATCGGCGGCATCCCTGCGGATCTCTCTTGAGTCTGGTGCCGCGATTGGAGTCGAGCCCGACGAGTTAGCGCTCGCCATCTTGCGAGCGGTAGTCGACTCGTACGAAATTGGAGACTTGGCCATCACGCTGTGGAAGCGTGCGGTTGAGACATCGATGCAGGGCCGTTGAGCCTCTTCGAGGCCCGTTCAGTCAGCGGCAGGCAATGTGTGCAGAATCTTCGATAGTCCCGCGATCTCGAAGAGTCGAGTCACAACCGTAGAGGGTTCCGTCATCAGTACTCGTCGGCCCGTACGTTCCGCGCGCTGATGCGCGTCGATCAGTTCGCGTAGACCACTCGAATCGATAAACAGAATGTTGCCGAGATGGATCGTCACGTCGCCGGTCGTGCCGGGTAACGGATTGAGGTGGATCGACAGAAGATCGATGCACGACGCATCGATCTCTCCGGATAGGCGCAAGCCACCTTCAATGACCTCTATCTCTAGCAAATGAGGAGATTCGGCCACATTCGCAACCCTATCGTTGATCGGGCGCAGGTCAGTTCTTTAACGCATCAGTACTAGTACTGCTACATCGTCCTCGACGGGTCGACCAAGAGCTTGATAAACGTCGCGCAACGCAGCGCCACTCTCATCGGCGCGAGTGTTCTGGATCGCTTCTTTCAACCGGCCGAGACCGACGTCGACAGACTCGCCTCTGCGTTCAACAAGGCCGTCCGTGTAGAGCCACAGCGAATCGCCGACATTGAGAGCTGTGCTGATCGTCGAGCGTGCGAGGTCGCCACCGAGTCCGAGTGGAGGGCCACCGTTTGGTAGTTGCGTGACGGAGCCATCGGATCGGTGGAGCATCGGCGGCATATGCCCGGCGGAGATCAGTTCCAGATTGCCGGTTGAAGGTTCGTAGGAAGCGGCGACCAACGTGCTGACGCGCGCACCCTCGACGTTCTGCGCGAAGTGATCGAGGTTCTCAACAATCTCGCCAAGAGAACCGATTCGTGATACGAGCGCAGCGAATGCGTGACGCAGTTGTCCCATTGTCACTGCCGCGTGGAGTCCGCGCCCGACTACGTCGCCGATACCGATCAAGTACCGATCCGGACCGGCGGCGACGATGTCGTACCAGTCACCGCCGACGTCGAGGTTCGCGGCTCCGGCTTCGTACATCGCTGCTGTTTGTGCGCCGGGCACGAATGGCAAAGCGCCGGGAAGCAAACTGCGCTGCAGATGCTCGGCTACAGCTCGGTCGCGGTCTCCCACCGATGCGCGCTCAAGCCCAAGCCCGAACAGTTCGGCCACGGTGCCCAGCGTGCGTCGTAGCGGATCGTCGAAGACCATTGGGTGAGTCCACCCGAAACCGATGGCGGCATGTCTTCCCCGAGTCGGGTAAGCCGCGAGTGCTCTCAGCCCCGCGCCTAACGCATCGCTCGCCTCTAGTGGAAAGCCCCGCACTATCTCGTCGGCGTTGCTCATATGCACTGGAATGCCAGTCAGCACCGCCCGACCGAGAGGGCTCGCCTCGTTCAGTGGCAAGCGCACCAAGCGGTTGCTCTCGCCCTCGCCGATCGACTTTCCATAGTGCATCTTCATGTCGCCCGCTTCGCGATCGACCACCGCTGCATTGGCTATCGATGCCCCTACGAGATCGCCAGCAATTTTGCTCGTGCGCTGCATGACTTCCTCGATGCCGGCCGCGGAAGTGAGCGCGCTCGCGAGCTGAAAGAGTTGCTCCGTCGAGTGATCAGTCGCAATCTTCAAGTGCACGGCATGACGTCGTTCGAGCTCGGCGATAGCGAACCCACTCAGATCCGACAGATTCGACCGGTCTTGATCCGTCCACGCTCGCTGCTGCCGGTCGATGACACCGAAGACGCCACACACTTCACCTTTGTGATCGACGAGTTGTTCCGCGAGGCACGCGCAGGTACTCGATGATGAGATGAAGGTGGCTAGACGTTGGTCGGCACGGCCATCGCGAATTTCGAGGACGCCGCGGGACGCGAGCGTTAACTCGGCAACGACTGTGCTGAGAGACCTCCAATCGATCGCGCGGTCGTTCTTGTTGTCTTCGTTGTTGTCGGCATCGAGGTTGAACAGATGCGTGACTGGCAGACCAACAGGGTCGACCACCGTGACAAAGCTGATTGGTACGGCCAGCAAATGACGTGCCAGCCGGTCGACCCGCGCGAACGACTCCTTTCCAGGTTGATCGAACGAATTCGGCACGCCGTGAGAGTACCCGACTGCTTTCCCCGGTCGTTTCTGTGCGTTCGTCCGTCTGGGGTATACCGAAGCTGTTTGTTGCAAAACGCGCAGCGACCCCGGTACCGGGGGGACGGCTACCAGGGTCGCTGCGGGATTGCGTGTCAGGTGCGACGGAAGATGCTGCGACCGCCGGGGCCAACGAGGGCGGCGGCAATCAACAGCACGATGCCGAAGATGATCTGACCTTGGAGCAACTGGACGACACCTACGACGGCCAGGATGACCGCGAGAATCATCAAGATGGTGGAATTCATTGGGTTCTCCTTTGGGTTCCGCCGAGAGCGGGTTCGCCGAGGATTACCCAAAGACCTTGCGCTTCAAACCCGACGCTGAGAGGACTGAGGGTGTTTGACTCGTAGCGCCGTCGGGTAGACAATCACGAAGTCCCACCTACCTAAGGAGTCGTCAGTGGATCCAAAAATCAGGTTCTTCTTCTATCTCGCAGCGTTCATCGTCTTTTTGCTCTCCCTGCTAGGCAGAGGAGTAAAGCTGGGCGGTCGCGGCATTACGGAAGTTCCGCTTGGTCTCGCCCTCTGGTTGTTCCCGCTTCTATGGGACACCGGCGAAGCCGCCTTTTAGGCGTTCGACTGTGCTGAGACCTGGGCGGCAGCGGCGGCAATCGCTTGCTGGTCGCCCAGGTACTCGGCAGTTTTCGGGCTGTTCAATTCGGCGAGCTAGCGCCGACGAGGCCTTCGATCAACGTCGCGGCCTTAGTAGTTCCGTTGCGGCCGCGGATCGTTGAGGCATTGGCCGCCATCCGGTCCAGCAGCGAATTGTCGGCTAGTAATCGGTCGACCGCCCCGGTGAGTTGATCGTCGTCGAACGAGTACGTCGATAGGCGCTTGCCGTAGCCGAGTTCGTCAACGCGTTGCGCGTTGTCGTACTGATCCCAGAACAGCGGGAGCAGAATCATCGGCTTGCCAAAGTGAAACGCCTCCGTCGTGGTGTTATTGCCGCCATGTGTGATGACGAGGTCGACGTGGGGCAATACGTTGGTTTGTGGAACCTGTGCTGCGCCCCACATGTTCGATGGCAACTCGTACTCGTCGGCAAGCGGACCCTTTGAGACGATGAACCGATGCCGGGTCTGGCCAAGAATCGAGACCAGCCGACGCATGAGATCGACATCGGCCGAACCGAGAGAGCCCAGCGAGAGATAGACGAGCTTGCTCGCCGGGTCGCTGGACCACAACTGTTTGGGCAACGTCCATGGTTCGTCGGTGGCGCGCACCGATGAATCGAGTCTGTGCCACGTGCTGCCAAGTGCACGCCGCTCGGTGTAGTCAGCGACTTCGGGGTACAGGTACAAGTTCAGCGCGCCCTCGTGAATGAATTCCAGGTCGTTCAGTGCGGGCGCGCCACACGACTGCACCCAATTGTTGTACATCGCCCACATCTCTCGATGAGTGCGGTCGTACTCGGCGCGAAAGTCGGCCCATTGGCTGCGATCCTCGCTGGGATAGCCGCTGAACAACGGTGGAATGTCCGCGCCCTTCATTTCCAATGGCTGGCAACTGACGGAACGCACAAATGGCACACCAGCCGTCACCAGTGCGGGAAAGCAATTCACATTGTCTTCGATGATCACGTCGGGCCGTTGGCGCTCGATGATTTCTTGCAGTTGTGGTTGGCAAAACATGGCGCCATCGATCAATGCCTGCCACGTCGGCTGAATGAACTGCGTCAGTTGCTCGATGGTCGGTAGCCGAAACACTGGTGCCGTGTCGCGGATGAAGTCGATCCAGAACTGGCCAGCGACAGGCTCTGGCCCACCCGATGGTGTGTCTGCCGGCGGCGGAGCCGGGGCGAGATCAACGAGGTCCTCAACGAACCCAAGCGGCTGCAACCTGCCCTGCCAACTCGCCTCGGCGGCGAAGATCACGGTGTGACCGCGCTCGCGCAGGATGTTGCCGATACCAATGCAGTTGTTGGTCGGCCCATACGCACTTTCAGGCATGAAGAGAAACCTGGCCATCTCCTGTTTCTAGTCGACTGAGCGAGTGGCCGATGAAGCGGTGGCTAGCGTCGGCGTCGATGGTTGCGCCCGGTGAGTCAGCACGCGTTGCTTCGCGGTTGCTTGGCCGCAAGCTTGTCGGCGAACGCGCCATCACCGTTGATCAGAGCAATCACAGCGTTGTCGTTGGTGAGGGTGTTGTTGGTGACGCGGTCGTGGTGAAGTGGCTGCAGCCGCCGGTGCTATCGCCACACCCCGGCGTGCAAGTGCTGAACCACCTTGCCAGTCGTGGATTCTCCGACATGCCTGCGTATATCGGCTGCGAGGAACAAGACGAACTTGTGGTGGCGATCGTCAGCGAGTTCGTGCCCGGTGCGCAGGATGGTTGGGATTGGTTCGTCGACGATGTCGATGCCCACCTACGTGGCGAGTCGGATTTAGGGACCCTTCTGACGTGGGCGAGTCGGATCGGCGAACTCACTGGTCGGATGCACACCGCGCTCGCCGACATGCAGCCCACGACGGTTGCTGCTCGCACCTATCACGCTGCTGCTATCGAACGACTCGATGATGCGTTGCGGGTAGTGCAGGGCGATGAATCCGTTCGCTTACGTTCTCTCGTCCCGGCTGTTCACGACGCGTTGGCCGCACTCGATAGTGGCGCGCTGCTCGCCGCCCATCGCATCCACGGCGACTTACACGCCGGTCAGTTTCTGCGTGCTGATGATCGGCTGTGGGTGACTGACTTTGATGGCAATCCGTTGGCGAAGGGCTCGGCCAGATTGCTTCCGCACTCACCGCTGGTCGATGTCGCGTCCATGTTGCAATCGATCGATCATGTGGGTCGCATCGTCGTCAAGCGTCGGCACCCCGATCAACTCGACAACGTCGAACGCTTCATAGCGGCTGCAACCAGTACGGCACTCGTTGCGTACAGCGAGTTGCATGCGGTGGACGCCGAGCTGTTAGGCGCGTTGCGTGTTGCCCAGGAGTTACACGAATATTGTTACGCGGCCACACACTTGCCGCGTTGGCTGTACGTCCCCGACGCCGCTCTCCCCGCTCTTCTTCGTTGATAACACCAAGTCGTGTGCGAGGCTCGCGGCGATGAAGGCAGCCGAGTTCCTCGCAGATCTGGAGGCGAAGCCGGCCGCACTACGCGCGCTTGCAGGCGTGATTGGCGACGAGCAGTGGCCGGTAGCGCGTGGTGATCGGCTGCTGCTGACCGGAATGGGTTCGTCTTGGTTTGCTGCCGACACGATGGCCCGTCGCATGCGGCGCGTGGGTGTTCGTGCGGTAGCGGATCTCGCTTCCGTGGAAGCGTCGTTTCCCGCGGATCCATCGCTGACCGTCATTGGTATCACCGCGTCGGGCAGTAGCAAGGAGACGGTGCAACTACTCGCTGCGCATCACGGCATCAGCCGCACGATCGCGCTCACCAACACAGCGGGTGCCTCATTGCCCGTCGATCACACGATGCCGATGCACGCTGGCGAGGAACGGGGCGGTGTCGCCTGCCGCAGCTACACGCACACGCTCGCAACGTTGTTGCAGCTGGAACATCAGCTCAGCGGCGCTGTGCCCGAGTTGGCGAAGAAGCTGGAACTGGCCGCCGACGCGGCCACGTCGTTGCTCGAAGGGCGTGGTTCCTGGATGCCAGCCGCTCGCGCCGCCCTCGCGGGACCACACGGATGTTGGCTGCTCGCTCCAGCGGAGCGAATGGCCAATGCCCTCCAAGGTGCACTGATGCTGCGCGAAGGTCCGCGACGGGCCGCCGACGGTTGCGAGACAGGCGACTGGAATCACGTCGACGTCTACCTCACTAAGTCGCTCGACTATCGCGCCATTGTGTTCGCGGGCAGTCGCTTCGATGGCGACGCAGTGAGCTGGATGCGCGAGCGGCGTAGCCAGTTCATCGTCGTTGGTGCCCATCTTCCCGGAGCGACGCTCGAGGTGCGCTACCCCGGCGACGACGACCCGATCGTCGCGCTACTCACCGAGGTGCTGATTGCCGAGCTGATCGCTGCCGACTGGTGGCTGCACCCTGACCTTGGATGAACCGTTGTGCGAGACTCTTGAAATGTTCCAACGGTTCAACCATCACAGTCTCATTCGGTCTTGTGCTTTGGCGACGGTCGTGGTTCTTGCCGCGGCTTGCAGCAGCAGTGGTGGCTTGAGCGATAGCTCGACAACCGACGAGTCATCGACCACGGGTCCGTCCACAACAGTGGATGCGAGCTCTACCACCATCGCTCCAACGACAGTCCCAGCGCCGACGACAACAGTCGCGCCTGAGGCATTGGTGCTGAGATCCGACGGCCTTGGGCCATTCGATTTCGGCAGTGCGCCGACGGCCGTGATCGATGCCATCACGGCCCAGCTGGGTGCTGCAGCGAGAAACGACGTGCTGCTGTACGAGGACGTGAGCGAGCTGGGTAGTGGTTACTACCTCTCCTTTGACGGACCCTATTACTTCGCACTGTCCTATCCGGCGGGCCAGACCGTGTGCTGGACAGGCGATTTTTGCGCTGAATTCGGTGGTACCACTGACGCACTGACCTTTATCGGGTGGTCGTACAGCGGACCGGTGGCAATGTTGGCATCGGCGCCCAACCTGACGATCGGTGCACGATGGAGCGACTTCCCGAGTATGGACGCTTTCCCGAGTTGCTACACGACGGGAGCGGGTAGTCATCAAGGCATCGTCTTGGTGCTGGATGCAGGCACGTGGGATTGGTTGGTGTCCGATGGTGTCGGCGGTTATGTCCCCAACCTGCCCGATCCGAGCTCCACGCGAGTCACTTTCATGGAAGCAGGCGAGCGACCGTTCCAGCCAGGCCTGGACTGCTGACGGTCGTCCGCAGCAGGGGTAGCGTCGTCCCCCGTGACCGCGATCCATAGCACTTACAACTTCGATCGCTTTCTGCGCTACGACGAGTTCACCGAGTGGCTGCGCGCCAAAGCGGCGGCTCATCCGCACTTGATGACGCTCGAGTCGTATGGCCACTCGCACGAGGGTCGCGACCTGTGGCTGGTCACGATCACCGACAGCACCACCGGTACACATGATGCGAAGCCAGCGCATTGGGTTGACGCCAACATCCACGCCATCGAGGTGACGGGCGGTGTCGCCGCGCTGCATCTCATTCACTACTTGGTCACGGGTTTCGGCAACGATCCGGCAATTACTGAGGCCGTGCGCACGCGCACGTTCTATGTTGCACCGCGCGTCAACCCCGACGGCGTCGAGTGGGTGTTGGCCGACTCACCGCAATTCCGCCGCAGCAGCGTTCGCGCATGGCCGTGGTCCGATGCGCATGAAGCTGCTGGCCTGCATGCTCGCGACATCAACGGCGACGGCCGTGTTCTCACCATGCGCATTCCGGATTCCACCGGCAACTGGATGGTGTCGGCCGACGAACCGCGCTTGATGGCGCGCGTGCCTGCCAACGGGGCAGTGTCGGGCACGGCCCGCTATCGAATGCTGTTTGAGGGCGACGTCGTCGATCACGACGGATTCACTGTGCCGATGCCGCCGCCGCCACAAAGTCTTGATCTCAATCGCAACTTTCCCGCCGGCTGGGGAACAACGGTGACCGGCAGCGGTGACCACCCGTTGAGCGAGCCCGAGATCGATGGGTTGGTGCGCGCGATTGTCGCGCGTCCGAACATTTGTGGTTACAACGCGTACCACACGTCTGGTGGTGTGCTTCTGCGACCGAGCAGTACGTATAGCGATAGCGCGATGGCACCCGTTGATCTGTGGGCGTTCAAGCAACTTGGCGAAAAGGGTGCTGCGCTGACGGGCTATCCGGTGCATTCAGTCTTTGAAGACTTCACGTTCGATAGGAGCGACACGATGAGTGGCGCTGGTGACGACTGGGTGTACGAGCATCTCGGTGTATACGGCTGGACGACCGAGTTCTGGGACGTCGTGCACCAAGCCACCGGCAAGAAGCCGAGCACGGTTGTTTGGTACACCGGGCCGACGGCCGACGAAGAGTTGGCGGTGTATCGCTGGGTAGTCGCCAATCATCCCGAGGGATATGTCGACTGGGCGCCGTTCGAACACCCGCAACTCGGTGCTGTCGAGATTGGCGGTTGGGACGAAGTTTTCTCTTGGAGCAACGCCCCGGCTTCGCGGTTGCTGGCTGAGGTTCGTCCGCATGCGGAGTTCGCTGTCTACCAAGCAATGTGCTCGCCACGATTGGAGATCTTGCACACCCGCGTCGTCCATCTTGACGGCGACACCTACCGAGTGGAAGCAGGCATCGCCAATACCGGCTGGCTACCTACTGAAATCTCGCGCAAGGCACGCAAGGGCCGGATGGTGCTGCCACTCGTCGCCGAATTGACCGGTGCCCAAGTGATCTCCGGTGGCGCGCGCGGTGGCGCGCGTCAGGAACTCGGCCAACTCGGTGGCCGCTTGGATATGAACTTCAACTCTGCCAACAATGGCGGCACCAACAACGATGGCACCCCTGAGCGCGTGCTGGCTACATGGATCGTGAAAGGCATCAGTGGAACGCAGATCACGATCGACGCGTCGCACCAACGCGCCGGACGTTGCGCGGCGAGCGTGACTTTGTAACGACAGCGCGTTAGTGAGGCGCCGCTGACAGCACGACGCTCGCTATCAAGCCTGTGCGATCCGAGCGATTCTGGAGTTCCACTGAACCGCCACTGAGGTGTGCGAAGTGGTGCGCCACCGCTAACCCGATGCCGGATCCTCCATGCGCTGCGTCGGGAGCGCGCCAGAAACGGTCGAAGGCGCGGGCAAGGTTTTCGGGCGGCATGCCTGGCCCTTCGTCGATCACGCGCACGCTGACCGAGTGAAGGCGAAGCGTGGCGGAGAGTGTGATGGTGTCACCAGCCGAAGAAACACTCATCGCATTGTCGACATAGTTGTCGATGATCTGTTCCAGCGCGCTGGGCACGGCCATTGCTGCCAACCCACCAGGGCACTCGACAGCGAGGCGAACTCCGCGCTCGTACGCGAATTCCCCCCAGACCTCGGCGCGCTCGTGGACCAGGGTGCTCACGTCGACGCGTTCCAACTTCGGCTGGCTGCCGTCCGAACGGGCGATCATCAGTAGCCCTTCGACTAGGCGTTGCAGGCGCTCCGTTTCCTCGCTCGCTGCTTCCACTCGCTCAAGAGCACCTTCGGGGTCGTGACCGATCATCGCGGCCGCGCGTTCGAGTTGCAGGCGCAGTGCGGTCAGCGGCGTCCGTAGTTGATGCGACGCGTCACCAACGAACGCCCGCTGGGCGCCAACCAGCGTGGCAATTCGTTCAGTCATCGTGTTGAACGAGCGCGCAAGACTTCGGACTTCGCTAGGACCCTCGTTCTCGTTAGCACGCTGCGCGAAGTCACCGGCAGCAAGCTGTTCGGTGCTGCGCCGAAGGCGTCGTAGCGGTGACGCAATCGTGTTTGCAATCACGATTGCGGCCAACGCAGCCGCGAGCATTGAGATCAGTCCTACGAAGAATAACCCGCCCACTTTCTCGTTGGCACGCTGGTCAATGACGGAGGCTGAGTACGTGATGCGGACAGCACCGACGACGTCGGGTCCGGATCGCACCGGAACGGCGACGAACACGATGTCACCGCCAGCATCCTGTGATTTTCGACTACCGCTACTCGGTTGGCCACTGAGCGCAATGGCGAACTCTGGTCGGTTGGCATTTCCAAACTGCACACCGAGCTGGTCGTTAGGATCCGACGACTCGATGAGTAGTCCGTCCTTGTCGACGACGACTACGTAGGCACCGTCGCGGGCGGCATAGATCTGAATGGTCGATCGTAGATCTGTTGCGTCACTCAAACCCTCGCCGGAGAGCACATCCTCAGCGGCACCGGCCAGCAAGAATGCATGACTCTGCAACTCAGCTAGCAGGCGCTCACTTTCGACTCGTCGCAAATAGCTCGCAAGCGGCACGTCCTGCGCGAGCAGCACCATCGCGATCAATCCACTGAACGCCAGCATCAGACGCCATTTCAATGCGTCGCTACTCCGTCAGCTCAAGGCGAAAGCCAACGCCGCGCACGGCTTGGATCCACTCGTGGTGGCCGAGCTTCTTGCGTAGCGACGCGATGTGCGCGTCGACTGTTTTCGTGGGGCCGTACCAATGTGCGTCCCACACGTTCTCCAATATCTCCGTCCGTGTACGGACGGCACCTGCATCAAGTGCAAGGTAGGCGAGGAGGTCAAACTCTTTGGCGGTGAGAAGTCTTTCTTCTTCATCAACGTGAACGCGTCGTGTGCGGCGATCAACGGTCAGCGAGAAGATCGTCTGCACCTCCGCGGTCCCTGCCATCGCGTGCTTTGTGAGGTCGGCACCGGATTCGAGTGTTCGGCGACTCACCGCGCGGATGCGGGCGACGAGCTCGCGGAAACTGAACGGTTTGGTGACGTAGTCGTCGGCCCCCAGTTCAAGGCCAAGTACGCGATCGAACTCTTCGGCCCGAGCAGTCAACATGATGATCGGTATCGCACGGCGAGTGCGCAGCTGACGGAACAGGTCGCGCCCGTCGATGTCGGGTAAGCCAAGATCGAGCAGCACCATGTCGTAGTCGGTCGCGGCCAGCGCAGCAACTCCTGTTGCCGCGTGCTCGACCGAGTAACCCTCAGCAGTGAGTCCCTCGATCAGCGAGCCAGCGATTGACCGGTCGTCCTCCACCACCAGAATCCTCACCCTGCCATTCTGACGGGCCGCAGGAGTGTTCCGGGCACGGTGAAACGGCCACGATCTATTTGGATGAATCTTGGATGTTGGCGAGCCGTCCCTTGGGCGATGACTTCGTACGGTGTGCAACACATCAGCGGCTTCCGCCCCCCGGCAGCCGAACGACGAAGGGAACAAGACATGAAGGGTCGAATTACTACGGTGCTCTCGCTCGCAGGCGTGCTGGTCGCGGGCTCCGCTGCGGCAATGGTGAACAGTCAGGTGTTGCAGAGCACCGAGTCCAACTCCAACTCGAACGATGGCCTGGCGGTCGGAGCTGGCAAACCTTCGAACCCCTCGACGCCAGTGCCGATTTTCTTGGACGTTGTCGACGGCGTCGACGGCGTAAAGCTCAGTTCGAATGTTCTGACTGCTACGCAAGCGATCTACCAGGTCGGCGATGCTGGCTTGGTCACGCTTGACACCGCAGGTGATGTCCTCACCGTGGTGTCAGTGACACCCAACTCCGGGTGGACGGTTGTCAAGGCCGAGAGCTACAGCCCGGCCGACATCGAGGTCAAGCTGCAGAGTGGCACCACAGTCGTTGAGTTCAAAGCCAATCTTCAGCTCGGCGTGATCACCACTTCGGTGGAATCGAAGATCGTCGGTTCCGACGATGGCAACGGTTCCGGGGATGGCGACAGCAACGGTGGCACTCCTGGTGTCGGCACGATCAACGTTCCCGCCACACCCGGTGCTGGCACCATCGACGACGACGATCAAGAAGACGCCAGCAAAGACGACAGCAAAGACGACAGCAAAGACGACAGCAAAGACGACAGCGAAGATGACTGATCCGGCGAACGCAAAACAGCGCTCCGAGCGGCCTAGCGCCACTCGCACGACAGCTCAACGCACGAGAGCACAACGCCCGGCTCACGCTGCCAAGATTTTGACAGCTGGCGTCAGCACGTCGCTGCTGTTGGGCATCGTGGCGTACCTCGGTAATGCTGCAGCCGCAGCACAGGCCTCCGCGACAACTGTGGCGACAACTGCAACGACCTTTCCAACTCCAACGAAGTTTCCAACGACATTTCCAACAACGGTCCCGGCGGTTGATCCAACGCAGATCCCCGCTGGCTTTCCCATCGTGCCTGCTGGTCAGCCAACGGTTCCGCAAGTTGTCGCGGTGCCCAGTGCCCAGCCGGCGGTTCCGCAAGTTGTCGCGGTGCCCAGTGCCCAGCCGGCGGTTCCGCAAGTCATCCCAGTCGCCGTGCCGGTGCCGCCGCCTGTTGCTGCCCCTCAGCCAGCGGCGCCTCCAGCTGCCCCTTCCGGCACAACAGCGCCATCTCACTGAACTGTGCGACTCATGCCGCTAACGGTTCAGCGTGACGCGTTTCGCGCGATGGGTTGCGCCGTACAGCTCGAGGTCGTCGGTGTCGGTGAAGCCAACACCGCCACCGGTGTCTCGATCGCGCGACTTCGCATTGCCGAACTGGAACGGGCGTGGAGCAGGTTCCTGCCCGAGAGTGACATCAGCAGATTGAACTCAGCACAAGGAGCGATGGTGTCGGTGCATCCGGCGACGATTCACCTGCTGCAAGCGATGGTCCAGGGCTTCGCGGCCACGGGCGGTTGTTTCGATCCCACCTTGCTCGCGCCGCTTGTCGCGCTTGGCTACGACGCCAGCTGGTCGGATCATCGAAGAGCCGTGTCGCTGCCATCGGGCGCCGCCGCGAGAGGTGACGTAACTGGAATCGCCATCGATCCGATCGCCGCCGTTGCGCAGTTGCCCTCGGGGACTGTTCTTGATGCCGGTGGAATTGGCAAAGGACTCGCGGCCGACATGGTCGTCGCCGAGCTATTGGGCGCCGGTCTCGCCGGGGCAATGGTTTCAATCGGCGGCGACCTTCGCGTTGCTGGTGTCGGCTCGCACGAAGGTGCGTGGGTGATTGCTGTCGGCGACGCCTTCGACCTGGCCGGTTCTGGTGACGAGAGTGTGAGCCTGTCGCTGGCGAACGCGGGAGTCGCTACGTCGGGCACCGCCCGGCGCGCCTGGCGCGACCCGAATGGTGTCGTCGTTCACCACTTACTTGATCCCGCCACTCGCCTGCCGGTTTCTCAAACGGCGCAAGCAACCGTCGTTGCGGGCACGGCCGCGTGGGCCGAGATGTTCACCAAGCTGCTGATGGTGCGTGGTATCGCGGCGTTGGACAGCCTCGAATTGCAGCGGCTGGCAGGGCGTGTTGTGCTTGTCGATGGCTCGATCCACTGCAACGATGCCTGGAACGCATTGGAGTTGTCATGCATCCGCAAATGATGTGGTGGGTGTCGCGTTCGGCAGGCATCGTGGCTTTCATTCTTCTTGTCGCCAGCCTGGTGTGGGGAGTGCTGCTTGCAACCCGCGCGTTGAAGCCCGTGGATCGCCCGGCGTGGTTGCTCGCCATGCATCGCTGGGTGAGTGCGTTGGCATGTGTTGCGGTACTTATACACGTGCTCGGCCTCGTTGGCGACAACTACGTGTACTTCGGGTGGAGGGAAGTCTTTGTCCCGCAGGCATCGGGTTGGAAACGTATGCCGGTGACGTTGGGAGTCGTCGCCATGTACCTGCTGATTGCGGTGCAGGGCACGTCGTTGGTCATGAAGAAACTGCCACGCAACTTGTGGAAGTTCATCCACTACTTCAGTTACATCGCGGTGTGGCTGGGCAGCGTGCACGCAGCGCTCGCAGGAACGGATGTTTCAAATCGGCTGTATCAAGCCGTTGCACTACTGCTCACGATCATGGCCGTGACTGCGGCGGTCATCCGGATCATTGTTGGTACCACCCGCGCGCAACTTGCGGCACGCCGCGGATCAGTCGAGTAGCGCCTGCGACACCAGTTGGCTGAGTTGGCTGCGAATTGGGTGAGTGCCACTCGGAAGTAGTTGCGTGAAGAATTGCGCTGTGAGGTGATCGACAGGGTCAACCCAGAAGAAGGTGCTGGCCGCACCGCCCCATCCGAAGTCGCCGACATTGCCGGGCACGCGCGCCTTCACTGGATCAATGGTGACGCTGACGCCGAGCCCGAAGCCGACGCCGTCGGAGGTGGTAGCGGAACGCAGAGGCCGTCCGAAGGTGCTGAGATCGGCGTTGCCTGGCAAGTGGTTACTGGCCATGTAGCGGACCGTGCGCGGCGAGAGGATTCGTACACCGTCGAGTTGGCCCTCGTTGACCAACATTTGTGTGAACCGGTTGTAGTCATAGGCGGTACTTTGCAGCCCGCCGCCACCGCCGAGCACACGCGGCGGTCGCAGCGCAGCATCGCCGAGTTGGTCGAGCAGAACGGCCAACTTGTTGACGGGGTGCGCCCCGTACAGTTTGGCCACGCGCGCGTGATTCGCTTCTGGAACGTAGAAGCCGGTTTCGTGCATTCCCAAGGGCTCGAGTAACCGGGTGCGCAGCAACTCGTCGAGCGATTTGCCCGAGACGACTTCCAACACGCGGCCGAGCACGTCGAAGCTGACCGAGTAGTTCCACTCGGTACCCGGCTGAAAGAGCAGCGGGAACGCGGCGATTGTTTCGCACATAGCTGCAAGGTCCGCGTCCGGTGGAACACCGAAGTCGTATCCGGCTTGGCGATACAACGCGTCGACAGGATGCGAGCGGATGAAGCCGTACGTCAGCCCACTGGTATGCGTGAGGAGGTGCCACAGCCGAATGGGTGCCGCGAGCGGTTCCAGCTCCGGTGACTCGACGTTGCCCGAACGCCACACCTTCGCGTTGCGAAACGCGGGGATGAAGCGATGCAGCGGCGTAGTGAGCTCGAACGCGCCTTCCTCCCACAGCTGCAGAGCAAGCACGGCCACGATCGGCTTGGTCATCGAGTAGATACGCCAGATGGTGTCGGCTTCGACGGGCGTGCCAGCAGCGACGTCGCGCTGACCGGCCAACTCGTGATACACGACCTTGCCGTGGCGAGCAATGGAGATTTGCCAACCGGTCAGCCGGCCATCGTCGATGTAACGCTGGAAGTGCGTTGCGATGCGGGCCAAGCGTTCACTCGACATCCCCATCGATTCCGGCGTGGCGTCGACTTGCAATGT
>Ga0105048_10003635_pt1 | contig 25257 bp, 20 predicted proteins | sample MAT05_FD_78382 | JGI IMG/M metagenome (GOLD analysis project Ga0105048, IMG submission 78382) | Freshwater microbial communities from Lake Fryxell liftoff mats and glacier meltwater in Antarctica - MAT-05 | ecosystem: Environmental > Aquatic > Freshwater > Ice > Liftoff microbial mat | place... | reverse complement strand
GGTATCTCGGTCGATTCGTTATTTACCCTGAACCGTTACCGGAAAGAGAATCTACTTGAGTTTGATCTTTTATCTGATTTCAATAAGGATACCAGCATTGCCTATGGCTGTTTGAATGAGAATTTTAAGTATGATATGCATGGGGTGTCAAACCGTTCTTCCTTCGTGTTAGATAAAGAAGGGATCGTGCGTTATGCAGAGATTCTTGAGAATGCCGGGGAGTTGCCAAATTTCCAGGCCATACAGGATTGTTTAAAAACATTAAATTAATAAATATGAAAAAAGTAATACTTCTTATGTTGGTTTCCTGCGGTCTCCAGACCGCCTATGCACAGCTTGCTAATTTTGAAAGCTGGCAAAATTATAATGTAGCTGGCGTGGCGCTGCAAGTTCCAACGGGATGGCATGGATTAGATTCCAGTACGGTTGCCTATGGTTCGATATTGAATCCAGGGGCTCCTTTTTATGCGCAGGTAGAAAAAGAAATGCCGGGTAATGGAAGCGCGACTGCATTGAAAGTGATCACAAAAAATCAAAGTGCTATTACGGGATTTTTCCCCGCCGGTCCATTCCCTTCCTTAGCCAGTAATGCCAATATTGTGGTCAATACAGGAACCGGTGGATTTGATTTTTTTGGAGGTAGTAGTTTCAGCAATAATCCTGTAAGTGCAACAATGTGGGTGAAGAATCAGCCTGTAGGGGGCGACTCTACTGAAATCACGATACTTGCCATCGACAACTCTGATGGCAATGATAGTATCGCCGCCATTGCCGATACCTTATTAGGTGCATCGATCAATTCATGGACAAAGATCACGTTGCCATTTGTGTATAATCCATCGGGGTTCAGCACCACCATGATTCGCGTCCTGATTACTTCCAGTGGCAATTTTGGTAATGACACAATTACGGGTGCATTTACAGGACTACATGATGGTACATCCATTAGTGTGGATGATATTGAGATCGTAGCGCCAACAGGTGTAACGCAATATATTTATTCGTCTAAACTTGCCAATATATATCCAACACAGGTTACAGATAAACTAAACGTAAATCTTCAATATATAGAAAGCTCTTCGGCATATTCATTCCAAGTGTATGATACAAGAGGTGTTGTTGTAAAAACGTTTGTATGCAAGGAGTTGCTAAATGTCGTTGATCTTTCAATGCTTGCTAAAGGAAATTATATATTTACATTAAGTAAGGATAAGAAGATTGTGCAGACTGGTAAGGTGACGAGGATGTAACTATATCGGCATATATCGAAAGCATGAAAGGCTCATTCCTATAAATTTAATTTACGTAGGTTTGTGTTTGTAAAATTTCAGCAGACACATCAATAAAATTCTATCACTATGAACACCGCAGCCATTGATAAAATAAATAATAAACTTAAAGTAATGCCTGATAATTTCGTTCATGAGGTATTGCAATTCCTGGAATTCCTGAATTTTAAAAGCATCAATAATGTCGGGGGCAGTGAATTTTTACTGACGGATGCGCAAACCATTTTACTTGATAAACGCAGTGCCACACCAATAGAACAATGTATTACAGCAGATGAACTTATGGGTAATTTAAAAAACAAATACGGTGTTTAAAATTGTTGTTGAACCTGCAGCCGCTTATGATATTGATCAAGCCTGTAATTACTACTATTCTTTGCCTTTAGATTCTCAACGTTTCCCAATCAAGATACTGTACTTCATCTTTTAATTGCCAGTTAAACACTAGGTCAAAATAATAGCCGCATACAGATCACAGGAAGACAACGCGCTGTCGCTACGCTTATTCATGTGCTAATGGATTTATTTTTACAAGGAGAAGAAGAGAATAAGAGTCAAAGAGTGGACTTTTTGTTTTTGTCGCGGGACATGGTTGATAAGGATATTAAGCTAACTCCTCAGATTCAGGTGACAAAATAAACACATCATTTTAGATCTTCGTTCCTTTGATTGCCTGTAGGAACTAATCCTGATTTTTTCTTTTCAAAGCATCTTGTTTCATTTCTTCTTCAATGCGGGCTATTGGTTCCGGGTATATTTCTTCAACCCAATACAGATGGTCAAATATTTCTTTAAATTCAATGATACTTTTGAAGTCTTTCCTTTCAATAAATAGCTGCATTGATTCATATGCGAATTGCGTGACAATTAAATCCAAGAGTTTTGATTGATCGAGATCATAATCTAAATAGTCTAGAAAAAAACATAAAAGAATCTTTCCTGTTTCTTCATTCTCAATCACCCAATTTCTGAGTTCATTTCTATCAGATTGAATATCTTTATATATATCGAATTGAATCTTACAGTAATTCTCCAGCCTGTGAATTTTTGTAATTTCATCTAAGCATTCGTAGAATTCGCAAAAGTCTCGTTCTTCTTTATCTACACCTGCGCAACATAAACATTTTTGAGGGTTGAAGTCTGGTTTAAGGAAATCATGAATAAGTTTCCTGCTATCACAGAAAAGATAAAACTCAGAATATTTCAAACACCACCATTCTATTCTATCAATTCTGTACAAATTGCCGAAACCTAATAAAGTCAAATCATTGAGCGATATTTCTACTTGTTCAGTAATAGTGTTATCGTTATTCATATAGCTATTTTGTATTCGATAGTAACCTTTCAAATATGTCAGTATTCATTTCTATTTTATTCTCTTTGAAGAGATTTTTTATATTTTCATAGAGGCTTTTATTTAAGCAATATATTGACCAAGAGTTATTTGTAAATTGAATTAGCTCCTCTAAGGTACTGAAATTAAACACACCATTTTGTGCAGACTCTATTATATTAAGTTCGTCATTTAGTTCGTCGTAGTTTAGATGTGTCAATTTTCTTTCATCATAATATGGCTCATAAAGGTTGATCGATATCTCGGTTCTTGCTTCAAACTCAGTGAAAATTGATAATGGAAATGCGTTTTCATCATAATTAATCCATTGGTATGAATTGCATTCAAAATGGTTAGTTTTTAGAATTTCATTTACCCATTCAATATTAGAATTAAAGCAAAGACCGTATACTGCCATAGAATGTGATTGATAATATAGATCTGATTCATGCCAACTATTAACCCCACTTCCCCATTTCAGAATTGCACTGTATCTTAAAATTTCTTCTATTGAAAATTGATGATGAACACATATAAGTCTTAAAAGAAAACTATGATTTTTATGAATAAAATCATTTATGTCATTTACATTAAGAACTATACTTTTTTGATTAATCGAATTATCGTAAAAATCAATAAGTCTTTTGTCTTCAATTATGTCCTTTGCTTGTATTTTTCTTTTTAACGTCAACCCTTCAAGTGTCCTGCATCTACTTAAAGCTGTGTAAAGTTGTCCATTGATAAAAGCACCGGAACCTAAATCTAAAATTACATTATCAAATGTCAAACCTTGACTTTTGTGAATAGTAATAGCCCATGCAAGTTTGATTGGGAACTGCTCAAATGTTCCAACAACCTTTGACGTTATCCTTTTTTTATCATTGTCCCATTTATATTTCCTGTTCTCCCATGTTACTCTTTGCAATGTGTAAGTTGAGTTATCCTTCAACTTTATCTCAATATTATTTTCGTCAAGAAATTCAATTTTTGCTATTGTTCCATTCACCCATTTTCTGCCGTTGTCTTGACTATCATTTTTAACCAGCATTATTTGGGAGTTCCGTCTAAGTTCAAGTATTGGTTCTGTTGGGTATTTGTCTTCATTGAAATCACCGGTAATAGTAGCTTTGAAAAAATGGCTTTTATAAGGTAGTTTATTCAGTTTGTTCGCATTTTCACTTTTTGCTAAATACTTATTAGTAGTTAGCATAATCACAAAATCTTCAATTGGAGGTGCAAAAGCAGGTTTGTATCTTTGGTTAAGTTCGTCAATACCATTACTGTCTATTGAGCAATCTCTAACTCTATTAAGAAGAGAAATGAAATTCTCATTTTGTTGCCTATAAACTTTGCTGAATTCAAAACACTCGACATGAAGCTCTTTATATGCGAGGCTATCAAAAAAGTATTCGCTGGCGTAAATCGATGTGAATAGTTCCTTTTCTACTTCATCTTCTGAATTTACAACTGGCGGCAGTTGAAAAATATCGCCTACAAACAATATCTGTTTCCCACCAAAAACTATGTTTGGGTTGCCCCCATTTTTCCTAAGGGAATAGTCTAATCCTTCTAAAAGATCAGCCCGTAACATTGATACCTCATCAATAACAATAGTATCTGTTTGTTCAATAATTGTTCGTTTTTAAGAGAATGGTTGAAAAATGGTTATGTCTGGGTCGTTAGGCAGAAGTGGCTTTAATGGGAATCTAAAAAATGAATGAATGGTCTGCCCACCAATATTAATTGCAGCAATTCCTGTAAATGCAATAAGTAGAACCTTTTTATTTGTAGTCTTTGTGAAATAATGAATAAAAGTGGATTTTCCTGTTCCTGCCTTACCTGTTAAAAAATAAGATGTGTTGGAATTCTCAATTCTATCAAACAATTTCTTTGCGACAATATCCTTTTCATATCCTTGTGGTAACTCAATAAATTTATTGTAGAAATCTGGCAATTCAAGTTCATTAAATAAAGTTAGTTGTTTATTTTTGCCGCCATCACCTTCTTCAAGCTTTAGAAAAAACAATAAGTCACCCATATTATTATGATATGGATTATTTAGATCAAGACTGTTATCATAATTTGTAAGTGTCTTTAAAATGTAATGTGTCTTTTCGAGGATTTTTATATAGGAGTTGCTTCCTCTTGCTACTTCATCAATAATTGCACTTTTATTTATTGTAATGCCTATAAAGTGAAGGTATTCTAATAGTTCGGCTACTTTATTTACTGCATCAGAAATGTCAAAATTTTGATTGAACTCACTAAATCCTTTTTTGAAGTTTGTTTCTTGGCCTTCTTCTGACCCATAAAAAAGTTGTCGTGCAATAGAATTATTAAAAAACCCATTTACAATAAGTGGACATTTTTTGAAATTATTTATCCATTCTTTTTCGGTACGTGTAGGCATTCAGTTTGGATTATTTTTGAGTTTGTGGGTATGTGCTGAATAAATTGAGTTGGCAGTAAAGTTAAATATAAATTCTGTTTTCGTAGTACAATATTACCTTCCACCAAAAAGGGCAGCTACTTTCGTAACCACCCCTCTTTTGTTCACCCAAAAACAAAAAACAAATATGTTTATACCTCTCGGATTTTAATCTTATTCCATTTTTTTGGTTTAATGCCGATGCTGACGCTCTGTCCGCCTTCGGTATTAATCCGGATTATTTCCGTTCAGAAATGTATTCCTCGTACTGATATTAGATCCGTTATTCATGCCGTTTTTTACACTCACTCCAGAATACACATCCTCACTAGAAGTTGGATGCTGGTCAAGTACTTTATTCTGACGTTGGTAAGCCGGAATGTTTGCTTCATCATTATCGATATCCGCTTTGTTGACATTGAAACTCATAGAACGTAGTCTTGAAGCACGCTCATCAAAAGCTCTTTTCTGTAACTCAAAATTCACCTCTGCTTCCAGTTCAGAATCTGTCAGCAATCGATTTCCTTTTCTTCTATTAATCGTAATTCCCTTCACCGTTACATACTCATCATTCATTTGTTGTTCCGTCTTTTCTACAACCTTCATAGGACTCGTAAAAAGTGCATCCAACTCTGCCTGAACATCTGCCGCCGATGGCGTTTTTTCTACAACCACTTCATTCACAGGAGCAACAGGTGTCTCTTCAGTTTCTATTGATAACTCAAAAATTATTTTCTCTTCTTCCTTTACGATTGGTTGAGGTTTAATTTCCTGAACAGGTTGTGCGTTAACTACAGGTGCCTGTATAATTTCCGGTTCGCTTACAGCAACCACTGTCTCAGGCATTAGCGTATAGGATTCTCTCAATGGAATTTCAGTCGCTTTTGGTACTTGTATTTCTGTAACTGGCTGAGATGAAGATTGTCTGAACGACATGCCCAAACCAAACGCAATGCCGTTAGGAATAGCAGGAGGTTCAATCTCTATCATGGTCGGAGCGAGAGGATCAGAAAGGAGGCCTTCTGTTGCGAATTTTATAGTTTCGAGTTTTGAAGTTTCAACATTGTTGGTTACAGGATCATTAGTTACGGGTTGATGAGTTTCGAGTATGAAAGTTTCAAGTTTGTTGGTTACAGATTCATTAGTTAAAGGTTGATCAATTACAGGTTTAAAAGTTTCAGACACAGCGATAGGAACTGATTCTACAGGAGCAACAGCTTCTATAGTCTTGCTCTCTTCATTGGATTCATTCAACACCCAAACTTCACGGGTTCTATCCGCCATTGGTTTCTTTTGATTCCCGCTAAACGCGCTTTGTGTATTATTATATTCAAAACCGGTGGCAATGATAGTCACACTAATATGATCATCTAAATTGTCATCGAAACCAGTACCGAAAATCACATCACACTCTTCTCCCGCTTGTTCCTGAATATACGCCTGTATCATTTCCACTTCGTCCAATGTATGTTCGTGCACACCATGCGCCGAATTGATATTCAATAAAACCCATTTAGCGCCATTGATATTATTATCATTCAACAAAGGTGAGTTCAATGCAAGTTCTGCTGCCTCGTACGCCCGGTTCTCTCCTTTGGCCGTCGCATTACCAAGAATGGCCACACCACCATCACGCATCACTGTACTCACATCCGCAAAATCGACGACAATGTGTCCTTGAGAATTGATGACATCGGTAATACATTTTGTCGCCGTCGCAAGAATATCATCTGCCCTGCAGAATGCCTGAGACGCTGCGATATTGCCAAACTGGTGACGGAGCTTATCATTCGAGATCACCAGGATGGTATCTACATTATTACGAAGATCGTTAATTCCTTCTTCGGCCTGTCGTTGTCTGCGTTTTCCTTCATACGAAAAAGGCGTCGTCACAATACCTACCGTAAGAATACCAAGATCTTTCGCCACTTTCGCAACGATCGGTGCACCACCTGTTCCGGTGCCACCACCCATACCTGCTGTTACAAACACCATTTTGGTATTATTGATCAGAAGGTTCTCGATCTCTTCAATACTTTCCTGACAGGCACGTTGGCCAATTTCAGGATTCGCACCTGCACCAAGTCCTTGTGTTAAGGATGGTCCAAGTTGTATCTTAGTTGGAACCGGACTATTGTTCAATGCCTTTTTATCGGTATTGCATACAATAAAATCGACACCTTCGATGCCGAGGTTATACATATAATTTACGGCATTACCGCCGCCGCCGCCAACACCAATCACTTTGATGATGTTTGCATTGTTTTGTGGGAGCTCAAATTGAATCATTTCTTTTGAATTTTTGGGTTTATCAAATGGGTTTATATATGGGTTTTATTAGTTTTTTATTTATCGAAGCGCTCGTCGTCTACATTTTCGAACCAGTACAACACTTTTGATTTTACGGTTCCGAATACATCCCTGATCACTTTTCCACGATCCACCTTTGGTGGAGCCGTTTTAGCTTGCTGAGTTTCCTGAGCAGATATTGACTGATCAAAAAGACTCATTGCTTTTTCTTCCATAGGATCAAGGATTAACGTGGGGGGGGGCGTATCCATTGAATTGTTCTCACCATCGCCGATTGGTTGAACTTGCTCTCCGAATTCTTGCTGAAGTAATTCTTCCACAGAAGGTTCAAACGTTTTTGTCATGGTGGTAAAAATGCCAACAGGGTCCACATTTTCGATCAGATTTTCTTCCGAATTATTCGAAATAAAACGCAAACGGTTACTTTCAAAATCATCATATCCACGAAGGATCAATCCTATACAAGTCGCATACATGGGTTTCAACAATTCTGTGGTATGCCCTGCAGAAAGATGTTCGTTCGGCAAACCAATCCGTGCGTTTAATCCGGTTCTGAATTGTGTCAGTTGTATCAGATGTTTTAACTGACTTCCACCACCTGTGAGAATGATCCCACCATGAAGTTTTTCCTGAAGGTTTTGCTGTTTGATATGATAGACCACATATTCAAGGATCTCGTCCATACGCGATTGTATAATGTTGGCAAGATTCTTTGCAGAGATCTCTTTTGGCTGCTGTCCTTTCAATCCCGGAATGGTAATGAATGCATTCGACTTTGCTTCATCAGCAAGTGCCGTTCCGAACTGCACTTTCATTTGTTCTGCCTGCGAACGAAGTACACCTAAACCCTGCCTGATATCATTGGTGATATTCACACCCGCAATTGGAATGACTACAGTATGTTTTAGCATACCTTCATGAAAGATCGCAAGATCTGTGGTACCGCCGCCAATATCTACTATTGCTACACCAGCCTCAAGATCTTCGGCACACATAACAGCCGCAGCAGAAGCAAGAGGTTGCAAGACAAGATCTTTCGTCGATAAACCAGAACGGGTTACGCAGCGATGAATATTTCTGATGGCAGTTTTATCGCCGGTAACGATATGAAAGTTCGCACCGATCTTAATACCGGTCATGCCGATTACTTCTTTCATTGTCAAATCAGAAAGCGTATCGACAGTAAATTCCTGTGGAATGATATCGATAATCTGATCGCCTGCCGGAAGGAAGGTCTTGTATTGATCCTTCAGTAACGCATCAATATCTTCTTTACGAATCTCTTCTTCAATATTTGCGAGCACACGGTCGCCACGAGTTTGTATACTTTTAATATGATGACCTGCAATTCCCACGTACACTTCTTTGATCGTCAGGCTTGGGTTGCTGATCATACAGTTTTCAAGTGCCACATTTATTGAGCGGATGCATTCTTCAATATTCAGGACCATACCATGGTTGACGCCACTACTATCCGATTTTCCGAAACCTAATATCTCTAGTTTCCCGAATTCATTCTTGCGTCCCGCTATCGCCACGATCTTGGTGGTTCCGATATCAAGCCCGACAATAACTGGGTTTTCTTTTTGCATGTTTTTATTTTTGAGGGTGAATTGTTTTAATGTTGAATAGAATTCTTGGAAGGTTTATTGGTTTTGGCTTTTGCTTCAGGCTTGTTCGTTTTCGTTGCTTTCACTTTGGGAACTGTTTTTCCTTTAGCGGCAAGACTTTGTAAATATTTTTCGCGATGTTTTTTAGCTTCTTCGATCTTTGCCTTCTCGATAGTTTTATTGATCAGTTCTTTTACCTTGGTATTTCGTGCAACCACTTGTCTTGAATAACGCAGGTCAATCTCATCATAACGATTCCAGTCAATGTTGGTGATGCCATGTTGATAGAACGCCAGCAAACGTTTCATTTTTCCGTCAAGATCTTCTGCGCTGCCAAGGAGGATCACCTGATTGCCTAAGGCGGGTATCAATTCGATCTGGTGACGGCTATCATAATTGATCTGTGTGATCATGCAGTTCCAGAAGGAATCGGCGTGGAGATACATAGCGACCTGCACTAGATCTCTTTTGATCGACATGTCTTTTTCTGAATACCCTAAACGTGCTGTTGTAACAACCGGCACTTGTGCAATATATTGCTCCGAAAGAGCAATCGGGTTCGCACGAGCATCAAGGTAAAAAGCATAATCGATACTATCATTTTGGTTGATACGAACAACAGGTAATTTCTGTGTCACTTTTACATTCAGAGCATGATCGGCGGTCACGTAAATTTCTGCATCGTTCACCCATCGGTTTCCTCTGATTGTAGTTTCAAGTTCATTGACCTGCATATTCGTGAGAATAGATTGATGTACTTTCACACCTTCCTCAGCCAGCAAGTCCAATATATTTTCTGTGGTCACAAAACTTAATTCTGTGTTTTCTATATCAATATGAATGCCGCTTAGTCGTTCATCATGTCTGTTGGTATTGGCAAATACAAATGCCCCTACGATACCCGGTACCGAAAGCAGAAAGAGAATATTGCGTCCTATTTTTTTGATGCGGGGATTCATGTTATTTGTTTAAGAGGATTTGAGTAAGAGGTTCGATCAATGTATCAATATCGCCCGCACCTGCTGTGATCAGGACTTCAAGCTGAGACGCTTCGGCCCATTTCAGGACAGATTCTTTCGTTAAAATATGTTTGTTGTTCAAGGCCATACGGTCAAGGATTATCTTGCTTGTGACATCTTCTATTGGTAATTCTCTTGCAGGATAAATGTCAAGCAGGATGACTTCGTCGGCAAGGTCAAGACTTTCTGCAAAGCCATTCACAAAATCTCGTGTACGTGTAAAAAGATGAGGTTGAAAAACTACCGATACTTTCTTTCCCTTGAATAAGGTTTTTGCACTGGAGATCAACATTCTCAATTCTTCCGGATGATGCGCATAATCGTCTATGTAAACGATTTTGTCATTTTTAATAATATATTCAAAACGTCTTTTTACGCCGTTGAATGCGGCCACGGCTGTCTGGACTTTTTCAAAATTTATTTCTAATAAATCACATATCGCCAGTGAGGCCACGGTATTTTCAACATTATGCATACCGCCCATGTTTAATTCAATGTCGCCAAGATTATTCCCTTCTTTATAAATATTAAATGTATAAGATCCATGACTCATTCTGATATCACCCGCGTAATATGTCGCGCCTTCGTTCTGAAGACTATACGATACTTTTTTAGGTGCCTTGAATTGCGCACTATGTTTAAGTCCATGTTTGTAAACTAGTGTATCGCTCACCTGAGAGATAAATTGCAGATAGCAACGTTCCATTTCTTCGACGGTTCCATAGATATCCAAATGATCTGCATCCATCGCTGTTACCACGCCGATATAGGGTTGAAGTTTCAGAAAACTTCTATCATACTCATCTGCTTCTATGACTGCAAAACGATTTTCACTACTCCAGTAATTGACGCCATAGTTTACGGAGATTCCGCCTAAGAATGCGTTACATCCATAGCCTGTATGGCGAAGAATATGAGAAATTAAGGTAGAGATGGTCGTCTTGCCATGCGTGCCGGCCACACAAACTGATTTCATATATTGTGAGATCACCTGTAAGACATCGCTTCGTTTTACTACTTCGATGCCGCTTTGCTGATACCAAATTAATTCCTTATGATTTGCAGGGATGGCCGGAGTGTATACAACAAGATCTGTAGTAGGATCAATCAGCGAAATATTTTCTTCGAAATGAACATCAATTCCTTCTTTTGAAAGCTGATCGGTTAATGGGGTATTAGTTTTGTCGTATCCGCTGACACGAACATTTCGTTCTTTAAAGAAACGGGCAAGCGCACTCATCCCGATCCCTCCGATCCCAATAAAATAAACGCTATGTATATTCTCTAATTCCATGTTGTAGCGAGTTCAATGATTTTAGTTGCTATTCTTGTATCTGCATCTTCCATTTTTAGTTGGCTGATATTGTCTTTCATCAGGTCGCACTGTTTGTCGTCGTTAAGTAGCGACTGTATTTTTTTGATCAGTTCATTCTTCGTTTCAGAATCTTTCACCATGAGTGCCGCATTTCTGCTTACCAGCGCCATGGCATTATATGTCTGATGATCTTCGCTGGCATGTGGGTAAGGAACAAAGATGACGGGTTTTCCAACAAAACATAATTCTGAAATTGATGAAGCACCAGCTCTTGACACAATGATATCTGCGGCGGCATAGGCATAATCCATTTCTCTGATAAATTCAAAAACCTTGATATTGTGTTTGTTGCCATTGGAAAGTTCGCTCGCTACAGGAAAGTATGCAGCGCCGGTTTGCCAGAGCAACTGGATGTCATTTTCTATAAAAAATGGCAAGGAAGCAGCGAGTGTTTCATTGATTGTTTTTGCACCAAGACTTCCACCAAAGGCAAAGACAATCTTCTTAGCGCGGTTCAAACCAAAGAATTCCATGCCTTCTTCCTTAGTGATTTTTCCTTTTGTAATGCCTTCTCTGACAGGGTTTCCTGTGTACATAATCTTCTTCACGGGAAAGAATTTATCCATGCCATCATAAGCCACGCAAATTGCAACGGCTTTACTGCCTAATAGTTTATTACTCCTGCCTGCGTAGGAGTTTTGTTCCTGTATCACTGTGGCAATCCCTTTTTGCTGTGCCATATAAAGAACAGGGAAACTGGCATAACCACCAACTCCTATAGCCACATCTGGTTTAAAATCATTCAGTATTCGACGTGCCTGTATAAAGCTTTTTATCATTTTGAAGGGCAGACTGATATTTTTTAGAAGAGAGCTTCGATTAAGTCCTGCGATATCAAGACCAATAATTTTATAGCCTTCGCGAGGAATTTTTTCCATTTCCATTTTCCCTCTGGCACCAACAAAAAGAATCTCGCAGGAAGGTTGCAAACGTTTCAATGCATTCGCAATAGCTAACGCCGGGAAGATGTGTCCTCCGGTGCCGCCGCCTGCGATCATGTATTTACTATTTTTGTTCTCTGTCATATTTTTTTTATTGTTTATGCTTGTTCAGTGCTGATTTCTTCTACTACTTTATCTTCATTGCCTTCTGTATTTTCTACGAAACGACTTACGCTAAGAATAATTCCAATCGCAAGACAAGTAAACCAAATCGAGGAACCGCCCATACTTACCAAAGGAAGTGTGAGCCCGGTAACAGGTAAAAGATTTACATTTACCGCCATATTTAAGAAAGCCTGGAAGACCAACGTGAAACTGAGTCCCACGGCCAGAAAAGCGCCAAAAGCAAAGGGGCATCTTCTGAAGATGATAATACTTCGCCATAAGAAAAGGAGGTATAAGAAAACCATTCCGATTCCTCCGAAGATCAATCCATATTCTTCGATGATGATGGAGTAAATAAAATCTGAGTAGGGGTGAGGAAGGAAATTTCGTTGGGAACTATTGCCTGGTCCAACACCAGTTAGTCCGCCGTTGGCTTGTGCGATCTTAGCTTGCTGAACCTGATAAGGCACGTCATTCTTATCGTCTGAGGTGAAGTTCTTAATTCTGGCTTCCCAGGTTGTTGCTCTGCCGAAACCACTTAGTTTAGAAACTGTGAACAAAATTCCGAATAATAAAATACCCGTGGTCGCAAGAATCATCAAATGCGAAATTTTAATACGACCGATAAAAAAGAGCATACAGCAAGACATTCCGATCATGATGGCTGTCGACATATTTGCCATGGCAATTAGTCCGACGATAAGGATTAATGGAAGAAAGATATTGAGGGCAACACGTTTGAAATTATCGAGATCATTTTGCAAACGGGACAACTGCCTGGCAAGAAACATGAAGAGACCAAGTTTGGCCAGGTCAGAGGTTTGAAAGGTAATTCCAATAAGAGGGAGTTTGATCCATCTTGATCCTTCATTTAATGTAGTGCCAAAGAAGAGCGTGTACAGAAGTAATGGAATACTAATAGCAAAAAGGAAGACGGCTATTTTAGAATAGATCACATAATTGACCTTATGCGCGAAATAGATAATGGCAATGCCAGCTATTAACACACCTAGTTGTTTGATAAGATACACTTCTGTATGTCCTTTTTGTAAACGATAGGCAAGAGAACCTGTGGAACTATACACAGCCATCAGGCTAATCAAGGACAGGACGATCACGACCCCCCAGATTATTTTATCACCCTTTGTTCTTTTTAGTATATGTTCCATGTTCCTGTAATTAGTTAAGTTGTATTAAAGTGCTTTTACCGATGTCTTGAATTGTTCTCCGCGATCTTCATAATTTTTAAACAGATCGAAGCTTGCGCAGGCAGGAGAAAGCAATACACAATCGCCCGGCGAAGCCAATGCGTAGGCTTCCTGAACAGCATCAGTGATCGTCGTTGTATCGACAATAGGTACGACGCCGTCAAAGTATTTATGTATATGAGAATTATCTATGCCAAGGCAAACAATCGCTTTCACTTTCGTGCTGACTAATTCAGTAATCTCGCTATAATCATTTCCTTTATCGACACCACCAAGGATAAGAACTGTTGGTTTCTTCATGCTTTCCAGAGCATACCAAACACTGTTGAGGTTGGTCGCTTTACTGTCGTTGATAAACTCGATTCCGCGGATATTGCCAATTGTCTCCATACGATGCTCGATCGCTGTAAACGATTTCAGAGATTCGCGTATACTGGTGTCGCGTATTTCTGCAACCCTTGCTGAAATGCCTGCAGCCATGGAGTTGTATTGATTATGTTTTCCTTTCAGCGAGAGTTCGTTGATGGAAATAGAGAATGGTTCTCCGTTGACATTTATTACCAGTTCGTTTTCGTTGAGGTATGCACCGTCGTCTTTTAATTGTTCGTTCATTGTAAAGTAGAGCTTTTGTGATTTTATTGGATTATTCTGTAAATAGTGTGTTGTTGCTTTGTCGTCTTTGCAGAGAATTAAATAATCGTTCTCTGTCTGGTAAAGGGCTATATTAAATTTTGCTTTTGTATATAAATTGAAGTCGTAGGAGTAACGATCAAGATGATCGGGTGTTATATTCGTAATCACGGCGATATCTGGTCTGAAGGTTTTAATATCATCCAATTGAAAACTACTGATCTCCATCACATACCATGCGGTTGGTTGTATAGCAATTTGTCGGGCGAAACTATGACCGATATTTCCAACCACAGATACATCATATCCATCCTTTTGAAACATAGCATACGCCAAACTTGTCGTTGTTGTCTTGCCATTACTTCCTGTGATACAAAGGATCTTGCTCTCACCTTTATAACGAAAGGCAAATTCAATTTCGCTGATAATCGGAATCATTCGTTGGCGAAGATGTTGGATGATCTCAGCTTTCTCAGGAATACCCGGACTTTTAATGATCTCTTTTGCCGCGAAAATAATGTCCTCTGTATGGGTGCCTTCTTCAAATGAAATCTGGTGTTGCTCAAGTTCGGACTTATACTTCGCAAGGATCAAGCCTTTATCACTGACAAACACAGAGATGCCCTGTTGTTTAGCCAGCAAGGCTGCCCCTGTTCCGCTTTCGCCACTTCCTAGTATAACCAGATCAAATGTCATTTTGTTTTTGTTTGTTTGTTTTTTTGTTTGTTTGTATTTATTTTTTATATCTCTAATCTCTAATCTCTAATCTCTAATCTCTAATCTCTAATCTCTAATCTCTAATCTCTAATCTCTAATCTCTAATCTCCTTTACTGCAACTTCAACGTCACTACACTCAGTACCGCCAACGCAATTCCAATAATCCAGAAGCGTATCGCGATTTTACTTTCATGATACCCGAGTTTCTGATAATGATGATGAAGAGGCGACATCAGAAAGATGCGTCTACCTTCACCATATTTATATTTCGTGTATTTAAAAAATGCGACTTGTATGATGACACTAAGAATTTCTACGAGAAAGACACCGCATATAATAGGGATCAGCAATTCCTTACGGATGATGATAGCCAGTGAAGCGATGATTCCACCCAATGAAAGACTGCCGGTATCGCCCATAAAGACCTGCGCCGGATAACTATTATACCATAGAAATCCAATACAGGCTCCTACAAAGGCACCGATAAAAATCGAGAGTTCATCAAGGTTGGGGATGGGCATGATATTCAGGTATTGAGCAAAGCCAAAACGCCCTGAAACGTAAGCAAACATGGCAAGGCAAATACCGATGATCGCGCTAGTACCTGTGGCTAAACCATCTAATCCATCCGTAATATTGGCGCCATTGGAGACAGCGACAATAATGATAATCACGAAAAGAATATAGATAATGGGCGTCATTGTTTTTTCGGCGTTTTGTCCAAACCATGAAGCGATTTTAGCATAGCTCAATTCATGATTTTTTGTAAACGGAATTGTGGTAACAAGACTTTTTACGTGGGCATATGTTCTGGTTCTTCCGCGGTCGTCAACACGTACAATATTATCTTTGATCACTTTGTCATTCGAGCTAAAGGTGGCCGGTCTACCTCCGGTGGTTTCGCGTACGATATAGACATTCTGGTTATAATACAATGTGGTGCCAACTATAATTCCTAATCCAACTTGTCCAAGTATTTTGAAACGTCCGGCAAGACCTTCTTTATTTTTTTTAAATACTTTAATATAATCATCGAGGAATCCAATCAAACCAAGCCATACTGTGGAGATCAGCATCAGGGAAATATAGACATTCTCTACACGGGCAAATAGCAAGGTCGGAATAAGAATAGCAGCCAGTATAATAATACCACCCATGGTTGGAGTTCCCGATTTTTGTTTTTCTCCTTCAAGACCCAAATCACGAACAGTCTCACCGATTTGTTTTCTATGAAGATATTTGATCAGACGTTTGCCATAGACCAACGAAATGACCAATGAAAGAATGATCGCCATCCCTGTACGGAACGAGATAAAGTAGAACACACCGACACCCGGTATATTAAACTGCTCTCTGAGATATGTAAATAAATGGTACAGCATTTTTGTTTCTTATTTTTCGAATAATTCAAACATTTCTTCCATAATTTTTTTATCATCAAACGGGTATTTTACGCCCTTGATCTCCTGGTATTTTTCATGTCCCTTCCCGGCCACAAGAATGATATCGCCTTCCTCTGCAATGCTGCAAGCAGTTTTGATAGCTTCTTTACGGTCTGCAATGGACACGTATTTTTTTCGTTGGTGAACAGCTACCCCCGCTTCCATGTCATGAATAATAGCACTTGCATCTTCACTGCGTGGATTGTCTGAAGTAAAGATTACTTTATCACTATGTTCGCAAGCAACCAATCCCATCACCGGGCGTTTTGTTTGATCACGATCGCCTCCGCAGCCTACCACCGTGAATAGGGTTTCGTTTCCTTTTCGTAGTTTATTGATAGTTGCCAACACATTCAGTAAGGCATCGGGTGTATGCGCATAATCAATAATGCCCAACACATTTTCTTTTGTAGAGGTCATATGATCGAATCGTCCTTCGGCGCCTTTTAGCATACTTAGGTATTGCAAGACAGTGTTTTTATCTTCGCCCAATAAAATGGCCGCTCCATACACACATAAAATATTATACGCATTGAATTCACCTATCATTCTAAAAAATACTTCTTCTGTGTTGATCGTCATAACAAGACCTGTCAGGTTATTCTCCAGAATCTTTCCTTTGAATTCGGCAATGGTCTTTAATGAATAATGTTGCTTATGTGCTTTTGTATTTTGAAGCATCACCATTCCGCGTTTGTCATCGGCGTTGGTCAAGGCAAATGCATTGGATGGTAATTCATCAAAGAACGATTTCTTAACTTTTATATATTCATCAAACGTCTGATGGTAATCGAGATGATCATGTGTGATGTTAGTAAAACAGCCTCCGGCAAATTGTGTTCCTGCAATACGATGTTGATGAACTGCGTGCGAACTGACCTCCATGAATACATGCGTGCAGTTTTCAGTGACCATCTGGTGTAATAATGCTTGCAGGATGATCGCGTCAGGTGTGGTATGTGTTGACGGAAGTACCTTTTCTTCGATCTGATTTTGAACCGTTGAAAGCAACCCGCATGTATAGCCAAGACTTGTAAATAGTTGAAATAATAAAGTAGCACAAGTCGTCTTGCCGTTCGTTCCGGTAATGCCGACCACTTTCACTTTTGACGAAGGATAATCGTAGAAGGCAGCAGCAACAAGCCCTGCAGCCATTGCAGAATTTTTTACCTGAATATAGCAAGCCGATTCGTTTAATGTTTCAGGCAAGTCTTCACAGAGTATAGATGTAGCACCTTTCTCAATAGCTTTAGTAATAAATTGATGACCATCACTGTTCGAACCTTTAGCAGCCACGAATAGCGAACCCTCTTCGGCAAGACGCGAGTCTATACAAAGTCCAGCCACTTCATGGTCTGTCGAACCATGAATGGCAAGTGTTTTAAAATCGGATACTATGTCTTTAACTGTTTTCAATTAACTTAAACTGATTGTAATTTTTTGTCCTTTAATATAATTCGATCCCGGTGCAATCGATTGTGTAATCACCTTTCCTTTGCCTCGCGGAATCACTTTCAATCCTGCTTTTTCGAGTTCGTAGATAGCATCTCTCAATCCCATTCCGTTCACATCCGGAACATGGTTCTGATACTCTGGAAGTTCAGAATATGTCAGGTTGCCAAGACTGTCTGTTGTTATATTCTGTAACCATTTTGGAGACTCTGGTACTTTTTTGGCAATTGCCAATTTTCGCGCTAGCAGATTATATTTTTCACTGTTCACACTTTTGGCTTGTAAAGGGATATTCTGCTCTTCGTGATTTGTCGCAGAATTTTTATCATGCATTTTGATGGCGAATAATCTGTTGGCTACTTCCTTGAAGACCGGCATTGCTATTTGTCCACCATAATAATTAGAGGATCCTTTTCGTGTTCGTAACACCACACATATTGTATACTCAGGGTCATCTTTTGGGAAAAAGCCCACAAAAGAACCGTGATACACTCTGTCTGAATAACGTATTCCTTTATCTGCAACCTGTGCGGTACCTGTTTTTCCGCAAATTGTATAGAATGGATTTTTAAGATCTTTACCGGTGCCGCTTTCCACCACCTCATTCATAGCGCTTTTAATCTGAGCAAGTGAGGAAGAATCAACAATATCTTTTTCAAGTATTATTGGCTTAAAGGTCTTTACGTCTTTGCCATATTCGCGTATGCTGTTTACCAGATAGGGTTGCATCATAGTCCCGCCGTTTGCAATTGTGTTGTACACCATGCAGGTATGTAGCGGAGTAATCATCACGCTATAACCGGTTCCCATAAAAGCCAGCGAGTATCTACCTTTGGTCACAGAATCTCTTGTAAAGCGTGGTTGCAATTCACCGTCAATATCAAGTCCGGTTTTAAGGTCAAGTCTCAGTTTGTGAAGATCCGACCAGTACGAACCGATACTGTCTTTGTAATTTGTATAAATGAGCTTGGCAAAGGCCACGTTAGATGAATGCGCGAATGCATCTCGTATGGTCATTACACCAAGCCCGGCATGACTATCATGGATGGTATAAGGTCCGACCTTCCATCTACCTCCCTGGCAATCTACTTTATCGTCGATCGAAATTCGTTTGTCTCTGAATAAAGAGATTAGTGAGACCAGTTTAAATGTCGATCCTGGTTCGATACGTTTGTACGCGTAATTATAATCTTCGCCGTAGGTGCCATCAGGGCGTCTGCCAAGATTAGCCAACGCTTTGATCTTTCCGGTTTTAACTTCCATCACAATACAAGTCCCGAAGGTGGCTTGTTCTTTTTCCACTTGTTTTAGTAAGGCGTTCTCTGCCACATCTTGGATATTTACATCAAGTGTAGTCATCACATCTTTTCCATTTTCCGGATCAATTTCAGAACCGTCAATAGGCATCCAGGTGCCTCCTGCAATTTTCCGTACAATACGTTGTCCCTGACTGCCTTGAAGGAAAGTGTCATACCGTCGTTCGAGACCGATATTCTGTGCATTTTTTCTGTAAAGACCAACTACACGATTGGCGAGCAGCCCAAAAGGATTGATACGTTTTGTATTTGCTTCCGCAATAAAACCGCCTTTGTTTTGTCCTTTACAAAATGGTTGAAATTTCTTGATGGTCAGATACTGCTCATACGTGGCTTTCTTCTTTAATAGGAAATACCTGTTTTGATTTTTGTATTCGCGCGAAAGGATGTCTTTGTATTCTGTCCAGGTAAAATTGTTCAATGTGCCCGACAAATTCTTAGAAAGATCTTCGATGTATTTATTGAATGTATCTTTTGCGATAGCCTTCATATCTACGCGCAAATCAAACTCTGGGATGGAAGAGGAGAGAAGACAACCATCTTCGCTGTATATGTTTCCGCGTTCAGGTTGGATAACATCAATTTTTGTATGCAAACTATCTGCAAGTACTTTTAATTCTTTTCCTTCTTTAAAATAGATGACGCCGCCTTTATAAAGGATCATCACGCCAAAGAGGCACATGGCCAGGAAGGTTATATAAACCCTGAATCGTATGTCTTTACTGGTGTTCATTGTGAGATCTTTATTTTAAAAGGTGGCACTTTAGTTTTCTCAAGACCTAGCTCGGCAGCTCCGATCTCTAACTGACTTTCTTTTGTCAGAAACATAAATTGTGATTTCTCATCAATGTAGCGCCATCTATCTTCTTTCAAATCCCTGGCCGTCTTATTGATTTTTTTTATCGTATTCTCAGCATAATGAGTCATGGTGATATTCACTAATCCAAGTGCAGCGCAATACAGGATAAAAGGAATGTTATGAACAATACCTTTATTACCAGCCAACTGAAGCATTGTTTTCCAGTTTGGAATTTTTTTCAATAAGGATAATGTATGAGAGGGCATGTGGTGGGGTGGGGTAAAGGGTTTGTGGGCGTTAGGCTTTTGCGGGGCTTTCTTTCTTTTCAGCGACCCTTAATTTAGCACTTCGGGATCTTGTATTTTCTTTTTGTTCTGTTTGTGTAGGTAATATGGGTTTTTTAGTCACGGTCTCCAAAAGCTTCTGTTTCTTATCTGGCGTAAAACTGAATGTGTCTTCTTCAAAGGTTTCGTTCTTCATCCATTGCTTTACTATTCTGTCTTCTAACGAGTGGAAGGTGATAAGTACCAGTCTTCCTTTTTCATCTAACGAATCTGTAATGGTCGCCAGAAATTCCTTTAAGGCATTCATCTCATCATTCACTTCGATCCGTAATGCCTGAAAAACCTGAGCGAGATATTTATGCTGGTTTCCGTACATCAGTCCGTCGATCACCTGCTTGAATTCGTTGATCGTTGTGATCTTCATTTTGCCTCGTGTATCTACGATTTTTTTGGCCAGCGTTTTTGCATTGGTCACTTCCCCATATTGTTCAAAGAGCTCGTGTAATCGTTTTTCAGAATACGTATTCAAAATTTTTGTCGCGGTCAAAGGGCTTCTGTGATCCATTCTCATATCGAGGGCTGCATCAAAACGGATGGAGAATCCTCTTTCTGCTGTATCGAACTGATAAGAACTTACTCCAAGATCTGCCAACACACCATTCAATTTCAGCTTATACATTCTCACAAAGCGGTTGGCATACCTGAAATTCTCCTGCACAAAAATCACTCGCTCATCATCAGGCACATTCCGCTTCGCATCTTCATCCTGATCAAATACGATCAGTTTTCCTTTTGGCCCCAGTTTTTTTAAGATCTCTTTGCTATGTCCTCCTCCACCAAACGTTGCATCCAGATAAACCCCATCGGGGCGTATATCCAGTGCTTCAATACATTCCTGTAGTAGCACCGGCTGGTGGTAAAATGCGTCGTTACTCATCTATTCGTCATCCATTGTATTCAAAAAACCTTCTCCTAATACTTCTCCACCAAGACTATTCAACTCTTCCGCATTCACGGATGTTTCTGCACGGTAGGCAGGCGCATCCCATAATTCAGTCTTGTTCAATTGCGAAGTGCAGATCATATCTTTTGTGATATCTGCATAGAGGAGCATACTCTTGGGGATCAGCAAACGTCCGGCTGCATCAGGCTCTAAAAAAGTAGCCCCATTCAGGAACAGGCGTTTGAATTTCCTTGCCTTCTCATTAAAATCATTCAATTTGTTCACTTTGGCTTCCACCTTGGCCCATTGTTTTTCGGTATAGAGCGTTAGACACTTATCAAAACCTCTATTCAGGACAAAACGAGTGCTCTCAGCTTCTCCAAGCTGTTTTTTCAAACCTGCGGGGATCATAAATCGTCCCTTTGGGTCTAACGTCACTTCAAATTCACCGAGAATACTTGCCATTGAACGAAATTGTTTTCATTTAATGACACAAAATAACACTTTTCTACACTATTACTCACATTTTTTTAGCAATCTTATTTATCCACAGCTTGAAAACCTTTTTAGGCGTGTATGTAAGGATAGTAAAGAGTTTGAACGAATTTTTGCTAATTTTTTTGTGTGAATTAAATGTGGAAAGTGTAAAACATGCTGTGTACCGGGCTGTATGCGATGTTTATTTCGTGCAAAATATGGTGAATAATAGAAAAAACGAATGTGGAAATTGTGGATTCAGGAAGTTTTTTAATGATGCCCATGGAATTTTACAAATTTTCGCATAAGATCTGAACATCAACGAATAAAATGTAAGTTTGCCACGATAAATTTCGTGGGATGATATGAAGGCAAAATACATAAACCCATTTACAGACTTTGGATTTAAGAAAATCTCTGGAGAGGAAGCAAGCAAGCCGCTTTTGATTGATTTTTTAAACGCCCTTATGCCTCCAGAAAATAAGATCATTGACTTAACTTTTAAGAATACAGAGCAAATAGAAAAGCTATTTATGATATTTATTGTGAAAATGAGGTAGGTGAGAAATTTATCGTAGAGTTGCAAAAAGCCAAGCAAAATTATTTTAAAGAAAGAACCATTTATTATTCCACTTTTCCAATAAGAGAGCAAGTAGAAAAAGGTGTTTGGAATTATAATCTGAAAGCAGTTTATTGTATTGGTATTTTAGACTTTACTTTTGACGACTATGAAAATGAGCCAGAAAAAAGTGAAGTTGTTCATACAATAAAACTCAAAAATCAAAACGGGAAAACATTTTATGATAAGTTGACCTATATCTACCTTGAAATGCCGAATTTCAAACTTTCTGAAGCCGAATTGACGTCAAGACTTGATAAGTGGTTATTTTTTATTAAACATTTAGAAGACTTTCAAAGTATACCGACAATTTTTGCTGATGAAATCTTTACGCAAGCCTTTGAAAAGCTGAATTAGCCAAATTCGGACAATCCGAATTAGACAGTTATGAGAGTAGTTTAAAGACATACAGGGATTTGAAAGGAGTCATTGATACAGCTTTTGATGAAGGGAAAATGGAAGGGAAAATGGAAATAGCTAAATCTCTAAAGGAAAATGGAGTTAGTATAGATATAATTATCATATCAACTGGATTAACAAAAGAGGAAATCAATAGATTGTAATATTTCGTACTTATTAAGATGAAAGATTTTTATTATTGATGCTTTATCAATCTATGAGAAGTAAAACACAGAGGGAAGACTTTCAAATTGCAAATTCCACTTTACGTGGCAAGGTTCTCCCTATGTGCGGCCAGTCACTAGGAGGGTGAGGTAATAATTTCCTAGTGTAATCCGATTTCAAATAATTTGCTTTAATACTAGCTTGTCGGAATGACGATTGAATGCTACGAATCAACGAAATACAACAGGAATGCAAATTACCACATAAATTATTCCTCCAACATCTTCCAACAAATTGTATTTTTCCAATCCGGAATGAAAGCGAAACTGAACGATATAACACTCGACGAAGTACAGAAAATAATACAAGGAAAATCTCCCTGGAAGATTGTCAATTCGTTGCTGGAAAAGGGTTTGGTGAATGTGTATGAGAATTTATATGAAAATTATCAACCTAAAAAAGAAAAGTTTGTTTTCTTGAATGACGAGTACAATGTAGAAGAAAAATTAAAGGAATTATTTGCCAGACTTGAGAAGGCGCCAAAGCAATTAGATATCCTGCTGTCTTTTTTGCATATCAGGCAGACACAAACAGATGTCTCGCAACCTGAGCTTTTGAAAAATGCGTCTGCCAGTTCGTCACAACTAAATGCCTTGATCGAAAAAGGGATATTTTATGTAAAAAAACTGGAAGTCGACAGGCTCCGTTTTGATGCGCCGGTGGAACTTGTACCAAACAAATTATCTGCGCTTCAAGAAAAAGCAGTCATTGAAATTCATGAAGGCTTTGGAAAGTCTCAGCCTGTCTTATTAAAAGGAATTACAGGAAGTGGGAAGACTCATATTTATTTCAGATTAATTGAAGAATGTCTGGCGCAACAGAAACAGGCTCTGTATCTTCTTCCCGAAATAGCGCTGACAGCTCAGATTGTACGGAAACTACGAGCTGTTTTCGGCAACCGGATTGGCATTTATCATTCGCGTTTCAGCAATAACGAACGGGTGGAAGTCTGGAAGAAAATACAACACAAGCAAATCGATATTGTGATCGGAGCCCGCTCGGCATTGATGCTTCCGTTTGCTGATCTTGGCCTCGTGATTATCGATGAAGAACACGATACATCCTACAAACAACAGGATCCTGCGCCTCGTTATCATGCCCGCGACAGTGCCCTTTTCTTGGCCAGATATTGTAACGCGCATATTTTATTGGGTAGCGCCACACCTTCGATCGAAAGTTTTTACAACACACAAACAGGTAAATATAAACTCGTAGAACTAACCGAACGTTATGGCAATTCCACACTTCCGAAAGTGGAGATTGTAGACACGAAATCGGGAATGGTGGCTAAAACACATCATGGCTTGTTCTCTGTGCAACTGCTTAATGCTATCAACGAATCTCTTGCCAATAAGAAACAAATCATTCTCTTTCAGAATCGTCGTGGGTATTCGCCGTATGTGATGTGCTCGACCTGCGGGTGGGTGCCTCATTGCAAATACTGTGATGTGTCGCTTACCTATCATAAACAAACCGACCAGCTTCATTGTCATTATTGTGGTTCGCGTTCGCCCTATATCAAGGTTTGTCCGGCGTGTGGAAACAGTCGTATTATATCAAAAAGTTTTGGAACCGAAAAGATTGAAGAAGAGATCAGGAAGGTTTTCCCTGAGGCGAGAGTCGAGCGTTTCGATTGGGATTCGATGCGAATCAAAAATAAGTTCAGCGAGATCATTCGTCAATTTGAGAAAAGAGAGATTGATATACTTGTAGGGACACAAATGTTGGTGAAAGGCCTTGATTTCGAACATGTCAATACGGTGGGTGTATTGAGTGCCGACAGCCTGTTATCCTATCCAGATTTTAGGGTAAATGAGCGAGTGTTTCAATTGTTGGAACAAGTGAGTGGACGGGCAGGAAGACGTGATCATGCAGGGCATGTTATCATACAATTGTTTAAGACCAATCATCCAACCATCTTACAGGTGCAAGCGCATGATTTTAAACATTTTTATAACGATGAAATTGCAGCGAGGCAGGAATTTCAGTATCCACCGTTTACGCGTTTATTGCGGATTACCTTGAAACATAAAAATCAGGAGATTGTGTTGCGAGCAGCGCAAAAGCTTGGAGAAGATCTTGCGTCCTTGCCTAAGACCATCTTATTCGGGCCTGCGGAGCCACCTGTCGGGCGTGTGAGGAATCAGTTTATTCAAGAGATTCTACTAAAGATAAACCGCGATACGAATGTGTTACAGGAAATCAAAAAGATCGTGAAGGAAAAAATAACGGTGCTGAATATTACGAAGGGTTTTACGACGGTCTTTGTGGGGGTGGATGTGGATCCGTATTAGGGTGAAGCTTTATGTACTAGGCGGCTCCGTAGCCTGTAATG
>Ga0105048_10003632_pt1 | contig 25266 bp, 27 predicted proteins | sample MAT05_FD_78382 | JGI IMG/M metagenome (GOLD analysis project Ga0105048, IMG submission 78382) | Freshwater microbial communities from Lake Fryxell liftoff mats and glacier meltwater in Antarctica - MAT-05 | ecosystem: Environmental > Aquatic > Freshwater > Ice > Liftoff microbial mat | place... | reverse complement strand
CTATTTGCTTTTAAGCGAATCTGCTCTCCTTTCAACTATCAGATCTCCACCCGTTTAAAACCAAAATACAATTTCTACGCCTTTTTGTAGCCAGTCAGTAACTTCGCTCAACACAAGAACTTTTAACTTTGGAGACATTCGTTGATCCTTAAAAATTTTGTCGAAGGCATCCCATTCGCCTCGAATGATCGCAAGTTTAGATAAGTTAGCCAAAAGAGCAGGAGATGTTCTCAAGAATTTTTGCGTTGGTTGCTGTCCACTGCTTGCATAGAATGTATAGCCCCCTGTCGAAGCACTGGTAATGACCTGCTGGTCACTACCTCCATCTCCACCATCTTGATCTTCTGCTAGATCATGTATTGAAAACTCCTCTTTCTCATCCCATAGAGGGAGTAAGATAGCGTCTTCCAAATTCACAAGTTTTGTAATCAGTTTCTGCCAATCTGAAAAACCATTTTCCTCTATTTGCGCACGAACAAATGCTGCAAATCCATCCACTCTTTGCTCTAAATCGGGATTACTCAAGATTAACTCCATTGCGCTGTTTTGATCAAAGTCATACAGCGCGTAAGCATATTTCATTGTTAAAAAGTCTATAGAATCTGGATAGAGCTCACAACCTTGCCTATAAGTTTCTTCCAATTTTTCACGTTCTCCAGCAGTTCCAAAGACTGTAATGAGATTGGACCAAAGGGATGATTGGATATCTCTATTTGATAAACGAATCGAATCAATAATGCCTCGGTCCCCATCGAGACCATTTATGCAAAGGTCAAATAGATCACGACACTGAGGAAAGCGAGCTAAGGTCTTTGCGAGTAAAGAAAGTGCCTCTGCTCTATCATAATTACGAAATTCGTATTGATTTTCATCAGATCGTACATTGAGTTTTGGTCGAAGAAAATCTAGTGAACCAATTTCTTCATCTTTTTCTGCCTCATCATCGTCTTTTCCAAATTTTTTATCAGCTAAATGAGAGGTGTTTTTGTTCAAATCATTGATAATAGCAAGGGCTAGTTCACGAGCTGGAGCATCATTACCTTCTTTAAGAAGTTGCTCCATAAATGTTGTCTGTTCTCTTACTCTGTAACCACCGACTGTAATTGTCATCATCCTCTGCATCGCACTGTCTATGTTCCCAGTTCGAGCTTGAATTTGAGCAATCGATTCTTTTGCCTGATTGCTTAACATTATGAGCATAACCCATGACTGTCGGTAATCTTTAACATCTTCTTGAGAAAGAGCAGCGCGCCGGTCCATGTCTACGATAAAATCAGTAATTGCTCGAACATCTCCATTTTTCTTATGGTGACTAAGTATTCCTGCAAAGTAGAGGTGTCCTTCATTGGTAAGATCTACTCTTTCCACTGACTCTGCAGCCCTTACCAAGTCACCTTTTATAACTAACTTGTAAGCGACATCTACCAAAGCACGTACTTTCTTCTCTTCAAATTGTTGAAGCTGCATACGAGCAGCAATAACAGCAAGTTTTCCTTGATCGACTTTGCTCATTGGATCTGGAACTGTGTAGCCAGCTGTGATGTTTCGAGCAAGCACAATAGCTTGATCAAGCTCATCCACAGCTAACAAAAATTCAATAAACACTTGATCAATTTCAATGGCGGTAATGATGTCCCCCAACTCAATCATCTCAGCTTTTAGACGTTGTCTACCCGAATCAACTTTTCGTCTCCATTCTGGGGCTTTTGAGTCAAGTGCTTGAGCAGCTACCGCCAGTGCGGTAAGCGATCGAAAATCTTCTTTTTCCCGATAATTTACAGAGCTATCACTTCCTTCACTAAAGGATGTTACGTGTTCAAAACTTTCTAAACCTTTTTTGAGTGCGTTTAGAACAATACTAAGAGCTTCTGAACTCGTTTCTTTTTCAATAACTGACATGTCATCTCCAGATTATGGTTACAAAATAAGTCGAAGTATATCACGGAGGGATTGGAAGTTATCCAGTTTGGTTTAAAATATCCTCAAGGAGAAATCTATATGAGGAAACAAAAAAGAGAGATTAGAAAAAAATTCAATGATGGCAAATCTTACGCTTGTGGGTCGTAAAAAAACAATTTTACCTCTGCTTTACAGAATCCAAAAATGCCTCTTCCCATTCGCTCTTTAATGTTCTCGATCATGGTTGTTGCATACGCGATGGGAGTTCCCATAGTCATGTGGAGCTCAAATACTCGGCCATTCAGAAGTCCTTCTGGCATGCCATTATCACCGTACTTAAACGCAAAACCAGGAGTAAAGACATCTTGAATCCACTTATCAAATTCATAACTCCCGCCCCACCAATATACAGGTGCTAATAAAATCAATTTTTCATCAGATGCTATTATTTCTCTCCACTCTGAAGCTGTTTTATCCTGAACACGAACTACAGAATGCTTCTCCGATTCAGTTAATTTACGAATTATCTCTAATCCTTTAACGCTTGGAATTTCTAGTGGATGAAAATGTATGATCATAATATGAATAAAAGTACTAATAATAATTACACTACTATATAGGTCACACTATACTTTGTAAAGTATATCAATTTGAATCCATGTTGTATCAAAGGTCTTAAAATAAATTTGACATCTTGAATTCGTAACCTTAGGTTTAAGAAAAATCTATACTGTCCGAGGAGTTACTTTGTGCATTTTTCCTTTTATTTGATACTTTCTGATGATAACTACAGTTTTTCTTTTTATATTCTTTCTCCAACATGAACTCGATATTTATCCACTGTGTGATTAGATATGTATAGAGAGTGGGTATTCAAATAACTAGAAAACCAAAAAGACAATGTATTTCCGAAGTTCGTAGCTCAATGAGATATCTGAATTTTGATTTATTGGCAGCTACTGACATTAGCTCGTCACTTGGAAAGAAGATGGTAGAGGATCCAATTCAATATATTTTCAATAAATTAAATTGATTAATTAATAAAAATTACTCCGTGTGTGCCTTCGTGGAATAATCATTTACTACTATATTGCAAATTAAGAATTGAAATTTAAATCTATTTGCTCGAACACAGAGTAATTCGACGGAAGAAAACTATACATTTTTAGAAATGGATAAACATTTGGAAAAAGTCGTAAATCTGTCATTCAGAAAGACATCTTTAGAAAAATAGTTGCGAAGCCTTCATAATTGCAGCGTCTGCTACCAATACTTCAGTTCCTGATAACCCAACAGATAAGAAAAGACTAATATCGTTATCAGAGGTCCTCGCTGTTCTTCTCCCTGCGATAACTTCACTCAAATCACAAACTTGCTTCATTTCAGGCTGATCGTAGAGAAAGAAGGGCGGATCGTAAGAATTTAATTGATCCAGTGAATCGGTGCAGATGACCTGAGATTTTTGCGCTACCTCAACACTGATTTCGTGCTCATGAGCCAACTTAGGTCCAACTGTGTTGATATGGACACCCGGTTTTAACCATAAAGCATCAAAGACGGGTGTAGTACTTGAAGTTGCACAAAGTAAAATGTCTACATCACGGACAGCCTCTTCGGGACTCTCCACTTCAATCACTTCAATATGAAGTAAGTCGCTCATTTCACGAGCAAAAGTTTGTCTTTTTTCAATATGAGGGCTAAATACTTTAGCGAATTTAATATCCCTGACCGCACACGCAGCTTCCAACTGTGTTCTGGATTGAAGGCCTGATCCCAGCACCCCAACGCTAGTAGAATTTGGACGGGAAAGATATTTAATTGCCACTCCACCCAAAGCTCCTGTTCTCCATCCTCCTATCAAACTTCCAATGACTACACCTTTGAAGCTACCCGTTTCACTGTCAAATACTGACACGAGCTGCGTTTTATCAGTTGGACTTTGATGAGAATCAGGATGAAAAGTATCATAGACCCGAAAACCGATGACTCTCTTGTCTTTAGTTTCTGCTCCAACTGTAAAAACAAGTCCACCCTTGTCAGTATCAATATGAAATCTGGGCGGTGAAATTAATGTGTGTGCAGCTTTTGCTTTAAAAGCAAGTTCAACCACAGAGATCACCTCATTCATAGAAAGTAGTTTTTTAAAATCATCATCAGTAAGAACTTTATAGTTGGAGATGAGAGGAGTATGCCAGAACGAAAGAACTTGGACGTGTTCTACGTCTCCCACATAGTTTTTCTGCATTTGAAGTTGTAGAATATTTCAATGCATTCTTTTGCTGCACAAATAAAACGCCGCTGGATGACTTTACTTTTTGTTTTCTTACTTATATCTGTTTCTTTTATTTACAGCACTCACCTTGAGCTAGTATTGATTCCCAAAGGATATGATTTACTCTTCCACCTTGGTAATGTTTTCGCACTTCAAGTTGCATTTAGCTTCTCACATAAGTCTTTGGCATCGCTTGCCATTTCACCAATCATTTTTCATGATTATGGCTATGGAACACATCTTTTTTATCCCCCACTGGCACATTTTGTGCCAGCGCTGATCGCTTTTTTGTTGTCAAAAGTTGGCTTTAATTCAACCCTGCTTGCAATTCGCCTGTTTAGTTTTCTGACAATCCTTGGCAGTGGGACTACCATGTTTTATGCGGCCAAAAAAATGACGGGCAATGAGGTTTATGCAAGTTTTGCTGCTCTTTTATATCTTTCTGCCCCCTATCTTCAATGGGACTATTACTGGCGAGGTGGAATGAGCTCAAGTCTTTGCTTTGTTTTCTTGCCAATTTTGTTGCTAAGTCTCTACTATTTTACAAAAGAAAAATTTGCTCCTTACTTCTTTACTTTTGTGATTAGTATGACTTCCTTGGTTTGGACTCACATGATTACTGCGTTCTACACATGTATCATTTTTATGATTGCCGCTGCTGCAAACTTCTTTCTTCTGAAAAAGAAAAAAGCAGCTTTTCTGTCTACGCTAATTGCAGGACTGATGATTGGAATCATGACTAGCCCATTTTGGATCTTACTTCTCCAGCAACAATCACTTCATACCTACGTCATTCACAGCTCAGACTATCCATTTACGATTGAGTCTATAGCTCAAAATACTGTTCCCTTTCGGAATCTTTTTGACATACAGTTTTTGGTTTGGCAGTGGAAAATTCGAAATGTGTTTGGGTTTTTTAACATCATTACCTTAGTATTTTTGGCGGCTTTTGTCATTTTTTTTAAACCAATTAGTAAGACCCTCAAAAACTCACGGTTCTTGTACTCACTGATTTGCTTGTTAATTTTTTTGCTCGCGATGGTGACAACATCAGAGTTGTGGTTACATTTACCTCACTTTTTTTCCTATATTCAATATCCATCTCGCTTACTTGTGCAAGCAACTCCAATTTTGGCTTTATTAATTACTCTTCCTTTTACTTTAATCCAAAAGGTCACACCAAAAAAAATAATAGTCCTGGGAGTTCTTGCTCTTTCTATTGTCATGTATACATTTACATTTAATAACTACCAACTTTTTGAAATAGGTAAAATTGACTTCACCACCTTTTCTATTCTTCAAGCAACCGGGGTTGATCAAGAGTATTTACCAGTCAATGCAAAAAGAGAATTTGAACCATTGGAAAAGCGGCCAAGACTGATTTTACCACTCACAAACAATGAAACTTCTACACCTTCAGCTCAAATCACAACCAATGAAACACCCTACTTACTAGCGAAGATTGGGAATAACGAGAACAAGCAAACGTTATTTGAGCTACCTCGTTTATTCTATGGCGGCTATGATCTCGGTTGGCAAGCTGAGAACGCACAAGCCTCAATCGCACTTCCCTACGACCAAAGTAAAAGTGGTTTAATAACCACGATGATTTCTGGTAACGGCATGCTCGAGGTGCAATTCACGGGCGGAAAATGGTACTGGATATCTTGTGTGAGTGCAGTTGCAGTTTTAGGGTATCTGATCTGGTTACTCTATAGATCTATTCATTTAAAAAAACCAGTCTGGTTTGAGAAATGATATAGGACTGTTTTTACATTACAACATCTCAACTTGAGAGAATGGTATCGTGAATAGATCAACTACATCAAGAGGGCTTGTTCTTTCAGTGCCCACTGACCATAGTGAAGTGTTAACAGAAACATCAGAAGATATTTCACTTTGGGAATTAATAACACCGATTGCTCGAAGTCAATTTATTTGTTGGGTAGAAAATGTCAAACCAAAAAAACCCATTCATTGGCGTCATATAACCAACATCACCAATACCAATGTAACCATAATAATACCCAGCAAATTCCTTTTATTAAGCTCATCCTTAAAAAAGTAGACAGATAGCAGTGTTAGCACAGAAATACTTGACGCATTTGCTGCATTAATAAATCCCACATTTGGAGCGAAGCTAAAACCAAGTTGCATAAAATAATTAAAACTAGAACCAAAAATTCCAATGAGGAGAAGAATACTAAGCTGCTCTTTTGATATATTGTTCATTTTGATTCTTTTAGCAAATATTTCTCCTAGTATAAGAACCGTCAAGAGAATCATTGAGTATAGAAGTCTTGTGAACACAGGTACTCCTGCGATGAGTAAGTATTTCGAACTAAGAGCCAACAAGCCCCAACAAAAAAATGCTCTGATTGTATAGAGTAGCCAAAGGCTATTTGAAGACGATCGATTTTTATTTTTATCAATCACTCTAAGAGCGGAGAATCAAACAATCAAAATAATTCCAAAGATCGACTTCATTGGTACTGGCGCAAAAAACAAGAAAATTGACGCTACAGCAATAAACACTACATAGCTTTTCAAACTGTTGAGGAGTTTTGAGCGCATTGCTCTTTCTAACCAATAAATAAAGTATCACCAAACTCAATACCATTAATATGCTTGCAGTAATCTAATTCATTTCTATTTGCCGATCGACTTATTGTTTAATTAATAAAAGTATCCGCGAGTGACACCCAATTTATTATACTCATTTATTGAGTTTGGGTTCATTGACTACCAGTCTTGGAGGAAATAAAGCACTCTTTCCAAAATAATGTTATTATCTAAATATGATAGAAGAACAAACAGCCGATACCAGGAATCATCTAAATACCCCGCTAAAATCCCAAAAAAAAGAAAACCCCCTGACTGAAAGCGAACTAACTAAGCTGCAAGATGACCTGATTAAGTTAGAAAACGAAAGATGGGATCATTTGTTGCAACCACTGAGGCTTGAGAATCCAGAAAATGCTGTGAAAATAATGGTTGCTTTTGTTTCTGGTGTTACCGACCTCATTAAATCAGTTCGTCAAAGAGGCCATTTACCAGTTGGCTACAAGTTGCCGGCTGTACTAATTAAAGATACTGACGATGGTTATGCTAAATATGGTCACAATTTATGGCAATACACCAACGGTTCCTTAGAAGTAATTGATTCGCAAATAAAATTTCCTAAAAAAGATTTACGTCAAAAATCAAACAAAATTTTGGATCTACCTTATCCAGTCCAAGCCACGAAGGGCTTAGTTCAGCCTTTGGACATAAACATTGGAACTCCAGAGGAAATTGCTTATACAACAGGCGCTGAAGAAGCTGCTCACTCCATCTTTGCCCACCAACAGGCTGCTAAAGGTATTATTGGATCAGGGCATTCGAACACCCCCCAGGGAGCTCAATCAGTTCATCACTATGATGCGAGTGATGTAGAGTATCATGGTTTGGGTTGGCAAGTGAGAACACTTCTTGATAAGGCGAAAAAAATCAATCTGGGAAACACAGCAGAAAACTCGCCATCTACTGAGAGCATTCAAAAGCAAATTGATGCGTTGAGATATAGAATTAGAAAAGCTGCTGAACTACGGTCAAAGCATTAAATTAGTTCTATTAATCAATCTAATTAAAATTTTAACTCAAATTCATGAAGGAAGTGTGAGACTGCTTTGCATAACATCAAGTTGGTAGGAATTTTTAATCGAGAAAAATATTTTTTAGGAAAGTGAATTCAAGTGCTGGCTCTCGCCAGCACTTGAATTTATAGATGATTTAAGTCATGTTAAGGATGAGCTGGGTCATCACCTCGACTCTCTGAGGCTCGATCAGCTCGATGCGGTCAAATAGCAAGCGTGAAGCTCTTACGCGAGCAAATCCTAAGTGTATCAAGGCCTCCTCGACAACTCTTTGAGTCAAGGCTGTTCCGTTTTTCATTGAAAGTGAGTAGCCATCTTTTTGGCCGCGACTTTTATCCAAGACCAGGTAGGCACTGACTTGATCGTCAATGCTTATAGGATACGCAAGAGTTATCTCTGCGTAGACACCAACATTTCGGCTGGCGATGACCTTTCCCTGGCCTATTGTAACCAAATAGCTTTTCACATCTTCCTCTACCACTTCAGGTTGAAAGGTAAAGTTTTCTCCTAGGAGCTTGCATTAAGTGGAGGTACACAAATTTAGCAGCCTGCGACAAATTCCGAGCTCCAGAGATCAAAAAACCAACTTCTTGAGGATCAAGATCAGTACTTGCGGCCTCAAGAAGTATTTCTTTTAAAACTCCCAACTCTAACAGAAATAGCTTTCCTTGGGTCGTTTTTGACAGTGTATCGGCAAATCCACTACCCAAAGTGCTGGTTACAAAATTACGAGGAATCTCATTGCCGCCCATCGCGTAGGCTTGAAGTTCATCTCTCACTTTTTTGAAGGCATTTTTTACAGCTACGTCACCATAAGTAGTTACTTCTGCATGAGCAAAGTACTCAGCTACATCCTTTGCTTGCTCATATTTATCAATTCGTTGGAGCACTCTCTTTAGCTGCTGACGCACCGCATCGGTGGCTTTGCCTCTTACGCGCATCTCATTAAATTTTCTGTATTCAATTTTCAGTCTTTCAATTTCTAGTTCATTAAGTATTCTCTCGAAAGGTTTTGTCTGTGTTTCAACTTTTGCTTCAGCTTGCTTTTCCTTCAGTGGAAGTGGCTCGAAGTGCATTAATTTGTTGTTCAGGAAGTGCAAATACTCATGATACTCAATTGTTTTATCTGGTGGTTCTGTACCTCTGACTACTAAAACTCTACCTTTAAGCTTTCCCTCTCCCAATACTGGGTTGTAAACGCCTTGAGTATATTCTGGTGCAAGTTTATAATAATGTTCTTTTGAAGGAATCCGAACAACGACTGCGCCCGGATAGGTTTTTGCGTCAAAGGTATAAGAGCCCTCTGGTAGCTCCTGAAAACGTGTACCTAGATGCTTTCTGACGTATGTATCTTCACTCTCGGATTGGAGATCAGCACTGAAAGTGGCCAAATCATCAATGAGGAAATGCATGGCTTTTCCAAAAGTTTCTCTTTGGGTTGGGGTAAATCTCAAACCATCGGGCAGAGTATCAATGTCCAGGATTACATCCAGAATTTCCTGGTGAAGTTTTTCTACAGGTTCTGCAGACAAATTGAACGAAAGAATCTTTGTGGCGGCTTGATCAAGTGCATATGCCATGAGCCGAGTGTATACATACTCAATGATATCCCGTCTTGTTATATCTTCGTTTTTAACTGAATTAGTCGTTAAAAAATCTCCCTTTTTCAAAAGATCAACTAAGGCTCGTAAATCGCCTTTGCGAATTGGCTCTACGTGTCTTGTGTCTTGTGTCTTGAGTCTTGTGTCTTGTGTCTTGTGATTTGAGTCTAACAAAGGTGTGAGATGGACAGGTTTTGGTAGAGTTACTACATCATCTGAGTTGTCAGAATACTGATGGGTGTCTACTGACTCTGGCATTATTTGATTTTAGCATTGAAATGACTTCTTTAATCACATGAAATTGACCATATTTGCAATCTATCCAAATCTTGAAATAAGCCTATAAGTATTGACTAGGTTGATATAGATTGATATAATTTAAAGTGTCAAAATCACGTTGATACTTCGAGAAACAAAACGTTTTTCCAGGCTAAACAAGACAGCGACGCTCTTTAACAACTTAGCTTATTATCTCTCCTCTAGAGACGGTACTTTTGCTCATATTTGTGAGTGGAACTGCCGTCTTTAGTGAGAGTTACGGCCTCACAGTCATTGACCAAGCTCACTTTCGAGCAAGGGTCTAATTGGTCCAGGAGGACTAAAATGATCGAATATCGTCTTTTCACGATAAGTTCGGGGGTGGTGGTGGCGGGAGCGGACGTTGTGAGGTACACCCTCCAAGATGGGATAGTCGTCCCCGCAATATTGATCGGCGAGGAAGGGTATGGTCGCGTACGAGGTGTTCTGCCCGTCGACTTGACGCACTCGCAGATGGAAGAGTGGCGGAAGAATGGTCAAGTGACCATTTTATACGCACAAATTCGCACAAGCCAGGGAGGAAGGTCACAACTCCTCGCCCGCAACAGCGCGTCGCAAGAAGATCGCATCATCTGTGTTTTCAGAACACAGATTGGTGTCCGTGGCAGCAATGATCACACGGGTGATCTGACGGGGACTTATACCCCCAACATGGGATATCTGGCTCCCTCTTGGGCTAGAACCATCTTTACCCAAAATAAAGAAGAAGAAAAAACTTTCACTCTTCTGGAAGCTGAAGAGTGGATGGTCGAGCATGCGTCCGAAGGTGTACGGGTAACCGAGGTATTTACGAAAGGGTTCCACCAGTTCCCAGGTAAGACGCTCATCACTGGGCAAATTGCGCAAGGGATTGCGGGGAAAATGGGCTCTGGTACACAACTGGTAGCGGTGCTACCCGAGAAGGTGTGGTTTAGAACCGCCTATCTGGGTAGAATTCAAGGCCCACAAGCCCACTACTATCTCTGGAATGCAGAATATGAGGGAAAGCTTTTAGCCATGACTTGGGAAGGACGCCAAGTCTTTGAAGCAGTGGGATTGGACAATCCCCCTGTGAGTAACAGCGTTGAATCTAAATCATTTTTAAGCATTGAACTTCCGCCTGGGTTCTCATCAAAAAAAATAGTACTAGATGGTGATGGTGAAACTGGTGGTGGTGATGGTGATGGTGATGGTGATGGTGATGGTGATAATGCCAAACAACCTGTGTAGGCAGAAAGAAATGCCACGCAGACGGTGATTATTTCCGTAGAATTGCTGCGGAGACTGATCAGAGGAAGTACAGATAGAGACGCAGTCATAGCTGCGGAGGCTGCGCTGAAGAAAAGCTAAGTTTTTTTTGTTAAACCTCTCTGTACAACCAGAGGGGTTTTTCCTTTCGAACATGGAAAATCAGACAAAAGACTCCAAGGGAAAATCTCACATGACGAATTTGAACTAAAAAAAGAGGATTAGCTGAAGGTGAAGAGGGAGCAATGACTCAGTAGGCTCTAAGATTCTTACTTCCTAAGCCTTGATGTTCAAAGTACAAGTTTTTTTAGAAAAGACTAGAACAATCAATCTAAATCAATTTTTCTAGTGAGAGTGTTGTACAGCTTCATAATTGAAGGCAACTATCTCAGAAATAAAAAAAGGTGTTATCATAATTTTAGCATGTCACATTTATTACTTTGCTGTTGCAGTTCTCCCATCAAATAATCGGAGGATGTTCAGCCATAGCTTTTTACAATCCTCCACCCGGAGGATTTTTTTATTAAGAACAAAAAAAGGAGATTTATGAAAAATATACCACTTGCCATTTTAGACGAGCACCCAGATTGGCTCAACCCACTTTATCAAGAATTTCAAAAACGAGGAGTTCCATACCAAAAGATAGATATCAGCTCTGCTGCCTATAATCCGATGGATACAAATGTGTTACCTTTCTATGTCAATAGATTGAGTCCAAGTGCATCAAAAAGAGGTTATCAAACAGCTTTTAACTACACGCTCAACTACTTGATGTATCTCGAATCTTTAGGATCAAGAGTTGTAAATGGCTCACATAGCGTGATTTTGGAAACAAGTAAAGCGCATCAATCCTCACTTCTCCGGAAGCTGAACATTCCTCAGCCGAGAACTATTGTATTAAATGATTTAGCTTTACTTGATAAGTACCTAGACGAATTTGTTTTCCCTGTGGTAGTGAAACCAAATTGCGGAGGTTCTGGTTTAGGTATTCAAAAATTCAACACAAAAAAGAGTTGCTGGAAACGCGAAATGAAGGCAAGATTGTCATGCCCGATGAAAAAATCGTATTACTCCAAGAGTTTATTCAGCCAAAAGATAATCATATTATCCGTGTAGAAACGATTCATGGCAGAGTTGTGTATGCAATGAATGTCTATACCCAAGGAACATTCAACCTTTGCCCATCGGACAGCTATTGAAAAGCTTGTGAAAGAAACGCGATTAGAAGTCGCAGGAATTGAGTACGTCGTAAACAACAAAGGTGAGTGGTTTATTTATGACATCAATGCCTTATCGATTCTGAGATCTTCTTTTAAGGAAGAGTACGGAATTGACGGCTGGGGACTTCTAGCAGACTCCGCAGTGATCGCCATCGGCACCATACTCCATCATGCGTTTAACCCAAGCACCACCACCGCCGCTCCAAATATTTTGATTTTTGTGATCGGAAACAATCATGTCGTTATCCATGAAGAATCGCTCATCACTTTGAACTAAAGGAGAGCCTTTGAGCTGAGACACGAGGTCTCAGTCAGGTCGGTAAATGTGCATACAAGAGTTTTCGCCAAAGCGAACTTCTGCTGCGTAGTCTTCAAGTTTAGCAGGGTTTTCTTGAAGTTCTTCCATCGTTCGGTAGGCTTTCTCTGGTCCATAAGCTCCGTGAATGCTGTGAATTGCTCGTGGGGGAATTGCGACCACATCGCCATGCCCTACATTCAATATTTTCTGGATCACATGGAAGATTTATTGATCCATAGTGCAGATCCGGTCGCTCGAGCATCAGGTTTTTGGGTACTTTTTGATACCGTTCTTACCTATGAAGAATTAATTTCTGGAACACATAAATTAGCTGTATTTATCGAACTAAATGAAGTTTTCATGTCTTAAAAAAGTAAGTTGGCTGCCCCGGTGGATTGCTACACGGACTAGTTTAGCCTGGAAGAATGGAGTGAGGGAAATTGTTATCGGACTGTTTGTGAGCAAGCAGGTTTTGCAAGATCTATAAAAAGTCATTTTAATCCAAGAATTATTAATTAGTTTGATATATAATATAGAGATTGGACACTGCATACATATGAATACCTAGTTAGTTGGTTCATAAAACTAGCGTGATATTATGGTTGTATGAAAAAGAAGATTGGTCTTACTGATATTTTGTTTCTTATTATCTTTTTTATTTTTAGGAGCTGTAGGCTCGGCGTTTGGCAAACAATTATTAAAATCATCCACCCACTCCCAATAAAAGAGCGTGCACTCTCAAGAATCAGCGAAGAAAAACTTTGTTGCTGGTTGTGTAAATCAAGATGCTGCAGAGGAACAGTGCGCATGTAGTTTTGAAAAACAAATGGAAAAATACGGTTATGAGAGATGGAAAGAAATAATAACAGAAATAAATGAGAGCAACTCAACCACCAATAGTGCGAGGGTTGATGAATTTTTAGAGTTTATCTCTTCTAGCGAAATGTTGAATAGCTGTCAATAAATTAGTGGTATTTATTTATTTCTCACTCATGTATCAATGGTTGAAGTCTTAAAGCTGAGTCTCCTAGAGTTACCTAGCTTTTTTGATGGTCACAAGCATATATTTAGTTTTGTACAAATTCCTATAATTGCGCCCAAGAGTTGGTCAAATAAGATTATTCCTGCACTACCCAATAAAACCCACCAAATACGAGTCCATAACCAGAAAATTTTAGTGTTTTTAAGATCATTAGTATCTCGTATTATTTTTCTAGCAGTCAATCCATTTTGGTTCATTTTTATGTAGACTTTATTGGGTGATAGATGGTTTTCTGCAAAGTTTTTTAAAACTAAAGCATCAAAAATCTTCTCCTCCTCTCCATCTGCTACATATGCAGTAGCATCAGCTCCTAACTTGCCTCCCCCTTCTAACTTCTATTCTTTATGCATCCCTTGCACTTTTTGTATCTAAATATGATCCAGTATTCATATGATCTTTACTAACAGCAAACAACAATACTAGTTTTTCTACTTTCCAAATAGGTTTCATTTCTACTTCTTTTTCATAATTCATTAACTGTTAGCATATATCGCGCTTTTTAAAAAATGAGGGAGTAAATGGTAGGTACATAATTTTCTTTTTATTTATCAATAACAGACTCCGTAGCTTTGACACATCTGCATTCTATCTAGCTTACTATTGATATCGTCAATTCTATCTAATGCTTTATCAGATTGCGAAACTTTTGGACAGCCACTAGTTTTTGCCATTTCAATGACTGCATTCACCTCATTTTCATCATAACCAGAGACGAGAGCATATTTTTTAAAGGCATCGAGTTTCTTTTGGTCGCAACCAGACGATTGCTCCAGTGCAGTGGTTGTTTCTATTGGAACCAGACTTGGGATGGGTGTGGGCGATTCTCTTAATTGCTCATTTTCTAGCTCCAAATGAGTCACTTTGTCTGAAAGATCCTTTAGCTGTTGAGAGGCCTGTGCAAACTCCTGCTCCTGTTCAAATCTTTCTCTCTGTGCCTGGCTATAAATTTGAGCAACTCCATATCCAGCACAAAAAATAAATAGGAGGACAACTGTGCTTAAGAGAATAAGCTTGTCTTGCTTCTTGAATATAACAGCTAACTTATCGCCTATTTTACTTTTAGTTGGTATCTTCTTATTTTGCTTCATAAATATGTGCTTGCTAACCAGCCAATTCCGTAACTAAATTAGCTCTGTACTCCATTTTATCACTATCTACCTCAATTCCTCTGACTCAAAAAGATCCACCTGATGGAACTGGGCGTAAGTAAAGCAGTATGGCTATTCAGATAGGCTTACAAGTTGATATACTGGATTGGCGAATTCTGAGTTTATTACAAAAATAACTCTTACACAGTATGACCAAACGCTGGATTGTCGGCTCTATCGTAATCTTTCTAATTTTATTAGGCAGTATTACCTATGCATCACATTCCCAATCCACCACATCCTCACCAATCCCGACCGCCCAAGTGGCAGAAGATATCACTCAACCAACTCCAGAGCCAGCCGCAATCACTGATACGCAAGCAGTTGCTATCCCAACTCCAAGTGCTAAAGTCCAGAAAAGTGATAGACAAAAAGTTACGGTTGTGAACGTGACAGATGGTGATACTTTTAAAGTCTTGATAGATGGTAAGACAGAAACGGTTCGGATTGTTGGCATTGATACTCCAGAAACAGTTGACCCTCGTAAGTCGGTTCAGTGCTTCGGAAAAGAAGCGAGTGACTACAGTAAGCAATTACTGCAAGGCAAAACTGTGTACTTAGAAACTGACAAATCCCAAGCAGACAGAGATCACTATCAACGCTTACTCCGTTTTGTCTTCTTTGAAGATGGTTCTGACTTTGGATTGTCTTTGATTCGAGATGGTTATGCCCATGAGTTCACCTACAATTCCAATCCCTATATCTACCAATCTGCGTATCTGAAAGCCCAGACAGAAGCTAGAGAGAACAACCGTGGCTTGTGGAATGCTAATGCGTGCCTTTATTCAACGCCAACACCAACACCGAAATCATTCACCAAAACTACTACCAAGACGACAACTTCGGCTGGCGGTCATTCATGTACTGGTCCTGATTTAGATTGCGCAGACTTCAAGACTCATGGAGAAGCACAATCATTCTTTGATGGTTGTGGATTTACTACCCAGAATGACCCCATGAAACTCGACTCTGTGGGAGTTGGGGATGGTGTAGCCTGTGAAAGTTTGCCATGAGAAAACTTTTTATCTTAACTATTGGTTTCTTCCTCCTAAGTGTTAATGTGGTTTCTGCTCGTCAGGGTTGTTGCAGTTGGCATGATGGAGTGTGTGGTGGGAGCTGTTGCGATGGCTCTGCTTTGAGTGCTGTCTACTGAACATTAGTTCTACAACCGATTCAAAATCTTCATCTTTTATAAAGTGTAATTTGAAATTCCATAAGTTCCTTAGAAAAGTTATACCATAATGAAGTTAGATCCTCTGCGTTGAGGCAATAAAAGTTAGAACATTAATATGTGAAAATTTATTGAAGAAAATGAAGTCTGAACACCATTGACTCCGAATGAAAGACTCTGTTCGAACTTATATTATGCAGGATAATGTTAGATTTTACAGTGTCAAGCACCCCTTTCTTTAGACAACTTTTAAACGACTTTGGAACTGCTGTTTGAACTGGATTGGTGACATTTTGAGAGCTGAGTGGATACGGTGGTGATTGTAGTCATGGATAGTGTGATGAATAGCTTCAGTCAGTTGTCCAGTATCTGTGAATCGGTTGTAGAACTAATGTTCAGTTTACTGGGGTCGGGTCATATTCCAATATTATACATACCTAATATTGGATACTATGTCTCATTATGGAGTTACGTAAATAATTACTTGTGCTGGAGGCATATAATGTGAATTATGAGAGTTTTTGTAACTGCTCCCTTTCGGGGGAGGAAAAACCAAGAAGAGATACATTAGCTTTGCTCAGTAGTGAGATCAGCTGGCTTTGTTGACTTTTGTTTTATTCGCGATATTGAAAAATATGAAACCCTGTTTTCAGACGCCAATGAATTGATGAAGAGAACACTGCAAGAAATTTCTGCGTCTGATGCTCTCCTAATTGATATGACAAACAAACCAACAGGAAGAGCGGTTGAAGCTAGGATTGCTTATGCGCTAGGTAAAAAGATTATTGTGGTTTTCAAAAATGGCACAGTTATAAAAGATGCAGTTCGAGGAATCGCAGATGTCGTCATTCCGTATGATGCAATAAAGGATATTAAAGATCCTTTAAAGGTTTTCGAGGCCAACATTCTTAAGATTTATTAAATTATGGATATTTCTGTTTTTCCTTTTCAATCAACTGTCTTAAAACCACTGATTTATTGATTTTTTTCTCTGAAGAAAGCCATAAGTGCTGGAAAACGATTTGAGAAAGTAATTTCCGACATGCTTTTTAATGAGGATGAGCATGTCGTTTTAGTCACTCATGGAGGAATCACTACAGACTTTTTGAGAAATGCTTTCATGAGAGAAGAGTTAAACCAGTTTATTTCTAATTTTGAATCAACACTAGATGAGAACATCAAAGAATGTTCAATTACAATCGTCGAAGCAAATCCAAACAATCCAAAGCTCAAACTCGTTGAGTAGGCCTGTGTTGACCACTTAAACGATATTTAGGTGATTTAGCAAATCTATCCCGATACTTCATCCCTTCTTCAAGAGCTAACTTTACTGCTTCTTCAGGAGTAGTCGCTTTTATCACTTTGCGACGTTTTCTCCCATCAAAATACGTATCGGCTAACTTGTCTGACCAACCGCCAAAACCCTTCAGCGCTACCATTGGAATGTCTGCTTGATAAGCAATAGCCAACTCTGTCAATGTACCAGAGCCACCACTAATAGAGATAATGGCGTCACAGGCTAGAACTAGTACTAGTTCTCTGCCACCACCACGTTCAAGCCCACTGGGAATGATAACGTCTGCGTATTCCTGTTCCCAGATATTTTTACCTTTTCCATAGGTAACGCCAACCGTGAGGCCATTGGCTTTCTTTGCTCCTCGGCAAGCTGCCGTCGAAAGCGAGTCACCATCCTTTTCGGCACCAAAAAAGAGGATACCGTTATTCTTGGCAATCAGTTCACCCAGTCTTTCAGCAGCTTGCTCTACCTCTGTTGCATATTTGAGATCGGCAGCCGAGCCCATGACACCAATTTGCAATTTTCCATTTGTTTTCATACTTTCCTTTCTATTGATACAAAAATGTATCTTCAATTTTTATTCTTTTGAGCAGGTAATAAGGGGTTTCTCTGTATTGGTTGGTGAGAAACGGATAGACTGTCCCTTGCTCAGTCACAAGAGGCTGCAGTTCTTTTGCCTGTGTGTCATATGATGTCGCCCGGCCAGTTACCTGAAACCACTCTTGTTGAGCCAGGGTAGCGGTCAACTTTATCCAGCTCATCTCTCGTTTCATCAGCAGAGCCCTGGCAAGCACTTGAAAAAGTTTTTCCTCAATCTCTGGATCCGTCATGGCACATTCCAATTCTATTGCAGGCTTAGTCATAAACTGAACTGTTGGGCCTTTTTTCAAAGATCGAGCAGAGTACCAGATAATATTTACTAACTCAGGAAATATCGCTGTTAAGGCTAAGTTCTCAACAGTTGGTCTTGAAATTATTTTGACCATGTCACAAGGCGAAACCGTACCGTGTATGTCGACAATCATGTCGTAACCCTCAGCAATCTCGATAATTTCAGCGGCTCTTCGTTCCTCGTAAAGTGGTGAGTTAAGATCTCCAGGTGCAGATCTGTTAAGGTCGGCTTGGGTGAAACGTTTCTTCTGCTTCAAGGCTTCAGGATTGCCAATGATCCAGTCATAACCCCATTCGTCCCTTGGGTATTTGGTGACCAATTTTTTTAATACTGGAATGGAAAAACCTTCGTTACCGTGTGTGGATACAATAAATAGTAGTTTTAATTCAGGAAGAAGTTGTTTTCTTAAGTTTATGTTCATGCTCCTCTCCCTTCTTCAAGACCTCTCATAACATCGGCGATGGCACCGCTCATGGATTCACCTTGAGGTAAACCAAACACCGGCTTAGCAACTTGTTTAGTTGGAATTCTTTTGTCTGAAAGTCGCTCAATTTCTGCCCACATCTGTAATGACTGATACAAGGCAAAGAGAGAAAAGTTCACCGCTTCTTCCGAAGGAATGGAAGCCCATTCCACTGGCTTACCAAACGGATAGAGATACGGCGCACCTTCAACTACTCCTTTACCATTGACCACACTCCGTCCTGAATATGGGCTGCCTACTACAAAGTCACGCTCACAGATTTCATCGATGACTTGGTCATAGACAATGAGTGATTCAACCCGCACACCATTTTGTTCGAGCAGTTCTTTGCCTTCTTTGATAGTGATAGCAGAGTAAATAGCATCAACTGCCACCCCCTTACTTCTCAATGTCTGTACCAGCTGCAGCATGGTTCTACCCTCAAAAATAACATCATCCACCAACGCGATAGCTTTTCCTCTGTATCTAGATGCCAACTGTGCAATTTGGCTTTCAAGAGTTATTTCTAATGCACGACTACCCAAGCCAGTGTTTTTAAGGTTACTATCTACAGTTCTCGTAGCATCCAAAAAACCAATGAGGTTTCTTTGTTTTGGACTGATATAAGCTCGATCCAAAGACACTACCGGTACAGAGGAATTCTTAACGAGTTCATTAAGTCCTTTACGCAAGAACTCCTCCGGCACGATATCTACTTGGGCAAAATACCCTCCTAAGGTTGTCTCAAGTTCTTTGAGCATACCCTGGAAGTACGCGTCGCTGGGTAATGTGAGCTTATTTTTTCTTGCCCAACTTTTCATTAAGCCTCTGCTATCTGCTGAGACTACATATGGTCTATTTTCTTGATATGACATATATATCCTTTCTTTTTTTTAAAAACACAGTCCATTCGTTTTTGGGGAACGAAAAACCCCGCTGTTGTGCGGGGTGGGACTACGTTTTATTTCTTTTATTGTTTGTACGTTAAATCACCCCGCTGATAGCGTGGTGATGATGTAAAGCTGATGCGCAAAAACTTTTCTTCAACATAAGATGGGATTATATATGAGGAAAAGAGATGTGTCAACGTGTTAATACACTAACATATATTATCTCTGGGATTTGCCGTGTATTCTCTGGAGCACATTGCTGTAGCCACGCCATGACTCTTTATAAAGCCACTGACCAACTCGGGTGACTGTTGTGGTACTCGTGCCCACTTTTTCGGCAATTTCAATGTATGGGAGCTTAGTTGACCAGAGTAGCTTCGCAATCTGAAAACGTCGAGAAAATTCTTCAATCTCGACAGACGTGAGGAGGTCTCGTAAAAATCCCGTAATTTCTTTTTCTCCTTTGAGGCATGAGATTGCCTCGATCAGTTCTTTATCTTGTTTAGTTGGGTATGTTGGCATGTTAATAGTCTAACACGATAATAAGAAATTCGATAAGTTCGAATATAGTTATAATAGGAAATAAATCTTAACTTGAATAAATTACGTGTAGAGAAACCGTTCGGACTGAAAAAGCTCCTCGTGTGGGACTTTATCCGAACTCTACTACTTAAATAAACTTCTTAACTTGTGGGTACAACCAACCATCTTCCTCAAAAAGCTCTCTTTTCATTTCATTAAAATTACTTGCTTTATGAGCTTCGCCGCTTTCACCAAAAATCTCTGCCCAATATTCAACTAAATCATTAAAGTACCTACTCAACAAATAGTACTGTGCAGCTACTTCATTTACCACAAAATCTTTTCTACCTAATTTGTATCCTTCTAAAAAATCATCTTTGTCAATTAAGAACCATAAATCACGCTCTGCTGGAGCTAGCAAAATATCATCCCAATCTACAATATAGAAATCGTCTGGAGATTTAACCAAAATGTTGCCAGGAGCATCGCCGTGGGTCAAAACCATTTGCCAACTTTTTTTTTGGCAAGTCAGGGCAAGGTTTTGAAAAATCTTATAAAGTGTTATGAGATCGTCATAGCTTCTTTGTAACAACTTTGATGCAGATTGCTCAGCAACATCGATACTCTCCAGTTGAGCAAGACTAGCTAATCTCTCCTCGAAAATGTCAGCATGTTTAAACATGAAAGTTTCGTTCTGCGTTTCAGCTTTTACTTTTTGTGAGAGTTTATGTATTTCTGCTAACAGCTTTCCAAGTTCAGCATTATCATAATCATAACTTTGGGGAGCATCAATGTAGTTGAAGAGTACAATTAGTGACCCATCATGAATAGCAGAAAGTTCATTAGTTACAGTTGGTATCGGAAAATTGATTCGATCAAGACCAAGGTAATGTATTTCCTTCAATGTAGGAAGACTCTTTATGACTGCTGGGATAAATAGCTTCTTATCTATCACTTTGCAGAAGAACTTCCCATGATCCGTGTTCACAAAATAAGTCTTTGCAACAAATTGACGTGGGGCATCAGTGATACTGCTAACCACAAAACCCCAATTATCCCTAATTAAATTAGTTAGCATGGCATTATTCTACTGCAAAGTTGGAGAAAACATTTATGCAGATAGTATCCTATCGACATGTATCTTCTGAACAAAATCCGAACTTTTTTCCAACAAAAATCCTGAAGTAGAGTGAATCATTCGAACTGAAAATACTTACCCTATGGGGGCGAGTTTCGGAAAGAACAAAAAAGCTTTTTATTGACTATTACAAAGGTACACACTGCTTTTTCACAGAAAAATGACTACCCAGTACTCATTAACAAATGCTTTTCTAATTTCACCTATCCTTTTGTTAGCATAATCAGAGAATACTAACGATTTATCTGATTCGCTTTTAAATCTAAATAAATAGGCATAACCAACTTAGCTTGTCCTGAACTGCATCAGCATTGTCATACATTTTTGTATAGTGAGTTCTTCCATACTCAACTAGAATTTGATCTTTAGAATCTTCAGGCACATAGTCTTCGATTTCATCTCGATTACTATGATCTTCCAACAGGGATAATTTTTTTTCTTAACTTAATTAAATCTCTTGCTGCTTAATGCAGTGATTATGAACTTCTTGTCGATCACCTAGGATGTTCAAAGCATCCTGTTTTGTTTTACATTCCTTAACTAAATCAATCTCATCTGGACGAATGAAAACCCATTTAAAAGAAATTGCGCTTACGATGAACATGATATTTCCGGATAACCGCTCTGATAACTTGCTCTCATTCTTATAAACCAGCTGACCTTGCTGGCTTAACCGATCATTCAAATTAACCGAATTTGATATAAGCTTGTGTCTTCGACAGCATCATAGGCCAAAGCTAAATCAATATGTTTTACATTCCACCTATTTTTTGAGTCATCTCCTTGATTATGGGTAATAATCATATTACCACCGTTTCTATCAAGGATAACGATGCCATATCTCGTAAGAAGAGTTCTCATCTGTTCAAGAATTAGAATTCCAACATCAAATTTATCTCTGGTGGTTATGGGAAAGTTTTCATTGGCAGCTGTTGTGTATTCAGATGCTTGATTCCTCAATACGCTCGGATATATTTGGATATTGTCATGTGAGCTATTATAAAACCCTAAATGAGAACTGCTCCAGCGAGTGAACCAAGTTCATACTAATTTTACCTTGTTTTAATTATCTAAATATCCCCACAATCTTTTCCCAGCAAGATTTCACCTGTGGTTGTGATCCGGCTTTTTTCTGTTCGCCCTGCGTTGAGGTCGGGGGTACCGGTGCGGTCGATGGTTGTGCTTGCTCTGTGTTTTGATTAGTGATACCTTGCACCGATGAGTTTGTTTTTGGTGTCTCTGTTCCTTGCTCTCCCCCCTTCTACATCTGCAACAATCATGTAGTATCCTCCAACTTTGTCTAACACGGCAACGGTGCGGTTGACTGGATCTACTATAGAGTTCTTTAGTGTCGTCCAATGTACACCATCTATGGAATGAGCAATTTTGAGTTGTTTGGGATTAAATTTCATGCTCGATTGTCCTGGCGGAATGAGATCTAGATCTGTATACGAGAGTCCTATGATAGATACGTTTAGTTGTAATTCTGGTATTATTTTTGCCGAACCATCAACAAGAAATCCTGGAGCATATGCTTTGTACCATATCTCTTGTATCTTACCTATCTGCCAAGAAGTACCACCAGTTGTTTTAAGTCCAATGAAGTTTCCAGCAACGACAATTCCTGGGTTACTGGTTATTTCTCCGTTTGGATTGGTTGTTTTAGGCAGATCATCCCGATTTCTTGACTTTGCAGACACAAATGCATTGAAGTTAAAGGTTTGTCGTTGTATATGTACAGTTATATGTTGTTCTCCTGGAGAGGAATCTCCTACTGGAGTAAATGTTTCACCACGTTCTCTTATCTCTTCAGCGGAAATTTGTGGTTTTGGTGTCTCGGAAGCTGGAGTTGTGGTGGCGGTGGCGGTGGTGGTGGCGGTGGCGGTGGTCTCAGTGGCGGTGAATGATGCCACCACAGGAGTCGAACTTGCCACACTCGAAGGTGAGCCTGTGCCAACTGCATTCACCGCTTTGATTCGGAAATCGTATGAAGTGCCGTTGGTAAGACCTGTAACGGTTGTTGAAGCTGTCGTTGATGTACCATCAGAGAACGTGAGCCACTTTGAAGCTCCCACGCCAGTGGGATAATTAAATAATCCACCGTTGGTAGTGTTTGTCCAGCTTGCTCCGCCGTCGGTAGATTTGAGGATGGTATCGTTGCCGTTTGTAACATAGATATTGTTTAAACTATCGGTGGTGATGCCTTTTGGATTACTAAACGCTCCACTGTTGGTAGTGTCTGTCCATGTTGTTCCACCATTGGTAGATTTGAGGATGGTGTTGTTGTCATTTGCAACATAGATAGTGTTCGAACTATCGGTGGTGATGCCGTATGGATTACTAAACGCTCCACCGTTGGTAGTGTTGGTCCAGCTTGCTCCGCCGTCGGTAGATTTGAGGATGGTGTTGTTGCTAAAATTTGCAACATAGATAGTGTTCGAACTATCGGTGGTGATACCTGTTGGAACACTAAATGCTCCACCGTTGGTAGTGTCTGTCCAGCTTGCTCCGCCGTCGGTAGATTTGAGGATGGTGTCGTTGTTGGCATTTGTAACATAGATAGTGTTCGAACTATCGGTGGTGATGCCGAATGGATTACGAAACGCTCCACCGTTGGTAGTGTCTGTCCAGCTTGCTCCGCCGTCGGTAGATTTGAGGATGGTGTCGTTGCCATAATTTGCAACATAGATAGTGTTCGAACTATCGGTGGTGATGCCGAATGGATTACTAAACGCTCCACCGTTGGTAGTGTCTGTCCAGCTTGCTCCGCCGTCGGTAGATTTGAGGATGGTGTTGTTGTAATTTGCAACATAGATAACTCCATTGGATGCTTGATACTCAACTTTGTAGTCGGTAATTGCGGACCCGCCGTCTGCTGGTGCAGTCCAGGTGAGGCCGACTTGTGTATTGCCAGGGGTTGGGGTGAGAGCTGTGGGTGCAGAGGGGGCGGTAGGTGCCACAGGAGTAGAACTTGCTACACTCGAAGGTGATCCTATACCAATTGCATTCACCGCTTTAATTCGGAAATCGTATGAAGTGCCGTTGGTAAGACCCGTAACGGTTGCTGAAGCTGTTGTTGATGTGCCATCAGAGAACGTGAGCCACTTTGAAGCTCCTACGCCATACGCACCATTAAACGATCCGCCGTTGGTGGTGTCAGTCCAGGTTGCTCCACCGTTGGTAGATTTGAGGATGGTGTTGTTGCCACCATTTGTAATATAGATAGTGTTCAAACTATCGGTGGTAATGTCTATTGGATTATTAAACGCTCCACCGTTGGTAGTATTTGTCCAGCTTGCTCCACCGTTGGTAGATTTGAGGATGGTGTTGTTGCTAGCATTTACAACATAGATAGTGTTTGAACTATCGGTGGTGATACCTTGTGGATTATTAAACGCTCCACCGTTGGTAGTATTTGTCCAGCTTGCTCCACCGTCGGTAGATTTGAGGATGGTGTTGTTGCTAGCATTTACAACATAGATAGTGTTTGAACTATCGGTGGTGATGCCTGTTGGAAAATTAAACGCTCCACCGTTGGTAGTATTTGTCCAGCTTGCTCCACCGTTGGTAGATTTGAGAATGGTGTTGTTGCCAAAATTTGTAACATAGATAGTGTTTGAACTATCGGTGGTGATGGCCCTTGGACTAATAAACACTCCACCGTTGGTAGTGTCTGTCCAACTTGCTCCACCGTCGGTAGATTTGAGGATGGTGTTGTTATAATTTGTAACATAAATGTTGTTTAAACTATCGGTGGTGATGCCTGTTGGACTATTAAACGCTCCACCGTTGGTAGTGTCTGTCCAACTTGCTCCACCGTCGGTAGATTTGAGGATGGTGTCGTTGTTTATATTTGCAACATAGATAACTCCGTTAGATGCTTGATACTCAACTTTGTAGTCGGTAATAGCGGACCCGCCGTCTGCTGGCGCAGTCCACGTGAGGTCGACTTGTGTATTGCCAGGAGTTGGGGTGAGAGCTGTGGGTGCAGAGGGGACGGTAGGAATAGGAGTTGCAAAAACCGGAGAGACTCCGGCTAATAAAAATAGAAAACTAAAAGCAGACCAGGTAATTATTTTTTTCATATACCTATGTATAAATATAATACTTTTTCATTAACACCGCCATGCCTCTGTGGCGGACTCCTTTCTTCGCACTCCGCTATGTGAGTATCGACGATGTACTGATGAGTAAAATTTGGAACCGTAGCTACCATATCCGTGTTTTGAGAGT
>Ga0105048_10003629_pt1 | contig 25282 bp, 24 predicted proteins | sample MAT05_FD_78382 | JGI IMG/M metagenome (GOLD analysis project Ga0105048, IMG submission 78382) | Freshwater microbial communities from Lake Fryxell liftoff mats and glacier meltwater in Antarctica - MAT-05 | ecosystem: Environmental > Aquatic > Freshwater > Ice > Liftoff microbial mat | place... | reverse complement strand
GGGCTCTTGATGCGCCCCTGGACGCCGAGTGCGCGCAGCAGGTGGCGCACGAAGGTCGTCTTGCCGGCGCCCAGAGGGCCTTGCAGTTCGATCAGCGCGTCGCGCAGTTCGGGCCGGCAGGCCAGCGCGGCGGCCCAGGCGGCGCACGCGGCCTCGTCGGGCCAGTCGAACTGGCGAGTTTCTAGAATCGGCGCATGCAGCATCAATTTGACGGGACTCTGCTGCTGACGCAGCTGAGAGGGTGGGCCGGTGAGCTGGGATTCTCACAGATCGGTGTGGCCGGCGTCGACCTCGCCACGGCGGAGCAGGGCCTTGCCGACTGGCTGGCTGCCGGCTTCCACGGCGGCATGAACTACATGGCCGCCCACGGCTTGAAACGTGCGCGGCCGGCCGAGTTGCGGCCCGGCACGCTGAGTGTCATCACCGCGCGTCTGGACTACCTGCCGGTGGGCACGCCTGCGGGCTGGCAGGACGTGGAGTGGGACGTACTGAGGACCCCCGGGCGCGCGGTGATTTCGTCCTACGCACGGGGCCGTGACTATCACAAGGTGCTGCGCGCGCGGTTGCAGACACTGGCCGACCGGCTGGCTGCGTCGATCGGCCCCTTCGGCCACCGCGTCTACACCGATTCTGGGCCGGTGATGGAGGTGGAGCTGGCCTCGCGCAGCGGCATCGGCTGGCGCGGCAAGCACACGCTGGTGCTGCACCGCGACGCCGGTTCGATGTTCTTCCTGGGCGAGATCTTCGTCGATCTCGCGCTGCCTCACAGCGAGCCGGTGGCCGCGCATTGCGGCAGCTGCACCGCCTGCATCGACGTCTGCCCGACGCAGGCCATCGTCGGGCCGTACAAGCTGGACGCGCGGCGCTGCATTTCCTACCTGACGATCGAACACGACGGGCCGATCCCTGCGGAACTGCGCCCCCTGATCGGCAACCGCATCTACGGCTGTGACGACTGCCAGCTTGCCTGCCCGTGGAACAAGTACGCCGTGGTCAGCCGCCTGCCCGACTTCGACGTGCGCGAGCCGCTGGCCAGCGCCACGCTGCTCGAACTGTGGGCCTGGGACGAGATGGAGTTCTTGCGACGCACCGAAGGCAGCGCCATCCGGCGCATCGGCTGGCAGCGCTGGCGGCGCAATCTGGCGGTCGGCATGGGCAATGCGCTGCGCGCCGGCACGGACACCGACGCCTTCGCGGGCATGGCCACGGCGCTGCGGGCCGCACGCGAGTCGGCCAGCGAACTGGTGCGCGAACACATCGACTGGGCGCTGGCGGCAGGGACCGTCGCCCACACTCCTGGCTTCGACATCGTGCGGCCGTAGCCGGCAGATACCCGGTTCAAAGCGGGTCTTCCAGGCGGGCTGCCGCAGCGAATCGCCCACAATGCGTGCACGATCATGTTTTTCCACGCCCACACCAAGACACCGGAGACACAGCGTATGAAGCAAAAGTCACTCAGGATCCTGTTCGGCGTTGTCGCTCTGCTTTCGCTGCCGGGCCTCGCTCTCGCGCAGGCCTACCCGGTCAAACCGGTGCGGCTGGTGGTGCCCTTCGCGCCCGGCGGCACGACCGACATCGTCGCCCGCGTGGTCGCGGAACGTGCGAACGTCGCGCTCGGGCAGACGCTGGTGGTCGAGAACAAGGCCGGCGGCGGCGGCTCGATCGGCGCGCTGGAAGTCATCAAGGCCGCGCCCGACGGCTACACGCTGGGCATGGCCACGGTGTCGACCACGGCGGCCAACCCGGCCATCAACCCGAAGATCGGCTACAACCCGACGACCGATTTCACGCCCATCATCAACATCGCCGCCACGCCGAACGTGATCGCCGTGCACCCGAGCTTTCCGGCGCGCGACTACGCGGGCTTTCTGGCCGAACTGAAGAAGAACCCGGGCAAATACAGCTTTGCCAGTTCAGGCACGGGCGGCATCGGGCACCTTCAGATGGAGCTGTTCAAGAGCCTGTCGGGCACGTTCATCACTCACATTCCCTATCGCGGCGCCGGCCCGGCGCTGAATGACACGGTGGCCGGACAGGTGCCGGTCATCTTCGACAACATGCCGTCTGCGCTGCCCTTTATCAAGGACGGCCGGCTGATCCCCATCGTGGTGGCCGCGCCGGCCCGGCTGTCGCAGTTGCCCAACGTTCCGACGTTCAAGGAAGTGGGGCTGGAGCCCGTCAACCGCATGGCCTATTACGGCATCCTCGGCCCGAAGAACCTGCCCAAGGAAGTCGTCGACAAGGTGCACGCTGCCATCAAGCGCACCGCCGAGACGCCCGAGGTGAAGAAGCGCATCGAGGACACCGGCTCGCTGCTGATCCTGAACACGCCGGCCGAGTTCGCGGCGCAGATCGCCGCCGAGTTCAACGTCTACAAGGCGGTGGTCGAGAAGCAGAATCTCAAGCTCGACTGAGCCCCGGACTGGACCGCTTTCGGGTGGCCTGACCGTGGCGCCGTCGTTGATGGATGCCGCAAAGATGCCGCCTGACGAGGCAGCCATCGCCGCAGCCACTTTGGCCAGCGCGGCGGCGATCGAGCGCTTCATCGACGCACTGTGGATCGAAGACGGCCTGGCACCGCTGACCCTGGCCGCTTACCGGCGCGACCTCACCCTCTACGCCGCCTGGCTGGCTGCCGATGCGGGCAGGGCGATCGACGCCACCACCGAAGCCGACTTGCTGGCCTGCATCACGCATCGCCACGCCGAGACCCGCGCCACCACTGCCAACCGGCGGCTGACCGTCTTCAAGCGCTACTTCCGCTGGGCGCTGCGCGAGCATCTTCTGACGTCCGACCCGACGCTGCGGCTGCTGTCGGCCCGGCAGGCGCTGCGCGTGCCGAAGTCGCTGAGCGAAGCGCAGGTGGAGGCGCTGCTGGCCGCCCCCGACGACGGCGTGCCGCTGGGCCTGCGCGACCGCACGATGATCGAGCTGATGTACGCCAGTGGCCTGCGCGTCAGCGAACTCGTGTTGCTGAAATCGGTGCATGTCGGGCTCGACCAAGGCGTGCTGAACGTGGTCGGCAAGGGGTCGAAGGAGCGGCTGGTGCCCTTCGGCGCCGAGGCGCACGCCTGGCTGCGCCGCTATCTTGCGCAGGCCCGCGCACCCATCCTGAAGGGCCAGGCCAGCGACGCGCTCTTCGTCACCGGCCGCGGCGGGCCGATGACGCGGCAGATGTTCTGGAGCCTGGTCAAGCGCCACGCGCGCACGGCGGGCATCACGGCGCCGCTGTCGCCGCATACCTTGCGCCACGCCTTCGCCACCCACCTGCTGAACCACGGCGCCGACCTGCGCGCCGTGCAGATGCTGCTCGGCCATGCCGACATCGGCACCACCACGATCTATACCCACGTGGCGCGCGAGCGCCTGCGCCAGCTGCACGCCAAGCATCATCCGCGCGGCTAGCGGCGGCGTGCCGGGAAGCGTGCGGCCATGAAAAAAGCCGGTCCTTCGACCGGCTTCATGCGAGCTTGGTGGCAGCCCGGGACGGGCGACCGCTGGCAGCGCGTCGTTCAGAAGTTGTGGCGCACGCCCAGGGCGAAGGCGCTCGGGTCGAGCACAGCGCCGTTCTTGTCGGTAGCACCGAAGTAGCTGAACCCGTTGCCGTTGTCCACCGCCGTGTAGAACGCGTAGATCTTGGTGCGCTTGGACAGGTTGTAGTTATAGCCAACCGTGTACTGCGTGGCGCCGCTGTCGTTGATTTTGCTCCAGTCATCGGCCCAACCCACGTTCACGTGGAATTCCGACGCGCCCATCGTGTACATCACCGCGCCGCGCAAGGCGTCGCGGGTGCCGGCCATGTCCAGATCGCTGCGCTGATAGTAGCCGCCGAAGGTGATGGCACCCATGGTGTAGACGCCGCGAACGGCGAACTGCTTGTCGCCCGGATCGTTCTGCTCGTAACCAGCGCCCAGTTGCAGCGGTCCACCGTCGTAATTCCCGGCCAGGTTCCAGACTTTATTCGCGTCGCCCGTGCCTTCACCGGCCGACACACTGCCTTCAACGGTGAAGCCGCTGAACGATGGCGTCAGATACGAAACCGTATTCTTGTTGCTGCTCAGGTAGGTGTACAGCTTGTCTTCCGAGGTGCCGGTGTCATGGTTGTGCATGCCGATCCAATCTGCGGTGGCGTAGTACGCCGCGCTGGTCAGGCGGCCCGCACGGATGCTGCCGAAACCACCGGAAAGGCCGACATACGAGTCGCCAGCATAGAAGTCTCCAGTGACCGTGCCGGTGTCGACGTTGAAGCGGTGTTCCAGCAGGAACTCGGCCTTCAGGCCGCCGCCGAGGTCTTCGACGCCCTTGAAGCCGAGGCGCGAGGCGTTGTTTTGCAAAACGCTTTGGGAGCCGTCGACCTTGATGTTCTTCTGCTCTTCGGCGGTCACGTTGACGCGGCCGTAAACCGTGACGCTGCTCTGCGCGAAGGCAGTGCCGGCCGTCAGCGCGGTGATAGCAGCCATTGCAATTGATCTCTTGATCATGTGGGTTAACTCCTGAGTGTTGACGAATTCGATTGAGTGGCGGTTGAAAACCCGCCTGGCACGCCTGAAGTCTAGTGGTAGACCCGTGGGAACCCGCATTCGGAACGCTGAATCGGCCGCAATTGCCAGGATTCCGCTGCATTCGCGCAACACTTCGTGGCTGGCGGAGGCTGCGCGCAGAATCGCATTCCTATGGATCACACTTTTTTTTCGGCACTAGTGCTCTTGCTGCTCGTGCTCGACCCCTTCGGCAGCCTGCCGATCTTCATTTCGGTGATGCGTGGCGTGGATCCGGCCCGGCGCGCGCGGGTGGCGCTGCGCGAGGTGGTCATCGCCTTCGGCGTGCTCCTCGCCTTCATGTTCGGCGGCCAGAGCTTCCTGGCCGTGATGCATTTGTCGGAGCGCTCGCTCGAGGTCGCTGGCGGCGTCATCCTGCTGATCATCGCGGTGCGCATGATCTTCGCGTCGGGCGGTGAGATCTACGCCGCCGACGGCAGCCAGCGCGAGCCCTTCATCTTCCCGCTCGCCGTGCCGCTGCTGGCCGGGCCGTCTGCCATGGCCACTGTGCTGCTGCTGGCCTCGCGCCAGCCTGAGCGCATGCTGTACTGGGTGGGCGCGCTGACCGTGGCGATGACGGTTTCGGGCGTGGTCTTGCTGGGAGCCGACCGCATCCGCAAGATTCTTGGCTCGTCGATGGTGTCGGCGATCGAGAAGCTGATGGGCCTGGTGCTCACCGCGATCGCGGTCGAGATGATTCTGGCCGGGCTGAAGCGCTACTTTCTGGAACCCTGAGCCCGCGCACCGCCGCCGCTTGGGTGGCCGCTATCGGCCGCGCAGATGTTCCGGTGCTTCCAGCCGCTTCGCCAACGTCGAGAGGATCAGCGTGAGGATCAGGTAGAGCGCCGAGATCGCCAGGTAAGGCTCCCAATAGCGCGAGTACGCACCCGCCACCGTGCGCACCGCCAGCGCCAGTTCGGCCAGGCCGATAGCCGACACCAGTGACGAGTCCTTGATCAGCGTGACGCCTTCATTGACCAGCGCCGGCACCATGCGCCGGAAGGCCTGCGGCAGCACCACGAAACGCATCGACTGCACATGGGACAGGCCCACGCTGTACGCGGCCTGCGTTTGCCCGCGGTGGATGCTCTGGATGCCGGCGCGGAAGATTTCGCTGATGTAGGCGCCGGCGTTCAGCGAAAGCGCCAGGCAGCCCGACAGGAACGCGCCGTGCTCCTGGCGGAAAATCCGGGCGGTGTCGCCCGACAGCAGGATGCCGGTATCGGGGTGCACCAGCGCAGGCATCAGCGCGAAGTGCACCAGCAGGATCTGCACGAAGAGAGGGGTGCCGCGGAAGAAGGTCACGTAGGCCAGCGTGATGCCGCGCGCGATCTTCAGCAGCCAGGCCAGCGGAGCCGACTTGGGAGCTGGCGCGTCGGACGAACTGCTGATCAGCCCGAAGAAAACGCCCAGCACCATGCCGGCGCCGATGGCGACCAGCGTGAGCTTGATCGTCATCAGCAGGCCGCTCAGAAACAGCGGCCCGTAGCCCGCCAGGATCTCCCATCTCAGGCCCATGGCGGCGGCTCCTCTTAAGGGTCAGGCTTACCTGGAGGCTGCCGAGGCGGGAGCTTCGGCGGCCTTGGCCGGCGCGGCACCGAAATACTTCGTGAAGATCTGGTCGTAGGTGCCGTCGGCCTTGATGTCGGCCAGACCCTTGTTCAGCTTGGCTTGCAGTTCGGTGTTGCCCTTCTTGACCGGGATGCCGTATTGCTCGGGCGCGAAATCCGTGTCGCTGACGGTCTTGAACTTGCCGCCCGGGTTGTTCGCCACGTAGTTGATGACGACACCGTTGTCGGCCACCACGGCGTCGACGCCGCCCGACTCGAGTTCCTTCAGCGCCAGCGGCGTGGATTCGAAGCGCTTGATGTTGGTGCTGGTCTTGCCGAGCAGCTTGCTCACGGCTTCGTCACCGGTGGTGCCAGTCTGCACGCCCACCTTGAGTTTCTTCAGGTCGGCAAACTTGGCGATCTTGCTGTTTTCCTTCACGGCGATCAGTTGCACCGCATCGAAATAGGGGTCGCTGAAGTCCATCGTCTGCTTGCGTTCTTCCGTGATCGTCACGGCCGAGACGATCAGGTCACGGTCACCCTGGGCGAGTGCGTTGAAGATGCCTTCCCAAGGGGTGTTGACGAACTTCACCTCGATGCCGGCTTTCTTGGCGATGGCGGCCACGACCTCGATGTCGAAGCCGACGATCTCGCCCTTTTCGTTCTGGCTCTCGAACGGCGCGTAGGCCGCGTCGGTGCCCACGACATACACCTTGGCAGGCGGCGGCGGCGCGGGCGCGGCGGCGGAAGCCACGGCCGCAGGCGCGGGCGTTTCTTCTTTCTTGCCGCAGGCGGCCAGCACGAGGCCGGCCACGAGCACGGCTGCGGTCTGCAGAAAACGACGGGTGTTCAGCGATGTCATGAAGGAATCCTCGTGATTGTTGGGCGTTGCGGATGTCATCGAAGCGACATGCGGGTGCGAGTGTAAAGCCGGCGGCAGCCGTTATCCGGTGCTTTGTGGAAGCGGCTGATGCAATGGGCCGGTCTGTCGGTCAATGCGAGTATCGCGCCGCAACTCAGCCTTGGCCAATGTTCCGCACAGCCATTGATGACCACGTCCGCGCGTCATCCGGGCGCCTGCATTCATCACGGCCGCCTCGCCATGCTGGCCGGGAGGTGCTGCCACGGCAGATCGGCCGGGTCGGCCGCCATCGGCCCGGGCGCTATTGCCACCAGGATGTGCGAGGCGATCGGCGTGAATGCGGCGCGGAAATGCACCGAGCTCTTGTTGACGAGGATCTTCATCGATGCCGGCTCGACGCCGAGGAAGCGGTAGAGGTCGAGGTCGAGCATCTGCGTCTTGCCGCTGACCAGCAGGACGCGGACGCCTTCGATCTCGACGCAGGCGCTCGGGCCCAGCGTTGCCGTGGCGCCTGCCGTCATCGGGCCGTGCAACGCCACCACGCCGTCGCTGACGGCGCGCACCTTGAAGGTGCCGGCCAGCGGCGGCTCGCTGAGCCTGCCGTCGAATGTGCGCACGGCGCGGCCGATCGGCATGTCGATGAGCGCGCCGACGCCGGCCGCGCAGGCGCCGCGCGCCGCCACCGGGTCGTGCAGCAGGCCCAGCGCCACGCCGCCCGGGAAACGTCGCCCGGCGCCGGCGGCCAGCAGCGCATGCAAGAGGCCGGTGGTGTTGGAGTCGCCACCCGCGCCGGGGTTGTCCTGGGTGTCGGCGATGACCACCGGAGCGCTGGCCGTGGCGGCGAGTTCGACCGCCTGCGCCACGGCGTCTGTCGCTGTCAGCAGATCGAGCGCGAAGTCGGCGCGCCGGTCCAGCGTGTGCTGCGCCAGCAACTCCACCGTGGCGCGCAGCGCCTGTGCGTCGCTGCCATGGCCAAACACCACCGGGCCGCATTCGTCGAAGTCGGAGGCCGGAAAACCCATCGCAAAGCTCAGGTGCACGCCGCGCAGCGCTTCCAGCAGCGCCAGTTCACCGTACAGGCTGGCCGCCGGTTCCATCGTCGTGCACTGGCTGTTCAGCGGCAGCAGGAAAGGAAGGCGGACGTGGTGGGTGCAAAAGGGCGGCGCGCCCGGCCGGCACAGTTCGGCCAGCAGGCCGGCGGCGCGGGCGCCGGTCTCGGCCATGTCGATGTGCGGATAAGTGCGAAAGGCCGTCAGTGCGCTGGCGTGGCGCAGCATGCGCCGGGTGACGTTGGCGTGCAAGTCGAGGCTCGCCACCACCGGCATCCGGTCGCCGACCACCGCACGCAGGCGCTGCAGCAATTCGCCTTCGGCGTCGGCCACGTGCTCGGCCACCGCGGCGCCGTGCAGGTCGAGGTAGACGGCGTCGAAGCCGCCCGCTGCCGCGTCGGCCAGCAAGGCGGTGGCAATGCGCTCGAAGGCCTCCTGAGTGACATGTGCCGACGGCGTGGCGCCGGCCCAGATCGACGGCAGCAGCGTCCAGCCACGCTCGGTGGCGTCGCGGATGAAGCCGCCCATCGGCAGGCTGGTGGGCTCCAATCGTTCCAGCATGGCCGCGCCGTGCGAGACGGCGGGATAGCCGGCGCCGCTCTCGAACGCGGCCCAGTCTGCCTTCGTAGGTGCGAACGTGTTGGTCTCATGCTGGAAGCCGGCGACGAGAACGCGCATGGGAGAGTTGACTCAGGCAGGGAAGGTGAGGGCGGCGATCTCGTCGTCGCTGAAGCCAGCAGCGCGGCGCGCCTCGGTATTGAAAGGCGGGCGCAGGCGCGGTGCGCCGTGGCGCAAGGTCAGCACCGCGTAGTGGGCCACCGGGTCGAGCCCGTCACGTGCGCACAGCCAGCGGTACCAGCGGTTGCCCACCGCCACGTGGCCGATCTCGTCGCGCAGGATGATGTCGAGGATGGCCACCGCGCGGTGGTCGCCGGCGCGCCTCAGTTTGGCCTGCATCGGCGGCGTGGCGTCCAGGCCGCGTGCTTCCAGCGTGCGCGGCACCAGGGCCATGCGGGCGGTGGCGTCACCGGCGGTTCTCTCCGTCATGGCCCACAAGCCGTCGTGGGCATCGAAGTCGCCGTAGGCGTGGCCCAGCGTGGCGAGATGTTCGCTGAGCAAGCTGAAGTGCAGCGCTTCTTCGGCTGCCACGCGCAGCCAGTCGCGGTAATAGGCGTCGGGCAGGCCGGCGAAGCGCCAGATGGCGTCGAGCGCCAGATCGACGGCGTTCTTCTCGATGTGCGCGACCGCGTGCAGCAGCCCGGCGCGGCCTTCCAGCGTGAAGGGCGAGCGCGGCGGCACCTGCATGGCGGGGACCAGCCTCGGCCGCGCGGTCCGCCCGGGCAGCGGGCCATCGAAGCGCAGTGCCGCCAGCGGGTCGAGCCGCGCGGGTGGCGCGTCGAACAAGGCCCTCGCAGCCAGCGCTTTTTCCAGCGGGTCGGCGATGCACAAGACCTTCAGTGCCTGCTCTCTGAGCTCCATCCCTAGAATTATCGGCTTCATTGCTCCGAGGACTGCCGTGGCCATCTATCAACTCGGCGACGAGACTCCCCGCATCGCGGCCAGCGCCTGGGTGGCCGACAGCGCCACGGTGATCGGCCGCGTCAGCCTGGCCGAAGGCGCCAGTGTCTGGTACGGCGCCGTGCTGCGCGGTGACAACGACTGGATCACCATCGGCCGCCACAGCAACGTGCAGGACGGCAGCGTGCTGCACACCGACATGGGTTGCCCGCTGACGCTGGGCGAGGGTGTGACCATCGGCCACCAGGTCATGCTGCACGGCTGCACGGTGGGCGACGGCTCGCTGGTGGGCATCCAGTCGGTGCTGTTGAACGGCGCGAAGATCGGCAGGAACAGCATCGTGGGCGCCGGTTCGCTGGTCACCGAAGGCAAGGAATTCCCCGACGGCGCGCTGATCGTCGGCAGCCCCGCCAAGGTGGTGAGGATGCTGACGCCCGAGCAGATCGAGCGCCTGGCCTGGAGCGCCGCGCACTACGTGGACAACGCCGAGCGCCACCGCGCGGCACTGAAGCGGATCGCGTGATGTCCGAACTTGTGAAGTTCCTCTTCGAAGGGCTGCCGGTGCGCGGCATGCTCGTGCGCCTGACGGGCAGCTGGCGCGAGCTGCTGCAGCGCCGGCAGGCGCTCGGCGCCCATCCGCCCGAACTGCGCGCGCTGCTGGGTGAAATGGCGGCTGCCGGTGTGCTGATGCAGGCCAACATCAAGTTCAACGGTGCGCTGGTGCTGCAGGTGTTCGGCGACGGGCCGGTCAAGCTGGCGGTGGCCGAGGTGCAGCCCGACCTGAGCTTTCGCGCCACCGCCAAGGTGGTGGGCGAGGTACCGGCCGGTGCCCGGCTGGAGGCCATGCTCAACGTGCACGGCCAGGGCCGGTGTGCGATCACGCTCGACCCGAAGGACCGCCTGCCCGGCCAGCAGCCCTACCAGGGCGTGGTGTCGCTGCACGGCGACCAGCGCGAGCCGCTGCAGCAGGTGTCTGAAGTGCTCGAACATTACATGCTGCAGTCCGAGCAGCTCGACACCCGGCTCGTGCTCGCGGCCGACGACGAGGTGGCTGCGGGCTTGCTGATCCAGCGCATGCCGGTGCAGGGCGAGGGCAACCTGGAAGGTGGGGCGGCGCAGCGGCGGAACGAAGACGACATCGGCCTGTCGGAGCACTTCAACCGCATTGCCATGCTCGCCGCCACCCTGACGAGCGAGGAACTGCTGGCGCTGCCGCCGCAGCGCATCCTGCACCGCCTGTTCTGGGAGGAGACGCTGCGCGTGTTCGAGACTCAGCATCCGCGCTTTGCCTGCACCTGCTCACGCGAGCGTGTGCAGGGCATGCTGCGCGGCCTGGGGCGCGACGAAAGCGAAGGCCTGATCGCCGAGCGCGGCATGGTCGAAGTGGGTTGCGAGTTCTGCGGCGTGCAGTACCACTTCGACGCCGTCGACGTCGGCGAGATGTTCACCGCCGAGCGGGACCAGCCGCCGTCGACCAGCGCGGTGCAATGAGGATCGGCTGTAACAATACATCCGGTGCGCGCCAGGCCGATTTCTGAAAGACGCACTTCATGTTTGCCGACCATCACGAAACCAAAACGGCAAAGGGCCACGAAGGGCCCCTTGTTATTGGCGGTACGCCGCGCTTTTCAGCGCCCAGCGCTAGCGTCCGCGCCGACGGGCTGCCCAGCTTATTGCCGCCAATCCGACGATCATCAGCGCATACGTCTCGGGCTCCGGCACCGGAGGGGGCAAGTCGATGTTGCCGCCACCGGTGGTGCCGTCGTAGTTGTAGGTCAGGTTGCTGACCGCGCCGTAACCGCCGTCCGTTGTGAAGAGCAGGTACGAGATGTAGTCGGTGCCGACGCTGCTCAGGGTGTTCGTGCCGTTGCTGGACGAGGAAGTGAACGTCGAGATCTGGGCACCGCTGCTGTTATAAGCCGAATAGGTGGTTGACCGGACCGCGAGGTAGTCGATCGTGACGAAGTCCGTCAGGTCTAGAAAATCGATTCTGCCGATTTGTCCCGGCACGTTGTTGTTTGCTACGGTTCCGTTGGCGATGCCGATGCCGTCGAAGATGTCGCGGACGTCCTTGTACAAATAAGCGTTGTTGATGGTGATGCCGTACTGGGCGCTGAAGAAAGAGTTTGCAGCAGCATCAACCGTGAACTGCGTACCGGGAAATGAATAATCGCTGAAGGTCGGCGAGAAAGTGGCCGCACTAGCTAAGCTGGCAGCACCAAGCGCAGAGAGCATCGCCAATGTTGAAAGGGTCTTGTTCATGGAGCTTCCGTAGATGAATCGGCTTGAATATGGCAAGCGCTTCTGCGAACTTTCGTACGACGAAAATGAAGCTTGCCTGCGCGAATGGATACTAGCGCTCCGTTGTCGGTGTGCAACCCCCGGAACGGGGGTTCCAAGTCACCGCTTCGCAATCAGCCCATTTACCTGACACGACAGTGTCGGCGCCCCCGAGCCAGGACCGCGTCTCGTCTCTCGAAAGGGCGATCGAATCGTAACCTTCGAAGTTCAAGTGTTGCGGGTGGCCGCCACCGGTATTTTTCGGACCCGAATGGATGGCTGAGCTTTCGATCGCGATTGGGGTGCCGTGCGCATTGCCTGGCACGACCCGCGCACCAAGGGTCATTTTCGGTAGGCGAACCGAACCCGCCCACTCAATGCCTTGCGCTACTTCTTGCAGAGCGCGATCTGGTCGATCACTGGCTGCGGCCTGCTGTCGCCGGTCGTCCGCAGCACTGGCACCGACAGGGTGACGACGTAGGCGCAGTCGGGTCGCCCGTCAAATGTCCCAGTCGGCGACGCCGTCCTCAATAGTGACGGTGACTTTTTTCATAGGATTACATCGCGTTCAACGTAAATATGCTTTCCGTGCGGCACGAAGTTCGTGTCAATGGCCCATTGGTGCCGGTTCGGAGAACCTTGTAGTTCACCGACACCTTCAGCCGCCCCGCGCCATTTGCCTTGTCAGGTGCTCGCAAGCAGCGTCGTCGCAGTTCTTGCAGAACCACGGCCGAGCGGCGGGTTCGGCGTTGCGCTCGTCGAGCCGGGTGAAAAGCCCGCGGCGCGGCGTCGCCAGCGTGCGCAGCAGCGGCGCCACCGCATCGAGTGCGCTCTCTACGCGGGCCGCTCCGACGCCACCCACCAGTGCCCATGGCATCCGGTGCTTTGTCAGCAGGCCGCGCAGCAGGTTGTCCACCGGCACCTGCACCTGCGGCCCGTCACGCTGCTGGCCGTCGGCGACCCAGGGCAGGTCGAGTGCTGTGAGCAGGGTGATCGCGCAGCGCGCCTGCCAGGCAAGGGCCTCCGCAGTCAGGCTGTCGTCGTCGAACAGCAGCCGGCTGTAGACGGCGGTCATCAGCGGCGTGGTGTCGCAGACGATCACGTCGTGCGTCAGGGCGGCCGTTTCGATGGCCGCGCGCTGCGCCTCGGCAATCGCCGGCTGCTCGTCGATCCGCGGCGTGCGGCCCGTTCGGTCGCACCAGGCGCGCAGGTGCTCGGCCACCGCCGCGCAACGCAGGCCGGTGGCCTCGGCGATGCGCGCGGCGAGCGCCTGGGCCAGCACGGTCTTGCCGGTGCTCTCGGCACCGACCACCGCGATCAGCAGCGCGCCGGTCATGCGGTCAGCAAACGCCGCCAGGTTCGCCAGCCCAGCCAGGACAGCGCGGCGAAAATGGCGTACAGAAGCGCCGTCAACCACAGGCCCTTGTAGGCGAATAGGCCGACGCTGAAGACGTTGACTGCGCCCCACACGGCCCAGTTCTCCACCAGCTTCCTGCCCAGCATCAGCTGGCCGGTGACGCTGGCCACGGTGGCCAGAGCGTCGAGGTAGGGCACGTCGGTGTCGGTATGACGCGCCAGCAGCATGCCGAGCAGCGGCCAGGCGGCCAGGGTGGCGACCAGCGCGATGGCGCGGCGACCCGGGCCCATGCGGCGCACATGAAGCGGTCGCCCGCCCTTCACGCTGCCACGCATCCATTGCCACCAGCCCCAGACGGCCAGGACGATGAAGACGCCCTGCAGAACTGCCTCGCCGTAGAGTCTGTTGTCGGCGAAGAGCAGCGCGTAGAGCAGTGAACTGGCGATGGCCAGCGGCCAGCCCAGCGGGTTGACGCGCAGGTTGCACACCACCATGGCCAGCGCGAGCACGAAGGCGATCAGCTCCAGCACCGTGACCGGGCTGCCCAGCAGCGTGAAGGCGGGCGCGAGCAGCGACCGCGTGGCCTGCAGAACGACGTCTGGCAGCACGAATTCAGCGCCGCTGCGTGATCTGCACCAGGATCTCGTCGGCCCTGACCATGCCGAGCTCGGCACGCGCCTTTTCCTCCACCATCTCCAGGCCTTCCTTCAGGTCGATCACTTCGGCGGCGACCCTTGCGTTGCGCTGGCTCGACAGTTCGTTGCGCGCGAGCTGGCCATCCAGCTGCTTGCGCAGCCCCATCACGTAGGGCAAGCCGGCCTTGCCCAGCCACAGGTCGGCCTGCACGCCGACGAGCAGCGCCACAAGAACGACCGTGACCCAGCGCATGGCGTGGCCAGTCCCTTATTTCAGGTTGTAGAAGGCCGCACGACCCGGGTAGCTGGCGACGTCGCCGAGGTCTTCTTCGATGCGCAGCAACTGGTTGTATTTGGCGATGCGGTCGCTGCGGCTCAGCGAGCCGGTCTTGATCTGGCCGGCGTTGCTGCCCACCGCGATGTCGGCAATGGTGGAGTCTTCGGTCTCGCCGCTGCGGTGGCTGATGACGTTGGTCCAGCCGGCGCGCTTGGCCATCTCTATTGCCGCGAAGGTCTCGGTCAGGGTGCCGATCTGGTTGATCTTGATGAGGATCGAGTTGGCCACGCCTTCGTCGATGCCGCGCTTCAGGATCTTCGTGTTGGTGACGAAGAGGTCGTCGCCCACCAGTTGCACCTTCTTGCCCAGTCGTTCGTAGAGGTGTTTCCAGCCGTCCCAATCGCCTTCGTGCATGCCGTCTTCGACGCTGATGATCGGGTACTTGTCGCACCAAGTGGCCAGGATGTCGGTCCACTCGGGCGCGCTCAGCACCAGGCCTTCACTGCCCAGGTGGTACTTGCCGTCCTTGTAGAACTCGCTGGCCGCGCAGTCCAGGCCGATGGCGATCTGCTCGCCAGCGATGTAGCCGGCCTTGTCGATCGCTTCCAGGATCAGCTGCAGCGCCGCTTCGTGGTTTGCCACGTTGGGCGCGAAACCGCCTTCGTCGCCCACGCTGGTGGGCATGCCCTTGGCGTCGATGATCTTCTTCAGCGCGTGAAAGACCTCGGCGCCGTAGCGCAGCGCCTCGCGGAAGGTCGGCGCGCCCACCGGGATGATCATCAGCTCCTGCAGGTCGAGGTTGTTGTTGGCGTGGGCGCCGCCGTTGATGACGTTCATCATCGGCACCGGCAGGCTCATGCCGCCCATGCCGCCGAAATAGCGGTACAGCGGCAGGCCCGATTCCTCGGCCGCGGCGCGCGCCACTGCCATGCTGACGGCCAGCGTGGCGTTGGCGCCGAGCCGGCTCTTGTTCTCGGTGCCGTCGAGGTCGATCATGGTCTTGTCGAGGAAGGCCTGCTCCGACGCGTCCAGTCCCAGCACCGATTCGCTGATCTCGGTGTTGATGTGCTCCACGGCACGCAGCACGCCCTTGCCGCCATAGCGGCCCTTGTCGCCGTCACGCAGTTCGATGGCCTCGCGGCTGCCGGTGCTGGCGCCCGAAGGCACGGCCGCGCGGCCCATGGTGCCGCTTTCCAGCAGCACGTCGCATTCGACGGTGGGGTTGCCTCGGCTGTCGAGGATTTCTCGGCCGACGATATCGACGATGGCGCTCATGGGATTCCTTGTTTCTGGCCGTGCAACGGCTGTTGATTTGTCGGGTGGTATTCAGACAGGCGCTTCCACGCCTTCGACGAGCACCATGTTGAAACAGGCGGTGGCGCCGTGACGCAGAGCCCGCGCCTGCACATAGCCGGGGCTGTCGTACATGGCCTGGGCCTGTTCGAAGCTGGGATAGCGGAGGACCGTCAGGCGTGGCGGCGCCCAGTCGCCTTCCAGCACGGCCGTCCTGCCGCCGCGCACCAGGTACTCGCCACCGAAGGCTTTGACGACGGCCGGCGCCGCCGCCATGTAGGCCTTGAAGATTTCGGGGTCGGTGATGCTGGACTCGACGATCAGGTAGGCGGCTGGCATATGCGCTCCGGTGGTGGGCAATCAAGCTGCGGCCGTGGAACCGGCTTTGCCGGACCACTGGCGGCGCCCCCTTGAGGGGGCTCGGCCCAGGCACGGGCAGTCCTGAGGACTGCCCGTGCCTGAACGATGCCAGGGCCTCCGTGCCCTGGCACGCCGAAGGCGCATCGGGGGTGGGTCATCAGCAGGAAAAGTCGTTTTCGAGCAGGGGCTGGGCCTTGATCACGCGGTCGAGCGCCAGCAGCTGCGCCAGCAGTGCCTTCATGTGCCTCAGCGGCACGGCGTTCGGTCCGTCGCTCATTGCGTTCGCCGGGTCGGGGTGCGTCTCCATGAAGACACCGGCCACGCCGACCGCGATGGCGGCGCGCGCCAACACGGGCACGAACTCGCGCTGGCCCCCGCTGCTGTTGCCCTGGCCACCCGGCAACTGCACGCTGTGGGTGGCGTCGAAGACGACGGGCGCCCCGGTCTCGCGCATGATGGCCAGCGAGCGCATGTCGCTGACCAGGTTGTTGTAGCCGAAGCTCACGCCACGCTCGCAGGCCATGAAGCTGTCTTCGGGCAGGTCCTTTTCACGCGCCGCGGCACGCGCCTTGTCGATCACGTTCTTCATGTCGTGCGGCGCGAGGAACTGGCCCTTCTTGATGTTCACCGGCTTGCCGCATGTCGCCACCGCGCGGATGAAATCGGTCTGCCGGCACAGGAATGCGGGCGTCTGCAGCACGTCCACCACGGCCGCGACGGCGGCAATCTCGGTTTCGCTGTGCACGTCGGTGAGGATGGGCACGTTCAGCTCGCGCCGCACCTTGGCCAGGATCTCCAGCCCGCGCTCCATGCCCGGGCCGCGAAAGGTGCTGCCGCTGCTGCGGTTGGCCTTGTCGTAGCTGCTCTTGAAGATGAACGGGATGCCGAGCGCCGAGGTCATTTCCTTCAGTGCGCCCGCCACGTCCATCTGCAGTTGTTCGCTTTCCACCACGCAGGGGCCGGCGATGAGGAAGAACGGCTGCGTCAGTCCGACGTCGAATCCACAGAGTTTCATGCAGCTACAACCTGAAGTGCCAGCGCTCGCCTTGCCTGATGATCCAGCGCCGCCTTCACGTAGCTGGAAAACAGCGGGTGCCCGGCCCAGGGCGTGCTCTTGAACTCGGGGTGGAACTGCACGCCCATGAACCAGGGGTGCACGTCCTGAGGGAGTTCCACAATTTCGGTGAGTTGTTCGGTCTGCGTCAATGCGCTGATCACCAGGCCGGCTTGCTGCAGCCGTTCGAGAAAGAACACATTGGCTTCATAGCGGTGGCGGTGGCGCTCGGTGACCACCGGGCCGTAAATGCGGTACGCCAGTGTGCCCGGCTTGACGTCGGAGCTTTGTGCGCCCAGCCGCATGGTGCCGCCGAGGTCGGAACTGCTGCTGCGCTTCTGTATGGAGCCGTCGCGGTCCTGCCATTCTTCGATCAGCGCAATCACCGGGTGCGCTGTGCCGGGTTCGAACTCGGTGCTGTTGGCGCCGGTCAGGCCGGCCACGTGGCGCGCATATTCGATGGTCGCCACCTGCATGCCCAGGCAGATGCCGAGGTAGGGCACGCCGTGTTCGCGTGCGTACTGCGCGGCGACGATCTTGCCTTCGATCCCGCGCTTGCCGAAGCCTCCGGGCACCAGGATGGCGTCATAGCCGGCCAGCGTGGCTGCCGTTTCCGGCGTCAGCCTCTCGGCGTCGACATACTCGATGTCGACGCGGGCGTGGTTCTGGATGCCGGCGTGGCGCAGTGCCTCGTTGAGCGACTTGTAGGAGTCCGACAGGTCGGTGTACTTGCCGCACATGGCGATCTTCACCGTGGCCAGCGGGTGCTCGACCTCGCGCACCAGCTTGTCCCAACGTTCCAGGTTGGCTGGCCTCGTGAGCAACTGCAGCTTCATGCAGATCAACTCGTCCAGGCCCTGTTCATGCAGCAGGCGCGGCACCTTGTAGATGGTGTCGACGTCCCACATGCTGATCACGCCGTGCGGCAGCACGTTGGTGAACAGGCTGATCTTGTCGCGCTCCTCAATGGGAATGGGCCGGTCGGCGCGGCACAGCAGAACGTCCGGCTGAATGCCGATCTCGCGCATCTTCTGCACCGTGTGCTGGGTCGGCTTGGTCTTCAGTTCACCCGCCGCGGCGATGAAGGGCACGTAGGTCAGGTGCACGTAGGCGCTGTTGCTGGGACCGAGCCTGAGGCCCATCTGGCGCACCGCTTCGAGGAAGGGCAGGCTCTCGATGTCGCCCACCGTGCCGCCGATCTCGACGATGGCCACATCGACATCGGTCGCGCCCCGCTTGACGAATTCCTGGATCTCGTTGGTGACGTGCGGGATCACCTGCACCGTATTGCCGAGGTAGTCTCCGCGGCGCTCCTTTTCGAGCACGGTCTTGTAGATCTGGCCGGCGGTGAAGTTGTTGGCCTTCTTCATCCTTGTCGTGATGAAGCGCTCGTAGTGGCCGAGGTCGAGGTCGGTCTCGGCGCCGTCGTCGGTGACGAACACCTCACCATGCTGGAACGGGCTCATCGTGCCCGGATCGACGTTCAGGTAGGGGTCCAGCTTGATGAGGGTGACCTTCAAGCCGCGCGATTCAAGAATCGCTGCGAGAGAGGCCGCAGCGATGCCCTTGCCGAGTGAAGACACCACACCGCCGGTGACGAAGACGAACTTGGTCATGTGCTTCGACAGCCGCTTTTGCGTGTGCCGTGGTGGTAAACCGCGAGTATATCGGTGAGGTTCGGCGCGGCCACCCTTGCGAAGGCGTGCAAGGGGCCGCCTGGCGGGCTGTTCAGGCGGCGCTGCTAGACTCGGCCGGCTTGCATCAGGTGCCTGCCTTCGCGATCAGCGGTGGCGGGTTCAACGGGAAGCCGGTGAGCGGGGGTGAACCCCGCGATTCCGGCGCTGCCCCCGCAACGGTCAGCGAGGAGCGTGCCGCACGACAGCCACTGGGATCGACAGATCCTGGGAAGGCGCGGCGCGCTTCGGTGCCCTTCAGGGCACCGGCACTCGCGAGCCCGGATACCGGCCTGATGCAGTGGGAGCCGGCGTTGCGGTGGGCAGCGTTTGTGCGGCCGCGCGCCTGTTCAGGGCCTGCGGCAGCGCTGCGTTTGCTTTCCAGAAAGCCGGTGTTGTCATGCTGGTCCGCACGGGGCGTGCGGCTGGAGGAATCTCTTGCGTTCATCGTTGAATCACCGCGCCATGCAGGCTGCGGTTTTGTCTTTTCTTGGTCTTTCGATTTCTGGCTCCGTTATCGCGCAGTCCACCGTGGTGGTCACCGGCAGCCGCGAGCCGCTGACGGCCGAGCGGCTGGCCGCCGATGTGGTGGTGATCGACGCCGCCACCATTCAGGCCAGCACCGCCGATTCACTGGCCGATCTGCTGCGCCGTGAGGCCGGCGTGCAACTGTCGCGCAACGGCGGACCCGGCCAGACCACCGGCGTCTTCCTGCGCGGCGCGTCGTCCGGCCAGACCGTGCTGCTGGTCGACGGCGTGCGTGTCGGCTCGGCCACGCTGGGCACGCCGTCCTTCGAGGGCCTGGGCCTGGCTCAGATCGACCGCATCGAAGTGCTGCGCGGCCCCGGTTCCAGCCTGTACGGCGCCGACGCCATCGGCGGCGTGGTGCAGGTCTTCACGAAACGCGGCCAGGGCGGCAACAGTTTTGCCGCGCGCGCCGCGGTGGGCGGGTACGGCGGGCAGGAAATGTCGGCCTCGTTCCAGGGGGCCAGCAGCATTTGGGACTACGCGGCCTCGCTCTCGCGCGAGAAAGACGACGGCGTCTCGGCGCTGCGGGCCGGCGACGCTTTCGGCAACCGCAACCCCGACAAGGATGGCCACATACACGACTCGCTGCAGGCACAGCTCGGCTTCAGGCCCGCGCCCGGCCACCGTATCGGCCTGAGCCTGCTGCGCACCCGGATCGGCGCGCAGTTCGACGCCAGCGAGTACCTGCCGCCGAACTACGCGCAGGACAACACGCCCGACTTCCGCACCAGGCTCGACACCGAGGTCAGCGCGCTCGACTGGCGCGGCACGCTGGCCACGGGTCTGATCGGCAGCGCGAGAGTCTCCCGAGGCGTCGACGACGCGGCCAGCGGCGGCAACCAGATCGATCTCTACAAAACCACGCGTGATCAGGTCAGCGCCCAGCTCGCCTGGCAGACCGGCATGCTCGGGCAGCTTACCGGCGCGCTGGAGCATAGTGAAGACCAGGCCAGCTCCACCAGCTTTCTGGCTGATGTCACGCGGCGCAGCAACGCCTTCGTCATCGCGCTCGACGGCAGCGCTGCCGGGTGGTCGTGGCAGGCCGACGCGCGGCATGACGACAGCTCCGACTTCGGCAGCGTCGACACCGGCCGCCTCGGCGGCAGCTATGCCTTGCTGCCCGGGCTGCGCCTGCGCGCGCTGGCTGGCAACACCTTCCGTGCGCCGAGTTTCAACGACCTGTATTTCCCGGGCTACGGTGTGCCCACGCTGCAGCCGGAGCGTGGCCGCAGCATCGAGCTGGGGCTGAGCTGGAAAGCTGGTGCCAGCGAAGCCGGGGCCACGGTCTACCGCAACAAGGTGCGTGACCTGATCGGCTACACCGCCGACCGCAGCCTGTGTTCCGCCGACGCTGCCTACGACTACGGCTGCGCCGCCAACATCAACCGCGCGAACCTGGAAGGTGCCACCGTCTCGGCAGCGCACCGTGCCGGCGCGTTGGGACTGAAGGCACAGCTCGACTTCCTGGAAGCGCGCGATGAAGCCACCGGCAAGCGCTTGCAGCGCCGTGCCGCATTCCAGGGCAGCGTGGGCGCCGACTGGAACATCGGCGACTGGAACGTCGGCGGCAACGTGCTGCGTCTGGGCTCGCGGCCCGACGGCGGCAAGCAACTGTCGGCCGAGACCACGCTGGACCTGACGGCGGGCTGGAGGTTCATGCCGCAGTGGTGGTTGCAGGCCAGGCTGCTGAACGCCACCGACGTGGCCACCGAACCGGCGCGCGACTACCAGGGTCTGGGCCGCCAGGCCTGGCTGGCGCTGCGCTTCGAGGGCACCTTGTGAACGCCGTGCGCGACGCGATGCACGAGCGAACTGCCGCTCAAGGGGCCGCGTTCAAACGCCTGCATCGAGCGGCGCTCGCCCTGCTGATCGCCGTGGCCGCGCTGCCTGCGCTGGCCGACATCAGCCTGCGTGACGACCGCGGCGCCACGCTGACGTTCAGCGCACCACCTGCGCGCATCGTCAGCCTGCTGCCTTCATTGACCGAGACCGTCTGCGCACTGGGCGCCTGCGCCCGCCTGGTCGGCACCGACCAATGGTCGAACTGGCCGGCCGGCGTGCTGGCGCTGCCCAAGCTGGGCGGGCTGGAAGACGCGCAGGTCGAACGCATCGTGGCGCTGAAGCCCGACGTCGTGCTGGCGGCACGCTCGGCGCGCGTCACTTCCCGGCTCGAGTCTCTGGGCCTGAAAGTGCTGGTGCTGGAGTCCGACACGCACGCCGACGTCAGGCGCACGCTGGGCCTGATCGGCCAGATGCTCGGCATGCCGGCCGCCGGTGAAACCGCCTGGGCCGCCATCGAACAGCAGGTGCAGACGGCGGTCGCCCGCGTGCCGCTGGCGCGACGCGGCCAGCGCGTGTTTTTCGAGGTCGGCGCCGGGCCTTTCGCGGCCGGCGAGGCCTCTTTCATCGGCCAGACGCTGGCCCGGCTGGGCATGGCCAACATCGTGCCGGCGACGCTGGGGCCTTTCCCGCAACTCAACCCGGAGTTCGTGCTGCGCGCCGCACCCGACATCGTGATGGCCCCGGCACGCGACGTCGCGCTGATGCCCGCGCGTCCGGGCTGGGCCGGCTTGCGAGCCCTCAAGGGCAGCGCCTGCGGCTTCGACGGCCCGCGCTACGAATTGCTGGTCCGCCCCGGGCCGAGGCTCGGTGAAGGCGCCCTGTTGCTGGCCGACTGCCTGGCCGGGTTGCCAGCGGTCGACGACAAGCTCGCCGCCAAGTGACATCGCCCGGACGCCACCCCGATCCCGCGATGAGCGCCCAGCCACCCTTCATGCCGTTGCCCGCCGCGCTCCCGCATACGGCGCTCGCCGATGTCTCGCGTCGTCGCGCGCTCATGCTGGCACTGGCCCTGGCCGCGGTGTTGCTGAGCGTGCTGGGCCTGATGGTCGGCAGCGAAGGCTGGAGCCTGCGGGCGCTGCGGGCCGACCTCGCGGGCGATCAGGCGGCGCTGATCCTTGGCCAGATCCGCGCGCCGCGCACCCTGGGCGCCTTGCTGGTCGGCGCGCTGCTCGGCCTGGCCGGTGCCATTTCCCAGGGCTTGTTCCGCAACCCGCTGGCCGACCCCTACCTGCTGGGTTCGGCGGCAGGCGCCTCGCTGGCGGTGGTGGCGGTGCTGGCGGCGGGCGGGCTGGCTGGCCATGTCATCAGTCTCGCCACCGCGATGTGGCTGGACCGGTTGGGCCTGGTGGCCGCCGCCTTCATCGGCGCGCTGGCCGGCGTGCTGCTGACACTGGCCCTTGCGCAAGGCGCGCAGCAGACGGTGCGGCTGCTGCTGGCCGGCGTGGTGGTGGGCGTGGTGCTGGGCGCCGGCGCCGATCTGCTGACCACCGTTTCGCCCGAGGCGCTGCGTGGCAAGCAGATGTTCATGCTGGGCACCACAGGCTACCTGGGCTGGAGCAGCGTGGCGGTGCTGGCCGCCGGGCTGGCCGTGGCGCTGCCGGCGGCCTGGGCGCTGGCGCGCGTGCTCGATGCCCTCTCGCTGGGCGAGGACAGCGCGGCCAGCCTGGGCTTGCCATTGCCCGCGCTGCAATTGCTGCTGGTGGTGCTGCTGGCGCTGTGCACCGGGCTGGCGGTGTCGCAGGCCGGGCTGGTGGCTTTCGTCGGCCTCGTGTCACCGCATCTGGTGCGCCGCTTTGCGCCTGCGCCTCAGGGCTACACGCTGCTGGCCAGCGCCGCGGCCGGCGGTGTGCTGCTGCTCGCCGCCGATGTGCTGGCGCGCGGGCTGATCGCGCCGCGGGAGTTGCCGGTGGGCGTGCTGACCGCGCTGCTCGGCGGCGGCTACCTGATCCGTCTGCTGCACCGCCGGAGCTTGTCATGAGCACGATTCATTCGACGGCGGCGCCGGCCGATGTTCCGACGACCCAACATCTGCTGCGCGCCGATGGCCTCAGCGTGGCGCTTGGCGGCCAGCCCGTGCTCGACGGCGTGAGCTGCCGCTTCGCCCCTGGCTGGACCGCCATCGTCGGCCCCAACGGCGCCGGCAAAAGCACTCTCCTGCGCACGCTGGCCGGTCTGCAGGTGGCGAGTGCGGGTGCCGTGTGGCTCGACGGTCGGCCGCTGGCCTTTCTTGCCGCCGCCGAGCGCGGGCGCTCGATCGCCTGGCTGGCGCAGGGCGGTGAGGCCAGCGGCGACCTCACCGCGCGTGAGACCGTGATGCTGGGCCGCTTGCCGCACCTGGGCCTGTTCGGCGCCGCCGGCCCGGCCGACGAGGCGGTGGTCGACCGGGCCATGGCCGCCACAGAATGCGCGGCCTGGATGCATCGCCGGCTGCAGGCGCTGTCGGGCGGTGAACGCCAGCGTGTGCTGCTGGCGCGCGCCCTCGCCACCGAGGCGCCGGTGCTCCTGCTCGACGAGCCCACCACGCACCTCGACCCGCCGCACCAGGTGGCGCTGGCCCGCCTGTGCCGGCGCCTGGGCCGCAGCCACACGGTGGTGACGGTGCTGCACGACCTGCCACTGGCCTTGCACGCCGACCGCGTGCTGCTGCTGCGTGCCGGCCGCGTGATCGCCGACGCCGCCTTCGACGCCCCCGCGCTGCACGCCGCGCTGGTGGCCACCTTCGGCGGCGCGATCCGCATCGACACCCGAGGCGCGCGCCCGATGGTCGTGCCGAACCTGGACTAGTACGCCCATGGGCCCCCAGCGCATCGTCTGCCTGACCGAAGAAACCACCGAATGGCTGTACCTGCTGGGTGAAGAGGCGCGAATCGTCGGCATCTCCGGCTACACGGTGCGGCCGCGCCGCGCCCGTCAGGCGCACCCGCGCATCAGCGCCTTTCTCGACGGCAAGATCGACAAGATCGTCGCTTTGCAGCCCGACATGGTGATCGGGTTCTCCGACATGCAGGCGGCGCTGGCCGACAAGCTGATCCGCGCCGGGCTGAATGTCTTCATCACCAACCAGCGCAGCGTGGCCGAGATCTTCGACACCCTGCGGCTGGTGGCCGGACTGGTCGGCGCACAAGAAAAAGCCGAGGTATGGATCGCCGGCTGCCAGCAGCGCCATGCCGAGATCGCCGGCGTGGCGGCGGCCTGGCCGCGCCGGCCGCGCGTCTACTTCGAGGAGTGGGACGATCCGATGATCAGCGCCATCCGCTGGGTCAGCGAGCTCATGGCCGTGGCCGGCGGTGACGACATCTTCCCCGAACTCGCGCTTCAGGGCCTGGGCCGCAACCGCGTGATCAGCGACGCGCTGGAACCCGCGCGGCGCGCGCCCGATCTGATCATCGGCTCCTGGTGCGGCAAGAAGTTTCGCCCCGAGCGCGTCGCCGCACGCGCCGGTTGGGCCGGGGTGCCGGCCGTGCGCACCGGCCAACTGCATGAGATCAAGAGCTGCGACATCCTGCAACCCGGTCCGGCCGCGCTGACCGACGGCCTCGAACAACTGCACTGCTTTTTCGCCGACTGGGCACTTACCGCATGATCGACCTGCACGACGGTTCTTTCGACGACCTCGCCGCGCGCACGCAGCGCCGCATCGACCGGAAGACCAAGCCGCTGGGCGCGCTGGGCCGGCTGGAAGCGCTGGCGTTGTTGCTCGCCCGCGTGCTCGGCACCGATGCCCCGCGCCTGCTGGCGCCGCAACTGGTGGTGTTCGCCGCCGACCATGGCATTGCCGCGCAGGGTGTCTCGGCCTACCCCGCCGAGGTGACAGCGCAGATGGTGCTCAACATGCTGGCCGGCGGCGCCGCGGTGTCGGTGCTGGCGCGCCAGCACGGCCTGGCGTTGACGGTGGTGGACTGCGGCGTGAAGAGCGATCTGCCGCCCCACGCCTTGCTGCGCGTGGCCAAGACCTGCCAGGGCAGCGCCGACAGCACGCTGGGCCCTGCGCTCACGCGCGCACAAAACGACGCCGCGCTGGCACATGGCGCGGCGCTGGTGTGCAGCCTGCCCGGCAACGTGCTGCTGCTGGGCGAGATGGGCATCGCCAACACCTCGCCGGCCGCCCTGCTGATGGTGCGGCTGACGGGGCTGCCGATCAGCGCCTGCGCCGGCCGCGGCACCGGGCTGGACGACGCCGGCCTGGCGCACAAGCTGGCCGTGCTGCAGCGTGCACTCGACCGCCACGCCCACTTGCAGGAGCCGGCGCAGTGGCTGGCCGCGCTCGGCGGCCCGGAGATCGCCACCATGGTCGGCGCCGTGCTGCAGGCCGCCGAAGAGCGCCGCGTCATCGTCGTCGACGGTTTCATCACCACGGCGGCGGTGGCGCTGGCGGCGGCCATCGCGCCGCCGGTGCTGCAGCGCTGCGTGTTCGCCCACGGCTCGGCGGAAAACGGCCATGCGCGCTGGCTGGCGCAACTGGGCGC
>Ga0105048_10003627_pt1 | contig 25288 bp, 24 predicted proteins | sample MAT05_FD_78382 | JGI IMG/M metagenome (GOLD analysis project Ga0105048, IMG submission 78382) | Freshwater microbial communities from Lake Fryxell liftoff mats and glacier meltwater in Antarctica - MAT-05 | ecosystem: Environmental > Aquatic > Freshwater > Ice > Liftoff microbial mat | place... | reverse complement strand
GTGCCAAAAACCACCCGCTCGGCCAGTTCCCCACCGGCTGCCCGCCATTCGACAAAGACGTTTACGGGGAGATTTGGAAAGAAGTCCAGGAACTGACGACGACAGGGATTCGAAAGCGAGTCTAATTTTGGACCCCGCAGACAGCAACGCCGCAAGGAGACAAAAGAGAGCGATTCGGGACGCCATGAATCGTGTTCCTCGCCTCACTGAAGCAACGCGAATTTTGCACTCACGTTTAACTTGTCGGCTTTCGAATCACATTGTTTTTTGCGATTTCCGCTAATGCATTTTGCAGTTTCTGGGATTGCTTCGCGTCGATATGCAACGCCACGATATTCAATTCTGGAACGACGGCATGACCAGAAAGGGATTCGATTTTAGAACTTTCCACAGAAAGCCCCATTGCCAATAACTCGGAAACTGGCAGCCTGACGATCCCATACTTCTCGCGTTTCGTTTCTGCGATCACATTCAGAACTTCGCTCGGATCTGACAAACACGATTCGCGAAATACCGAGATGCCATCCGTCTCATCCGGCCTCGGTCGGAAAGCACGCTCACTGATTTTTGGAGGTACTCCGTCAATGAAGAAATCTCGCCATATCAGACGCAAGACAAATTCATCCTTTGCGATCGGTTCGTCTTCGGCATTCATGGAACCGTCACCCCGCCCGCGAGAGTCCCGTTTTGTAGTGGTTTGTCTACCGGCTTTTCCGTGACAACCGTAGAAAGCGAACTCGTAATCTCAATCTCAATCGAAGAGCCATCGAGCCGATCCCACTCGAACACGACCGACGATTCGAAGGTAGGTACCGTCCAAAGCGGCGCGGCGACACCCCGCGTTTCCAACGATTTTGCAAACTCTGAAGCCCACTCGATCACCGCGTACGAAATTGCAGCGGCACCTTGGCCATCCCAGTCATCCTCTGTGTATTCCTGGTGGAATCCCGCGAGGACTGACGCCACGCGCGACCAACTCGGCGAGTCTGCGTTCGCACCGTTTATCGATTTCTTTGGCAATTGATTCAGTAACTCAAGATCGATGTTAGACCACATGGCTTCCTCCAAAAGTTCGTCCGGCCAACTGGAACGCGCACTTCTCAACTATTCTACTCGCATCTCATCGATCCAGAACGGTGCGGACGGTACGGGCGAGTGAGCCGGGAGTGTAGGGTTTATCGAGGAAAGTGATGCCTTCGGTTTGCAGGCTGTCGCGGTCGGCGGAGTAGCCGCTGGCTAAGATCACGGGTACCGTGGCGTTCGACTTGCGGATTCGCGCGAACGCATCTTTCCCGGAGAGGTTCGGCATCGAAAGATCGAGAATCACCAGATCGAAACGGCCGCCGGCTTTCTCGAACTCGGCGACGGCCATTGCGCCGTCTTCGGCGAGGACGACTTCGTATTTGAGTTGCGTTAAGATGGTGTTGGCGAGTTTGCGGATCATCGGTTCGTCGTCGGCGACGAGGATGCGTTCGCCTTTGCCGAACGGCGACTGCATCGCGGCAGATGTGCCGTGGAGGATGGCTTTGCCGTAGTGCCTCGGAATGTAGGCATCGAAGCGGGTGCCATCGCCAGGCTGGCTCTCGCACTGGACCCAGCCACCGTGTGCCTCGATAATTCCGAAGACAACGGCGAGGCCCAACCCCGTGCCTTGGCCGATTTCTTTCGTCGTGTAGAACGGCTCGAAAATCCGCGACTGGACTTCGTCGGACATGCCTTCGCCGTAGTCTCGCACGGTTAGCCGTACGTAGTCGCCGGGGTGGGCGGATGGATTCGAGGTCACTGTTGCGGGCGTGAAAGTCACGTGCCCCGTAGACAACACCAATCGGCCCCCTTGCGGCATCGCATCGCGGGCATTCAAACAGAGATTCATCACGATCTGGTTGATCTGCCCGGCGTCCGCGAGTACCGCCCAGAGTTCCGGCCGCGTGTGAATTTCCATGACGATACGCGGATCGATCGTTCGGCGCAATAGCTGAACTGTCTCGCGCAGCACGCTCCCGAGGTCGGTCGGCTGAAGTTGCAACGGCGTACGGCGTGCGAAGCCCAACAGTTGCGACGTGAGTTCGGCGGCCCGTCGGGCGGCCCGCTCGGTGCTCTTCAAAAGCTCGTCTTGCGGCTGGCCGCGCAGTTCCTCGCGGGCCAATTCGATGTTCCCGAGTACCACCGTCAGCAGGTTATTAAAGTCGTGCGCCACACCGCCCGCAAGTTGACCGACCGCTTCCATCTTCTGGGCTTGCCGGAGTTGATCTTCGAGCCGTTTGCGCGACGTACCATCGCGACCGATCGCGACGAGACCGAGGATTTCGCCGGAGTCTTCGCGGATCGGCGAGAACAACCAATCGACGAGGATTTCGCGGCCCGACGGGTGGCGAACCCATTCTTCCAATCGACCGGGATTACCTGTTTTCAGGGCACTCGCTTCGGCGACCCGGCACCGCGCGGCCCACTCTTGCGGGAAAAGCTCGTGGCAGCTTTTCCCGATCATCGCACTCATCGGTAACGCCGCAAACTCTTCGAATGCGGCATTACCACCGGTGACAACCAACTCGCGATTCTTGTACAAGATCACATCGGGAATCGAATCGAACAGCGCGTGAAGGAGCGCGTGCTGTTCGCGGAATTCGCGTTCGGTGCGAGTGCGGTCGGTTACGTCGCGGTAATTGAACACGACGCCGTTGACGTCGGGGTTATCGAGTCGGCTGACGCCGGTCATTTCGATGTTGCGCCAACTGCCATCCGCGTGCGCCATCCGCACGCGCCACACGATGTCTTGGCCCGGCCGCGAGATCGACTGCAAGAGGTTTTTGCGCGCCTCCGCGCGATCGTCGGCGTGAATCGAATTGAACAGGCTGCGGCCTTCGAGTACAGCGGGCAGGTGGCCGAGAATCCGCGTCAACGTCGGGCTGGCGTAATGCACTTTGCCCCGCGCATCGGCGACAAGAATGCCATCGCCGGACTTCTCCACCATCGAACGGAACCGCGCTTCACTTTTCCGTACGCCCGCTTCGGCCAGTTGCGCACGACCCAGGGCATCGCGGCGGTCGGTGTCGTCGCGCACGGTATAGAGCGCGTAGGTGGTCGGCTTCGCGTGCAATCGAGTGACGGTAATCGTAACCGGCAACCAACCCGGCAATTGGCGAACCCGCAGCAGGAAACCGCCCTGCCCGTGGAACAGCGTCGTCTTTTCGGTGGCTTCGCGGAGTGGATCGGAGTTGGTTTTGGCTTCGTCGAACCGGAACAAGTCCGATGCCTGGCAGCCGTTGAGTTCGTGCCGGGGAAACCCCGTCAGACGCAATCCCGTTTTGTTGACGAGGAGAATGCGATCCGACTCGGGTTCGATCAGAAACAGCGCATCGCCGTTTTCCTCGAACAACCGCGATGCGAAATCGGGCTGGCCGAATACATTCGCCAAGATGGCGTCGGTACTGGCAACGTCTTTACGCAGTGGGTCGACAGAGGAGACCGCCATAGGATATACTTAGCGCCGATAGTATGGGCGACAAAGACTTCTATTATGCTAACGTAAGCGCCTTCGACCCGCAACGAAATTCACGAGAACACCCTATGGCGACGATCATCGACCGGCGAACCGTGCTGGTTGGGGCGACAGGCGGAGTTCTCGCCGCAACGGGGTTCGGTGCCGTTCGGGCGGACGAAGCCAAACCCGCTGAGCCGTTCCGATTTTGCTTGAATACCAGCACGGTACGCGATAACGGCAAGTCGCGCCCGATCGTAACGCTGATCGATATCGCATCGAAGGCCGGCTATCAGGCGATCGAACCGTGGATTGACGAACTCAATACCTACGTGAAAGAGGGCGGCTCACTGAAAGATCTCGGGACGCGAATCGCCGATGCGGGGCTGGTCGTCCCGAGTTCGATCGGCTTTGCCGAGTGGATCGTCGACGATGAAAGCCGACGCAAGAAGGGCCTCGAAACCGCAAAACGCGATATGGACTGGGTGCGGCAGATCGGCGGGACGAAGATCGCTGCGCCGCCGATCGGCGCGACCGGCGGCACCAGCAGCCGCGACGACCCGAAGGCGAGTCAGCCGGTTTTCGATTACGTACTCGCGGCGGATCGATACCGAACGCTTCTGGAACTCGGACTGTCGATGGGCGTGACGCCGCAAGTCGAAATCTGGGGGTTCTCGAAGACGCTCAAACGCCTCGGCGAGGCGTTCCTGATCGCCTCCGAATGCGGCAAACTCGGCGGCTGCATTTTGCCCGATGTGTACCATCTGTACAAAGGTGGTTCGGACTTCGCGGGCTTGAAGCTCATCGGCGGCGCAGCGATCGGCATCTTTCACGTCAACGATTACCCGAAGAAAGATCGCGGTACCATCAGCGATGCCGACCGCGTCTATCCCGGCGATGGCATCGCCCCACTCGGCGAAATCTTCCAAACGCTCCGCGCCATCGGTTACCACGGCTATCTCTCGCTCGAACTCTTCAACCGCGAATACTGGAAGCAAGATGGCCTCAGCGTCGCGAAAACCGGCCTGGAGAAAATGAAAGCCGCACTGGCGAAAAAGTAACCGGCGTGTGGTCGAACGAGAACAGCTATCCCCAAATGACCCCCAAAAATGTGATTCTGGCGTAAATCCAATCGATCAATTTCGGACGTAAGTCGTTGCTGGGTTAGGTTGGTTCCGAAATTCGGGAATGACTCCACGGATGGGTGGGTGGGTAATGGCTGGAGTCATTTACCAGCGGGTTTACGGATGTATCGCGTCGGGCATGAGTATCGGCGCGGCGGGGAAGCCAGCCTCGGGGATTGCCATCAGGCGTACGCCGATGGCGCGCTCGGTGGCACCGTCTTTACGCAGTTTCGGTTCGCTGTGCAATCGGTCGAAGCGATACACCGCGGAGCGACTACTGGTCCATTCCAGTTGGAAATCTTGCCCGCCGGAACGGAGCGTCAGCGTCGCGGTTACGTCGTCGTTGAGGCGGACGCTGAACTTGCCGTCGTGGCCATCGGCGGTGAGACGGAACGTCGAGGCCGGTCCGGTCCGGTCCGGTTCGCCTTCGATTCGGTAAGCGTATTCCTTCGCCGCCACCGTAATCACGAGCTTGCCCGAAGGCACCGCACGCTGGTTTCGCAAGTCGTCGGGGATCATGAGTTCGAGCTGTTTCGCATCGGCATCGAAGCGGTCGCGTTTGAGGAAGGCAATCAGTTCGACGATGGGGTCGTCGGGTAGCAAATCGCCGTCCCAGCGGGCGAGTTGCTGGAGGAATCGCCCCCACGATCGGATCTCCGGTTCGTCGGCCCAACCGGCCACTTCCAGCCACGCGGGACGGGTATCGGCACGGTTGAGGCGATTCAAAATGAGGCCGCGAACGTGCCGCACGCCGGTGTCGTAGCTGCGTCGCAATCGCTTCTGGACTTCGCCGCGAACGGGGTCTGGGAAACGTGCGGCTTCCCACTGGTAAGCATTCTCCAGGCGACGTTGATACAAATCCGCAAGCTGTTTCGTGCGCTCTTCGGCGAGTCCGCGCGAGCCACCGCCATCGGCGTTCGGCTCGGGCAAATCGAGTACCGCAGCGGGTACGCCTGGTCCGGGTGTCATGCCGAGTGCCGCACACAAATCGCGCAAATGCATCAGCCGTTCGCGGGTGGATTCCCAATCCGAACGCGCCTGATCGACGCGATCGAACTCGAATGCGGCCCCGTAATTCAGCACGGCCCCGCGACGGTTCGGCAACTTCTCCGAGCCGGGCAGATCGTCGGTCGGGCGGAACGGCGGTGCCCCCGCTTCGGCCTGTAACGCCAGCACATCCAGCCGCCAGCGGTGATCGATGCCCGGCACCAACATCAGCACCGTGCCGCGCCGAACCAGACCGCGATACCACTCGTTCAGCGTTCCCTCCGCGCGTCGCAACAGTTCGGCATCGGTCTTCCATTTGTTCCACAATCGCACCGCCTCGGTGTCCATCCACGCCGCCGCATAATCGGGCGGCGGCATCAGCAGCGTACGCAGTTCCGTGTCGAGAACGTCGAGTTCGTATTTCGACCGCACTTCCGCCGGGCCGAGCCGCGGCATGTGAAAGCGCTCGCGATAGTCGGCGTACTCTTTGAATTCGCGCAACCGCGCATCGACGAACACGCGGTCTTCATCGGCGAGACGCTCGTAACCGAGGTCTTCGTGGATCGCCGTCAGTTCGCTTCGGTTCTTTGCAATCGAGCGATCCGCCAGCCGCAGCGCCGCCGTGCCTTCGCGTTCTTGGTACGCACGCAGCCGCAGTGTCAGTCGGTCGTCGGACGTTTGCGAACTGAAAATGAGCAGCGCGATTAGGCCGAGTAACATCGACGACAGCAGCGTGCTGGCACCGGCGACGGTTTGTCGAAGTCGCTTGCGCGATTGAGCCGTTCGGGTACGAAAGTCATTCGCGGCATCGATCGCTTCGCGGTACAGTTCGGCGACGCCGTACGATTCGGATTGGAACGACGCGAACAGCGTGTAGCGAGGGAATCGCAAAGCTGTGGCGGCGACCTGGACATTAATACTGCCGAACTGCGGTACGGGGTTCGTAGCCGAGCCAAACGCGGTTTCTTCGTCGAGGAAATCCTCGAACGCCGTCTTCACGTTTTCCTTTTGTGCTTCAATCTTGCGGATCCAGCTCGCCGGGTTGTCGTTCGGCAAGCAGAGCGAATCGCACTTGGTCAGCGTCAGGAAAATCGGCAGCCCCGCGACTTCCCGATCGTTCTCGCGGGTGCGTTCGAGGCCATCGAGGAATTGCCCGAAGCTGCGAAATAACTCGGTCATCTCGGGCTTCGTGGCAGTGGCATCGAGCGCGACGATGATCGCATCGGCGGAGCGCACTTCCCCGGCCACAGGGCGTTGCGGAAACTGTAGCTGCGAGGGATTGTCGATGAGCTGACTGGCCGAAAACCCATCGACATCGCACAAGATACACTGCGCGTTCGGGTCGATGTGCGGCGTCACTTCGGGCTGTTGATGCGACTCGACCGTTGCGAGTGGCACCGTGCCGAGGAAAGCATGGAGCAGCCCCGTCTTGCCGGTTCGCGGCAGGCCGAAGAACACGATTCGCGGCGGCGTGACAAGCATAGCGAGGAAGACTCATTGTGACCGTGTCGGGAGCGATGCCGTAACAGTTTACGGTGTTTCCGCCGGAAATGTTACGGTCAAACCGGCGGTTTCGCGTGCCCACGTTGAGAGTTGCAGCACCGAGCCATGATTCGCCACGATTGCATTGTGGCCGGCGAACCGCAGTTCCAACCCGAATGGCTTCGTCGTCGTTTCCTTTTTCTTCTGCACCGCCGCTTTCACTTCCGCGAAAGTGTGCGGTGAAGGTTCGTCGTCGATCAGGTAAAATTTCGTGTCTTTTACGTCGCGCCCGCCGAGGATCGTGATGCGGATGCGTTCTTGCGTAGTCGGGATCGCCTTAGGGGCAGTCGCGACGGGCGTCACAATCGGGTTGTCGCCTGGCGTGGGGTTCGTCGCGCTTGCGGCGGGTGTCGTTTGGCCGCCGGGTTCGCCGTTGCCGTTGCCATCGCTCCCGCCCCCGAAAAGGTTCCAGCCGATGCCGTGCCCGAAGACGATCATCGCCACCAGTACGGCGAGCGCGATGCCGCCGAACATCCTCGCGATCTTGTGGACGCCCGGTGCGGCCTTGAATTTGAACAGGAAGCGTTCGAGCAACCAGCCGAGGAGGATCGTCAACACGTAACCGACGAGGAACCCGCCCGCCACCGCAAAGATGTTGACGACGAGTTGCGCCAGCCGCGCCGCATTTAGGCTAAATGCAAAGATCGGTATCATCGTGGCCTCAGTGCGTGAAGGACAATCGCATTGCTTAAATGATACCGGAACCATCGCCGTGTGGCACGTTGGTCCATCACTGGCCACCTTCGCGGTGAACAGTATAATTGACGATTGCACTCGGATTTGGATCCCGACTGATGCGTGACGGAATGTCCGTCGAATGCATGTCGGCCGGGTTGCGACTCAATTAGGAGGCCTTACATGGCCCTCGGTTTACTCGGCTTCAAGGTCGGGATGACGGCAGTGTTCGTCGAAAATGGTAATGCAGAACCGGTCACCGTCATCGAACTCGGGCCGTGTCCCGTGCTTCAGATCAAGGACGGCAGCCCCGATAAAGATGGTTACATCGCCATCCAACTCGGCTTCAAAGACAAACCCCGTAAGAACGCGATTCGTTCCGAACAGGGCCACGTTGCATCGAAGTTGGCATCGAAGCGGAAGGAAAAACGCCAGAAGGCTGGCGTCGCGATTTCCCCAAAGGCCGACGTCGAACCGCAACGCCACATTCGCGAATTCCGCCTCAGCGAAGTCCCGACACACAAAGTCGGCGACATCCTCAAAGTGGCCGATGTATTCGAAGGCGTGCTGTCGGTCGACGTCATCGGCACCACCAAGGGCCGCGGCTATCAGGGCGTTATGAAGCGGCACAATTTCGATGGTCTGCCAGCCGCACACGGTGCCAAAAAGGTCCACCGTCAGGCCGGTTCGACCTCGTCGTTGGCAAGTAACCGCGGTTCGGGTCGTCCAAAGAAGGGTCTCAAGCGAGCCGGTCAGTACGGCAACACCCGTACGACGATCCGCAACTTGAAGGTCATCAAGATCGACGTCGAGAACAACCTGATTCTCGTTCGCGGCTCAGTCCCCGGCTTCAACGGCGCACTCGTGATGGTCCGCCCAACGAACATGAAGAAATAGTCAGAACGGAAATGTATGAGGTGGATCAGAGGGCACCCACGAGAGTGCTCTCACACTCATCGTCACACCAAGACTGCGAAGGAAAGCGTTTCAAAGTACGCCAAGTTGGCGTCGGTTACTAACAGAAAACCGTATATCGAGATAGCGAGCGATTGCAGAAAAGAGTATCTTTCTGGCTTCATCGATTTGATAGCCTAGCATGTGATTCAATTCGTACATCCGCCCGATGATCGCATCGTGAATCATCTCCCGGCACATGTCGTAGTTCTTGCTATCGCGGTTCGGTGGAATGGTATGAACGTGCTTGACGATCTCAGCAATGTCTGGCTCGAATGCTAAACCGTCCATCTGAATGAGTTCGTGGAGTACAGAATTGAAGTAACCGTCCCCGAAGTCCCGTTCGACTTTCCGGAACGCGGCTCGTAGACCGAGTGCAAATCGTTCGGCTTCATTCGAAGCATCAATCGCTCGCACTTTCAGAACTATCAGACCGGCGTTCAGGTCATCGTCCCAATTCAAAACTTCGACTGGTTGCAATTTACCATTTTCAGTGAAATGAAGAGAGAGTTCGCTCGGTGCCGTTCCAAACGCGATTGCAGGTCTGAACACTTCTATCTGGACAGTGGATCCATTATGGATCCGTTGCGTCCAATTCCGAAGTCGGGGGTGAAGGGGAGCCGTTACCAAAGGTTTGTTCAATATGTCATAAAGGGTTGGCATCATTCTTCTCCTTTAAGAATTCTATCAGTTTATCACGTCGTTCAACAGAGCGGACAGTACAAACTCCGCAGCATTCCGACAGGCAAGGGGACGAGCCGTTGCGATCGTGGTATCTCGGTTTTCGTCGGCGAAATCCGAAATCCCTTTCACAACGCACCAAATCGGATCGTCGGCGGAAGTTGTAGCCGCAAGTAAACCGACACTTTCCATTTCACCACCGACAATTGCGTCTTCGCCGTCAGGAACACCCATTACCAATTCATCGCGAAATATGCGGCTCTGAATCCGTGCCGCGCCGGAAAGAATCGCACCCATATGTACGCCGAACGAATGCTTTCCTCGTTTCCGTTCACGACCGAATAATGCCACGAGTGCAGGGCGGGCGTCTTGCCTGGTGGCTTGCGAATAATCTGTAATATAATTTGGATGTGCGGCCCGAACAATTCTGTTGTCGTAGGGGATGAGTGAGGTGGCCACTAAGACATCGCCAAGTTTTTGACTCGTAGAATCGATCCCAAAAGCCATACCGACTTGAACGATTCCTATCGCACCGGTTGCTTCGCGAAACTGAATTCCTCTTGCCGCAGATCCGAGTCGCCCCATTTCGCCCATTACAACTTGTCCGCGATCCCGCACAGGTCGAATCGCGATGACCGTCTCATGTCCAACGGTTCCCAGCCAGTGATATTCACCGAGCGTGGGATGCTTATTCTTTTCGAACAACAGGTCGTGCTTGCGGACGACATTCTCTAGTTCTTGCTCTTCAGTTGGCGTCGAGACGAAAAGAAGCAACGAGCATTGTCGCATGGCCGAGTTTGCGAATCCGATTTGGTTCATGATTAACAAAGTGACCAGAGGGCACCCAAAGGGTGCCCTCAATTGTTTATTTCACAAAGACGACGAACGCGAATCAATCTTTCGGGTCCATATCGAGGGCTTTCGCGATCTCTCGGACGAGGCCACCCGTTGGCTTCGAGCCTTGGTGATAGCCCCACATGCCCTTCAACAAATCGAACGACATAATCCCGCCGAGGAACGTGAGCAATAAGCATGGCAGTAGCACGATTGCCGGAAGTGGACCCCACTTCGATGGCGGGGCATAACCCCGTGTCGGCATGGTGTCTTCGTCGTCTTCGTCTTGCGTGCGACGGCTGACGCCGCGTAGTGCCCCGCTGGCCGAATCGCCGGTATCGAGTTCGTCGCTGCCGAGTTCGACGTCGTCGTCGTCGCTTGATTTCTTTTTCTTCTTGCGTGAGGCAGCGGCCGCTGCGGCCACGCTAACTGCGGCTCCTGCCAGGCCAAGGCCGCGGCCCTTCTTCGGTGCTTCCAATTCGGGTTCGTCGTCGAGCAACACGACTTGGCTCGCGCTATCGTCGTCGCCTTCGATGTCGGATTCGTCGAGTGCCAAGTCGAAGTCCGAGTTTTCCAGATCGGTATCCGACGACTCGACCGCAACGACTTCCGATCCGGAATCGGCATCGTCGGCGATCACAGGAAGCTCGAAGTCCGTCTCAAAAATATCGCCTTTATCGTGCTCGTCGGATGGATCTTGCAACGAGTGAACGAGGCTATCGGTGATGCCAGAATTGTCATCGAGTGTCAGTTCGAATTCGCTATCCGAGTCAGACGATTGCTGTAGCGGAACCTTGACGCTTTTCGGGCCGGCCAGCTTGCGCGACGATGGCGTTTCGGGTTCCGGATCTAGCGACAACTCGAAGTCGTCCGAATCGTCGTCGTCGGTTTTTTCCAGTGACACGCCACTGTCGGCCGGCTTGCCGAGGTTGATGCCGCTCTGGCCTTTGCGGCCCGGTGCGGCGCGTTCGACCGAGCCGCCGAGATCGATTTCTTCGCTGGCATCGTCGTTGAGTTGCAACTCGAACGAATCGCTATCGGCATCGAGGCTGAGTTCGAATTCGCTACTACTATCGCCACCCATAAGGTCGTTGGAAGCGGGCGGTCCGGGGATCTTGGTCGACGAAGCAGGCCCGGATAGGTTTGGACCGGACTTCGGCACGCCTAGCCTAGCCGCACTGCCACCCGAACGTAGAATGGCACTACTGCCCGGCCCGCTCAGGTCGAGCGAAATTTCCTCGGTCAGAATGTTCAGTTCGGAACTATCCTCATTGTCCGACGCGCCGGTTCGTTTCAAGCGGACATCGCTATCCGAGCCAGATTTCGGCTTCTTCGACTTACCCGAATCGCCTGCCGCGACTGAGAAAATGTCGTCGCTTGAGCCATCGAGTGGCGAAAGATCGTCGGGGAGTAAAAATTCGTTCGACGACGTGGGAGCTGACCCCGGCTTGGCGAGTTGCAAACCCGGATCGCTCGCTTCGCCGAGGGATCGGGCGAGTTCGTCGATGTCGGCGGCCCGGAACCGGAGCGTTGGGCCATCGCGAAACGAACGGATCGTTTTCCAGTCGGTTTTTAGGCGGCGTTTGAATTCTTCGACTGGCACGCTCAGTCGTTGGGCGGCTTCGTCGAGCGTATACGTCTGCGCCATGTTAGCCTCACATGCCGAGCATGGAATAATTCGAGGTGTCGGGTATCTGTATCATTCTACGGTGATTGTAAATGCTGGTGCGCCGAACGCAAGTCAAGAACGTTGGATGGGGCGAGTTACGGAACGTAGGAAAGTGATGCAGGCAAGGATCGTGCCGATTAAGGCGCGAACGAAATCGCAAAACGAATCGTTGCCGAGCCGATTGCCACAAGGCAACTACCGCAGTTCCACGGCGAATTCGAAGACGTTTTCGCGGCCGGCGATGACTTCGCGGTCGAGACCGGATTTGTCCGGGCGACTGAGTTCCATTGGGAACGTGGACGTGTAAGCGGCGTCGGCGGAGGGCGCTTCGGCGACGGCGACACGGTACCAACCGGCGGGGAGGTATGCGGTTCCGGCGCTTTTCAGGCGGAATTCGCCGTTGTCGTCGAGTGTGGCGATGGCGGATTTACCCGGCGGGCCGCGCTCCGGGTGTGGCGTGAAAGCTATGGTGCCCCCTGCGAGCGCGCGACCCTGGAAGAGCACGCGACCGCGCACCGTCGACTGCGCGAGCGGTTCGAATTTCCCGCAGCCTAGCAAACCGACGAACAAAATCAGTCCTGCGGCACGCCTCTTCACAGATACTCCGCATATCAGTTGCATTCGTTCCATTCGTCATCGGCACGTGACGGCGTCCAATCGATCCGCTTTCGATACGCATGCATTCCCGGTGCAAATACGACCCGCAAACTCCGCACGAATCCCCCCGCTTATTCCCGTTGACGCGATTCGCACCTTCGGTTAGAACCCGCGTCCTTGATACCGGGACGGCACGGAACCGCCACCCCGGACGTTTTGGCGGAGTGTGGGGGACTGCACCGCCGCGAGTGAGAACCATGCAGAGGAGGCATTTCGTGAAGCGCGCTTACATTCTCTCGATCGTCGCGATCGGGATGGCGATTTTCGCCGCAACGGGGTTGAACGCACAGACGCCGGCACCCGCGGCCGCCGCAGTCGGTCGTGGCACCGCCGTGTTCAACGTCGCTCGCGTCATGAAGGACTACCAGAAATGGCAGTACTTCGCACAAGAGATGAACAAGGAACGCCAAGGTCGCGGGGCGGAGTTGGCGAAACTTCGCAACGACATCATCGAGATGGAAACGAAGATCAAGAACGAACTCGTGGCCACGCAAAAGGCGACTTACGAGCAGACCTTCGTGAACATGCAGCGTCAGTTCGAAGACAAAGAACGGAACATTCGCAAGGAGATCGACGACAAGTCGGCCGCACACTTGCGTCAGTTGTTCGCCGAAATTCGCACCGTCGTCGAAGCCGTCGCGAAGACCAACGGCTTCGATCTGGTGATGTCCTACCCGGACGCACTCACCGAAGAAGAAATGCGTTCGCCGCTGTACTACGACTTGAAACTGCGTCCACCCGCCGCGATGCCGTTCTACGTTTCGCCGAACGTCGACCTGACATCGGTCGTGGTCAAGACGCTGAATTCGAACTTCCCCGCACCGGGCAAGATTGATGCAGTCCCTGCCGCTACCGCACCGATGGGTACCGCACCCGCGATCGTCCCAACAGGCGGCACGAAGTAACGTGAAATTGTTCGCCGAACGCTATCAACGAACGCTCGCTGGCCCCGTCGATGTGACGGGTGTCGGCATTGTGACCGGAGCGAAGGTTCGCGTCCGGTTTCGCCCTGCGCCAGTAGGCAATGGCGTTGTGTTCGTTCGAGGGGACCGTCCCGGTTCGCCGCGAATCCCTGCCCGCACGGCCGTCGTGACCGACACCCGTCGCCGCACGACGCTCGGTACGGATCGCGATGGCGTGACGCTCGTCGAGCACGTTCTCGCGGCGCTGGCCGGGTTGCGCGTCGATAATTGCACGATCGAAATCGATGGCCCCGAACCGCCGGGCCTCGATGGCTCCGCGTGTGGCTTTGTGCAGCCGCTAATAAATATGGGCTTCGTGCGGCAAGCGGGGCGACGTCCCATCCGGAGTGTTGCCCAGCCAGTGAAACTCGAACGCGGTGGGTCGTGTTTGGCGATTTATCCCGCCACGGACTCGATCTTGCGGGTAAGTTACCATTTAGATTACGGTGCACTCTCGCCGATCGCGCCCTCGGTGGCCACGGTCGAGATTCGGCCGGAAACGTTCATCCGCGAACTGGCGAACTGCCGAACGTTTCTACTGGAATGCGAGGTCGACGAGATGAAGTCGCAGGGGATCGGGCGACACCTGACCCCGGCGGAGATTCTCGTGTTCGGGCCGCGTGGGGTAAAGGACAATCGGCTGCGGTATGCCGACGAACCGGCGCGGCACAAGATCCTCGATTTGGTCGGCGATCTGGCGCTCTGTGGATTCGACCTCGCGGGGCACGTAGTGGCGTACCGATCTGGGCACGCCCTAAACGTGGAACTCGCGAAGTGTCTGGCGGGACAGGAGGCCGACGCGACCGAACCCGTCGTGCTGCCGTTTCCCGCCCGACGACTGGCGGCTTAATTTCATTCACGCCGACGCAGGATGCGACGGCACGACGGAAGGCTAGGGACGGCATGACTCCGCTTCGCATCGCAGTCGTTGGAGTCGGGCACCTCGGACAGCATCACGCCCGCATTCTGTCCACGTTACCCGATGTCGAACTCGTTGGCGTCGTCGATTCCAACTACGAACAAGCCTGCACCGTGGCCGAACGCCTCGGCACGAAGCCGTTCGCGGACATCGAACCGCTGTTCGGCCGAATCGATGCCGCTACCGTCGTTACACCCACGCTTTACCACCACCCCGTCGCGTCGGCGTTCCTCAAGGAGGGCATTCCCGTCCTTGTAGAAAAGCCGATTTGCCGAACGCTCGCCGAAGCCGATGACCTCATCCGCCTCGCCGCCGATGCCGGTGTGCCGCTCCAGGTGGGGCACATCGAACGCTTCAACCCTGCGTTTGAAGATCTCGCACGCCGTCCGATCCGCCCGAAGTTCGTCGAAGCCGAACGGCACGGCCCGTTCACCGGTCGCAGCGTCGATATCGGTGCGGTTCTCGACCTGATGATTCACGATCTGGACCTGCTCCTCGCGCTCGTGCGATCCCCTGTGAAGACCGTTGAAGCCGTGGGCGCGTCGGTGTTCGGCGGCCACGAAGACATGGTCAACGCCCGGCTCGTTTTCGAGAGCGGCTGCGTCGCCCACGTCACCGCGAGCCGGATTACCCAGCGCCCGAAGCGCCGGTTGCGAATCTGGGCACCCGAAGGATACGCGGGTATCGACTTCGTGACGCGCAAGTTAGTGTTGGTGCAGCAGAGCCAAGAAGTACGGCAATACGGCCTGCGTGCGGACAAAATGGACGCCGCAGCACGTGCGAAACTCAAGGACGACGTCTTCGGACGGCACCTGCAAGTGAAGTACTCCGACGGCGACCGTAAGGCCGACCCGCTGACCGCGGAGTTGCGTCACTTCATCGATTGCGTGCGAACGGGCCGAACGCCGCGCGTGACGGGTGAAGACGGTCGCGACGCACTGGAACTGGCCGAGCGCATCCTCGTCAGCCTGCATAGCCATTCGTGGGAAGGCCACGCCGACGGCCCCGTCGGACCCAACCGGATGCCGCGACCCGCCGGCTGGCTCTTCGACGTCCCACGTGCCGAAGCAGCGTAACGTGGTTCGAGCGGAGCCTGTGAATTGACTCCAGCCACTACCTACCCACCCATCCGTGGACTCATTCCCGAATTTCGGAACCAACCTAACCCACCAACGACGTACGGCCGATCTCGATCGATTGGATTCACGCCAGAACCAAAGTTCCAGTGGTCATTTCGGCTAAACGGCAACCCGGATTTGAACCATGCCGATTTGTTGCACTGAGTTGCTAACACTAATATTCTCATTCACGACTGTCTCAATCGGTTCTGGATAAGATGACGTCCATGAACCCCGAAACACATTCCGCTTGCTCGGCATTGCCCTCAGCTCCGGACTCCGCCGGTGAGCCGTTGCGACTGGAGTCAGCCTGGCTCGGCGAAACGGCCCTCTCGATTGCGAAGGGGATTGCGGCGCATATGGCTTTCGACCGGCTTCCGATATTGGCCGATGCGTTGGAAGACGCTGGTTGCGATAACCGACCGTTACTCGATCACTTCCGCTTCGGCGAACCGCATCAGGTCGATTGTTGGGCATTACGGCTGTTGCTGCATCGAACGATCACGTTGTTACTTCCTGGTAGCGTGCCAATGCCATTCGCATGGTGCCCGTCTGGGTCGTTTCAAATGGGTAGCGTACACCCGAAAGCCGTCGGAAACATCGACGAGCGTCCGATCCATCGAGTGACACTATCGCGGAGTTTCTTCGCAGGGATCTTTCCTGTGACGCAGGCCATGTGGCGAGCGGTAATGGATTCCAATCCGAGCCACTTCAACGACCCTTGGCAAATTCATCGACCCGTCGAGAATGTGAGTTGGAATGACGCACAAGCCTTTTGCATCCGTGCTAGGGAACGGACCGGCCGGGCGATCCGATTGCCGACGGAGGCAGAGTGGGAATATGCTTGTCGGGCAGGGACAACGACGGAATACCACTTCGGCGACCGTATCACGAGTCTGCTCGCGAACTACGATGCGAGGGATTCATGGAACGGTTCCCAGACGGGCGACTGTCGGCGAACGACGACGACAGTCGGACAATTTCCGGCGAACCCATGGGGCCTGTTTGATGTGCATGGAAATGTCTGGGAATGGTGTGAAGACTGGTTCCATGAAAATACTTACCAGAGTCACCCGACAGCGACAATCGATCCCAAAGGGCCAATTCGCAAACAAACGTTTCGCGTGTGTCGGGGAGGTTGTTGGGATTTCAACCCCTCGTATTGCCGCTCGGCATACCGGTTCTGGTATGGGCCTCGTTCCAGAAGCAATCTCCTGGGTTTCCGTGTCGTGTTCTGCGCGGACTGACACACTGGCACGCAGCCGGCGTTCTGGGTTCTACGCTTCCGCGACTTCCGGTTCGGCACCCGTTCAAACCGACCAGCCGCAGGTTGCGCACGTCTCATCGGTTTCCCCCATCGCGACCCCGCACGACAGGCAGACCGACGCCACTTCGGGTTTTGGCTCGAAGTAGGTCTTCAGCAAATTCGGGTGCTTCTCCAGCACGGCGAGCGCCGCCGCGGCATCGGCTTCGGCCACTTGCACTTTCACCCAACCGACGGCTGGGCCGAGAAACCAGTCGGCAGTGATCGTGTTCGAATCGGCGATAAATGTGATGATGCCCTCTTGCTCGAGCGCCCATTTCACCGTCTCGGCCTGTATCGCGGACGGATACGTGCAAAGAGTCGTCAGTTTCGTTTCCATAGTCGTGCTCGCTCGCGGCGGGGAGGAATCGTTCAATACATACTATCCTGTCGCCGTGTTACCATGCGCACTCGCTTGAAAGTGACAAGCTCTGAACCGGATATGAATCACAATGGGCATCCGTATCGGGTGGTCAAACGCCTTCGGGAATCCGAAAATGCGCCCGGTACGGATACGCGACCACCGGGAGACGACACAGAATGGGCGGCACGAATACCAATGGAAAACTCATCGTCTCCTCGCTGACATCGCTGAACGCAATTGCCTCGCCGCCGCCGACACTCGAAGCCCGCGCGACGCTGATGACGATCAGCATGATGACCGTGATGGCGGGCGCGATTGTAGCACCCGCGTTGCCGCAAATCGAAACGGCGTTCGCCGCATTTCCCGATAGCGATCTGCTCGCAAAACTCGTTCTGGCGATCCCGGCGCTGGCGATTGCACTGTTCGCGCCACTATCGGGGGTGTTGGTGGATCGCTTCGGGCGGCGGCGATTGTTGCTGATCGGCCTCGGGTTGTACACGCTGGCGGGCACGACCGGACTTTACCTCAGCGACCCGTACCCGATCCTTGCGGGGCGGCTCGGCCTCGGTGTGGCGATCGCGTTGATGATGACGACGAGTACGACGCTCATCAGCGATTACTTCGCCGGCCTCGAACGCGCGCGGTTCCTCGGTTTGCAGGCTTCGTTTATGGGCCTCGGTGGCGTGCTGTTCTTACCTCTCGGAGGGCAACTCGCCACGCTGAACTGGCACGCGCCGTTTGCGGTTTACGTCGCCGCGCTGCCGCTCCTTTACGCGGCGTGGTCGTACCTTCCCGAACCGCCCCGCATCACCACCGATCCCATCCCCGGCCAGAGCATCGACGAACCGATGCCGATCCCGTGGCCGACGGTTCTCATGCTGTATTTCGTGGGGCTTTCGGCGATGGTCGCGTTCTACCTCGGGCCGGTGCAAGTGCCGTTTCACATGAAATCGCTTTACGGGGCCGAGCCGACGAAGAGCAGTTTCGCCATCGCCGCGATCACGCTCGCTGGTGTCGTCACGTCGCTGTTTTACGGTCGAATTGCGAAGCGAATCGCCGCCCCGTGGATACTCGTCATTCTCTATGCGCTCGTCGGTTGCGGACACGTCATCATCGGCACCGCAAATATCGAATTCATGACGTGGCTCGGGCTGATGATCTCCGGGTTCGGCTCTGGATTGATGATCCCGACGTTAAGCACATGGATGATGCGAATCTCGCCGAACCGGTTCCGCGGCCGACTGACTGGCGGCATGATGAGCGCGATCTTCGTGGGCCAATTTCTCTCGCCAATCCTGGTACGTCCACTCGTCATCAACGGCGGCACTAGCCGCGCCTTCGAAGTCATCGGCTACGTCATGCTGGCGTTGTGCGCGATATTTTTCGTCGGGGCCATGCGAGTGCGGCGCTCAGCTCGACCCGTTTAGCCTTGCCTTCTAGCGCGGGGTTTTCTATCTTTCTCTGTTCTGGCAGGCTAGTTTGCCAATATACTCTGACCCCCGGTTTTCGTTATGTCGATGGATAAAAGCCTGAAGCGCAAGGGCGGAATGACCCGGACGCGCTGCGTGATGAAGCGATCCGAGCGGATCATCAAGATGATCGAAGACGGCAAGTGGAAGGACGACCAAAGCCCTTACAACCTGCCGAAGACGCGCGTTCTGAAGGTCGCGCTCAAGAAGAAGGTCAAGAAGGAAGCCGAAGCCGAAGTGGCTGATCCCAAGAAGAAGTAACGAATTTTTGCGGGAATTCGCACGCGAAATGTGGCCGACTGGGCAACCGGTTGGCCGTTGTTCGTGTTTTCGTTTACCATCTCGGTATGAACGCAGCTTATCTCGCACTCGGCAGCAACCTCGGCGACCGTCGCGGTTACCTCGATGCCGCCATCCGTCGCCTCCGTGCCGAACCCGGCCTCCGCGTCCGTGCGGTTTCGCCGTATTACGACACCGCCCCGATCGGGAACGCTGGGCAAGACGCCTATCTGAATGCGGTCGCGTTCGTCGAAACCGACAAGTCGCCGCAATCGTTGCTGCGGACACTTTTGGAAATCGAACACCGGTTCGGCCGCAGGCGGCCACCCGGTACGCCCTCGTCGTCGACGCGCGATACCGCATCGACGACGTACGATTCGCGAACGCTCGACCTCGACCTTTTACTTTACGGCGATCAGGTTTGGGATTCCCCCGAACTGACGATCCCGCACCCGCGACTCCACGAACGCTCGTTCGTGCTGATTCCGCTCGTCGATATCAACCCGAACATCGTTCACCCGCTATTGCGCCGGACCGTGCAGGATCTGCTGGCGGATCGCCCGCAATCGGACCGCGATTCCGTGCGCCGACCCGCACCGGCTGCCATCGACGATCGCCGGATGTTCGAAGGCGTTCGCGTTCTCGTTACCGGTTCCACGAGTGGCATCGGGCGGGCGATTGCCGAGGGGTTCGCTTCGCACGGCGCGAACGTCATCGTTCACGGGTATCGTTCCCGCGAGAATGCCGAAACCGTTGCCGAACAACTGCGTGCGTACGGTGGTGACAGTCGCTACGTACTGGCGGACTTGCGCGACCCGGCCGAATGCGACCGTCTCGTGAAGGAAGCGTGGGATGTCCTCGGCGACGGCCTCGGCGTGCTCGTTTGCAATGCGGGGGCCGATACCCTGACGGGCGATGCGGCGAAATGGTCGTTCGACCAGAAACTCGATGCGCTGCTAAACGTCGACCTGAAAGCGACGATGCGGTTGTCGCGGCTCGTCGGCGAGCGGATGAAACTCTGCGGGCACGGCGTCATTCTCACCGTCGGTTGGGATCAAGCCGAAACGGGGATGGACGGCGACAGCGGGCAGCTTTTCGGTGCGGTGAAGGGCGCGGTGATGTGCTTCACACGCAGCCTCGCGGTCAGCCTCGCACCCGAAGTGCGCGTGAACTGCCTGGCACCCGGCTGGGTTCGCACCGCATGGGGCGAAACGGCATCGGCGGCGTGGCAGGATCGCGTTCGCGGCGAAACCCCGCAGAAGATCTGGGGACTTCCGGACGACCTCGCCGCCGCCGCTGTCTGGCTCGCCTCGCCCGCTTCGAAGTTCATCACGGGGCAAACGATCCGCGTCAACGGTGGTGCCGTGCGCTAATTCCGGAGGCGAATCGTGGCGAAAGCGGTCGTGCTGTTTAGCGGGGGCCTCGATAGTTCGACGACGCTCGCGGGGGCCATCGAACGGGGCTTTACGGCGTACGCGCTCAGCGTCGATTACGGCCAACGCCATAAAGTCGAACTCACATTTGCGGCGAAGTTCGCGAAATCGCTCGCTGTGGCCGAGCATCGCACGGTGACTTTGGACTTACGCGCGATCGGCGGTTCCGCACTCACTTCGAACATTGACGTACCGAAGAATCGCACCGGCGACGGCATACCGATCACGTACGTGCCCGCACGCAACACAATCTTGCTCGGGTTGGCGCTCGGCTACGCGGAAACCGTCGGCGCTTTCGACCTGTTCATCGGTGCGAACGTCCTCGATTACTCGGGCTACCCCGATTGCCGCCCGGAGTTCCTGACTGCATTCGAGAATCTCGCCAACCTCGCCACGAAAGCGGGCGTCGAAGGCACCGGCCGCTTTCGCGTTCACGCACCGCTGTTGCACAAAACGAAGGCGGAGATTATTCGCGAAGGGATTCGCATGGGAATCGATTACGCCGACACGCTGAGTTGCTACGACCCCGACGAGCGCGGCCACGCTTGCGGCGAGTGCGATTCGTGCATCCTGCGCAAGAAAGGCTTCGCCGAAGCCGGCGTGACCGACCCGACGCGGTATCGGTGAAGAAGTAGTTAGGAGTTATGAGTTGAGGATTGTGAGTATCGGTGAAACTCTCAACGCTCAACTCGTAACTAAAAACGACTTTACATCAGTTCCCGGATCGGGCTGCCGCCGTTCAGCATCGGCATCGGGCGGCCGGTGCCATCGGGGAAACTCGTGTTTGCGTAGTCGATGTGCAGGTGCTGGAACACCGTTGCCCAGAGGTCTTCGGGGATCATCGGGCGATCCTTGGGCACCTCGGCCTTGCTCGTCGTCGAGCCGATCGTTTGCCCCATCTTGAACCCGCCACCGGATAGCAGCATCGACATCGCCATCGGCCAGTGATCGCGACCCGGTTGCATGACGCCCGTCTGTGTGCCTTTTGAATACTCGACCTTCGGCGTGCGGCCGAACTCGCCGGTGACGACGAGCAGTACACGCTTGTTCAAGCCGCGGAGATGAAGGTCTTCGACGAGTGCGGAGATCGCCTGATCGAAGAAGCCGAGCTTGTACTGCGTGTCCTCGAAGATGTGGCAGTTCACCGCGTGCGAATCCCAGTTGTAGCTGTGGTTCGATTTCGGCTGCACGCCCGGTGGCGTCGGGTTCTCCATCACCATCGTCACCCAGTTCGCGCCGTGTTCGACGAGCCGGCGGGCGAGTAACGCGCGCTGGCCGTAGCGGTGCATCCCGTAGCGTTCGCGGAGTTTTCCGGGTTCCTTCGAGAGATCGAACGCATTCCGTGCGGTATCTTTCGTAACGAGTTCGAGTGCCCGATTGCGGAGCGTATCTTGTGCGGCGGCGTTACCCGTGCGGTCGCCGACGAGCGGTTTGTTGAACTGCGATAGCAGCGCGAGCCGGTCGGGAAGTTTGTCGGCGAGGCCGGGCAACATCGTGAGGTTCTGTACGCCGAACTTCGCATCGGCGGGGTCGCCGACGAGCATGAACGGGTGCGTATTCGTGCCCAGATACGACGAGCCGAAGCTGAAGGTATCGATCCCCTGTCGCCCGCCATCGACGCCGCACACGTAGTTCGGCACGCCCGCGGATCGTACCGGGAGCATCTTCGACGCTATCGAGCCGACCATCGGGTAATCGTTGATGAAGCCGACCGGTTGCAGCGGATCGCGGCCCGTCAGGAACTTCTTGTGCCCGCCGCCGTGGTCGGCAAACTTGTGGGCAATCGAGCGGATAATCGCGTATTTGTCGGCGTTCTTCGCGAGTTGCGGCAAGTGTTCGCAGATCTGAATCCCGGTCACGTTCGTGGGGATCGGCTTGAATGCCCCGCGAAACTCAGCCGGTGCGTCCGGCTTCATGTCAAAGGTATCTTGGTGAGGTGGCCCGCCCGGCAACCATACGAAAATCACTGCCGGTGCGTTCGAACTCGTGTCGTCGGTACTGGCATCCGCGCGGTACGAGTTCACCCCGGAAAGCCCCGCCGAGGCGAGCGCGACCGAGCCGAATTTGAGGAAATCGCGGCGATCCGGGCCAGAACATGGTAGCGGGAAGTGCATCATCGAGAGACTCCTCAGTTGGGAAGAGGGTGGTGGGATACTCAGAGTGTAATCGGTCTTCGGGTCAAGGTCAAATGCGATTCGCAAGTCGGCACGACGACCAGGATTTGGTTTGCGAGTTCAATTTTGCGACATTGGGTTGAACAACGGGTTTAGTTACACTATTGTATTCCGAACGCTAACAGATCGGGCTTATTGAATTACGTTCAGTGCTCGATATTCTTTTCGGATCTTTTGCAGATCGTTCGCTGGAGTGAGGTGCGTTATGGCCGTTCGCTCGAGTTCATTTCCATGTCGCTTTCGAGTCGGTTTCACCCTCATCGAGTTATTGGTGGTGATTGCGATCATCGCCATTCTCATCGGATTACTGCTGCCTGCGGTGCAGAAGGTGCGCGAAGCGGCGGCGCGAGCGACCTGCACGAATAATCTCAAGCAAATCGGCTTGGGCGTGATGAACTACGAATCGACTTTCGGGTTGCTGCCGCCGAGTATGAACAACCGCGGTATGACGTCCGACGTGTTGATTCTGCCGTATTTGGAGCAAGACGCGCGGTTCCGATTATGGGAGCCAACGCAGAAGGGGTCGGGGTCGTTCTGGTGTTCGAACTTGCAACCCGTGCTTCGTGGGTATGGCCCCGCAACGGCCGCCGCGTTCGCCGATGAAGGCAACATCAAGACGTTCCTTTGCCCATCGGGGGTTGCGCCGGAATCGGCCGTGAACATGCCACGACTTCGCGCGTGGGGTTTGCGGGGGATCGACTTCCCGAGCATAGGTGTCTGGGCGTCGGTCGGAGTGGCTCCGCCGATGTTGAGTACGACGACGGATTCGCTCACCGGTGGCACAATCGCGATTACATCGACCGGCAAAAACAATTACGCACTGAACATCGGTTTCCGTCCGACACCAGTTGACCCCAATCCCAATTACGGTGGTCCGTTCCGCTACAACGGCGGTTCTGGGCGCGGAATGGCCATTGCGGGCATCACCGACGGGATGAGCAATACACTCGGTTGGGCAGAAACCGCTGGCGGCCTGACGTTTGTCGGTACCGCAAATGAGGGCTGGTCCATCAATCCGATCGGGCATTCGTTCTTCACGAGTAACTTTCGTTCGTGCCCTTCGCCGAGTGCCGGTTGCCTCAAAACACCCTCGGCGGGTCGCGGTTTGGGTAGCGGGCGTCCCGGTAGTTTTCATACGGGGGGCCGATACAACGCCGCATTTATGGACGGTTCCGTCCGCTCACTTGCAGGCGATCTGGATTTCAGCACGATTTACGTACCGATCTGCGGCGCGGCCGATGGCGATATCGTCAACTTCGATTGAACCGTATTCATTCCATACCACGAACGGAAACTGTTATGAATCGGATCTTCCTTCTGGTTTTGTTCGCGATCGGTTCGCTCGGTTGTTCGGGTGCGAAGAATAGCAATCCGAAGGCCGGCGAAAGCAAAAAAGCGAATTCCGGACTCCAGCCTTCCGACACGGACACGAACAAAGGTTCCTCGAAAGCCGATTGATTCGCAGGCGAAACTCGTCCCATCGCACTACTGTCAACCGCTGCGCGCATCCATAAATTAGTCGTGAAAGTTACTTTTTGCAAAGCTCTGGCTTAGGCTGCGGGCTTCCCCATTGCGGAGACGAACGTCCATGGCTGTGAAAGTCGGTATCAACGGGTTCGGTCGCATCGGTCGATTGGTGTTCCGGGCGCTCGTCGAACAAGGCCTCCTCGGGAAAGAACTCGACATCGTGGCCGTCAACGATCTCGTCCCCGCAGACAACCTCGCCTATCTGGTGAAGTACGATTCTACGCAAGGGAAATTCAACGGCTCCGTACACAGCGAAAAGTCGTCGCCATCCCTCGCCGAAGACGATGTCCTCGTCGTGAACGGGCACCGGATCCAGTGCCTCGCCGTGAAGGAAGGACCGACCGCAATCCCCTGGGGCAAGCTCGGCGTCGACTACGTCATCGAATCGACGGGGTTGTTCACCGATGCCGACAAAGCGCAGGGGCACATCACCGCCGGGGCGAAGAAAGTCATCATCTCCGCGCCCGCCAAGGGCGAAGACCTCACCGTTGTGATGGGCGTTAACAACGAAAAATACGATCCGAAGACGCACCACATCATCAGCAACGCAAGCTGCACGACGAACTGCCTCGCGCCAGTCGTTCACGTGCTGCTGAAGGAAGGCTTCGGCATCGACGAAGGCCTGATGACGACGGTCCACAGCTACACCGCTACGCAAAAGACGGTCGACGCGCCGAGCAAAAAGGACTGGAAAGGTGGCCGCAGCGCCGCAATCAACATCATCCCCAGCTCGACCGGTGCCGCACGCGCCGTTGCGTTGGTGCTCCCCGAACTGAAGGGCAAGCTCACCGGCATGTCGTTCCGCGTACCGACTCCAACCGTATCGGTGGTCGACCTCACCGTGAAGACCGTGAAGGCGACGAGCTATAAGGAAATTTGCGAAGCGATGAAGCGTGCAAGCGAAACGTACATGAAGGGCATCCTCGCCTACACGACCGACGAAGTCGTCAGCACCGACTTCATTCACGACAACCACAGCAGTATCTTCGATGCCGGTAGCGGCATCGAGTTGAACAGCAAGTTCTTCAAGTTAATTAGCTGGTACGACAACGAATGGGGCTACAGCAACCGCTGCGTGGACTTGCTGAAGTTCATGATCGCGAAGGGCTAATCTGGCGATGATTACGCCTGACGAATTG
>Ga0105048_10003626_pt1 | contig 25292 bp, 23 predicted proteins | sample MAT05_FD_78382 | JGI IMG/M metagenome (GOLD analysis project Ga0105048, IMG submission 78382) | Freshwater microbial communities from Lake Fryxell liftoff mats and glacier meltwater in Antarctica - MAT-05 | ecosystem: Environmental > Aquatic > Freshwater > Ice > Liftoff microbial mat | place... | reverse complement strand
GTGCTGTTTCGTGTGCTGTTTCGCGGGGTGGCGTGCAGTGTGGCGCCGTCGTCTGGTCGTTGGTGCCGTCGCCGGTCTCGTCGTCGGTGCGTGACTGGTGGGTCGCCTCCACGACGGCTGATTGGGCTGGCGATTGGGCGGCGAGGTGTGGTTCGTCACGAAGGGTGTGGCGAGTCCAGGCGAGCAGCGGGGCGACGTCGGCGTGGTGGAGTCCGTAGGCGTCGAGCGTGGCCTGGTGGAGGGTGTGGACGCTGACTGGTTCACCGCGTCGGGCCCGTGCGGCGAGCGGCGCGAGCAGTTCGCGGGCGCGTTGCCACGGTGGCACCGGCAATGCCAGCACTGTCCAGCCGAGGAATCGCAGATAGCCGCCGCGAGCCGGTTCGGCGACGAGTGAGAGCCAGGCCGTGCTGAGGGGGGAGTTGAGCAGTGCCATGAGCGCGTGTGCGTCGACGGGATCGTGGAGGCGGATCCCGTAGCATGAATTGAGTGGAACGGTTGGGTCGTGTGGTGGGAGGATCGTGGCGCGGAGGTGTCGACCGATGTCGGCCCAGACGACGCGCCATCCGGCATTGCCGAGCAGTTCGGTGCGAAAGAGTGACCACCACGGCTCGCGGGGGCGGAGGTCGGTGCGGGCGGTGAGTGTGCGTTCGTGTGGTGTAAAGTGTCGTGCGAGCGGTGCGGGGAGACGTTTCAGGGCTTTCCCGTCGCGGTCGCAGGGGACGACGATGGACACTGGGCTGACGGGGGTGTGCCAGGCGCGAACGTGGTCGCCGCGCAAGGCGGGGCGGAGCCATGGGGCGAGCGAGTGTGGCGCACTCTCCGTGGTGAGCAGAAACGCGTCGTTGCTGCCCGTTTTGATGCCGAGTGATGGCGGGGGCAGGAGTGTGTCCATCCAGCGTCCGCCGGCGAGGCTGATGGCATCGGCGGCGGCGCGGACGTCGGGTGGGATGATGCGCCATGGGGCGCCTGGATGTTGCGTGGCCGCGAGCATGCCGGGTGGGATGTGAAAGGCGTGTGGCTGGCCGAGTGCATCGGTCGTGTGGCATTCCAGGTTCGGCGGTGGCATGTGTGGTGGCATGTGTGGTGGCATGTGCGGTCGCATCGAGGTGCCGGGGTGTGGCGTGCGCTGGAGGATGATCGAGGATGGGTAGACGGCGGCGGAGAAGCCGCCGGAGTCGTGGGACTGGTCACGCAGGTGGAGTGGGCGGGCGTATTGGAGCAGGTGCTGCCTGAGTGCGCCGCCCGCGACGGAGCGCCAGTGTTTGGCGGGGAGGAGGAAGGCGAGGATGCCGCCTGGGCGCGTCAGTTCCAGTCCCCGTTGAGTGAAGGGGATGGCGATGTCCGACTGGACGCCGAATGCGGCGGAGGGGTCGGTGTGTCGCATGACGCTGGCGAAGCGGGTGCGGAGTCGGGTGCGGGTCTCGCGGTCGAGGTGGCGGGAGCGGACCCACGGTGGGTTGCCGATGACGAGGTCGAAGCCATCCGTGGTGGCGGCGTCGCTGAAGTGCGTGCGGAAATCGAAGTCCGGGGTGGCGCCGTCGTCGAGTTTGCGCAGCGTGCGGCGGTGTTCCGTGATGGTTGTGCGGATGGTGGCGAGTCGGCGCCGGTGTGTTGCGGAGAGGCCGGTGCGGGTGCCGAAGAGTGACGGTTGCCGGGCCAGGAGCAGGAGGCTGGCGCGTTCCTGCTGGAGTGCGACCAGTGCGCGAGTGGTGAGTCGGTGTGCGTTGTCGCGTTCGAGGGTACTGATGCGGGTGGCGATCGCATGTTTCCGTTTGCCGGTGCTTCGTTCGAAGCGCTCGCGCAGCATCGTGAGTCGTCGCGAGGTTGCCGTGCCCGGTGCATCGTCGAAGGCGTGCGGACCCAGCGCGTCGCCGGTGCGGATGTGGTGATCCAGGTTCGGCAGCGGCGCGATGGCGGCCGGGTGTGTCGTCTCGTCGTCGATGACGATGGACAACCAGAGTCGCAGTTCGCAGAGCCAGACGGCCATCGGGGCGATGTCGAGGCCGAAGATCGAGTGGGTGAGGACTGCTCTCCGCACGGCGGTGATCGGCCGGGGATCGCCGAGTCGGGTGTGGAGGGTGGCGAGGCGTTCGAGGGAGGCGACGAGGAGGGAGCCCGAGCCGCAGGCGGGATCGAGGATGCGCAGCGGCGTCATGGCGGTGCGGAGGCGTGTCGCATCGTGTGGTGCGATGGTGCCGCCGTCGAGCGCAGCGCGTACGAGGTTGGTCGGGAGTGGGATGGCGTGCGTGAGGGCGTCGTCGACGAGCGTCGTGACCAGTCCGCTGGGGGTGTAGAACGTGCCGGAGCCTCGTCGTTGCGCGGGTTCCATGAGGGCTTCGAACGTTCGGCCGAGGAGGTCTGGATCGATCGCGGCTTCGGACCAGGCGCGGGCATCTTCGCGGGCGGTGAAGCGGAAGCGGGCGAAGGTGGTCAGGAGGAGTGGTGCGAGCAGGTCGTCGCTGATGGCGGGCTGGCGGGCGCGTCGTTCCGTGGCGGAGCAGGCGAAGAGCCCGCCATTGAGGAAGGGGACGTGGCCGAAGGCGCGCGCGGTGGCGGCGCGGTGTCGTCGCGGGGTGTTGAGGGTGCCGAAGGTGAGCGGCGCAACGAGTCGGTTGTACAGTGTGCCGCCATTGCCGAGGAGTGCGTCGGCGTGGTTGGCGAGGAAGTGGCGATCGTTGTCGAGCCAGCCTTTCGTCTCGAGGAACTTGAGGAAGAGGAGTCGGGCGACGTGGATCAGTGCGAGCGTTCGCCGGTCGTCGGCGATGACGCGTGCGGGCCATGCGTCGGCGATGGCGGAGACGTGGTCATTGAGGGCGCGGAAGAATCGGCGTCCGATCGCATGTCGGCCGAGCAGTTCGTGCCAGTGGAGGGCGGTGAGTGAGGGGTCGGGCTGCCAGGCGGCGGCGAGTGCGGCGATGGTCTGGGCGTCGGAGTCGAGGACGTGGTGTGGGTGGGTGGTGAGGACGGCGAGTCGTGGCCCTGTGTTGCTGCCGAGCCATGTGGCGACCGCGAGTGGTCCGTTGGCGGTGGTGCGGAGGAGCACCATCCAGCGACGGGGATCGGTGAGGCGGTCGAGCTGGGTGACGATGGTGCGCAGCGTCTCGCGCCAGCGTTCTGGGTCGGCGCCGGAGACGAGCAGCGCGGCGGCAGTGTCGTCGCGAACGAGGCGTGTGATGGTGAGCGGGCCGAGGTGTGCCAGGCCCATGGCGGCGACGGTGCGGGGGGCGGGGGTGTGTGCGAATCCCGTGAACCCGAGTGCGCGGGCGAGGGTGACGAGCGCCTCGTCGGAGATGGTGGCGGCGAGGAGCGTGTGGGCGGCGCGCGTGGAGAGCATGGCGCGACGGTAGCGTGGGTGGTGCGAGTGTGTACCATCCCGTTCATGCAGATCTCATTGAAAGCGCGCTGGCCCAGGGCATTGTCCTCTGGAGCGCGTGTCGCGCTGGTGTGCGGGTCGGGGCCGTTGCGGGGTGAGTCGGACGTCATGGTGGCGGAGCAGCAGTGTCGTGCGTTCGGCTGGGAGCCGGTGCGCGGGTCGCATGTGCTGGCGCGGCGCGGGTATCTGGCTGGTGATGATGCCGAGCGATTGGCGGATGTGCAGTGGGCGCTGGACGATGATGCGATCGATGCCGTCTGGTGTGTGCGCGGCGGGTACGGCATGACACGCCTGCTGCCATCGGTGTCGATGTCGCGATTCGCGTTGCGACCGAAGGTGGTGATCGGCTACTCGGATGTGACGGCGCTGCACTGCGCGGTCGCGTCGCGCGTGAACGTCGTGACGTTTCACACGCACACGGCGCGCGCCGAACTGCCGGCGATGAGTGCGGCGTCGTTGCAGGCGGCGGTCACGGGTGGTGAGCCATGTGGCGTGTGGGACGCGGCGCTCCCGATCCGTGAGGGGACGGCGCGCGGGCGGCTAGCGGGCGGGAATCTCGCGCTGCTCGCGGCGTTGTGCGGCACGCCCGACTCGCTGCGCGGCGCCGGCGCCATCGTGATGCTCGAGGACACCAACGAGGCCGCCTACCGTGTGGACCGCATGTTGCGCCAGCTCGAGCAGTCGGGCGCACTTGCCGGATGTGTGGCGCTGGCGGTGGGACAGTTCACGCTGGTGCCGGCCGACGAGCAGCCCGACGCGCCCGATGTCGGCACGGTCATCGCCGAGCTGGCCGATCGGCTGGCGGTGCCCTGTCTCGCCAACCTGCCGATCGGCCATATTGCAGATCAGTGGACGCTGCCGCTCGGTGCGGACGCGACACTCGACGCCGCCAGGCGCACGCTGCTCATCCACCGTGACTCGGCGGTCCAACCACGCTGAGGGTGACGAGATGAAGAGTGCAGCCGAGTTGATTGCCGAGGCCAAGACGCGCATCGCCGAAGTGACCGCCACCGACACCATCGCGATGCGTGCCACCGACCCCTCGCTCATGCTCGTGGACGTGCGCGAGGATCGGGAATGGAATCTCGGTCATGCCGCGGGTGCCGTGCACATGTCGCGCGGGACGCTCGAGAGCAAGATCGATGCGGTCGTGCCGCGCGATGCGACGGTGGTGCTGTACTGCGCGTCGGGCAACCGATCGGCGCTGGCGGCCGAGTCGCTGATGGCGATGGGCTACGGCAACGTGCACTCGCTGACGGGTGGGTTCCGGGCGTGGGTGGACGCGAACGGCGACGTCGAGGGGTGACGCCAGCCGGGACCGTCCGTCGTGGTGATCGCTGATGGACGCGTTGGCGTCGGCGCTGCTCGGGCATGTGGCGGTCGAGGAGCCGGAGGAGAGCGGTCTGCGCTGGGCGGCCGTCGCGCTGGTGCTGCGCGGGGTGACCACAGACGATGCGGAGCTGCTGTTCATCCGCCGGGCGGAGCGGGAGGGCGATCCGTGGAGCGGGCACATCGCATTCCCCGGCGGCCGGCGTGACGATGCCGACCGGTCGCTGGAAGCGACGGCTCGGCGGGAGACCGGCGAAGAACTGGCGCTGGACCTCGACGCGAGCGCGAGACTGCTTGGGGCACTGGACGACATCCGCCCCCGGTCGGCGGCGCTGCCCTCGATCGCGGTGCGACCGTACGTCTTCATCCTGGAGCGCGAGGTGCCGCTGGTGCCGAACGTGGAGGTCCAGTCTGCCTTCTGGATGTCGCTGGCGGCGTTGCGGGACCCGTCGCGGGCGGCCGAGCACACCTCTGAGCGGGGCGGGGTCCTGATGCGCTTCCCGGCCTACCGCTGTGGGGACGACCTGGTCTGGGGTCTGACGGAGCGGATCGTGACGCAGCTGCTGGCGGTGTCGGCGTCGGTCCGGTGACGTCACCGGGCGCGGCGCCTCCGCGTCACCCTTTTGTTTTCGGCGAAGGGTGACGATAATTTCGGAGAGACGAAACCTACTCTTCGGTATTCCATGGCGCTCCCGACCCCCACTCCGAACCGCGACGAGATCCCGCCACCCGCGGGCGTCATCCCCGGATGGCGACGCACCCGCGAGGCCCCCTCGCTGGCCGAGGCGTACCGCACGGTTCCGGTCAATCATCAGCACTGGTTCCGGAAGCTCCTCGCCTTCGGCGGGCCGGGCTACCTCGTCGCCGTCGGCTACATGGACCCGGGCAACTGGGCCACCGACCTCGCCGGTGGTGCGCAGTTCGGCTACGCGTTGCTGTACGTCATCCTGTTCAGCAACCTGATGGCGGTACTTCTCCAGGGCCTGTCCTCCAAGCTGGGCATCGTCACCGGGCGCGACCTCGCGCAGGCCTGCCGCGACGCCTACTCGCCGCGGATGTCGTTCGCGCTCTGGGTCATCGCCGAGCTGGCCATCGCCGCCTGCGATCTGGCCGAGGTGATCGGCACCGCCATCGCGCTGCAGCTGCTGTTCGGCATCTCGCTGCCGGTGGGCGTGACGCTCACGGCGCTCGACGTGCTGATCATACTCTGGCTGCAGGGCAAGGGATTCCGTGTGCTCGAGGCGATGGTCATTGCGCTCGTCGCCGTGATCGGGCTTTGCTTCATCTTCGAGCTGATCCTCTCACGCCCGGACATGGGCGACGTCGCGCGTGGCTTCATCCCCGGCCCCGAGATCCTGAGCAATCGCGACATGCTCTACATCGCGATCGGCATCCTCGGGGCGACGGTCATGCCGCACAATCTCTACCTGCATTCGAGCATCGTGCAGACGCGGAAATACGAAGAGACGAGCGAGGGCAAGCGCGAGGCGGTGAAGTACGCCTTCGCCGACTCGACGATCGCCCTCACGTTCGCGCTGTTCATCAACGCCGCGATTCTCATCGTCTCTGCTGCCACGTTCCACGGCACGGGTCACGAGGGCGTGGCCGAAATTCAGGACGCCTACAAGCTGCTCACGCCGCTGCTCGGCGCCGGCGCGAGCACGGTGTTCGCCCTCGCGCTGCTGGCATCCGGGCAGAACTCGACACTGACGGGCACGCTGGCCGGGCAGATCGTCATGGAAGGCTTTCTCAACCTGCGCCTGCAGCCATGGGTGCGCCGTCTGATCACGCGTGCCATTGCGATTGTCCCGGCCGTGGTGGTCAGTATCTTGTACGGCGCCAGCGGGACGGCCCGGCTGCTCGTGCTGAGCCAGGTGATTCTCAGCCTGCAACTGTCGTTCGCGGTGTTCCCGCTGGTGGCCTTCACCTCGGACCGCCGCAAGATGGGTGAGTTCGTGAATGCGCCATGGCTCAAGGGGATGGCGTGGTCGATTGCAGTGATCATTGCCGTGCTCAACGCGTGGCTGCTCTTCCAGATCGCTCACGAGTGGCTCCGCTGATCATGTACCGACACCTTCTCGTCGCCCTCGAAAATTCGCCGTACGACGACGCCATCCTTGGCCACGTGCGTGGGCTTGCGACGCTGTGCGGGGCACGCGTGACGCTGATTCACGTCGCCGACGGCTTTGCCGCGCGCAACCTGCAGGCGCTCCAGCTGCGCGAGTCGGAGGAGATGCGCGCCGACCGAGCCTACCTCGACCGCTGCGCCGCCGACCTCGCGGCTGCGTCGCTCGAGGTGGACGCGGTGCTGGCCTCGGGCGACGCCGCCGCCGAGATCTGTGCGGCGGCGGAGCGTGAATCGTGCGACCTGATCGCGATGGCCACGCACGGGCACGGGTTCCTGAACGACGTGGTGCGTGGCAGCGTTGCCAACCAGGTGCGGCACCGCTCGCTCGTGCCGGTGCTGCTGGTGCGCGGCGTACCAGGCGGCACCCCGTCAGCGCGCGCCCGCGACTGAGCATGTCCGCATGAGCAAGATGCCCGCACCCTCCGCCACCGCAGCGCTCACCGCGCCGGTCGAGGATTACCTGAAGGCGATCTACGACATCACGCAGGGGGGCAACGCCGCCACCACGAACGCCCTCGCGGAGCGCCTCGCTTTGGCGCCGGCCAGTGTCAGCGGGATGATTCGCCGCCTCGCCACGCAGGGCCTGCTGGAGCACGAGCCGTATCACGGCGCCCGGCTCACCGCCGCCGGACGCCGCGCCGCCCTGCGCACGCTGCGGCGCCACCGCGTGCTGGAGAGCTACCTCGCCACGGTGCTCGGCGTGCCATGGGACGATGTGCACGCGGAGGCGGAGCAGCTCGAGCACGCCGCCTCCGATGCCCTCATCGACCGCATGGCACACGCCCTCGGCGATCCGCAGTTCGATCCGCACGGCGCGCCGATTCCCACCCGCGACGGCGTGGTCGACGAGACGCGCCACGCCACGCTCGCCGACTGGCCCGTGGGCACCCGCGGCACCGTCATGAGCGTTAGCGACAAGGATCCGGTGATGCTCCGGTATCTCGGTGAACTCCAACTGCGACCTGGTGCCATGATCGAAGTCCAGACCCGCGCCCCGTATGACGGGCCCATCGACGTCGCCGTCGGGGACGTCGTGCGGCAGATCGGGCCCACCGCCGCGCGCGCCGTCCGCATCGCCGCCGTCGCGTGATCCCCGCGTGGCGTGGCGGGCTGCGGGGTGCAGCGCTGGGCGTGCTGCTCCTTTCCGCGCCGGCGGCCGCGCAGGTGATCGACTCGGCACCCACGAGGCCCGCCGCCGTGCGCACGATCGCGCTCGACGCGCGACTCGCCACGGATGCGGGCGTCGCGCTGGGCGACACGGTTCGCCTGTCAGCCATCCCCGGCGACTCGCTCGGTGAGCGCGCCGTCGTCTCGGCGCTGCTCGGCCGGCGCGCCGACCCCAGCGAGATCGCGCGCCAGGAGTACCGCGCGCGCCTTCACCTCGACCAGCTGCAGCGGATCATCGGGTATGGTGACCGCGTGGACCGGTTCGCGGTGCTGTCGCGCGGGCCCGAACAGCGCCGTACCCTGCTCGACGCGATCAACGGCGCCGCCTTCGGATTCAAGGCCTGGCCGAGCGCCGACATTGCCGTCCGCACCAGCCGGACTTTTCAGGTCGTGCGTCGCTTCAATCGCGCCATCGGCGTCATCACCATCGTTGCCAGTGCGGCCTTCCTGCTCTGCATCCTCCTCCTCAAGATCGACGAACGTCGCCGCGACGTGGCCGCCCTGCGCATGATGGGCATCTCGGCGGGCACCATCGTGAAGTCGGTCGTCCTCGAGGCCGGGATCATCGCGTTGCTCGGATCAGTGGCCGGCGTCGGGTTCGGCATCGTCGTGGCGGCGATCGTGAACTGGCACTTCCAGGGGGTCTACCGCACCACGCTCGCGTTCACACTCGTCACGCCGACGACGGTGGTCTTCGCCTGCCTGCTGTCGGTGCTGCTCGGCGTCGTGGCCGGCTGGGTCGCCGCACGTCGTCTCGTGCGTGTGCCCGCGCTGCAACTGCTGGGACGCTGATGCCGGTCCGCCTCGCCATCCTCGCGCTCGTGCGCCACAAGGCGCGCACCCTGCTCGCGTTGCTCGGCATCGCCGTGTCGGCCGCCCTGCTGCTGGACATGGTCATGCTCGCCTCGGGCATGAAGGAGAACTTTCAGGGTTTTCTCATGCTCCGCGGCTACCAGTTGCGCGTCGCGCCCAAAGGCACGCTTCCGTTCGACAGCGACGCCACCATCGACAGCACCGCATCGCTCGTGGCGGCGATCCGCCGCCTGCCCGGCGTGAGTGCCGTCAGCCCCGTGCTCGGTGCACAGTCACAGACCACCTCCACCCGCGATTCGACCATCACGGCGTTCACCCTCGGCATCTTCCCCGACGTGCAGGGCGACTACGAACTCGTGCGCGGCAGTGACCTCACCGACAGCACCAGTCTCGTCGCCAACGAGCGCTGGCTCAGCGAGACGGGTCGCGCGATCGGTGACACCGTCACGCTGGCCGTGGGGTACGATCCGCAGCTCCGCACCGTACTCGGGCAGCGCCGATTCGTCGTACGCGGTGTCGCGCGCTTTTTCTACATCGCCGCCACGCAGCCCACGATCGGCATGACACTCCCGGTACTGCAGGCGATGGGCGGCAGCGGACGGCGCGACCGCTCGTCACTGCTGATGGTAAAGGCCGCCGACAGTGCCGATATCGAGGCGGTGCGCAGCGCCATCCAGCGCGTCAGCCCCCGCATCTCCGCCATCTCGCTCGAAGGCGCGACCGAGGCCGTCGAGCAGCGGCTCGGCTACTTCAAGCAACTTGCGTTGGTGCTCGGCAGCATTTCGCTCGCCGTCGGCGTGCTGCTCGTGACCACGCTCATCACGATCGGCGTCAACGAACGCGCCGGCGAGATCGCGGTGCTGCGCGCCATCGGCGTCGCCAGGACCAGCATCGTCGGGCAGGTCGTGATGGAAGGCATCGTACTGACCGGGATCGGTGCGCTCAGCGGAATCCTGATCGGCCTCGTCACGGCACAGTGGCTCGAGCGCATCCTCTCCGACTTCCCGGGGCTGCCGGCGACGTTCCGCTTCTTCGTCTTTCAGCCGCGCGATGCCGGCATCGCGCTGGCCCTGCTCGCGGCGGCGGGCATGCTGGCCGGCATCTACCCGGCATGGCGTGCGGCCTCGCTGCCGATCGCCGGAACCCTGCGCCGCGAGGCCGTTGCATGAGTGCCACCGTTCAGGCGCGCGACCTCGCGCGCGGGTACACCATGGGCAGCGCCAGAGTGAACGCGCTGCGCGGCGTCTCGTTCGATGTGGACGAGGGTGAATGGGTCGCGATCGTCGGACCCTCCGGCTGCGGCAAGAGCACGCTGCTCAACCTCCTCGGCGCCGTCGACACACCCGACGCGGGCACGCTCACCATCGCCGGTCAGCGCATCGACCGCATGAGCGACGGCGACGCGACGGGATTCCGGTTGCGGCAGATCGGCTTCGTCTTCCAGCGCTTCTATCTCATGCCGGCGCTCAGCGCCGCCGAGAACGTCGAACTGCCCATGGCCGAGGCCAGGCTGCCGCGTGCCGAACGTCGCGCGCGCGTGGAGTCGCTGCTCGGGTACGTGGGGCTCGCGGCCCGCGCCGACCACCGCCCGTCACAGCTCAGCGGTGGTGAGCAGCAGCGCGTCGCCATCGCGCGCGCGCTCGCCAACCGCCCCGCGCTGCTCCTTGCCGACGAACCCACCGGCGAGCTCGATGCCGCGACCGGCCTCGAAATGATCGACCTGTTCCGCCGGCTCAATGCCGATGGCACGACGATCGTCGTCGTCACGCACGATGCGCAGATGGCGGCCGCAGCGAGTCGTCGCATCCAGATGCGCGACGGCGCCATCGTCACCGGCGACGGCGCGTGATCTGGCAGCTCGCGCTGCGCAATCTCGGCTTTCGCAAGCTGCGGACGCTGTTCCTGCTCGCCGGCTATGGCCTTGGCGTGGCGGTGATGATCGTGCTGCTGTCGGTCGGTGATGCGATGATCGCGCAGGCCAGCGACGAGAAGCTCGTCGGTGGCGGGGATGTGACCGTGCTCCCGGAGGGCCTCGATGTCGAGGTCATGAAGACCGGCGGCGTCGGCGGCATGTTCTTCTCGATCGCGAATGCCCGCTTCATCCACCAGCAGTTGCTGGCGTCACCGCGGCACGCCGCCGAAGTGCTGGCGATCGCGCCGCAGGTGGAATCGAAGCTGGTGTACGTCACGCTGCGCGACGGCCGCGAAGTGCCGGTACGCGCCTCGGGCGAGATCCCGGAGGCCGGTGCCGCGGTGGGCGCGCCGGCGCTGCTGACGGCCGGTACCTGGCGAAACGACGATGGCGACAGACGCTGGCTCGCCCCGACGCTGGCGGAGCTGCGCCACGATGCCGATCACTTTCACCTCCCGCCGGCGGATGTCGCGAATCCTGAGAGCTGGGGAGAGTGGCACTACTTCAACGTCATCTCGGCGGACGCCAAGCGCTGGTACTTCATCTCGTACATGATTGCCGGAACAGTGCCGGCGGGCCGATGGGGTGGACAGTTCCTCGTCACCGCGCACGAGACGGGGCAGCCTGCGCGCCGGTACGCACTGGCAGTGCCGAAAACCGCGATCCGCTTCAGCACGCGCGACGCCAACGTCGACTTCGGCGAGGCAGGGCACGTGCAGGTGCAGGACGACGGCAGCTATCGCATCCGCGGCCTGGCGCGTGCCGAGTCGGGTGGCGGTGCACCACTGACGCTCGACATGGTGGTGACGCCAGCGCCGCGCGCCTACTTCCCCGGCGCGACGCTCGTCGCGGGCGAGAACCCCTCGGGCTACGCCGTGCTCGGCTTGCGCGCCGATGCCACCGGCTCCATCTGCATCGGCGCGCGCTGTGAGCGGTTCGACGCCGCACAGTCCTACCACGATCACAACTGGGGCACGTGGCAGGGCGTGACGTGGGATTGGGGCAGCGCTCGCGCCGGCGCCTACACGATCCTGTACGGTCGCGTCCGACCACCCGACAGCGCCAACGTGGTCGAGACGCCGCTTTTCCTGTACATCGTCGACTCGCTCGGTTTCCGCGCGGCATTCCGGCCGACGCAGATCCTGTACGACGACACCCGCGTGGTGCGCGGTCCTGGTCGCGGCCCGGGTTCGGTGCGCCTCTCCGACGTCCGCGGCACCGACACGCTCGACCTGCACCTCACGATCGATGACGCGGTGGCGAGCGATACGCGCTCCGGATTGATCGAGCGCGGGGAGGGTGAGTACGCCCGCCGGCTGGTTACGCCGTGGTTCCTGCAGATGAAAGGCCGAGCCCGCCTCTCGGGTCGGATCGGCGGTCGCGCAATCAGTGGCGAAGGAATTGGTTTCTTCGAAACGTATCGTTGACGTCGCGATGCTGCACGAACGGTGGCGCTGTGGGATTGCCTTCTCGGTGAACTTCGTCGAAACCCTGCAGCAGGACTTGGCCCATCGTCCCCCGCCTGCGATCTTCGATACATGGCTGCCACGATCCGGCTCGGCACACAGGGCTGGAATTACGACGCCTGGGTTGGCGCGTTCTACCCGTCCGGTACGAAAGCGCCCGACTACCTCGGCGTGTATTCCCGCGCGTTCTCATCGGTTGAGATCGACTCGACCTTCTACGCAATTCCGTCCGTCAGGAGTGTGCGCGGTTGGGCCGGTCGGGTCCCCGACGGATTCAAGTTCGCGCTCAAGCTCCCACAGGAAATCACGCACGACAACCGGCTCCGCGATTCCGCAGACCTCACCAACCTCTTCCTCGATCGCGCCCGTGAGCTCGACGACAAGCTCGGCATCGTCCTGATCCAGCTCGGACCCGATTTTTCGCCCTCCGAACTCCCCGCGCTCGCCAGCTTTCTCCCCACGCTGCCGACGAAGGAGATCCCCTTCGCCATCGAATTCCGTCAGCGCGGCTGGATCAACGACGGCGTCCTCGCACTCCTCAAGGAGTACAAGGTCGCGCTCACGCTCACCGACGCCCGCTGGATCCCCCGCAAGCAGATGCTCGCGCTGGCCGAGAACCCCACCTCGCCCACCGCCTACCTGCGGTGGATGGGGCCGAACAGGGATTTCACCGATTACAGCCACATCCAGGTCGACCGCACCCGCGAACTCAACGCCTGGGCCACGGCCATCAAGGGCCTGCAGACACGTGTGAAGACCATCTACGGCTTCGTCAACAACCACTTCTCCGGGCATAGCCCCGAGAGCGTGCGCCAGCTGCAACGGTTGCTCGGACAGGAGCCGGTCACCCCCGACCAGCTCGGCGAGCAGATGACGCTGTTCTAGTGGCGCAGCCCGGCGACACCGCCGTTGCCGACGTGCGCCCACGGGTCATCGTGTTCGTCGTGATCTCCGTCGCACTCGCGGGACTCTTCATCCGACTCGGCTTCTGGCAGCTCGATCGCCTTGCCTGGCGCCGCGCGCTCAATGCCGAGGTCGCGGCGCACATCGCCGCACCGCCGGTGCCGGTCGAAGCGCTGCCGCGTGACAGCGCTGCCCTCCGTTACCGACGCGCCACGCTGCGGGGCGTCTACGATTACGCCAACGAAGTCGTGATCACGCAGCGTATGCGCGGCGGCTCACCCGGCGTGAACCTGCTCACGCCGCTCCGCATCGCGGGTCGCGACAGCGCGTACCTGATCAACCGTGGCTGGGTCTACTCCCCCGACGGCAAGGCGGTCGACCTGCCGAAGTGGCGCGAGGCCGACACCGTCGACGTGATTGCCTTCGCCCTCCCCGCCTACGCCAGCGATTCCAATGCCACCGGCGTGGCGAGCGACAAGATCATGCGCACCCTCGATTTCGACGAAGTGCAGCACGGCATCCCGTATCCGCTGGCGCGGCTGCAGCTCGTGCAACTCGGCGACACGGCACCCAAGGGCAACGTGCCACCGCGGCTCATCCCGCCGCCGCCGTCAGAAGGTGCGCACAAGAGCTACGCGGTCCAGTGGTTCAGCTTTGCCACCATCGCGCTGATCGGTGCCGGCCTGTTCGCCTACACCGACCGGCATCGCAACCGGCCGCGCGTGGACGATACCTGACCCGGTCCGCGCCCGACCCGAGTCGAGACTGACTGCCGCGCGCCGGATCGTTGCACCGGCGCGCGTCGACGTCAGTTCGCGTCCGCCGTCGTCCGCTGGAGCACTACCATCGCCGCCGCGATCATCGCTCCGCCGATCCAGGTCCGCGGCCCCACCGGCTGCCCCAGCACCAGCCCGGCCAGCACCGCCGTCCAGAACGGCTCCACGGTGCTGACGATCGACGTCTTCACCGGCCCCAGCGCTGCGAGACCGGCCAGAAACGTGATGAACGCGATCGTCGTCGGAAACACTGCCAGCGCCGTGGCCCACAGCAGCAGCGACGGCGTTGGTGGAAACACCACCGACTGCGTCGCGACGGCGCCGACGGCGAAGCAGGCCGCTGCACCGAGCGTGATCCACGTCACCGCCGGCGCCGGCTTGAGACCTTCCTGAATCCGGCCCAGCCACGGGATCATCAGCGCGTAGACGATCGCCGCAGCCAGTGCCAGTCCGATGCCACGCGGATCGAGCTGGGTCGCCAGCGGATTGCCGATGATCGTCACGATCCCCGCCAGCGACAGCACGAGCGCCAGCACTTTCCTGGCCTCCACGCGCTCCGTCCGCCGCACGATCGCCAGCAGCGCCACCCACGTCGGATAGGTGTAGAACAGGAACGCCACACTCGCCGCCGGAATGAAGCGCAGCGACAGCACCGTCAGCGTCGCCAGCAGGGCCTGCGACCCGCCGCCGATCAGCAGCAGTCGCCACTTCCGCTCGCCGACGCCGATCACCGGTGCCACACCCCCGGCGACGATCGCGAGCATCACGCTGCCCAATGCGTACCGATACGCCAGTAACGCCGGCAGCGTCGCGCCACCGTCCAGTCCCCGCTGCGTGAGGATCAGCGTCGTGCCGAAACAGGCTGCGCTCACGAGCACCAGCAGCGTGCCGCGCAGTGGATGCGCGGGCACGGTGTCAGCCCGTGTCACAGATAGGTGCCGCGCAGCAGGAGCATGGCGAGCGAAAAATAGATCACGAGGCCGGTCACATCGACGAGCGTCGCAACCAGCGGAGCCGACGCACTCGCCGGATCGAGACCCACGCGCTTGAGCGCAAACGGCAGCATCGCACCAACCAGCGTGCCGAACGTCACCACAGCGATCAGCGAGAGTGCCACCGTCAGTGCCAGCATCGTGTGACCGGCGCCGTAGGAACTGAACCCCAGCGACTGCCAGACCTCGATGCGCGCGAACCCGATCAGGCCCAGCAGCGCCCCGAGCAGCAGACCGCTCGGCAGCTCTCGCATCGCGACACGCCACCAGTCGCGCAGCCGCACCTCACGCAGCGCCAGTGCGCGGATCAGCAGCGACGTCGCCTGTGACCCGGAGTTGCCACCCGAACTGATGATGAGCGGCACGAACAGCGCCAGCACCGCCGCCCGCTGGATCTCTCCCTCGAACCGCCCCATCGCCACCGCCGTGAACATCTCGCCGATGAACAACACCGTCAGCCAGCCGGCACGCTTGCGCAGCAACGTGAAAAATCCGGAGTCGATGTACGGATCATCCAGCGCTTCCATGCCGCCCAGCTTCTGCGTGTCCTCGGTGGCATCCTCCTGCACGATGTCGATCACATCGTCCACCGTCACGACGCCGAGCAGGCGCATGTCGTCATCCACCACCGGCACGGCCACCAGATCGTACTTCGACGTCCGCTCGACGATCTCCTCGCGCCCTGCATGCACCGTCACGGTCACGACCTCCTGCCACGCCACGTCCGAGACCAGCGTGCCGTCAGGGGCCGCCAGCAGTTCACGCAGCGACATCACCCCCGCCACACGTCCGGCCTCGTCGGTGGTGTAGATCGTGTACATCGCCTCCTTGCGCCCGATCCGTGCGATCGCGCGCACGCTCGCCAGCGCCTCCTCCACCGGCTGCGATGATGGCACCGACACGAACTCGGTCGTCATCAGGCGTCCCGCGGTGTCCGGCTCGTACGCGAGCAGTTGTTCCGCTTCGCGCTGCTGCTCCGGCGGCAGCTCCAGGAGGATCTCGTCGGCGACGTCCTCCTCGAGCTCGTCCAGCACTTCGGCCCGGTCGTCCGGCGTCATCTCCGTGACCAGCTGCGCCGCCTGCCGCGCCGTCATCGTCTCGAGGACGTCGCTGCGCAGCTCCTCGTCCAGATACTCCAGCACGTCGGCCGCACGCTCGGCGCCGAGTGCGTTGAGCAGGGCCACCACGCGATCGCGGGGCACGGCTGCCGCCACATCCGCCAGATCGGCCGGATGCATCTCCTCCGTCTCCGCCGCGACCGCCTCCGGTGCCTCGTCAAGGAGCGCGAGGATGTCCGGGGCGAGCAGGGCGGCGATCGGCAGATCGTCGACGCGTCGCTTCTTGGCCATCATGTGCCGGACATTCGGGCGGTGGCTCGGCCAGACCGGGCGAACCAACCGACGTCACGAAAAGGAGGACGACCGTCCGGTCGTCGTGAACAGGCGCGCCGGGCGGGTGCGGCACGGCGACGCACGGCCAAGTTAGGCCAGCCCGCCACGTGTGGTAACCCCATGTGGCGGGCCCTGCGTCACGATTCGCCCAGCACCGGCAGCCGACGCTCGTCGTGCACGCTGCGCACCTCGAAGCCGGCCACGCCGATCGCCGCCTCCAATGCCGCGGCCGTCGCGCCGCCGTCGTGCTCGAGCTCCACACGCCCCATCGTCACGTCGCACCAGCGAATGCCGGGCACCATCGCCAGCGCGGTCTGCACCGCCCGCACACAATGCACCGCCTGCATTCCAGTCACCACGACGATCGTTCGCATCGGCGAAAGGTACGCGGCACGCCCGGCTACGTTTCAGGATGCCTCTCACCGTCGCCTTCCTCGGACTGGGTGCCATCGGCGCCCCAATGGCCGCGCACGTCGCGCGCGCCGGCCACGCGCTCAGCATCTGGAATCGCACCATCGAGCGCGCCAGTGGCAGCGACGCGGCCGTCCGCGGAGCACGCGTCGCCACATCGGCGGCCGATGCCGTGCGCGACGCCGACATCGTCATCACCTGCCTCCCCGAGTCGTCGCACGTGGCCGCTCTCCTCGCCGCCGATGCGGGCGCGATGCAGGCCGCGCTCCGACGTGGGACATTGCTCGTGGATTGCACCTCCGGTGATCCGGAGACGAGCCGGCGCATCGCCGCCACGCTGGCACCGCTCGGCGTGGACTTCATCGATGCCCCGGTCAGCGGGGGCGTCGCGGGCGCCGTTGCCGGCACGCTCACGGTGATGGTCGGCGGCGACGCGGCGCACCTCGAGCGCGCCCGTCCCGTGCTCGAAAGCTTCGCCGGCAGGATCGTGCACTGCGGTGCCCTTGGCGCCGGTGACGCGATCAAGGCCGTCAACAACGCACTCCTCGCACTGCACATCTGGTCCACGGCCGAGGGGCTCGCCACCGCCATGAAGGCCGGCGTCGCGCCCGAGGTGGCGCTCGAGGTGATCAACGCCTCGTCCGGACGCTCCAACGCCTCCATGACCCTCTTCCCCGAGCGCGTGCTGACCGGCACCTTTCCGCGCACCTTCCGGCTCGCGCTGCTCGACAAGGACGCCGGAATCGCCGCCGCCCTCGCGCGCAGCCAGAAGACCGTCGCACCCACGCTGCAGCTCGCCGCAGACCTCATGCGGATGGCCCACCTCGAGCTGGGCGACGAGGTGGATCACGTCGAATCGGTGACGCTGGTCGAGCGATGGGCCGGAGTCGAGTTGCGCGCGTGAGCATCGGTCGGCGTGCGCGGAGGGACGCCGTCGCCGCAGGCGCAGTCGCACTGTGTGCTGCATCGCTCCTCGGGTCGTGTACGCCCACCCCGCGCGCCGTGGCACGACCGGACGCCGAGTTCCTGCTCGTCTCCGACGACTCCACCGCCTGGGTCCGCACCGCTGCCGACACGGTCGTCGTGCATCGTGCCCCGATGATCATCGTGGCGCTCGATGGACGCCTCGTCGAACTGTATGTCGCCGAGGAAGCCATCGACTACGCCGACGCCACCTTCCTCGCCACCCGCGTCTTCCGGCGCGACCTCGTCACGGGCGACAGCACGCTCGTCTTCGCCGACTCGACGGTGCTGCGTGAGGCCCTCGCGTACCTGCGCACCCATCCCACGGCCGAGCCGTTGGGCGACGATGACGAGCCTGATCCGGACAGTCGGTCGGTCGAGGCGAGCATCGCGCCACTCGAGGTGCTCGGGCCGATGCTCGGTCTCGAGGTGCACGTCGACCGCAGCGCCGGCGATGTCGGCACCCACGACACGTATCACGCCAGCATCGACCTGCGCACCGGCCGACGTCTGGCGCTGTCGCAGGTGATCGCGCCCGCCAGCGCCGCCGATGCGGCACTGACGGCGCGACGGAACCTCGGTGCCGCCGTCGTTCTCGCGGGAGCGCGTGCCGGCCCGCTCGGCCGGGCCGCCAGCCGCGCCCTCGGTGCCCTCGTCTTCGACACGCTCAGCTTCTCGCTCGTCGCGCGCGGCGACTCGCTCGCGGCCCGGTTCCTGGCGCACGACGAGCAGCTGATCGACGAGGCGACCGACTCGCACCGCTACGCCATCCGTGCGGTGCCCATCCCCGCGCCGGCGTGGTGGCCTGCGGCGCGCCGCAGGCTCCCGCGACTCGGCCCCGACTCCACGCGTCGGCTCGATGGCGGACCCATCGCGCTCATCGTCCAGGGCGACTCCACCGATTCCACGGGGACTGCCGAAGTCGCCGCGCTGACCGCTGGCGGACTTCGACCAGTCCTGCGCATGCGCGGGCCGGTGCGGCGGATCATCCCGCTGGGCGACTCGCTGATCGCACCCAGAGGCGAGTGGCGGCAATCACTGATGCGCGCTTTCACGGAGTCGGGGTATTATTCCGACCAGGTTCGTGCAGCGTCGCTGCGCGGCCGCGCGCGCCCCACAGCCAGGCAGGCGGCACTATGACGATCAGCGGAGATTCGAACCCACGGGCGCGTCCCATGCCTGTGGCGGCCCCGGAACCGGAGCAGGCGCCGAACATGACGTTGGCGCTCGCCACCCAGATGCTGCCGCTCGTTTCGCGCATCGTCGCTGATTTGCGCACGTCCTGGGAATCGTGGCGGGCTGCCGTCAATCGCTACGACGAGGTCATGGCAGCGCTCGATTCCGACATGCACTCGACCATTGCACTCGAAGCGCAGCGGCATGTCCGGCGCTGCGCCTCCGACGTCGATGCGTTGCGTCGTGAACTCGAGCCGCTTGGCGCCACCTGCCGTTCGCCCCGCACCGGACGCGTCGAATGGCCGGCCGTCATCGACGCGACGGCGGTGCGGTTGCTCTGGCAGCCGGGAGAGAGCGCTGTCACCCGGTTCGAATCTGCCGGCCGCGTCAGCGAGCTCATCGTCGACGACTCGGACGACACCGATCCCTCGCGGTCCTGATCGGTCCTCATCCGTCCTGATCGGTCCTGACTGACGGGAGACGGATGCGGCACTGACCGCCGCGCCCCCGCTGCGTGACAGGCACGGTCAGCTGGCCGGTGACGGCGCTGCGCCTTGCGCTGCGACATCGGTCGCCTTGGCTCCCGCTGCGCCCTCCTCCGCCTCGTAGCGCACCTCGATCTCCAGTCCGTCCCGGGCCGCGATGGTCGCGCCGAACACCGTCTGGGCCTGAATCACGAGTTCGCCCGGGTCCCGGGAGTAGCGAGCCGAGAAATGCGTCAGGAGGAGTCGGCGGACACCGGCTTCGCGGGCGATCGTCGCCGCCTCGCGCGCCGTGCTGTGCCCGGTTTCGACAGCCCGGTCCGCCTCGTCGTCGCCGAACGTCGCCTCGTGGACCAGCACGTCCGCATCCGTCGCGATCTCGCGGAGCGCCGCGGTGGGTCGGGTATCGCCCGAGATCACGATCTTCCGTCCGCGCCGCGGCTGCCCCACCAGCATCGACGCGTCGATCTCCCGCCCGTCGGGCAGCGTCACCCGCTCACCCCGGTGCAGGCGGCCCCAGAGCGGTCCCTCGGGAATCCCGATTTCCCGTGCCAGGTCAGGATTGAAACGTCCCAGCCGGACCTTCTCCACCAGCGCATACCCGATCGCCGACGCCCCATGATGTTCGGCCGGAATCGCATGGAGCTGATACTCGGCACGATCGAGCACCGTACCGGGCTCGAGCTCGGAAATTTCTACCGGGAACGTGAGGCGCTCTCCCCCGAACGCGATGCATGCCCGCAACGAACGCTGGGCGCCCGGCGGTCCGTACAGCCGCAGCAGCTCCGTCCGGCCCTGGAGCGCCATGGTCCGGGTCAGTCCGATCACGCCCAGGATGTGATCGGTGTGGAAATGCGTGAAGAAGATCTCGCCCGTGGTGAAGCCGACGGCATACCGCATCATCTGCCGCTGCGTGCCCTCCCCGCAGTCGAACAGGAGCGTTTCTCCCTCACGGACGAGGGCGATGGACGACACGTTGCGCTCGACCGTGGGCCGGGCGGCCGATGTACCGAGGAAGCGAAGCGAGAGCGACATCGCTCAAACATAACGCTGGCAATTCAGCGGACTCTTCTGTAAAATTCGTTGACATGCCGCGGTCCCGTTTGCCGCTTGGTCAGGCTTGCCCGGCAGGAACAGCGCCACAAGCTCATCTGACGGCCCACAACGTGCATGGGTTGAGTTCCGCAGGACGCTGCATAGCTGCCACGGATGGCGGCCGGCAGAAACATCCGGTTGCCCCGGGCCGTTTGAAGGTCGAACGTGTTCATGCTTGATCGGATGGGGCCGGTTGATGGTGTGGGTCGCGCTCCGGCAGCAAGCGGAGGGAGTGGGCCTGCGGTAGAGACCGGATCTGGGGGTTGGCCGGAGCAGGAAACCTTTCACGGAGCAGGAGGACGCTGCATGGCAGAGACGACAGAGCGCGGCTCGACGCCGATGGGCGACGAAAAGCCGCGGAAGAGCACGCGGGGGTTCGCCAGCATGGACCCCGAACGCCAGAAGGAGATTGCTTCCAAGGGCGGACGGGCGGCTCATGCCAAGGGGACCGCGCACGAATGGTCCCGTGACGAAGCCCGGAATGCCGGCAAGAAGGGTGGGGAGATCGTCAGTCGCGATCGCGCCCACATGGCTTCCATCGGACGTGAAGGCGGCGGCGCACGTAGCCGGAACCGTCGTGGTACCACGGACGAGACGCGTCGCTAGTTCGCACGAGTGATCCTCGATCAGTCCAGCGGCACGGCACTGCGGCGGGACGACATCGATGGTCTGTTTCAGATGATGCAAAGGGTGCTCCGACTCGGTGACGGAGCGCCCTTTGTCGTTTCCATCCCTCAGCCGGGCGCACTCCAGCGCCGCTCGTAGGCGCGGGCGTCGAACTTCTTGTACGCCAGGTCGATCGACATGTACCGAATCGTGCCCAGCACCGGGCGTCGCTGCCACGGACGGTCGAACTTGCCCAGACACCACTGGATCCCGCCAAAGCTGCTGGGATCGCGTCCATCCAGCCCGTAGCGGTTGTTCAGCGTGATCATGATGTGCAGCGCCTCGGCATAGCTCGCGCTCCAGAGCACGATGTCCTTGCCCCAGTACATCCGCATCACGTTGTGCATCGTGCCGGTCGCCACCAGCTCGCGCTGCGCCGCATTCCAGAGCGGATGGTGCGTCTGCGCCGCCTCGAAGGCAGCGAGATCATACACATGCTCGCGCGGATCGGCGGCGTGCCGCGCCATGTTCTCGCGCACCCAGTTCGGCAGTCCGTCGAGCGTGGCGAAGTGCGGGCTCCGCAGGCAGAAGTTCAGCGACAGCTCGCGCCAGGTGATCAGCTCATCGAAGTATTTCTCCACCTGGTCCGGCGCACCCCGGTCGCGCACCGTGCGCGCCACCTCGGCGGCACTCACCTGACCGAAGTGCAGGTACGGCGACATGCGACTCGAGCCTTCGGCATCTCCCGGCTCGTTGCGACGGGCGGCATACTCCGGCAGGACCGCATCGCAGAAGTGCGTGAGGCGCGCGCGGGCGGCGATCAGTCCAGGCGGGACCGAGGCCACGGCAGGAACCGTGTGGTCGATCTCACACCGCGCGATCTCGGCCTGGACATCGATCGTTGCGAGCGCCAGCCCATCCACCTCGAGTGATCGACGCAGCGCGTCGCTCACCCGTTTCCGTGGTGGCCGGTCCTGCACTGGCTCGAGCGCGAAGTCGCGCAGCTTCGCCAGCTTGGGGCGGATGGTCCGTGCCGCGAACTCCGCCTTCTGGAAGGCCGCGGCCGGCACGATGGCGTGCGACTCGACCGCCAGCATCCGGCACTGGACGCGCGCCGCCACGCGCGCGGAACGGGCATCGATGCCGGCGGTCGGAAACTGGTCCGTGACCACGATGGCTGCGCGCGACGCCAGCCGATCGACCACGCGAGCGTCGTCCGCGATCCGGCGGCGCAGGTGGAAGAGATAGGTATGGCCCAGCGCCTCGGCATGGGCGGCCAGCTCCACCGCGTTGCCGATGATCATCGCGTGGATACGATCGCTGGCATGCTCGTAGTGCGGGTCGAGGCCCTGATAGATCACCAGTGGCTTCCCCAGCCGATCCGCCTCGAGGGTCGCATACCGCAGTGCCCAGTTCTCCTCGAGTCGGTGCGTGCTCTGCATCCAGTACAACACGTACTCCCCCTCGGGACGGAGGCGGATGGCGTTGAGCGGCGCGGCGCGGAGCGCGAGCTGGTCGTGGGTGAACGTCGAGTCGAGGGCGTGCATCACCGTGGTCTGGAACTTCGTGAGCGGGTGGGGTACAGATGTTCGAGCTGCAGGTGTGGTTCCCATCGGAGCGGGAACCGGAGTTGACCTCGCGAATCGTCCCGGTTAACTTCAGGTGACTGTGCGAGGTGCCGATACACACTCGTGTTCGCGCACCTACAGAGTCCTGGGGCTGTAGCTCAGTTGGTAGAGCGCTGCAATCGCACTGCAGAGGTCAGGGGTTCGATTCCCCTCAGCTCCATCGTGTGATTGCCAGAGCAAATGCCCGCCGCTGTTCGGTAGGACGGAGAGTTCCAATGACAGCGCGCGTGGCCCATCTGATCGTGGGGCGGTGAATCCAACGGGATTTGCCGCCCCACGTCGCGTTCGGCACGTCGCGTTCGCCACGGCGCATCTTCGCCGGCCGCTGCGGTCCGCGGCGTCACTCACCATCCCCGTAGCGCAACGCGGTCAGGTCGTCGCGCATCGCTCCGAACAGCTCGGCGTTGAAGCGGTTCTCGTCGCGCTCCGCGGGCCCTTCGAACTCGCTGAACGCGCTGCCGCTCAGGCCACCGAGAAATCGCGTCACGCCCGATTCCTGCACCGCCGTGCGGAACTCGCGCGTGATGAGGGTTTGCCCCCCCGGCCCGCTCCGAAAGCTGACTTTGGCCGAGATGCCGCCGTGCTCGAACGGCCGTCGCAGCGGCGAGCGCAGCATCGAAGCCGCGAACAGCGGCAGCTGCCACTCCGGGGCACGGTCGAACCGGAAGGTCCAGCCGCGCTCCATCGGGGTGCGGATGAACGCCATGGAGCCCAGCATCTCCGTGACGCCGATGCGGAAGATCGAGAACTTCGTGCTGACGTCCATCGCCAGGCGCAGCGTGTCGGGCATCGCGCGCGCCGCCCCATCGAGCGGTACCACGCCGCCGTCCTTCACGCGCAGGCGGATGGTATGGACGCGATCGGCGGCGCCGAGCTCCATCCAGCGCGTGCCGCGTGTGTCGCGCAGGACGATGCGGTAGGCGAGCGGTGCCAGATACTTGGCGATGAATGCGGCGTACAGCGGAAAGCCCGTCTTCAGCCGGTCGGGCTGCAGACGCGTCACGATGGTGAGGGCGGTGCTGCCGTCGGCGAGGCGCTGCCCTCGCAGCGAGTCGAGCGAGAACATCCGGCCCAGCGCCGCGGTGGTGCGCGGGAGCGTGCTCCGGAGATCGGCGCGCAGGTCGCCGTCACTGCGCCCCTCGGCACTGCCAAGGAGTGCGCGAAAGCCCGTGCCCCAGTCGGCGGGGGTCACGCTGCCGACGGCGAAGTCGACGGCGGTGCGCCACTCGTACTCACCGTCGCCGGCCAGCCTGGTGAGCTGGGTCAGGTGCCGACCATCGGCCGGACGGTCGGGGAAGGGGACGCTGGCCCGCGGCGTGAACCGGTAGCGCCCGTCGCTGGTCGCTGCTCCCTCGGCCAGCAGCAGGCGCGTCCTGGCGTCGGGGCGCGAGGTCCACGCGGTGGTGTCGTCGAAGACGGCGGAGGGGGAGAGGGCTCGCTTCCCCAGCTTTGCCCGCGCCGCCGCGTAGAACGGGGCACGCTCCACGATCAGGTAGCGCCGGTGGAGCGCATCGGCGAAGGCGACGCCGTGTGTCTGCGCCTGTGCCGGCGACGGGCCGAAGGCGTCCCAGCCGGCGCGGCAGGCAGTGGTGAGCAATGCGCCGGCGACGAGCACGGCAGCGGTCTTGGCATGATGGGGCAGGCGGGTCACGTGCGTTGAACCTAGCCAGGCGGGTGGAAGGTCCGGATCCGTGGTGGTCGGTGTGATGAAGTGGGGTGGTGCCCTTGAAGGCGTGGTAGCGGACGTCTAGGTTTCGGGTATCCGGCGGCCGAACAGGTGGTCGGGTTGAGGTGCCCCTTGGTGTAACTGGCAACATGTCTGATTCTGGATCAGAAGAGTCCTGGTTCGAGCCCAGGAGGGGCAATAGCTAACCGCCGTCGGCGCCGTGATTTAGGCGCCGACGGCGGTCTGGTTTTGAGACTCGGTCATACGCGGGTCATCGCGTTTATGACTGCTGCCACGACGGTTGGAAGGCGGACAGAGCCCGCGTGGTCCGGCAAGGCCATCCGTCGAGATGGCCTTTTGCGCGTGTTTGCCGCCGCGATATATGCGTCGCGGCCTCATGCGTGACCTGGGCGGTCAGGCGCAACGGCGATGCGCACGACTCTGCTCTCACCACCCCCCCCAGCAGTCGTTCTGTGTCTTGCCAGGTGTAGCACGCAGTGATACACTTTGTCGATGACCAGCGCACAGCGGCGGGAGCGGGTCTTCAAGACGGCATGGTTTGCGAAAGCGGCCAAAAAAGCACAGATCGGCGACGACGAATTGTGTGTAGCAGTTGCGCAGGCACGAGACGGCAAGTGCGATGATCTCGGGAACGGTGTGTACGAGAAGCGCGTGAGCCGGAATCTTTATCGCAGCATCATTCTGGCGAAGGGAGGCCGATACTGGGTGCTCACGTATCTGTTCGCGAAGAAAGACCGGCCGAATATCGACGCGGCGGAACTGAAGGGGTTTCGTGACCTCGCAAAGTCCTACGAGCGTCTTACGGCGGACAACGTCGCGGACCTGCTCGGGGACAAGGATTTCGTGGAGATTTGTGATGGCGACTAAGGCGAAGTACAAGAGCGAGGCCTTCGAGGCGATCCACACGGCCGCATCTGCGGTTCACAAGGTCGGGGCGATCAGCAAGGCAACGATGCGAGACTTCGATAACGCTGCTTTTGCCGAGCCCGAGCCG
>Ga0105048_10003624_pt1 | contig 25300 bp, 27 predicted proteins | sample MAT05_FD_78382 | JGI IMG/M metagenome (GOLD analysis project Ga0105048, IMG submission 78382) | Freshwater microbial communities from Lake Fryxell liftoff mats and glacier meltwater in Antarctica - MAT-05 | ecosystem: Environmental > Aquatic > Freshwater > Ice > Liftoff microbial mat | place... | reverse complement strand
GGACTGAAAATGGCCCTCGATGAGTGAAAATAGTGTCTGGATGACACGTGTTTGCCCGAAGTGGTTGTACGTGCTCCTGACCGATGTTCTGTTCCGTGGAGCCAAAGTGGCGATCCCAACCCGGTAATGCGGACGTTTTGATTGAATTGGGGTGGCGATCGAAGGCGGGGAAAACGGTGAACGCCTACCTTACGCCGGTACCCGTCCATCTAACTCTGATATCGCCGACCGGATATCCTGGTGTCTTACATTGCCGCGTACGTATTGACTTTTGCAGCGAAAATCAGGCCGTACATGCTTCGCCTTTAGCTATAGGCATAATTACTCGTATACGTTGCGAGTCAATTGCGATACAGTGGACGTGAGCTCAAAGGCTCTCGTTCGAGTAGAACGGGGAATCAAAATGAGCAATCACAGACCACCAGACACGGGGCAACAACCGATAGTTTCGACACCATATGACCAGCAGCGCGAGAAACCCAAGCGAACCTTGAATGCATAAGATTTCCGAAATCCTGTATCGCCCAATAGTACGGGCACAATCTGAAATAGAAGCAGAGAAGGACATTCGGAGATGAGAAACCTGACTTTGGGAATTGCGTTCATCGTCGCGTTGTTGCTCAGCGAAACCGTTCAGGCTCAGGAGAATACCGTCGAGTTCTCAATTCTTCCGGGACCGCTGATTGTAGAACTAACCCTCGACGGTGATTTTGTGGTTCTTCGTGTTGATGACGCTACCGGAACATCCCAGGGGTGGTGGGTAACCGTAAACTGCGATTGCACATTCACCATTGCAGGTGAGATTGAGTCCATTGGTGGGAACCATGCAAATGCAGATAGTGGCCCGTACTTTCGAGGACGCACCTTGGTTGCCGAGCGACTTCATGGTGTTGGAGTCTATCGAGTCAAATTCACAGCCGACCCCGGAACCTGGTTGCTCTCCTACGGACAAGGCGAAATGCCCTCGATCTAGCCGACAATCGTGTGCACGATGACCGCAGTGCCGGAACCCAATCGTTCACCGACCGTGCGAACAATGAAGCTCCACGTGATACGAACCGGTTTCTTGCATTCGAGACGGAAACGTTGAAGGCCCAGCGTGTCGATGTATTCCCGTAAGGCGATACCTGGCAATTTTCGGAATGCGTGCAGGAAAGAGGGCCGCGCGCCGCAACGGATCGTCGGCATCACCTACACTTTAAGTCGGAATGGCACGACGTTTTTTGCTCCTGCCGATTCGAGACTCCAAACGAGCCCGATTGAGAGTGACCATGACCGACGATCAACCCTCAAAATTGAAACGGACATTGAAGAGCCTACTGGGAATTGAACCGGATCCCCCGGTAGGCGCACACCCGATACCTCGCGATTCGTCAGATCGCCGTCACTTCATCGCGTTCGTGGTGAGCATCACCTTCATTACGCTCCTTGCGATCGCGGTCGTGCAGTTCGATCTCTTTACGTTCGAGTTTCGTGACATCCCACCAGAGGAGCAATTGCCGGGTCGTGAGGTGATTACGCCGACCAGCACAGTCATAAATTGAGAGACACCTTGCCCGTTCAGCGGTGGTGTGGCAACGAACTTGCGATGTCCGTTATCAGCGGGTAATTCCTCTCGATGTAAACGGAAAACGGCAAGGAGTGTCAACATGACAGACGTACAGACGATTCGCGAGCATATGCCAGTGGTTTGTTCAGAAGGTGGCCAATTCGCCACCGTTGATCATATTGACGGAAACTCTATCAAACTGACCAAGGACGACAGCGGACAGCACCACTGGATTCCTCTGGATTGGGTGACCCGAGTTGATGAACATGTCCATGTCGACCGTCCCGGACCGCAGGCAATGCGTGAGTGGTCAACTTCCTCTCTTACATAGACTCATCACGAACACATTCACCATTGCGTGATCGATTCACGAAGGGCCGCAGCAAATTGCGCGGCCCTTCGTGTTTCCCCGGTTTAGACTCGATCATCAAACGGAGCTTCAGCCATGATCGGCGAGTTCACCGGCTTTGAGCGCCGCAGAGAGCGCCAGTCGTAGCGTGTTACTCTCGGTCGAGCCAGCGACTTCGACACTTTCATAGCCAGGTTTTGTGGCATAGACAGCCCAATAACCGGATTGGTCGCGAACCCGGACATCCCATCCATGACGGAAAAACTCCTGCCGCAGCCGAAATTCGCGAGTGACTGCCGGAACTCCCTGGTCGAGCAGAAACGTTGTCGCCTCTTCAACTCGCCTGGACTCTTCTGCGGTATTCAAGGATTCTGATGACATGGTTTTGCCTCTCAGCGTTCGTAAATCAGTTTCTCGTTTAAATGCAAGCGTCTGCGAGCTGTATTGTGCACGCAATTCAGCCCGACTCATCGGAGCGTGTTGATTGCACGTGCCGCCAGGACCGCGAGTGAAACAATTGCCATCATGGATTGAGCCATCGCCAGGTACTTTGCCCGGTGAGAGAGCACCAAGGTATCGGTCGGACTAAATGCAGAACTGGTATTGAACGCAACGAAGAGGTAATCGGTGAAACACGGCACCCACCCTCCAGCGTATTGACCTCCAAGCGTCGTTTGTGGAAATGCGAAGTCGGTCGGTGTGTATCCGATTGAATGGCGAACCTGCGGACCGCCGCTATCGAGTTCCCAGTACCAGATCGAGAACGCCAGAACGTTTGCGATCCAGAGAATGGACGCGTCTTGCAACAGATTCTCTGCCGATACGTCACCGGCGAGAAGTTGGTAGACGAGGATTCCGATGCTACTTGCGATCGTCATGCTCGATAGGGCAGCGATTGCCAGCCCAAGGACATGTGCTCGCCCGTGCAACGACCGCCGTCGTGCAATGAAAAAGGGAACCAGAAGGATTGCCAGCAGCACCGGATAGAGCCAGCGAGGACCAATCCGAAGCCGACTGTCCAGCAGCAAGTACCCGGCGATCAGGGCGGCCAAAACGGCGAAGGTGCCGAAGTGAAGTCGGTGTGGAGCGTTTGATTGGTCCATTGTGTGCGTGCGGCTTCCATGATGATGCTGGAATCGATCACCGCAGAGTTTACGTCTTTTGATCAATTGGGCTGCGCCGCAAACTGTCGGCTAATCGGCCGATGAACTCTGTTCCAGTTTTGTGCCTTTGCCTTTGCCTTCGCCGGCGGGCAGTTCGGTCTTCTGTCCGCGTCGTCTCGGTGTGTTGCCGATCTTCTCTTCTACCGCGTGATACTCCGTGTAGTAGTACCCGTCCTTGGATTTCGAAGACTGTTGGTTAATCACGACGCCGATGACTCTGATCGCTCCGCTGTGAAGTGTTTGCGCGGCGCGTCTCAGCGCATCAAGCCGCGTCTTGCCGCCGGCCGCGACGATGATCATTCCATCCACGTGAGCCGCGATGATCAATGGATCGCTCACTGCGAGAATAGGTGGTGTATCGATGACGATCACGTCGAACGTGGTCCGCATTTCTCCAAGAATTTGGCGAAGTCGCTCCAGACTCAATAGGTCTGCCGGATTTGGGGGAAGTGGACCTGCAGGAATGACCGAAAGATTTGGCACCATTGTTTCACGCGAAGCCCATGTCCACGGCCGGTCAGGCATGGTCAGGAGTGTGCTTAAACCGCGATCGTTCCCCGTTTCGAAGAGACGGTGCAGGGTGGGCCGGCGGAGATCGGCGTCGACCAAGGCGGTGACAAATCCCGCCTGAGCGAGTGTCACCGCCAGATTGGCGGCCACGGTGCTTTTGCCTTCGCCAGGATTCGGACTGGTAACTCCGAGGGTCGCGATTTCTCTTGTCGCGGAAGCGAACTCGATATTCGTTCGGAGCAGCCGGATTGATTCCGCGGCTCCACCTTTTGGTTGATCGAGCACGAAGAGCTGCCGTCGACCCGGAGTCAGTTTCGACACGACATTGATCGTGGCAAGCATTGGCCCGCCGGTCATCTCGACGAAATCGGCGTTCATCTTGACGGTGTTATCCAGATACTCCAGCAGAATCACGAAGCCAGAGGCAATGATCAAACCACCGATCATCGCGAGGATGAGGTTGACCACCAGATTCGGCGAAAACGGAGCCGTCGGCGGGAATGCGGTTTCATAAACTTTGACGGGATCGACCGCGATCGCCTGGCGAAGCTGAATCTCCGACCGGGTTGTGATCAGAGTGGCATAGGTCGGACGCAGCTGGTCCAGTGTCGCATTGAGTGTTGCAATCTGATCGAGAACGGATTGCGAGCTTGCGTTTGGACCCGCTTGAAACTCCGCGATCTTCTCCTCAGCGGTCGTGATCTCTGCTTCGATCTGGGTAATCGTGCTGTCGATCTGTTCGAGTGTCTGTCCGTCGGAACTGGTCGACGTCTCGCGAACATACGTCGAAAACTGGATTGCAACCTCATTCGCGATGCGCGCGGCAAGTTCCGGATCTGTTCCGATGACGGATATCAGCAGAAGCTGGGTATCGCCGTCGGCAGTGGAGGAGACTTGCCCTGCGAGTTCATCCGGAGTCAGCTGGAGTTGCAGGGATTCGATCACCGCAGAAAGAACTTCGCGGTTTTTCACCAGTTTCTGGTAAGTTTTTGTCAGTCTCTCTGCACTGAGAATGGAGTTGTAGTCGTACTGGCCGTCGCCACTTGGATCGACGAAGAGCTTCGCTTGCGCTGAATACATGGGAGGCTGGCGCTGGGTATAGAGAAAAGCGAGAGTGCAGAACATCGCCGGACAGAGGATTACAATCCACCACCAGCGCCGGGCGCTTCGCAGAACCTGTTTCAGATCGACTTCCAATGTATGTTCCCCTCAGTCCAACCCGGAAGCTCACGAGATTCAGAAAGTTTGCAACCGCGAATGAGCGTCACATGGACGGACGTACTCAGTTTAGCCGTGCCGACACGGTCAAAAGAGAACCCAAACGTCCCAGAATTCCGGCAAATCGTCATCGGGCCCCCAACGCCCTGGACCTCTGAACCGCAGACGCCAAAACGGATTCGTAGACTCTTAATGTCCGTGAATACATGATGTCGAAGGTGAATTCGGACTCATAGAATCGTCTTCCAGCAAGTCCCATTTCTTCCCGAAGACCGGAATCTCCTGCGAGTCTCGTCAGGTGGTCTACCAATGCCGAGTGGTCACCTCGCTCGAACAGAAGTCCTGTCGTTCCAGCTTGAACCGATTCACTGGCTCCGCCAACATTGGAAACGATTACTGGCAGGCCTGCTCGCATCCCTTCCAACGTCGAAATCGGAAATCCTTCCGACTTCGAGCTGAGAATGAAAATGTGCGATCGAGCGAGAAGTTCGGCGACATCAGATCGTTGACCGAGAAAGTTGATGCGATCGCTCACCCCGAGTTCCTGGGCGAGTGCCTTTACCCCGGCTTCATCAGGACCGTCCCCGACGAAGTCGAGCTGCAACCCCTGAACGCTCGCCATCGCGCGCACAACAGTCGCATGGTCCTTGGGCGCCGCGAACCGCGCCACCATGATCGCGCGAGGATTCGTGGAACCAGGATTCGATCTGAGATTCGCCGGGGAATCGGGAATTCCGTTGTGTACGACCACAAAGCGCTTCGGATTGATTCCGGCGGTGCTCCCCATTTCGACGAGCTGGTTGGAGACGCAGATAATTTGCCGGGCCAGTGGTGCGGTACACCATTCGAGCCCCATGTAGATGGTTCGAAGCGGTTGCGGCACGGTGTCGATAAATGACCAGCCATGTACCGTGAAAATACATGGGACACCCGCCCACCTGGCTGCCATTCGACCGATCATTCCGGCCTTACTGGAGTGGGTCGTGACCAGATCGGGGGCGAATTCGACAATCTGTTGTCGCAATTGGCGAACCGCCCGCAAATCGTGAATCGGGTTCACTTCGCGCAGCAATCCATCGCAGGATGAGGTTGCAATGCCCGAGGCCCGAAGTTCATCGGTCATGGTTCCGGTAGCTCCGACCACGACGTGCACGTCATGGCCGTCGGCCACGAGTTGACGGGTCAAGTCGCGAACATGCAGCTGTGCCCCGCCAAAGCTATCGCCGCGGGTGATGACAAACATCAGGCGCATGAGACGCTCTGTTCATTCACAGCAACAGACTCGTTCGCACTAAGCCTCTGCCACAGCTGGTCATAACGGCGGGCGATTTCAGCGAGACTGTAGTTCTCCACAATTCTTCGCCTGCACGCGATCGAAACAAGATCACGTTCTTCTGGATCGAGCGCGAGAAGGGCCTCGATTGCTTCGGCAAGTGCGGCGGGATTTCTCGGCGGGGCGACCCTGCCCAGATCTCCAACGATCATGCGAGAGTCGCCAATGTCAGTAACTGCGCAGGGAACACCGCTCGCCATGGCCTCGCCAATGACCAGCGGGAAAGCTTCGCCTGACTCGGAAGAAAGCGCAACGACATCAAGCGCGGCGTCGATCATCGGGGTGTCGGATCGGCGTCCTAATACATGGAACCGCGACGCGAACCCGGTTGCGTCGATCCAGGACACCAGTTGCTGATTCTCGGGGGTTACATCCCATCCGCAGAGCACGAACTCCGTGTCGGCACGGTGACAAGCGACAATGGCCGCGGCATCGACAAAATTCTTGTGATCCTTCTGCGGATTGAAGCGCGCCAGTAACCCGACAAGCTTCGTTTCAGCAGGCAATCCGAGCTCAGCGCGAAGTTGAATGCGCGCCGCCGGACTCGGACGAAACCGATCGATGTCGAAACCGTTGGGAATCACAACCATCCGGTCCTGGGCGTAACCGAGTTCGGCGTGCACTTTTCGCGAGGTCTCCGCGACGCAAACGATCGCGGCCGGCAACCGACGTGACAGGGGCACACAGAGTTTCGCGATCTGCAAAGTCGAGCGCTTGATGTACGCGGGCGAGAGGTCCGTATGATGAATGCCCCAGACGACCGGAATGGCCCCGGCGGTTTTTGCCGCAATTCCACCGATCAGATTTCCGTGATACATCCAGGTCTGTACGACAGCAGCCTGCTGTTGTTTCAAAATCTGGCGCAGGCGATACAACAGGCGAGGGTCAGGAATTCCAAGCCGCATCCCAAGCGTTACGACTGGGACACCTGCTTTTTCGAATTCCGGAATCAACCCACCCACGGTCGCAAGGTTGACGACAAATGGATCGAACGCCGAATTGGCTGACTGTTTGACCAGCTCCAGCAGCATGATTTCGGCGCCGCCAGGACCAAGTCCGGAGATCACATGCACAATTTTCGGGCGCTGGGTCACAATGCTGCTCCAATTGGGATGATCGAAGACGCCGACTGAAAGTCCGCTCTGGTTACCCGAACCCGGTGTGTTGCGATGATCGAACCCACCAGCGCGACCGAAGTCAGGATGTAGCGCTCTTCGAGCACGTTGTGACTGAACAATCCCCAGAGACTAAGGAACATCGCGAACGGTAATGCGAGATCGATTTGCGACTTCGGAAGTCCCCACAGCACCGCCAGGATCATTAAGGGCAAAATGAAGAGTCCGATAATCCCGTGATCGACCATCATCGCGAGATAAACGTTGTGTACGCCGACTTCATACCCCTCGAGTTGTGTGTGATCCCCGGTGCCGAACCCAGTCATCGGTCGTTCGGAAAAGTGACGGAATGCATAGGTCGCGACACTTGATCGCTCCTGTGAACTCGTGTCGCTGGTATTGCCCGAGCCAAAGAAGTTGAGGCGCTGAACCACATCAAGGGTCAGCGTTCCTCGATCTTGAAGCGAATGCTGAAGTTCGCCCCAGTACGGGGAGATGATGAATCCGAAAACAAGCACGCCCAGAATGAAGAATCGCCGGACCTGCGCCACGCGTATCCCGCTTCGAAGCGCGACGTAGAAGACAACCAGCACCCAACCAAGCATCGCGGCGCGAGAAAAGGTCGTTACGATTCCGATTGCAGTCAGTGCGATGAAGAGCAATTTGAACCGGTCGGGAATGATCTGGTACGCGATGATCATGCCGAGTACGAGCGCTGCTCCGCTCTGATTGACGTTCGTATAAAGACCCGATGAGCGGCCGGGAATCGCACTGAATGTCATCGGATTGAAGAGTTCGTAAACGTTGAGCGCGACCGCAATCAATACGCTCAGCGCGACCGCAATACGACCGATTCGTTGATCGGCAGGGCTGTTGAGCAAAAAGAGCATCAGGAAGAGAACGATGACGGCGAGGAATCGAGTTTGCACATCTTGAAATGAACCGGCGTTTTGAACTGACGGGTAGTACCAGAGGATCGTGATCAACAGGTAGCCAACTCCCCACAATACGAGCGGAGTGATTCTGATCCGAAAGGAGAGGATTGAAGGGACTGCAAGAGGGGCTGCCAGCGCTGCGAAAAAGAAGATCCAGTAGAGCGGAATGATTCCAAATTTCTGCGAGTAGTCCGAGAAATTGGTAAAGAAGACCAGGACGCTCAGGAAGACCAGCGATGTCCTGAACCAGGCCAGACTGATCATGTGGTTGCCTTCCGAACTCGGCGGAATCGACCACGTTGACCTGAGATGAGCGCCTGTAGCGCCGATTCGGAACGCGAAACCAGTGCATGCATCGAAAGCGAATTGACGATCCGCGCTCGCAATGCGCCGTGATCGATCGATCCCGACTCGATCATCGCCATTCGCTCCAGCACTTTTGCAGCGATCAACGTCGGTTCACCTGCCGGTACGACGGCGTTCACGTCACCAACGACGATCGCGGAGTCACCGATGTCGGTCACGACACAAGGCACACCGCAAGCCATGGCCTCGGCAACAACATTCGGCGTACCTTCGCCAAATGCCGATGTCGAGACGCATAGATCCATCGCATTGTAGAGAGACGGCATGTCTGACCGTGCCGGGACCCAGATCATCCGTTCCTGAAGTGGCAGCGAAGACGCAAGCTCTTTCAGTTCCGCAATCTGTTCTTCCGGTCCGCTGCCAACACAAACGAAACGAGCATCCGGCCGTTCCTTCGCCACTATCGCCGCGGCGTGGATGAAGGTCGGGTAATCCTTCTGTGGACCGATGCGACCGACTCGTCCGATCAGGATTTCATTATCGGCGATACCAAATTCGGCACGAATCGCCGCGCGACCTGCGGGATCGGGTGTGAATCGATCTGTGTCGATACCATTGGGAATAACAATGGTTTTGCTTGCCGGAAAACCCATCGAGATCGCGTTCATCTTGCCCGAGAGGGAATTAGCGATGATGAGGTTGGCGAACGCGGCGAGGTGAGATTCGAGCCAGGTATCGATTTGGTCGAGCCAATCGGAGTGGTTACTATCCATACCTGAAGCGCGAACTCCCCATACCGACTTTCCTCGATGGAATGGCCGAAGCAGGAGTGACAGCAGGTTGGATGCGCCAAGGTAACCGTGAACGATATCGGGGGATTCGCGTCTCAACGTTTTGGCCGTGCGCCAGACAAACGGCAGGACATCGAAGCGGCCGCGCTTGTCCAGGCTTATCACCGGAATTCCTGCCGCTTCGAGATCGGTTTCAAGTGGGCCACGCGGATAGAACACGACGACCTTAACGAGATTTCCGCGCTCGTGCAGTCCTTTCGCGAGGGCAACGAGCTGACGCTCGGCTCCGCCAAAGGTAAGTGTTCGGATCAGAAATACAATTTTCATTTGGTATGTCTCATGCCTGGAAGCAGGGCGAAGCTGGTCTCCCATTCATCTTAGCCGTCGGTACCATTGGCGGTCCCGGTTTGTGTCGACCCGAACGTCCTGATTTGTCGGGACTCTCGAGGCTTTCGCGCATGTTCAATCTCGGAAAACAGGTCATCCCAGATCGCGAGCACGCGCTCCAGTCCGAATCGGTCAAGCACCTCTGGGGCCCGGGCGGCGAACGCCTCGCGGAGTGACTCATCGCTCATCAGGCTCCGCATCGCCGCGGCAAGTGCATCCGGGTTCTCCGGTTCAACTAGGACGCCGTCGATACCGTCTCGAATGATCTGGCGCGGACCGCTTGGGCAGTCCGTGCTGATAGCCGGAAGTCCGCAGGCCATGGCTTCTCCCAGGGCCATTGGAAAACCCTCCCTACGAGATGACATAACGAAGATGTCGGCATGTCGGAGTTCATCATGTGGTTGCTGGGTTCGACCCGGCAATGAAATGCGTCCCTTCAATCCCAGCGACTCGATCTGTGCCGTCAGTTCGTTTCGAAGTGCGCCATCTCCCCAGATGACGAGATCCCACGTCGAAAATTCACTCTCTATCCGGGAAAATGAGTCGATCAGGAGATCGAACCCTTTTTCCGGTCCAAGGCGACCGAGCGCAATGAGGGTCCGCCGCTGTTTCCAACCTCGCGTAGGTTCTGTCGCCGGTTCGACGACGATCGGATTCGGAATGATCGACGTTTTTCGCCGGATGGATTCATTGAAATAGCTACGAGATTGCTCGCTAAGCACCACGATCCGATCGGCGCGAGGATACATTGCATCGCGTAGTCGAACCCATCGCTGCCCGAGATTCTTTTGAGCAGGATCAGTGTGCTCCTCGACAATGACGGGAGTCCCCAGACCCCGTGAGGCGAGTATTGTCGTGACGTTCGTGGTGTCGAGAAATGCCAGAACCAAATCAGGATTCGACTTTTGAATTGCCTGTCTCAGCTTCCAGATTCGGCTGATGGTGTTCCGGATAGCCGCTACTTTCGTCGATGAATTTCCGGCGATACCTAATTGCTGAAGTTCGACACCGGGGTTCAATGGGTAGAAGGGTGTCGCAGAAGAATCATCAAAAGTGATGAGCGTAACCTCGTGCCCACGATCCGCCCACGCGTTTGCAAGCGTGGTCATTACACGTTCGGCGCCACCACTCGTCAGCGATGGAATAACCAATGTCAGGCGCTTCATTTCGGACCCATCTTTGTCTTTTTCAAGTGTTGCAGAAGGAAGATGAGGAAGACGAGTGAGATCAGCTGGTTGAGGACGGTTGCAAGGGCAATGCCTTGAATGCCGATCAGTTCCTTGAGAATCAAGTCACTGGCAATGTTGAAAACGAAGATACCGATCGATGCATATACCATTATCCGGCCGGCACGCAGTGAAATGACAACGCGGGACATCATGACTGCAATCGTCTCAATAGGAACAAGAAACGAGTAGGTTGCAAGAACCCGGGAGACGTTTTCAGTATCTTCCGGGGTGAATTCACCGCGTTCGAAGAGCAATCTGACAACTGGTCGAGCAAAGAGGATGATTCCGATCGTTGTTGGAATCGCCACTGCCAGAATCAACCGGGTGTAGGTCTGCAACGTGTGGCGAAGGCCATCCCAGTCCTCATCGGCGACAAGTCGGGAGAAATAGGGAAAGACGGCAGTCCCGAGAGCGATACTACTGATCCCAAGCAATGGCGCAATGAGTTTGTTCGCATAGAGCAGCGTGGACTGACTACCGGAACCGAGAGTCGCGGCCATCGCCGTATCGACCACGCCAAGACCATTGAAGATAATTCCATTTGCCGCCAGAATTCCGAATTGCGAAAGTATGCTCCTCGTCTCCGGCAGGAATCCATGCCAACCGAAGGAAACCGGCATCCCTTCCCGATGCAGACCGAGAAAGAGCACCGCGGCCTGTAAACCGTTCCCGATCACCATGCCGACAGCAAGCCATTCGATTTGAGCATCTGGACTCGCCAGCAGCACGACCGCAGTTACGGCCGGAACGACCATCGGCGAGATCGCGACCAAACCGAATCGATTCTTCGTATTAAGCATCGCGGACCAGATTGCCGCCATGCCCCCGATCAGAATTGCCGGCATCATGACCATTGAGATCTGCAAAGCGAGCTCGTACTTGCTCGACGAATAGCCCTGGGTGACGAGCGGCAACAAATACTTGCTGGTTGCCAGCAGAAACCCTGTGATGATCAGATACGAAAGAGCGCTGAGGAGCATGACTTCCCCGAGTACGGCCTCTTCCCTGGATTTTCCGGACTTGTTGCGGACGTCGATCTGGACCGGGATGATCGCTCCGACGAAACCGCCGGAGACGATGCCGACGAGAAAGCCGGGAAGCACCCAACCCGCAAGGAAGGCGTCGTTCGCGTCACTCGTTCCAAAGTGGGAGGCGACCATCATGTCGCGGCCGAGTGTGACCGCTTTGACGAGGAGGGTAAGAATCCCAATCAGAAGGGCTGAACTGAAGACCGCTCGGTGCCCCGGAGTCGTCAGGACGCGGGCGCCAAGTGAGTTCGCGGCAACGCGTGCTCGTTGCGCGGCCTGGACAATCATGTCCGGTGCCGTGGAGTGACACCTGGTTCAAGCCGAAGCGAACGTCGAGGTTCGACCAAACAGCGTCTATTCGTGTGTTGGCGCCGTCCTCGTTTCACCTTCAGAGACCTCGAGCGATGCTCTTGCTATGTTTGAATGTGTCGAGCTTGACGCATCTCTGGTTCGACCCTCAACGCAGGCGAACGCATAACCGATCAATTATTTCGCGCGAATGGACTGAATGTCGTCCCGTTGAGGTACTAGAATGTTCAGGTACTTTCGGACTAGCCCGGTTGGTTCGTCAGAGTGCGCAGAGCCTTCAAACGATTGCTTTTTTGAAGGCACCGGAATTCTTTGCGCGAGATTTTTGGCCTCCACCAGTTTGTAAATCGCCTGGATTCGGGCACCCTGAGATGTTCTGATCCAGACCAGTTCTCTCGAAGTTGTCGTCAATTGCCGCTTGTAAAAGGCATCGCCCGCGAGCCAATCGAATTCATCAAGTCCTCGCTGCAGCGCTTCCTGCATGACTGTCGCTCCGATGACCAAACCAGGAGACGCGCGCTTGTTTTTCAACTGAGCGATTCCCCATTGATATGACAGAACCCGGTTTCGTTCGATGAGGCTGTAGTCGCATCCAAGCGTCATCTCTCCCGCTTTCACCCGCGCGAGCAACACGCCTCCATTAGGGAACGCTTTTTGGACGATTTCCCTATGAAAACCGGCAAAACGCGCGCTGGAAAAGACGCCCGGCTGTCCTTTTGCGGCCCAACGGGCTTCGTGCAGTTTGACCATTTCGTCAAAAATATCATGAGCGTGCTCAATCGAGTCCGCCCATTCAATTCGGATGGGGCCGTGGTCCTCTTCGACAAACCGAATACTGCGTCGAATGCTTTTGGCAGCATGGCTATCGAGCGCCGCGATGACCGTCTTGCCAGACGACCGAATTGCGGCCAGATCCGTGATGCAACACACGTCCCGCAGCGACTCGAATGAGGGTTCGAGTTCGATCCCCTGGGGCAGATCATCTCGTGAAAATCCATCAAGATGAAATTGATCCCACCGGGAACCCGAAACTCGAGCAAGTTCGATCACTCCACGCACAAAAGAATCACGTTCTTCGATGGGAGCAAGAACCCGGTTGTACTGCACCCGAACAGTTTCCGTATCAGGTTCGCCCGATGTCCCCAGATGAAGAGTCCGGATGTTGAACGGCCCAATCTTCTTCCCGGCGCCCTCGGTGATCAAGGCAATCGCGACCGCCGCGTCGCGCTCCCCAACAACGAAGCGGTGGGGAATCATGTCGCCGTAGTGGCGCAGCCAGCTTTCAGTCCAAAGCCAGGAACACGCCAGACTGTTGGACCCGACGCGGTTTTCAATCTCCTGCCACAACGAGCCAATGTTGTCGGCCTCGACGAATCTGACATGCAAACCATCGGGAGTCACCACCGTGGTGCGTTGTCCTGATCTTTTGGTCACCATCAGAAGACTACTCCCGGCTACGACTCGCGAGGACACCTTAATGTGCTCCGCGACGTTCTTGAATGCAGTGATCGAACGTTTGTTAACGGTTCAGGTGATGGCGCCGTCTGCCTGAGCACACTGCGCCATGCACATGAAACGATTATGGATTTCCACGTTATGAATCGCCCTGCCCCATTAGTGGAGACGTACCAGTACTATCGGCTCTTGAGTCCCATTTCAAACGTGACCTTCGGACTCCCACCGACTCACACCATCCTCGAACGAGGATGCCAGAATGGATGCAGTCAGTCCGGTTCCGGTTTGATTGGCCGAAGGCTGACCAGTTCATGCATCACTATTCGTTCGAGGTTCGGATGGCGCTCGACAAACTGGATCTCGCGTCGAAGACACTGCGCTGGAGCGGCGCTGGCAAACTTCTTCGGTCGTGGGCTTCCTGGCAAGGCATCCTCGTCCTCAATTACCACCGAATCGGGGAGCCAGACGCGACCGTACTCGATCGTGATCTCTTCAGTGCGCGTCAAACCGCTTTCGATCATCAAATCGGCTTTCTGAAAGCAAATTTTGACATCATCGTCCCATCCGACCTGCCGGGAATCGTGGACCGCGGGCGAGGTCAGCATGTGTTGATCACCTTTGATGATGGGTATCGTGACAACTATGATCTGGCGTTGCCTGTTCTGCGCGGCCATGATGTACCCGCAACCTTTTTCATCTGCACCGGCTATGTCGACGAGCCGAAACTGCCATGGTGGGATCTAATCGCGTGGATGATCCGAACCTGCGGGCGGGATTCACTGCCCGCTGGCCAGTGGTTCGACGAAGAGGTCGAGATCGACGGGTCCGATCGAACCGCTGCGATTCGGATTGCCCTCGCGAAGTTCAAGTCACTGCCTGCGGACAGAACCGACCAATTCATGAAGTTCCTGAGCAGTGCGACCGATCGCGACCCGAGCACCGTGCCTGGTGAAGAACTGTGGATGACCTGGGAGATGGTTCGTAAACTGCATGCGGCCGGGATGACGATAGGTGCGCACACGGTACAGCACCATCTCCTCGCCCGGCTCAGTGAAGCCGAGCAGGAATCCGAAATCGTCCGAAGTCGTGATCGCATCGCCATTGAGATTGGTCAAATCCCCCGCGCCTTCGCTTATCCTGTCGGTAGCCGAAGCGCGTTTACAGATGTCACGAAGGCACTCCTCGAACGGCATGGGTTTGAGCACGGCTTTAGTTTCTACGGTGGGTTGCAACCAATCCAACCGTTTGATCGGTATGACATTCGACGAGCGCACGTCGGGCACGTCGCCACCCAGACAATGTTTCAGGCTATGACCACTATTCCGGGCCTCTTCGCCCGCTGGTAGTTAAATCAATCAAATCTAGAACTGTGGCACTTCCCGATAAAAATCGTATGACGTGAACAACAGTAGGCCCCAGCAACGTGGAAAACACTTGCTTCGTGTGCAGTCGGATCAGATTGCCACGTTTTTGTAACATCTTGAAGCCTGCTGTTGTGCGGAATTCGCAACCAATATCCGATCATTTTAGTCAGAATTGCGAATGTTTCCTACCGTTGTTTGACGTCGCGGGACTCGCAATTGAACGGTGGGTCGATGTGGACCCCACGAGGGAGAGTGGCAGCATGAGTACCTTGAGCACGGGTGTTGATGTGAATGAAACAACGGTCGATCGAAGGAGATTGCTCCTGGGTGCAGCCGGAATCGGCCTGGCGATTCCGGCATTCGGAATTCTGAACAACGAAGCCGCCAGTGCAGCGATCGGTGGACCTTCAATTGCTCAGGGTGGTTCTCATCAGGTCTTCGTTCCGTACGACCCGATTCTGCCAGCGGTTCAGGCAGGCCCAAAGGACGTCAAAATAGTTGCAATTGATGCAACCGTGCCAATTGCTGCCGATGTGACATATGTCGCGTGGACCTATGACGGCACCATCCCAGGGAAGACCATTCGGGTTGTCGAAGGCGACGAGATCAACTTCACGCTTGAAATCGACAAGAATGCACGGATCGGGCATTCGCTGGACTTCCACTCCGCGAAGACGCCGCCGAATGTGAACTACCGGACGATCAATCCCGGTGAATCGCTGAACTGGTCGTTCGTTCCCAAATACCCTGGGGCCTACATGTATCACTGCGGCACTCCGCCAGTGTTGATGCACATCGGAACCGGGATGTATGGCGCGATGATCGTTGATCCGAAAGAGGGATGGTCACCGGCGCAGGAATTCATCTTCGTCCAGAGCGAGTTCTACACCAAGGATGGCGCAACTGGCGCAAAAGAAGCCGACTATACCAAGATGCTCGGTCACGGCGCCCCCGACTACGTCGTGTTCAATGGTTACGCAAACCAGTATGTCGAGACTCCGATTCAGGTCAAAGTCGGCGAGCCGATCCGAATCTTTGTCGTGAACGCCGGACCGAACATCTGGTCCAGCTTTCACGTGGTCGGCGCGATCTTCGACAAGGCCTATCTGAATGCCAACCCTGCCAATGTCATGATTGGCATGCAGTCGATCACAATCGGCCCCGGCGATGGCGCCTGTGTCGAGTTCGTGATTGACGAGCCCGGCAGTTACCCGGCCGTGAATCATGCCTTCGGACATGCCTCACAGGGCGCAATCGCAATTCTGCAAGCCACGTAAATCTCCTCTCTCCCGCTGGTGATTCCGATCGTCCGGAATCACCAGCGGGTCTACATGAGGTAACCAACATGCAAAGCATGGCTCTGACAGGCAACCTTCGATCGCGACTCGCTCCAGAGTTGACGAGATTCACGGCGTCACTCGTCGTACTGGTGGGGCTTCTTGTCTTCGGTGGAGTGTTCGCCAACAGCAACTCACGAACGCTCGGTGGCTCGTCACCTTCCACGTCAGACATTGTTGAAGGGGCCTATATCGTTCCAAGTACCTCTACCAACGGGATACTCGAGATCAAGATACCGCCGGGAACCGCAGACCGCATGCGTGCCGGCGAGACCGGGTACGTGCTGCCAAACGTTATCCAACTCCACGTTGGCGACCAAATTTTGATTACTAACAATGACTACCTGCCGCACATGATGCTTTTTACGTTCATTGAACCCGGAGAGAGCATTGAGCGGACATTCGATCGGGTCACCCTCGAAACCTATTCTGCCGGTTGCACGATGGACCCCTCTCCGAGCGGTTTCACCTCGCTCTTTGTCAGCGAATGAACAGAACGTGTGATTCGTGGACCGAGTAAGTTCCTGGATGGTCCGGTCGTCGCTCTGCTGGCTTCTGGCAGGCGTTTGTGCGGGGACGGTCATGATGGCTGATGTCTGGATCCCCGGACGGTGGCGCGTCTGGATGGCTCCAACGCACGGGCATATGCTCTTCGTCGGTTGGTTTGTTCAGTTTGCCCTGGGGATTGGCATTTGGCTGCTTCCGCGCACCCGGAGTGATTCGAAACCTCTGGGGTACCGCGAACTGCCAACGATCATCGGGATCATCGCTCTTAACGTTGGACTCTCTTTGAGAGTTGTTATTGAACCTCTCGATCGTTCGGGCCACGGTGGCCCGTTTTCCGATGTTGGACTGGTTGCATCGGCACTGCTTCAACTCAGCGCAGTTGTCATCTTCGTCATCGAAATCTGGCCGCGAGTCGCCGCACGTGCGCCTCGGAAACGAGTCCCTGCTGCTGACGCGCCAGGGACCCAGGAGAAAACGTAATGAGCATATCCAACCCCACAGCGATGACCGCCGCTGAGCTTCTCGCCCTGACGATTCGAACGCTGACGGAACGTTACCCTGAGACAATGCCATTGCTGGCGGCGCAGGGACTCGATCTGTGTTGCGGAGGTGGGCACAAGCTGGGAGAAGCTCTGGATTTGCACGAAATTGATTCCGCCACGTTCGTTCCCATGTTGCTTTCTGCGATTGAGACCGGGGACATTGGTGGATAAGGATGGGCAAGCACCTTGTAGCGAACGCCTTCGTTGCGGCATTTCTGGCGATGGCTGCTGCAGCGCTCACGGTCGCGTTAGTTCCTCAGCACGGAAGCTGGTGGAATGCAGCCGTTCAACTCTCGATTCTCGGCGGTTTCGTGCCACTTATCTATGCGGTAAACATCAGGATTGTTCCCGTTTTCGCCCGTCGAGAATGGACAAGTCTGAACGCTCTTCGAGTCCAGGTGAGTCTTGGTATCGTCGGCGCCTGGCTCACGTTTGCATCTCAGCTTGGTGACCGCATTCAGTTCGAGCGATTGGGGCTAACGGCTGTTCTGCTCGCCGGACTTCTCTTCTTCAAAAATGTGGTGACACTCTTTCGTCAGCCGGCGGCGACTAAACCTGCCCTTCCATTGCCATACCCGGACCAGAAGAAGGTCGACCAGATCGCTACACGATTCACCCGTGTTTCAGGTGCGTACCTTCTTCTCGGATTGATCTTCGGGCTTCTGAAGTCGTTCTGGACGCCCGACTGGGGGCGGTGGGATCTCGTGTGAGCACACACGATGCTGGTTGGATTTTTGCTTTCGATGATCTCGGGAGTGACTTACCATGTCCTGACCCGCTGGACTGACCGAAAATGGAAATCGGTAAGGGCGATTCAGGTGCATTTCTGGATTTCGGCAACCGGACTGCCTGTCATGCTATTGGCACTGGTCGGCGATTTCGATCGACTCTTTCAGATTGCTGGTCCGCTTCAAGCCCTGGCGTTGGCTCTTCTGTTGTTCAACGCATTGCCATTAGTCGGCGCACTGCCTCCGCTCACGAAGTTTTCATGGATTGCGGCAAGCCTGTTTTTGATCACCGGAATTTCATTGGGTGGCATGTTCGCGCTTGACCCAGTTTTGGGTGTTCGGCTCCGGATGGCTCATGCGGAAATAAATCTCTTTGGTTGGGGCGGTCTTCTCATTTCCGGCATGGCCCTGTATCTTGTGCCTCGCTTCGCCGGTGCTTCTCTATTCTGGCCACGACTCGCCAGAATAGAACTCTCTATGTTGACTCTGGGAGCCATCATCGGCGCCACGTCGCTCGGACTTCGGGGTTACGGACATGGTTCGGAGTCAGCGATCTGGATCGGCCAACTCATGGTTGCAGGATCTTTTCTGCTGATGGCGGGCATTGTGGGTATGACGTTCCGCTCGGCGAAGCCGGTACCCGCGCAGATGGTGCAGATTCAACGAGTGTCAAAACCAATCCAACTGAGCGGCATGTGAAACCAGGCATCGACATTGTTTCAGGTCACGGTGCGGGTTTCTTTCACTGATCGGTTGGCGTTTCTCGCCTACTTTCACCCGGCGCGTCACCGGAAGGTTCTTCGATCTCGCGGTTTCGTCTTCCGGTCGAATACGATGGCGGATCGCTTGCCGGGAATGACTCATCGATCGCGTTGTCCACTTCCTCATCGGGAGTCAGCGGGCGGTCGTTTGCGACAGGTCGGTCGCTCATTGTGGAGCCTCCTTGCGAATCAAAGCCAGGAATGTGACCCGGTTTTTCCAAATCACATTCTGGCGTTGCAAGGAAGGTGCCAGGAGTGGGCGATTGAGTCTGGGACAGAATGCCCTTTCTGAATCCCCGACGGCTAGACTGTCGGCACCACTCCTTCGAGCCCGAGTGTGGCTGCCTCGGCGCGAAGGGCGAGGATTACCTCGCCGATCAACTCTTCCAGTGGGACGCCAAGCAACTCTGCGCCGTCAATGATTCCGTCACGACTGACCTTCGCGGCAAATGCCTTGTCCTTCATTTTCTTCCGCACAGACGAAACTTCAACCGTGTTTATGCTCTTGTCCGGTCGGACGAGCGCTACAGCGGTCGCAAACCCACTCAGTTCGTCGACCGCGACTAGAGTCTTCTCCATCTGGGAGTGCGGTTCGACTCCGGAGTAGTCGGCATGGGCGAGGATCGCGCGGCAAACTTCTTCTCCCCAGCCGTTCTCCCGGAGATATCTGACTCCGACAAAGGGGTGGCCCGTTTCCGAAAGTTCCAGATTGGGGTGGCGCTCGTAGTCCATATCGTGAAGCAATGCGACCGCGCCCCACAAATCCTCATCAGCACCCGAGTTGCGCGCGAAGTAGCGCATGCAAGCACTCACTGCTTCGCAGTGCTTCCGCAGGCTTTCGGCCAGAACCCACTCGTAAAGAAGCTCTCGGGCCTTGGGCAACAAGGGCGGCTGAATTGTTCGTTCTTCTGACACGGATCGTGAACCTCCCGTGGCTCGTAGTGCGAACCTAATGTCGGCACGTGTGTGATCAGTATACGAGTCGGGTTCAGCCAGCCGTGAACGTCAAATAGCGCCGGGTTATGAAATCTATCAGCGCGGCGATGACGATCAGTAAGATCAAACCATACAGAAAGCCGCCAAGTACATCTGATGGCCAGTGTGCCCCGACGAAGACGCGCCCGAATCCAACAACCACGATTATCGTCAGGCAAAGAAAATGCACTGACCGTCGCTTCCGACGATGAGGGATTAGTCGATGGGAAATAATCGCGATCGATCCGAAAAAGAGTGTTGTACCCATGGCGTGACCACTTGGGAAACCCAGCCCCCCTGCAATCTCGTCTATTCGCACCAGATCTGCCGTGGGTCTGGCACTATCGAAAAATGACTTCAGCGCCATGTTTTGAAGTCGAGCCGCGAATGCAATCAGAACCAGAGCTGCGGCCACCGGTTGACGTCTCCACGACAGAAAGAGCAGGGCAGCGAAGCCAATCACCGCGCAGACCGCGGCCGAGCCAATCCAGTTTCCAAAATCAGCGATCCAGCGAAAGATCGGTTCTGGCGCACGCTGCACGAATCGCTGAAGGCGAACATCAACGGACATGACCCCATCACCTCGCGCCAGCAGTGAGAGGAGCGCAGTGCCAGCGAGGAGCAAACAGAACATAACCCAGCGCACATGCGGCGTTGCTGGATCTTTCACTCTCCGTCACTCGCTGGATGCATAAACACCATCAACTCGGCACTCTTATGGGTTGCGCGTTGCGAGAAGTCCATACATCAGCGGCAGCGAAGGGTAGTCTGCTGGCGGATACATTCGATTTCCGGTCATCTCCTGCATTTCGGTGAAGAGTTTCGCTCCATTGGAAAAGGGATACTCGTGAAGTTCTTCGATCCGCAGTCCGGCCTTGGCAAGCGCGGTCACGATTTCGCCGATGCCCCATGAGAATTCGTGAACGCGGTGCGGATTCACGAAATCTGAAATGCCGTCTTCGTACCTTGACGGTGTCAGTGTTTCACCTGAATCCTTGACATAGTCGTGGATTCCGTCGTCCCACGTGTACGCTTTTCCTTCGGCAAAGTAAGTGTAGGCGAGTTTCCACTCCTCGTCGAAAACGTAGGAGAAGGGATGAAACTCCAAAGCAACGAATCTGCCACTGGGTTTTAGAATTGATTCGATTCTCTCAGCCCAGTGATTCAAGTCGGACAACCAGCAGATCGCGCCATATGAACAGAAAACGATGTCGAATTGCTCATTTTGTTCGGCCGCAGTGTCCAGCCAATCGTAAACGTCAGCTCGAACGAATGTGGCAGGAATTCCTGACTCCAATGAGAGTCTGGTGGCGAACTCGATCGCGGTATCGCTGATATCAACACCGGTCACTTCAGCGCCAAGGTGAACCAGGGAAAGGCTATCCTGACCGGCGTTGCACTGGAGATGGACGAGTCGCTTGCCCTCCAGGTCACCAAGCAGTTCGATCTCTTCAGGAAATACTGTCGAACCGCCCGCGCGAAAAAACCTTGCCTGATCTCGTTTGTGGCTGTTATGAGCGTCGGTTGCGGCATTCCAGGATAGCCGGTTCTCTTCGTGGAGTTGTTTGTCAGGCGGCATTGAGCACATCATCCTTTCGGCAGTAGCGTTGCGAGTGCACTGAAGTTCGGAGATTCAAATTGAGAGGAGTGTATCGTGGAAGCACCGGAGCAGATTCAACCGCAGAAACTTGCCGACTATTTGAACGTGATGAGCAAGGCCGTCTCCCAGTCTGGCATGTCCTGGGCAGTGGTCAAAAATAAGTGGGTTGGTACAACCGAGGCGCTATTTGACTTCGATCCGGTCCGATTGGCGGAATTGACACCGCCCGAGATCGATCAACTCTTGACCGATACCCGACTGATCCGAAACCGCAAGAAGCTGGAGGCGATCGTCCATAACGCAAACCAGATGCTTGAATTGGAACGTCAACACTATGGATTCAAAAACTACCTGACGTCATTCGACGGGTTCGAGTTGACTGCCGCGGATCTCAGAAAGCGCTTCAAGTTTCTGGGTGATCTGGGTGCGTATTACTTCCTCTATGTGGTCGGAGAGCCGGTACCGCCGCATGAAGAGTGGCAGCGTTCGCACGGGAAATAGCTCTCTGAGATGTTTCAAACCTTGTAATAGTCCCGATACCAGGCGACGAATCTGGCGAGACCCGTTTCGATCGATGTCGAAGGTCGAAACCCGGTGGCTTGCTCCAGATCGGAAGTATCGGCAAATGTCGAGAGCACGTCGCCGGGCTGAATCGGCAGAAGATTCTTGACTGCCGTTCGGCCGATCTCCTGCTCGAGTATTTCTATGAACCGAAGGAGTTCGACTGGCTGGTTGTTTCCGATGTTGTAAATTCGGTACGGCGCATTACTTGTCGCCGGATCAGGTGCATCGCTGCTCCAGGCCGGAGCGGGAACAGCAATTGTGTCGAGCGCACGAATGACTCCCTCAGCCACATCTTCGACGTAGGTGAAGTCGCGCTGCATCTTGCCGTAATTGAATACGTTGATTGGCGCTCCCTCGAATATCGCTTTCGTGAAGGCGATCGGCGCCATATCGGGTCGCCCCCACGGTCCATAGACGGTGAAGAAGCGCAGGCCGGTGCATGGCAGTCGATAGAGATGGCTGTAGGAATGCGCCATCAACTCGTTCGCTTTTTTGGTAGCCGCATAGAAACTGACTGGATGATCGACGTTGTCGTGTTCGGAAAACGGAATCCTCGTGTTCGCACCGTACACGGAACTCGTTGAAGCGAAGACGAGATGCCGGACACCGTGATGCCGGCAACCTTCCAGGATGTTCCCAAAACCGACAAGATTCGAGTCCACGTATGCCGCCGGGTTCTCCAGGGAGTAACGAACGCCCGCCTGAGCGGCAAGGTGAACTACCAGCTCGAGTCGTTCGCTATCGAACAGCTCCGAGACACCTTTCCGGTCGGCAATATTCAGTTTATGGAACTGGAAATTTGGATGCGGAAGGAGACGTGCAAGGCGTGCCTTCTTCAACGCTGGATCGTAATAATCGTTGAGATTATCGATTCCAATGACACTCTCGCCGCGCTCGAGGAGCTGCTGGCAGACATACATACCGACGAACCCGGCCGCGCCAGTGACCAGTATGCGGGTCATTTTCAGCTCCCTATCGTCATGCGGGAATTCGATCGTTCTTGCCGAGTCCAATGCCGTAATAAATGATCCCTTCCCGTTCCATCCGTGCCGGGTCGTGAATGTTGCGACCATCGAACACGATCGGCTGTTTCAGCGTTGTTCTGATCACGTCGTAGTCGGGTGCGCGAAACGCGCGCCATTCCGTACAGATGACAAGAGCTTCAGCGCCGATCAGCGCATCCTCCTCCGAATCGCAAAGGGTGAGATCGCCGCTTGCGATTTCATTCGGATAGATCCGGCGAGCTTCGTTCATCGCTTCCGGGTCGAACGCAATCGTCTTCGCACCGGCTTTCCACAGTGACTCGATCAATGTTCGGCTCGGCGCCTCGCGCATGTCGTCAGTGTTCGGCTTGAACGACAATCCCCAGATGGCAAACGTCTTGCCTGCAATGTTCTCTAGACCGAAATGCATGGCAATTTTGCTGAATAGCACTTCCTTTTGGCGGTCGTTGACATCTTCGACCGCGCGCAGCAGTTGGGCGTCGTAGCCAACTTGCGCAGCTGTTCGTTCTAGCGACCTGACATCCTTCGGGAAGCACGATCCGCCATAGCCGCATCCCGGGTAAATGAACGAATAACCGATCCTGGGATCCGAACCGATTCCAACCCGCACATGCTCGATGTCCACGCCCACCCGTTCGGCAATATTGGCGAGTTCGTTCATGAACGAGATTTTGGTCGCGAGCATTGCGTTGGCGGCATATTTGGTGAATTCGGCGGAGCGAACATCCATCGCCAGAATGCGCCCGTGGTTGCGGTTGAACGGCGCGTACAAGTCGCGCATCGCGTCGATTCCGCGAGTGGTATTGGAGCCGATCACGATCCGGTCCGGCTTCATGAAGTCGTCGATCGCGGCGCCTTCTTTGAGAAATTCCGGGTTCGAAACGACATCGAAAGTCAAATCCAGATCGCGATTCGACAGCTCAGACTGAACGATAGCGCGGACGTGATCGGCCGTTCCGACCGGCACGGTCGATTTGTTGACGACCACTTTTCCCTCGGTCATAAACTGACCGATGCTACCTGCTACCGCTTCAACGTAGCTGAGATTCGAAGAACCATCTTCTTTCGGCGGAGTGCCCACCGCGATGAAGATGACTTCTCCATGATCGACGCCAGCTTTCGCATCGGTTGTGAAGTTCAACCGCCCGGCTCGTCGATTACGGCCGATCATTTCTGAGAGACCGGGTTCGTAAATTGGCACTTCGCCTTCGTTCAGGCGGTCGACCCGGTTTGCATCGATGTCGACGCAGACGACATCATTCCCAACGTCGGCAAAGCAGGTTCCAGTCACCAGACCGACGTAACCGCTGCCGAATATAGTGACGTGCACAGTTCCTCCTGAGGTGAAATGAGGGCAGGAGTCAGACTCCGCTTCGCCGGACAGTCGCATGCCCTGCGTAGTGCATCCTCCGGTCTCCAGGGTGAGGTGGCGCGAGCGCCGCCTTCAATCACTTATTGTGCGGCGACGAGGCGTGTTTCGACCATCGAGGCGACAGTCCGGCGCAGACCATCTTCGAATGGCACCGTCACATGGTACCCAAGTTCTGACGTGGCCGCAGAGATATCGGCAAGAGAATGCCGAATATCACCGGCTCGTGGTTCTTCATGGCGAGGATTCGCTTCAATTCCGACGAGTTCCGCGACGTCTGCCAGCATGCCAAGCAGGGTCACCGATTTGCCGGCCGCGATGTTGTAGGCACGCCCGGCCACTCCGGGCACCGACGCTGCCAGGAGATTGGCGTTGACGACATTATCGATAAAGATGAAGTCTCTTGATTGCTCGCCGTCCCCATAGATAACGGGGGTTGTTCCGGTTGAGAGGGCTTCCAGAAAACGGGGAATTACCGCGGCATAGGCCGAGTTAGGATCCTGTCGGGGTCCGAAAACGTTGAAGTAACGAAGTGACACTGCTTCGATTCCAAACGAACGAGAAAAAACCTGACACAGACCTTCGCCCGCGAGCTTCGAACTCGCATACGGAGAGAGGAGCGCGGGAATCATTCGCTCGTGCTTCGGCATTTCAGGTGAATCACCATAGACCGCCGATGATGATGCAAAGACCACACGCTGACAGCCAGAATCGCGAGCGGCCAGCAACACGTTGAGTGTGCCTGTCACGTTGACGTCGTAGGTTCCTTTCGGGTCGGCGATCGAGCGTGGGACCGAAGGCTCCGCCGCATGATGGAAGATCGTGTCGACACCCTTGGCCGCGCGTTGCACCACCTCCGCATCGCGAATGTC
>Ga0105048_10003623_pt1 | contig 25302 bp, 21 predicted proteins | sample MAT05_FD_78382 | JGI IMG/M metagenome (GOLD analysis project Ga0105048, IMG submission 78382) | Freshwater microbial communities from Lake Fryxell liftoff mats and glacier meltwater in Antarctica - MAT-05 | ecosystem: Environmental > Aquatic > Freshwater > Ice > Liftoff microbial mat | place... | reverse complement strand
GCCGCGAGGATGAACCCGGTAACCAGGGCGACAGCCAGCTTTTGCTTAAACATTTCGATCCCTCTGAACGCAGAAATTTTTATTTGTCGTTACCCTGAACAGTCGGCTTAGGCGCCGCTTCTGTTCTAGGTGAGGGCTAATATAGTGGCAGAACGTGATACCGGCAATGGTGCTGTGACATAACGCCGAATTGATTTAAGTCTAATTATTCATGGAGCCGGGACGGTCCCGATGGCGGCGGCCCAGAGTATACCCAGGCTGCCGCAGAATGCCTCCCAATCCCGGTGCCGGGCCGTTTCGGCCGGGGTCGGGGCCCGTCCCTGGTAGGCGGCGAGCAGCTGCCGCACCTGGCCCCGGTTGAGCCCGGCCCCGACCGCCAGCCCCGCCAGGTCAAACCCGGGGTGGCACAACCCGGCATATTCCCAGTCGATCAGCCGCACGCCCCCCCCCGCCGAGGCGATGAAGTTCCCGGGCGTGGCGTCGTTATGACAAAAACACAGCGTAGGAGCGCCTTCAGGCGCGACGGGCGCGACGGGCGCGGCCAGCGCCTGGGCCAGGTCAGCGCGGGCCTGGTCGGCCAGCGGGGCGCCCGACCGCCCCGCCGCCGCCGCGTACCGGTCTATCGCGGCCGCCAGATCAACCACCGGCCCCGCCAGCGGCGTGGCGTGGAGCCGCCGGAGCAGCCCGGCCGCCCGGCGCAGGTTCGCCGGGTTCTGCAGATCCGCGGCGGTCCAGGCCTGGCCGGGCAACCACTCGGTCAGGAGCAGCCCTTGGGCCGGGTCGGCCCGGAGGCAGGCCGGCCCCAGACCGGCGGCAGCAGCAGCTGTCAGCACGTCGGGTTCCGCCGCCCGATTCAGCCCGAGGCGCGCGGCGCCCGGCTCGTCCTGGCGCAGGACAGCCAGTTGCCCGGCCAATGGCACATCAAGCGGATCTCCCACCGCCACGCGCCAGGTCCGGCTGACGGGCGTCGCGGCCAGGGGCTTGAGCACTTCCCATTCAGGCGCGGCGGTCATGGGTGCGGGCCCGCGGACCGCCGCCAGGCCGCCAGCCAGGCGCGGCCGCCGATGACCACCAGCACCAGGTAGAGCGCGAACAGGGCGGCGGTCAGGTGCAGGCCCTGGTTGAGGGCGAGCGCGAGGCTCACCCCGTCGATGACGAACCAGTAGAGCCAGTTCTCCAGCACCTTGCGCGTCACCATCCAGGTGGTAAGGACCGCGCTCCAGGTGACGAAGGAGTCCAGGTAGGGTGCGGCTGAGTCGCTGTAGTGCCCGAGATACCAGCCGCTGACCAGGGAGAGCCCTGCAATAGTGACCAGGGCGAGCCCGTGGCGGCGCAGGGGCCAGCGTTGAATGGCCAGCACCGGAGGTCCCGTTGCCGCGCTGGTTGCCGCGCCGATTGCCTGGCCGGTGGCCGGGCGCCAGGCCCACCAGCCGTAGGCGCCCATGGCGACATAGAAGAGTTGCAGCGCCGACTGCATGTACAGGCCCGCGCCGTAGAACACGAACAAATACAGCAGCGCACTGCCGATCCCCGCCGGCCAGCACCAGCGGTTCTGCCGGATCGCGAGCAGGAGGTACAGAACGGCAAGGACGACACCAGCGATTTCCATGTAGGAGCGCCTTCAGGCGCGATCGGCGCGATTCTTGCCAGTCAGGTCCGCGCCTGAACGCGCTCCTACGGAGGGGGGGGTGGCGATGTCCAGGTCTGCGTTCAGGAACTTGGCGACGAGCACCACCGGGTGTACGCGCTCCATGGTGGCGCGGGTGCAGCGGCCGACGGCGGCCAGCACGGCGTCGAATTCACCCCGCACCTGGGTGCTCATCTGGTTGGTCACGATCTCCAGGCCCGGTTCCCGGCGCAACTCGACGATGAAGTCGGTGATGTGGCCGACAAAGTCGGGGGCCAGAGGGTAGAGGCTCAGTTCAGCGGTGATGCGCATTGTCGGTTTCCTGGGTAAATGGGGACATGCCTAATTAGGAGAATGGGGACATGCCTCATTTCTCTACGAGAGAAATGAGGCATGTCCCCATTCTCCTAATTAGGCATGTCCCCATTTACCGGCGGTAGCGGAGGGTGAGGCCGGCCTGGCGGGGATCGCCCTGCCGGGTGTACAGCGTGGGCTCGAAGGCGGGGGGCTCATTGCCGAAGTAAAAGCCCCGCACGGCGTAGTCCTCGTCCAGCACGTTCCGGCACCAGGCCGCCACGGACCAGGCGCCCCACTCCCGGCCCGCCTGCAGGCCCAGCAGCTGATAGGCGCCCGTCCGGGGGTCGTTGCAGTCGGCAGCCTGGCAGTAATCGATGGCGTAGCCGCCCTTGCCCGTGTAATCCGCCCGGGCGAACCAGCCACCGGCCAGGCGCCAGGTGCCGTGCAACGCGAAGTTGTAGCGGGGCGCGTGGGCGAACTCCCGGCCTTCCAGCTCAGGGCGGGCGTTGAAGCGCGTGATCCCGGTGTCGAGCAGCCCCAGCGCGGCGCCCACCTCGAGGGCCTCCAGGGGCTGCCAGTTAAGCTCCAGCTCGAGCCCCGTGGCGCGCCCGTCCTCCGCGTTCGCGGTGTAGAAGCGGAAGGTCGCCGGGTCGCCCGCGCGGAACTGCTCCGCCAGCCTGATCTGCTGCCGGTCCCTCCGCTGCAGGAACACACTGGTCGAGCCCCACCAGCGGCGGTCCGCGCCCGCGACGCGGAGGCCGATTTCGTAGTTCCACAGGGACTCGGGCTGGAAATCCAGCCGGTCCGCCGCTTCCGGAAGGCCGACCACGCCGGGATTGAAACCCCCGGCCTTGTAGCCCCGGGCCAGGCGGGCCCAGAGCGTGCGGTCGGTGGCCGCCCTGAGCAGCGTGCGGGGCAGCGTGCGGGTGAGCGTGACGTCGCCGCCGACCATCTGCTCCTTGGGGTCCGCGCGGCCGCCCGCGCTGTTGCTGTAGTTTGCGTCCCGCCGTTCCCAGCGCAGCCCCGTCGCCAGGCGCGTGGTCTCCCCAAGCGCCCAGCCGAGTTCCCCAAAGCCCGCCAGGTTGGTGGCGTCGTACCGGCTGGAGACCGTCGTGGCGTAAAGCAGTTCCTCCCCGCAGGTGCCCACATCACAGTTCGCCGTGTCCTGCTGGCTGACGTCTTCCTTAAGGTTCAGCGCGTAGATCCCGACCAGCCACTCGGCCCCCAGCACCGTGCGGCCTGGCCGGGAGATCAGGCGCAGCTCCTGGTTCACCGTGTCCCGCTGGCGGGCGATTCGAGTAGTGAAGTTGTAGACGAACGGGGCCCAAAACGCCGGGTTGCCCCAGTCCGCGTCGAAGCCGTAAACGAGGTCGGAACTCGCGAACCCCGTGATGCTCACCAGATCGGCGACCCCGCCCAGACCGACCGTGGCGCGCAGGGCGGCGGCATCGGTCTGCTGGGAATCCTCACCGGGCTGGTCGGAGTAGGTCGTGGTGTTGCTGGCCAGGTTGAAATCGTCGTAGCCGTTGTCGAGATTGACGTGGAACGCCGTGAGCTGCACGGTGACGTCCGGGGCCGGTTGCCAGCGGAGCTTGGCGCGGGCGGTCAATTCGTCCTGCCCGGAGGTGTCGTCCCGGCCGAGAAAGGCGTTGTGGATGAAGCCGTCGGCCCGGTACTGTTGGACGGCCACCCGATAGGTCAGGTCCTCATTCAGGCCGGGAACGGTTCCTCGGGCCACGCCGCCGAGGGCCCAGGTGTCGTCGCTGCCACCGGTGGCCAGCAGTTCGGCGCCGGCCTCGGCGGTTGGCTGGCCGGTTTCCACATAGATGAGACCCGCCAGCGCGTTGGCCCCGTAGCGGGTGCCCTGGGGACCGCGCAGCACCTCGATGCGGTCCACGTCAAAGGTGGTGGCGACGCCGCCAAGGCCGGACAGGTCGATGTCGTCCACGATGAAGCCGACCGACGGGTTGGGCGCGCCCTCGTACTGCTCGAGTTCACCGGTGCCCCGAATCTGGAAGTACCGCGCCCGGGACCCCTCCCCGCTCCAGTTCAGGTTGGCGATCAGCGGGATCAGCTCCTCGACGTGCTGCACCGACGCCCGCTCGATGGTGCTCGGGTCGAGCACCGTGATGCTCGCCGGCACCGTCGCCAGCTCCGTCTCCCGCAGGGCCGAGGCCACCACGACGATCTCGGGCAGCGGCTGGGCCAGAGCGGGGCCCGCAACCAACAGCAGGAGCGCCTTCAGGCGCGATCCCCATGTCCCCTTCCACCGGATGCACCGATCGCGCCTGAAGGCGCTCCTACAGAAAACCATCCCGCGGATCTCCAGCAAGTGGGCGATCCGGCACGGCAACGAGGCAGGGGTGTCGACAGACGCGCGTCTTGTCCCTACGCCGGTACTAGCCGGATCAGGTTCAAAGGGTTCCCGTGCGGATCTCAGGCCGGGCGCCTCAGCGCCCAGGCCACCCCTAAGACAGGCCCCAGACTACCACCCCGCCCCTCCGGTAGGAGCGCCTTTAGGCGCGATCCCAAATCCGGCGCGATCCCAAATCCGGCGTAAAAGGGATTTGGGATCGCGCCGGTCGGCGCTCCTACGGGGGTGTCAGTCTGGCCAGGAAGGCCCGGAACTGGGGCAAGGACTGCTCTTTTCTCGACCAGCGCTCGACTTCGTCGAGCTCGATCGCCTGGGCACTTGCCACCAGCACCGCCTGCTCCAGGGACTGCCGGTCCTTCCAGTGATAGAAGGCGGCGAGCCGGTCCTTCACGCAGTCCGTCGGGGATAACAGGCGGAGCACGCCCGTCGGGAACTCGATCTGATTGATCCGGTAGACCGGTTCATCGCCCACCGAGAGCGGACCGGTGGGAAACTCCAGAAAGTAGTCCGTGTCCGCGTGCACGAAATACCGGTTGCGCTCCGTCCAGCCCATCTCCGCCAGCACGTCGCGGAGTTTTTTCCGGGTACCCAGGGACTCCTCGATGAAATCCAGGTCCATCGAGACGTAGCGCCCCGCGGAATAGATCGCCACAACGGCCCCGCCGGAAAGCACCACATCGATACCCCGTGCACGCAGGTGGGAAGCCACCCACGCCGCGAGCTCTCCGGTGCTCATCGTCCGGGGTGAAACCACGCCTGCGCTCAGCCCGGCTTGCGGGTTCGGCGCGGCCGCCGCCGGTTCACGGTCAGCGCGAGACGCACGTCGGGCGGATAGAAGGCCAAGGCCTTGGACAGCAGGGCCAGGAGTTCGGCCCGAAACGCGAACCGGGGATTGAAGCGGTAGACGCGGGTGCGGCCCACCGGCTGACTCACCAGAACGCCACCCGCCTCGAGCTTTTCGAGCTGCTTCTGGACAGGGGCAAGATCAACCGCGAAGAACCGGCCGATCTCTGTCCCGTAACCGCTGTCCCGCGCGAGAATGAACATCAGGACCCGCTCGCGGGTCGTGGATCCCAGTAGTGACTCCAGCATGGCGTACTCCATAAACCTCTTTTGGAGGTTATATAACCTCATATCGAGGTTGCAGTCCAGAACCGTTCCGCAGCCAGAGCGGGAATGGGGACATGCCTCATTTCCCGGGTCGGGAAATGAGGCATGTCCCCATTCCCCCTTACAATGCAGGCCCCCAGGCACCCCCAGCGGACCCCGCCCATGAGCACGCCCGATTACCAGGCCATCGATGCCGTCGTGAACATCTGGACCGACGAGGCACTGGCCCAGCGCCCCCAGTGGGGCACGGATTTCTTCTCCGGCAAGATGAACGCGGAGAAGAGCATGGTGTCGAAGGGCATCAGCCTGGAGCAGATGCTCGAACAACTGGACGCCGCCGGCATCGAGCGCGCCTTCCTGATCGCGGCCCGGTCCGGGCGGCCGGGCCTCCCCGGCTGCTACCACATGCCCTACGAGATCGTCGCGAAAGCCGTGGCGAAATACCCGAAGCGCTTCCACGGCCTGGCCGGCATCGACCCTTACACCGGCATGAAGGGCGTGCGGGAACTGGAGCACGCCGTGAAGAACCTGGGCTTCATCGGCGCCCACCTCTACCCCCACTGGTTCGAGCTGGCGCCGGACCACGCCAAGAACTACCCCTTCTATACGAAGTGTTGCGAGCTCGGCATCCCGATCCAGATGCAGGTGGGTCAGTCGATGATCTACGCGCCGGACTTTCCCTGCCGCAGCGTGGGCCGGCCCATCACCCTGGATGGGGTCGCCTGCGATTTCCCCGAGCTGAAGCTGCTGGGCATCCACGTGGGTATTCCCTGGCACGACGAGATGATTGCCATGGCCTGGAAACACGCCAACGTGTACATCGGCTCCGATGCCCACCGGCCGAAGTACTGGCCGGAGAGCTTCAAGCGCTACATCAACACCCAGGGCCAGGACAAGGTGTTCTTCGGCACGGACTTCCCCGTGCTGCCCTTTGCCCGCACCCTGCAGGACATCGACGAGCTGGGCTTCAAGCCCGAGGTGCGGCGCAAGCTGCTCCGGGACAACGTGCTGAAGATCTACGGTCTCCCGTAGGAGCGCCTTCAGGCGCGACCGGCGCGACCGGCGCGACCGGAATTCCCATCGCGGCTGAAGCCGCTCCTACGGCCAGATCGTGTCCCAGAGGGGGTAGTCGCCGATTTTCTCGACCAGGCCCGCGCGCAGGGGGTTGGCGACGATGTAAGCGGCGACGTTGCGCAGGCTTTCATCCGTGCGGATGGCGTGGTCGTAGTAGCCGCGTTGCCAGAGGTGGCCGGTCGTTGCGCGGCGGGCCTGGTACTCCCTCGACGCGCGGCCTTTCATTTGCCCGACAACCTGGGCCAGGGTCAGTCGCCCCAACCTCAGCAACCAATGGAGGTGATCGGGCATCAGGCAGTAGGCCAGGGTCTGGGCGTCATCGACGGTTGCCGCGACCCGCAACGCGTTGAGCACCGGGCGGCCGGCTGGCCAGTCGACGAACACAGGCACCCGGTTCACGGTGGCGAAGGTCACGTGGTAGTACCGGCCGGGAATCGACACACGGCCCCGGCGGAGGGCGTGGAGTCCGGGAGGTCGGTGGAGCACACGACCACCATAGACAGCAGCGCCGGGGTTGGCACGGCGCGAATCTGGCCTCTTTAAGCAGAAACGGTAGGAGCGCCGACCGGCGGGATCGCGGCTGAAGCCGCTCCTACAGGGCCGCCTTGGAGGTCAGGAGCGCGTCGATGTCTGCCTGACTGTAGCCCGCTTCGCGCAGCACTTCCTCGGTGTGCTCGCCGAGGCGCGGCGGCAGGCGCCGCACGTCGGCGGGGGTTTTTGAGAAGGTCACCGGGAAGCGGGTCATGCGCAGGCGGCCTTCGGTGGGGTGATCGACTTCCTGCCAGAAGCCCACGGCCTTCAGGTGCGGATCGTCCTTGAGGCCCGCCAGGGTGTTGACCCTGTTGGTCGGCACGCTCGATTTGCTGAAGATCTCCAGCCACTCGCCCGTGGTGCGGGTGAGCATGATCTTCGCCGTTTCCTGATAGGTGTCGTCGATGTGGGTGACGCGGTTCGACAGCGTCGTGAAGCGCGGGTCGGTCAGCAGTTCGGCATGGCCGGTGAGCTGGCAGAAGCTCTCCCAGTGCGCATCCAGGTAGGGCAGGATCGCGATGTAGCCGTCCAGCGTCTTGTAGGGCTTGCGGTGGTGGCTCATCAGCCGCGTGTAGCCGGGGCCACCAATGGGCGGCTCGAAGGTCATGCCCCAGAGGTGCTCGGCCATCGTGTAGTACACCATGGTCTCGAACATCGGCACCTCGATTTCCTGGCCTTCGCCGCTGCGCTCCCGGTGATAGAGCGCGGCCGTCACTGCCGACACCACCTGCATGGCCGTCGTCTTGTCACAGACGACCGTCGGCAGGTAGCGCGGCTCGCCCAGCACCATCTCGTTCAGCATCGCAATGCCGCTGACCGCCTGGATGGAATCGTCCAGTGCGCCCCGGGTGCCGTACGGCCCCTCTTTGCCGTAGCCGTAGGTGCCGCAGTAAATGACTTTCGGGTTGGCCACCTTCAGGGCCGCGTAGTCGAGACCCAGCTTCGTCATGACCTGGGGGCGGTTGTTGTGCACCACCACGTCGGCGGACTTCACGAGCTGCAGCACCACCGCCTTCGCCGCCGGCTGCTTCAGGTCCAGCACGATGCTGCGCTTGTTGCGGTTGCAGGTGAGGTACAGCGCCGCCATGCCCGGATTGCGGCAGGCCCCCAGCGTGCGGTTGCTGTCGCCCCGGGGCGGCTCGATCTTGATGACGTCGGCACCCATGTCCGCCAGCATCTGGCAGGCCCAGGGGCCGAGCACCACGCTCGTCAGTTCGAGGATTTTTACGCCAGCGAGAGGACCGGACATCTGGGCAGACCTGGTAGGAGCGCCGTCAGGCGCGATTCACTTTGGGATCGCGCGTGAACGCGCTCCTACAGGGTGGCCAGTGTGCTGCGGGCCTCGGCGAGGCCCGGGTATTCACCCTGCACCTTGTCGACGGCTTTCGTGAGTTCCTGCTTGGCGCCGACCGCATTGCCGGCCTTCAGGTAGGCCATGCCCAGGTGATAGCGAAACACGGGAAACTGCCCCGCCTTGGCCACGACCCGCTCGAGGACACGCACCGCCTCCGGGTACTTGCCCGCCCGGTAGTAGGCCCAGCCGAGGGTGTCCAGCATGGCCGGGTTCTCGGCTTTCGCCAGACTCTCGGCCAGCTGCAGGGCGCGGGCGTGGCTCGCCTTGTCGGTGCGCTGATCCAGCAGCAGCGCGGCCAGGTTGTTGATGGCGGGCTCGTAGGTCGGACTGGTCTTCAGCAGGCCCTCATAGACCTGCATGGCGTCGTCGTAGCGGTTCGACTGTTCGAACTCCGTCGCCAGCAGCATGCTGAGCTCGACGCTGCCGGGGATCGCCTTGATCCCCCGCTCGTAGACGCGGATGCGCGCCTCCCGGTCCTTGTAGACGCCCGCCAGCGAGGCCCAGCCGACCACGGAATCCGGCTTGTCCTTGAGTACGTCCTCCAGGTAGCCCTCGGCCTTGACCTGATCGCCGCTCTCGCCGTAGATGCCGCCGAGCAGGAACTTGGCAAACAACTGGTTCTGGTTGTTGTTCAGCTGCTGATTGAGGACCGTGATGGCCTCGGCCTGCTTGCCCTCGGCAAGTAGCGACCGCACGAGACCCTCGAGGGGCAGGGGATCACCCGCCCGGGCAGCGACGGATTTCCTGAACGCGTCAGAGGCGGCGCCGTAGTCTTTCTGCTGGGCCAGCACCCGGCCCAAGGAGAAATCACCGACGCCGGTCTGGTTGGTCAGCGCGGTCATGCGCCGGGCCTCTTCCTCGGCTTTCCCGGGGGATCCCTGCGCCATCAGGATCTCCACGAGACGTCCGGAAGCCACCAGGTCATCGGGCTGCTTGGCAATCCGCTGGCGGAGCAGCGCTTCCGCGTCGGCATAGTCCTTCTCCGCCACGTAGAGCGCCGCCAGCTGCTGCAGCCCCTCCGGTGAATCGGGGGCCACCTCGAGGAGGCGCCGGTAGGTGTCCTTGGCCAGTGGCAGGTCGTTCTTCTGGAGGTAGGACTGAGCCAGCAAGAGCAGGGCCCGGTCGTTGTTGGCTTCCTTGCGCAGCACGAGCCGCAGGTCGCCGATGGCGTCGTCAAACTTTTTCTCCGTAAAGCGCACGCCGGACCGCAACAGCAGCGCCGTGGCGTCATCCGGGGCATCCTTCAGGATGTTCTCCAGCTCAGCGTTGCCTTCAACCATCTTGCCGGCCCGCAGGTCGAGGGCGGCGACCCGGTTCCGGCCGGCCAGACCCTCCACGCTCTTCGGGGCCAGCTTGCCGAGCGCCGCGTAGACCTTGCGCGCCTCCTCGGGGCGCTCGGTCGTTTCGTAGAGCTGGCCCAGGGCGAGACGCAGCTTGCCGGATTCCGGGTTCAGCTCGACGAACGCTTTGAGGGCCGCCTCGGCCTTTTCACCGTTACGCTGACCGGCCAGGAATTGGACGTAGCCCAGCTGGGTGTCGGCGTTTTTCGGATCGACGTCCGTGAGCTTTTTCAGCAGCGCGTCGGCTTCGTCCACCCGGCCCTGGCTGGCATAGAACTGGGCCAGCTGGAACTGGTAGCCCTGCTCCTTGGGAAAGTCCACGGACAAGTCGCGGAGGCCGGCCTCGACCTCGTCGGTCCGCTTGCCTTGGGCGAGCATGATCACCCGCAGTTCCCGGAGCTGGCGGGTCTTGTCGTCCGGCAGCCGCTTGATGGCGGCGTCGAGGGTGGCGAGACCATTGTCGAGATTCTCAATGGCGTCCGACGCCGACTGCAGCAGGATGCCGTCCACATTGCTCGGGTCCAGCTGCAGGGCCGTGGCCACTTCCGCCAGGCCGCCGGGCCGGTCGCCCTTCTGGATCAGCACGCGGGCCTGCAGGAGATGCGCGCGCGCGTCCTTGGGGGCCAGTTTCAGCAGCTCGGTGGCCTGCTTCGCGGCGTCTTCCCAGGCCTGGCCGAGAAAGTAAAGCGTGCCGAGCTTGATGCGCGCCTCCACGTTGGACGGATCCTCATCAACCACCACCAGCAGATGGCCGAACATCTGCTGGTACTCCTTCTGCTGCTCGGCAACTTCGGCCAGCAGGTAGCGGGCCTTCGCGCTCTTCGGCTCGACCTGCGCCGCGTTCTGCGCTTCGAGGCGGGCCTTGACGTAGTCACCCGCGTCGTAGAACTCCTGGGCCTTCACGAGGTAGTCGGCCGCGCGCTTTTCGGGGGAGCCGCAGGCGGTGAGCAGCAGGGCGGCGGCGACGATCAGGAGGGAGGTTCTGGTCTGCATGGTCATATTCCTTGAAGTCTTGTTAGCTATTGTACCGTCCTGTAGGAGCGCGTAATGGGGACATGCCTAATTACGGCGGAATGGGGACATGCCTCATTGCGGGCTGCGGTACAGGCCGACGTCATGTTTCGGCCGTAACCTGCAATGAGGCATGTCCCCATTCCGCCGTAATTAGGCATGTCCCCATTAGAGGTGCTTTTTCAGGCTGGCGACACAGCGGGCGGCGGTCTTGCCGTCCCAGCGCTCCGGGCGCCGGCCGTGGGGCCAGTCGCCTCGCAGCGCCTTGCCCGCCTCCGCCACCAGATTCGCCGGGGTCACGAGCCGGTTGGTGCCCTCCGTCACCGTAATCGGCCGCTCGGTGTTGGGCCGGAGCGTGAGGCAGGGAATGTCGAGATAGGTGGTCTCTTCCTGGATGCCCCCGGAGTCGGTGATGCACAGGGCTGAGTGGCTGACCAGGTTCATGAACTGGACGTAGCCCACCGGCTCGCACAGGCGCATGCCTGGGGCGGCCTCAAGGGCGCTCAGCAGCCCGAACTCCCGAAGATTCTTCCGCGTGCGGGGGTGCACGGGAAAAACGAGGGGCAGGTCGGCGGCCACCCGCGCGAGGGCGGCCACCAGCAAGGCGAGCGCGGCGGGGTCGTCCACGTTCGAGGGCCGGTGCAGCGTCACCACACCGTAACCTTTGGCCGCAAGGCCCAGCGTCCGGAACGTGCCGTCCGCCTCGATGTGCGTGCGCTGCAGTTCGTAGGAGTCGAGCATGATATTGCCCACCCGCTCGATGCGCGCCGCCGGGATGCCTTCGTGGCGCAGGTTCTCGTCGCCGTCCGGTGACGGCGTCCACAGCAGGTCGGCGAGCACGTCGGTGACCAGCCGGTTGATCTCCTCGGGCATGGTCCGATCGAAGCTGCGCAGGCCCGCTTCCAGATGCACGGTGCGCAGCCCGAGCTTGGCGCACACCAGCGTCACCGCCACGGTGGAGTTCACGTCGCCCACGACCACGGTAAAGGCCGGCCGTTCCGCGCTGGCGACAGGTTCGTAGGCCAGCATCACCCGGGCGGTCTGCTCCGCGTGGCTGCCGCTGCCGACCCCGAGGTGGTGATGGGGCTCGGGCAGCCCGAGATCCCGGAAGAACGCGTCAGACATGTTCGCATCGTAGTGCTGGCCGGTGTGGACCAGCCGGGCCTCGAAGGTGCCATCGGCCACGAGCGCGTGCCACAGCGGCGCCACCTTCATGAAGTTGGGGCGGGCGGCCGCGATGAGGTGGAGGATGGGGCGGGACATGGGGCTCATTCCGTGCCAGTTTCAGTGGCCTCGCGCTGCAGTTCAGGCCGGGCATCGAGCCGGGCAAGGTCCTCGGCAGTGGCCTCCCGGAGCAGGGCGCTGGCCCCGGGCAGATGAAAGGCCAGTTTCGGATCTGCCGCGCGCATGAAGCTCTCGAGCCGGGCATCACCCTCCGGCATCGCCGACGGGTCGCCGACGTAGGTGGCCAGCCGGACCAGCGCGCCGTCCGTCCGGTTGGTCGTCACGCCATCCCAGAAGATGTACCACTTGACGAGGTACTCGTTGGTGACGATGCGGCCCCGCTGGGCGAACCAGTAATAGACCAGCTGGCGCTGGTCGCCGAGGGCAATCTCCACGCGATTCACGCGCAGCGCACCGCCGTCGGGCAGAATGTTTGGCACGTCCAGCTGGGAGAAGTTATTGATCTGCCAGCCCCCGCCGGGCAGGCAGGCCTGGGGTGAATGGACGGAAGCCCCCTTCGCCTGGGAGTCGTAGTAGGCCACCCACATCTCCACCGGAGCCGGGTCCGTCGGGCGCAGATACTTGCCCATGAGGTAATCGGTAACCCGCAGCTGATCGAGGTACACCTGGTCGATCGTCGACTCCCGGCCGTCGAACTCGCCAACCCGCATCGGGAAGGTGGCCAGGGACGCGCGCTCCGGCAGCAGGATGAGCGGGCGGCTGAGCGTGAGGCTCAAGATCGCGGCGACCGCGACCACGGCGATGGCGGCGAGCAGCTGCCGGTTAGGCCGGAGACTGCCGACCAGCTGCGTGAGATCGCTGGCCGCGGGGATATCCAGCCCGAAGATCTCGAGGAACTTGCGACCTTCCATCCGGGCAAAGATCCAGATCATCGTGAACAGCACACCGATGCAGGCCATGAAGATGACCCAGCCCTCGAAGTCGTGGAGGAAGCCTTCTGCCTGCTCAATGCCGAAATAGTTGACCAGGATGCCGATCACGCCGATGCGAAAGCTGTTCATGAGAATGGTGATGGGCACCGTCGCGATGAGCAGCAGCCCGCGCTGCCACCAGCGACCCCGGAACAGGACGGCACACAGGAAGCCGAAACTGAGCAGCGGGAACAGGTAGCGCATGCCGCTGCAGGCCTCTGCCACCTGGAGCTGGTAGGCGCCCAGGTCGATCACATTGCCTTCCAGGAACACGGACAGCCCCGCGGCCCGGATGACCGCCACGCCGATCTCCGACGACACCAGCTGCAGGCCGGCCGTGAGCTTCTGGGTGAGGAACTCCGGCAGCGGCACCATGAAGATGAGGTACAGGAGCGGCACCCACATGAGGCGCAGCCCCGTGGCGCCAGCGCCCGCGTAAAACAGGGCCCAGATCCCCAGGACGAAGGCGTACTGGGTCAGGGCAAAGATGGCGCTCCGCTCGCCGACGAACAGGAGCCCGAGGCTGACGAACAGCAGGCCAACCCCCAGCCAGGAACCGGACAGCTCGGCGGCCGAGATTTCCCGGGCCCGGAGCCACAGCAGGTAGAGCGCCACGAAGGGAATCATGAAGCCGTGGTTGTACTCAGGCTCGTTCCACCGGCGATACATGTTGTCGAGGCCGTCCCAGAACAACAGGCCGAGGGCCCCGGCGGCCAAGACCACGAGGGCCATTATCGTCAGCGAATTTTTCCTGGTGTCGTTCATTTCATCCCTGCTGCTCATGCTTTGGTGTATTGGCTGTCGTGCACGGCCGTCGGCTCAGGTCGCCCCGTCAGCCAGACGGAGCTGCCGAAGTGTGGCCCGGGCCTCGCCCGCACCGGGAAACTGCCCGGCCCGCTTCAGCGCCTTCTCCAGTTCCTGCCGGGCACCGATGGCGTTCTGCGCCGCGAGGTAGGCCATCCCGAGGTGATAGCGGACCACGGCATTGTCGCCACCCACCGCGAGGGCCAGCTCCAGGTACTTCACGGCCTTGCCGGCGTCACCGGCGCGGTAGTGCGCCCAGCCGAGGGTGTCGAGGAACTGGGGGTTGCGGCTGTCGGCGAAGGGCCGGGTCAGTTCGAGGGCGCGCTGGTGACTCGTGGCATCACTGCGCCGGTCGAGCAGCAGCGCCGCGAGGTTGTTGGCGGCCAGATTCCTGCCGGCCAGATTCCTGTCGGCCAGATTCCGGTCGATCTGCGCCGAGCCGCCGCCGCTGTCCAGGACGGCCTCGTAAGCGGCAATCGCCTGACGGAACAGTTGCTCCGCTTCCTCGACGCGCTCGTTGAGGACCGTGTCGCTGCCGGCTGCGGGCACCAGCAGCACATCGGCCAGCGCCACCTGGGCTGCCGTGTCCGCCGGCGTGATTTTCAGGACCTGCCGGTAGGCCTCCTCCGCCAGGGCCATGTCACCGGCCCGCACATGCGCCTGGGCGAGCAGGCCGAGCGCCAGGGGATTCTCCGGCGCCTTGCGCAGCGACCCGCGGAGATCCGCCACGGCATCCTCGAGTTTGGCCTCCGCCAGGTTCAGCTGCCCGCGACCCACCAGCGCGGCGGCGTCGTCCGGCGCATCCTCCAGGAGGCTGTCAAAGAGCGCCCGGGCCTTTTCCGGGTCACCACCCCTGACCGTCAGGACCGCCATCCGGCCCCGGGCGGCCAATCCGTCCGGCGACGTCGGCGCCCGCTCCGCGACGCCGTCGTACTGGGCCAGGGCGTCCGCATCCCGGTTGGTGCCTTCATAAAACGTCCCCAGCAGTACGGTCAGGCGTTCGTCATCGGGAGTCGCGGCGATGAACTTCTTCAGCGTGGCTTCCGCCAGATCGGGCCGGTTGCGGGTCCGCGACTGAAACTGGGCGTAAGCGAATTTGAGATCCACGTCGTCGGGACTCGCCGCCACGCCGGCGGCCAGGGCGGCCTCGGCGTCATCAATCCGCTTCCGGGCCACGTAGAAGTCAGCCAGGTTCCTGGCATAGCCCGCGGTCGGGTACTCCCGGACCAGCCCCTTGATCTCCCGCTCCACGTCCGCAAAACGCCCGGCCCGGTTGTAGATGTCGATGCGGGCCTTCCGCAGGGGGATGGCCTTCACGGGGTCGAGTCGCTGGATGGAGGCGGCCAGATCCGCCAGCCCCCGCTCCGGGCTCGTCAACCCCAGCGTGACCCCGCGGATCAGCGCCGCTCCCGCATTGTCCGGCTGCTTCCGGAGCACGAAGTCCAGTTCCCGCAGCCCCCCGGCAACGTCGCCATTCTGGAGCAGCAGCCGCGCGTCGAGCAGACGGACGGTGGGATCATCCGGGGCAATCTTGCGCGCGGCCGCCGCGAGGCCTTCGGCGCCGGCGTAGTCCTGGGCGTAGAGCAGCAGCGTGGCCATCTGCACCCGGGACCGGACGTCCCCCGGGTCCTCGCCGATGATGACTTCGAGATGCCCCAGCATCTGGCCCAGCTCGCCGTTCTGTTCCGCCACCTCCGCCAGGACGTAGCGCGCCTTGACGTTCTTGGGCGACACCTCGATGGCGTTCTGGGCTTCCATCCGCGCCTTCTTGAAATCCCCGGCGGCCAACAACTGCTCAGCGGCGGCGGCGTGCTTGTTGGCCCGTTCCTCCGGCGACGCACAGCCGGCGAGGACAAGAGCGACGAGCACCGACGGCAGCAGCCGGTACACAGCTTGTCTTCGTGGCAAGGACCGGAGGGGACTCGGCACACTGATCTCCGCGTGAGCGCGGCTTGGCAGTTATGCGGGAAAGTCTGACAGGGATGCCGGAAGCGGCGAAGAGAACGCCGCACGGAATTCGATTACCGATTGTTCACGTTCAGTCTAGAACGTGACGCCGAACCACCGTCGTATTGTCAAACCGATCAACAGCGTCGCTCCGAGCAACCACCAGGATGCGGACGACAAACCCGCCACGCTGGCGCGGGCTCGCGGGTAATCAATGCGGACGCTGATGGCCCCGGCGGCCGGGAGCGGCGCGGCAGCGGGGTGCGCGAGGCTCCGCCAGTCGTCGGCCCGGAAGAGTTCGGTGGCCAGTGGCGGATGACCGGTTGCCCCCACCAGCAGTTCCCGGGTCGTGCCCGCCGCGCCGATCTGCACCGCCAGCGGGTGGGCGCCGGCCGCCCTGCCGCTGACGCGCCACAGCACCTGGCCGGCACTCGTCACCCGGAGCGGCGGCGTTTCGACGCGCACGCCGGACGCCGCCAGAGCCGCAGACTTCTGCAACAGGTCGGCGGGCGACGTGAGGGTGGCGACGACGAGCAGCGCTTCATCAGGTGCGGGCGAGCGCAGGGCAAACCGCGCTTCAACCTGGGCGGTCAGCAGGCCCACGGGCACGAGCAGCACCGCGACGGGCAGCACCGCGTGCTTCAGGTACACCAGTGAATGCCAGAACACCCGGCCCTGGGCCGCGAGGAGCACCCGGGGATCGTCCTTGTACAGCCACAGCTCGAGCAGGTACGCCTTGATCAGCTCCTTGGTGCGGATGATGCCGGGCTGATCGGAGCAGAGGCGGTAGATCAGCAGCGCCACCACCGTGAGCGGCACCGCCGTCAGCCCGATCTGCAGCCAGTCAGGCCACGCCGCCAGCAGCGCGAACCAGCGGCCGACGGTGGCTTCGGAGATCTGATTGATGAAGATCCACATGCCAGCGGCTCAGGAGATGTAGCCGAGCCCCCGGAGCTTCTTGCGGATTTCCTCGTCCGATTCGGCGGCGGCGAACTCCGCCACCTGCTTCTCGAGAGCGTGCAGGACAAACTCATCCGGCGAGGAATAGCCGGCCACGCCGGCGATCACCTGGATCTTTTCCCAGAGGTCCTTGTCGATCGCGATCTTGTGCTTGCCGAACATTTTTGCCTCTCCTGTTGTAGGAGCGCCTTCAGGCGCGATGGGGAATCGGGAATCGCGCCTGAAGGCGCTCCTACGGTTCAGAATACCGGGTTTCCGGTCATCGCTGCGGGCGACTCGATCCCGAAAAACTTCAGGATGGTCACGGGGAGGTCCCGCAGCGTTGGCGTGGCGCCGGCCACCAGCGGGCGGTTGGCCAGGAGGATGCCCGGCACCGCCCGGGAATCCATGCAGTGATCGCCGCTCCAGGGTTCCGTGTTCGGCTCCAGCAGCAACGCCGAGACCTTGCCGGTGCTGGAGCCCCAGGACGACCGATAGCCCGCCGCGTAACCCACCAGCACATCGGGCGCTTCCGCCACCCGGGGCCCGTGATAGATGTCTTCCCGCACGAGAGGCTGGGTCACGACGAGGTCCCCGGTCGCCGGGTCGCGCCAGGTGCCAAGCCGGGCCACAATCTCCCGGGCCAGGGCCTCGCGCTCCGCCGGCGGCACAATGCCCTCCCGCTCCCGGCCCTGAACATTGAGATACAGGGAATTCAGGCCGATACCGAAGGCCCGGGTGCGCTGCCAGTCGATGCCCGTCAGCCACTCGTCCCGCTCCCGCTGCGCCGGGCTGCTCCCGGGATCCTTGAGCACGAGGTAGCCGTTCTGCTCGAGCCAGGCATTGAGGTGCGCCTGGGTGTGCCAGTGGGCGAAACCGTGGTCCGACATCACCATAAAAGCCGTCTGGCTTTCGGCCTCGGACTGCAGCGCCGCGAGAATCCAGCCCACCATCACGTCCACCTCCCGGTAGGTCTGGCGCATGGCTTCCGCCAGCACCGCATCCCGGGCCGCGCCCGTCGCCGCCATCTCCCGCGCCAGCATGTGATGGCGCTGGTCAACGGTGCTCAGATAGAAGAACAGGAAGTTCGGCCCCGGGGTGCGCTGAAACCGGGCCAGTTCAGCGCGCAGGATCTGCCGGCGCTCCGCCAGCACGAGGCCGGACTGGGTGATGAACTCCCGGGGGGTGAAAATGCCGGCCGTCAGCGCCTTGGTGTCCTCGGGCATCTCCTCGGTATAGAAGGGTCCCACCCGGGCCGCCAGCTCGGGCGCCCACTCGGGCGGCGCGCCGATGGGCTGGGCCGGGTTCCGGGGATCGATGTTCACGGGACTCACGTAGAGCGTGACGTAGGGGGAGGCCTGCTTGAGCAGCACCCGGACCATCCCGGGCACGGCGGCCATGCCAGCCGGCAAGAGGTCGAAGCTGACTGGCAGCCACCCGCTCCACTCCCCCGCGTTCAGCAGCACCCGCTGGTCGCCGATCTCCAGCAGGGCCACGGGGTTGACCGGATCAGCGCGCACGGTAAAGGGGGTCGTCGCAAACGGCGCGCCCGCGACGAGGCCGTTGGGCGGGCCCTCGAGGACGTCGCGGATGACGCCGCCGGCAATCTTCACGCGCCGGATCTCCCCGCCGGAGACGCTGCCCGGCTTGATCTTGGGATCGTTGGTGTAGACCGAGAACGTGCCGGCGGTGCCCCGCAGGTCGGGCGTGCCCATGCCGGAGATGGCCAGCGACTGCCGGCCCGCCGGGACGGGCGGGTAATTGGCGGGCACCTGAAACATCGTGGTCGGAATGCCCTGGCGGTCGAGCAGTTCCCAGAACGCCTGGCCGTGGCGGAGTAACACGGTGCGCTCGGTCCCGAGGGGAATCCGCCAGCGGCCGACGGCGAGGGGCTGCCGCGCGGGCGGCTCCACGCGGGCGATGGACAGATAGGGCGACAGGGTCTGCCGGTCAAAGGCGACGAAATCGAAGATGCCATGGCCGCCGGCGTCCATCCCGGTGATGAAATCCGACCAGGCCACCGGACTCTGGGGCGGCACCGCGGTGGCCAGCGGCACGAGGCCGCTCGTCGCGGCCAGGCGCTTGAGATTCGGCGTGTCGCCGTCGGCCATGAAGCGGGCCAGCAGCACGGGGTCCATGCCGTCCACGCCAAGCACGATCATCCGCGGCGGCGTTGTAGGAGCGGCCGTAGGAGCGGCTTCAGCCGCGATCCCATCACCGATCCCGTCACCGATCCCGGCAATCGGGAAAAAAAAGGTCGCGGCTAAAGCCGCTCCTACGGCCGCTCCTACACGCAGGTTCATGGGGACTTCGGCGCTACTGCGAGCACCCGCCCGGTCATGTGGTCTGGCACCGTCACGCCGAAGAGCGTCAGGATCGTCGGCGCCAGATCCATGATGCCCGGATCTGCGTCCAGCACCTGACGGTTGGCAAAGAGCACGCCAGGCACCAGCCGGGGATCGACGCAGTGGTCGCCGCTCCAGGCCTTGGTGTTGTCACTAAAGACACTGCCGGTGACCCGGCCGGTAGCCCCTTCCCAGGAGGCCCGGTAGCCCCGGTTGTAACCGGCGATCAGGTCCAGCCCGCCCGCCTGGTACGGGCCCCGGGAGTGGACCTTGTCCACATCGAAGATCTCGGTGATGGCCACGTTGCCGGTCTCCGCATCCACAATGCCGGACAGGCCCGCGATGATCTGGCGCTTCAGGGCCTGGCATTCCTCCCCCGGGGCCACGATCCCGTGGGCCTCGCGCCCCCGCAGGTTGATGTAGATACCCCCGAGCCCGAAGGCGTAAGCCTTGGTGCGGGACCAGTCGACGTTGTCGAACCAGTCGCCGCAGACCGTCGCGTCACCATTGAGGGCCAGCAGGCCCTGGTCCCGGAGCCAGGTGTTCAGGTTGACCCCGCGGCGAAAGCTCTGGAAGCCGTGATCGGAGATCACCAGCAGGAGATCGTCGGCGCGGAGCTCGGCCCGCGCCCGGCCCACCATGTCGTCCGCGCGCCGGTACATATCCCGGATGGCGTGCCGGTATTTTTCGACGTCCTTGCCCCGGTTCGCCGGGTGATCGTCCTCGAGGTAGCGGAAGAACATGTGCTGCAGGCGGTCGGTGCCATCGAAGACGCAGGCCACCACGCCCTCCCGGGACTTCTTCAGGGCGTTGAAGAACATCTGCTCCCGCTCGACGTGCTGGTCCAGGGTCTGCTGGATGAACGCCTCTTCGTCGATGACGCCCTCGTTAAGCGCCCAGGTGTCTTCGGCCAGACCGAGGGTGGCGAACTCGCCGATCAGCTTGGACAGGTAGACCGAGTAGTAGCCGGGCCAGGAGATCGGCAGCGCCGGATTGCCGGGATCGATGTTGATGGGCGTGACATACAGGCCCAGCTCCGGGCCGGCCGCGGTCAGGGACATCTTCGTAATGTAGAAGCGGGCGATGCCGTGCACGTGGATGCCGGGGGCGGCCTTGTACACGAGCCGGATCCAGGGCGAGTATTCCTTCTCCTTGAGCCGGAACTTCTGGCCGCCGATCACGAGCTTCGCCTCTTTCAGGGCGAAGTCGGGCCGCAGGCTGAAGGGCAGCATTAGCGTGGCGTTGTCGGCGCGGAGCGAGTTGTCCGGCCCCGGCAGCGCGCTCTGAATCTCGCCGTCCGTGAGGCCGATCAGGATGCGCAGGCCGCCCGTGCCCTCGGGGGCGGTGTCGTCCCGGTGCACTTCGGCAGGGTTGGTCGTGAAGTAGCTGAAGGAGCCCTGGGTGCCGCGGAGGTCCGGCACGCACATGGCCGACAACATCGCGCCCGCGAATTTTTCCGGCGGGAACGTGAGGGGGACCCGCAGGATGTTGCAGGTGATGCCGTGGTCGCCGAGGATGCTCCAGAACGCCCGGCTCTTGCGCATGTTCCGCAGCAACGGCTTGCCGAGCGGAATGATCCAGTTGCCGACCCGCATCGTCCGCGGCGAGGGCCCCACCTCGGAACTGGAGAGCTTCGGCTTGTAGGTGCGCAGGTCCCGGTCGAGGAAGTCGAAGATATTGTGCCGGGACGGGTCGACGCCCGTCATGAAGGACGACCAGGCCACCGGCGAGATCGACGGGTAGGTCGTGCGCAGTCGCGAGAACCCGCCCTCCTCTTTCAGCCGGGTGAGATGGGGCAGATCACCGCTGGCCATCCAGCGCTCGGCGAGCGTCGGATCGAGGCCATCCAGGCCGATGACCACCACCCGCCGGACCTGGGCCTTGCCCGTGGCCCGCCGCCGCCGGATCACGCGCAGCACCCAGCGGAACGGCCAGATGAGGATGGACACCGCGCCGGCCACGAAGGCCGCGAGCACCCCGAAGAACGAACCAATCACCGCAAAGCCCGCCCCCGGCCCGACGTAAGCCTCGGCCGTGAGCGGCAGCAGCAACAAGACCGCCACAACGGCCGTAGGAGCGGCCGTAGGAGCGGCCGTAGGAGCGGCTTCAGCCGCGATTCCCCGCGCGATCCGCATCGCGATTCGGAAAGAAAGGTCGCGCGTGAACGCGCTCCTACGGGGTGGGTCCATCATCATGCGGGCATCGTATCAGGCGCGATTGCGGTACAAGCCCCGGTCCACGACGGCGGCCATGCGCCGGGCCGACGTAGGAGCGGCTTCAGCCGCGATTCCCATCGCGATCCCCGGCCGGAGCCGGAAAAAAAAAGATCGCGCGTGAACGCGCTCCTACGAGGGTCCATCGTATCAGCCCCGATTGCGGTACAAGCCCCGGTCCACGACGGCAGCCATGCACCGGGCCGACGTAGGAGCGGCTTCAGCCGCGATTCCCATCGCGATCCCCGGCCGGAGCCGGAAAAAAAAAGATCGCGCGTGAACGCGCTCCTACGGGGGTCCATCGTATCAGGCGCGATTGCGGTACAAGCCCCGGTCCACGACGGCGGCCATGCGGCCGACATCGAGACGGCCGCCGAGAAAGGCGTTGATGGCAGCGGCCGTGCGCTGCGGATCCGCCAGCGCCTCCCGGTGGGCCACTTCCAGCAGCCGGAAGTTGCGCTTGCTGCGCATCAACAGCTGGACGTTGACGAGATGCTTGCGGAACAGGTCCAGGGCCTTCGCATCGTCCACCGGGTTCGGCTGCTGCTGCCGCTCCAGCATCACGTTCTGGGAGCGGATCACCTCGGCGAGATCCCGGCGCGCGAACAGCACGCGGTAGGCGTTGTCGTCCGGGAGTTCCTTGAGCAGGTGAGAGATCACCTTGAGCCCCTTGCCCCGCGCGTTGCGGACCCAGGCCTTGTCGGGCTGCTCACCCAGGCTCTTGACGCTCTCCATTTCGAAGTAACCCCGGGGATTGTCCGGGTCGGCGTGGCGCTTCTCGTCGGTCAGCAGCGGGAGGCCGCCGGCCTCGAGCATCGCCATCAGCATCGACGTGCCGGAGCGGGGCAGCCCGGACACGACGACGACGGGTTCACCATAACGGAGCCGCTGGAAAAAGCCGGAAAACATCAGGTGCGTATACTAATCCCAGGAGATGCCCTTGCCAGCACTGCTCGAAGCACTTCGTCCCCACCAGTGGTCCAAGAACCTGTTGCTGGCCGTTCCCGCGCTGGTGGGCCAGGCCTGGATGCAGCCGGGCGTGGCCACGCAGGTCCTCCTCGCCATCGTCGCCTTCTGCCTCGTGGCGTCCGGCACCTATCTGCTGAATGACCTCCTCGACCTGGAGTCAGACCGGGGCCATCCGGACAAACGCCGGCGGCCCTTTGCCGACGGTCGCCTGAACCCCCTGTGGGGCCAGCTCGGCGGACCGCTGCTGGTTGGTCTCGGCTGCGGCCTGGCGGTGCTGACCCTCAGCCGGGACACGGTCGTCCTGCTGCTCGTCTATGTACTGGCCAGCGCGGCCTACACGCTGTGGCTGAAGCGCGTGCTGCTGGTGGATGTGATCCTGCTCGCCGGTCTTTACTCGCTGCGCCTGCTCGCGGGGGGCGCGGCGGCGGGTGTCGCGGTATCGTCCTGGCTGCTCGCCTTCTCCATGTTCCTGTTCCTGTCCCTGGCGCTGGCCAAGCGGCTGACCGAACTCCAGGCCGCACCCCACCTGGAAGCCGGCCGGGCCTACAGGCCCGTTGACCGGGAAGCCTTCGCGGCGATGGGCCCGGCAGCCGGCATGCTGTCGATCCTCGTGCTGGCGCTTTACGTGAGCAGCGAGCCGATTCGCAGCCGCTACGTCGAGCCCGACGCCCTGTGGCTGCTTTGCCCCCTGTTGCTCTACTGGATCCTGCGGGTGTGGTTCCTGGCGCTGCGGGGCGAACTGCATTCCGACCCGGTGGTGTTCGCGCTCCGGGACGGGGCGAGCTACGTCGTGCTGGCCGGCATGCTCGCAGTCTTCTATCTCGCCGCGGCCTGATGGCCTGCGTATGAACGGGGCCAGCAGCGCGCAGGCGGCCATCCCGCCCCGCTTGCGCCTGCTCCAGGCGCTGGACCGGCAGGTGGGTGGCGCGCTGGTCCGGACGGTCCGGCCCCGCGCCACCGGCACTCCCGGCGAGCCGCTGACTGACCTCCGTCGCGTGCTGGTGATACGTCCCGGCGGACTCGGCGACGCGTTGCTGCTCTGGCCGCTGCTCGACGCCCTGCGCGCGGCGTGGCCGGGCGCGAGCGTCGACGTGCTGGCAGAACGCCGGAACGCGGGCGCCTTCGCACTGAACCCGGAACACGCCGGCGCCCTGCGGGTCTTCCGCTACGATGACGCGCCGCTGCAGACCTGGCGCGCGCTGCGCCAGCAGCCCTACGACCTGGTCATCGACACCGAGCAATACCATCACCTGAGCATCGTCCTCGCGAACGCACTCAGGCCCCGGTGGCTCTGCGGCTTCCGCACGCTGGGCCGGGGCCGCCTGCTGACCCACGCGGCCGACCACGACGAAGAGACCTACGAAGCGCGCGCGTTTCTGCGCCTGGGCGCCGCCCTGCTCGGCCGGGAACTCCCTTTTGCTCCCGACCGGCCGTTTCTGTCCGTGGGCGCGGCCGCGGCGGACTTTGCCCGGTCGGCGCTGCCGGCCCGGCTGTCCCGGGTGGTCGCCCTGCTGCCCGGCGCGGGCGGACCGTACCGGCGCTGGGCACCCGCACGCTACGGGGACGTCGGCGCCGCGCTCGCGGAGCAGGGCTGTCACCTGCTCCTGCTCGGGGGCAGCGATGCCCTGGCCGCCGGCCGGCAGATCGCCGCACTGCTGCGGCCCGGCCAGGTCACCAACCTGATCGGCCGCACTTCTTTGGCGCAAACCGCAGCGCTGCTCCAGCGCTGCGCCCTCGCGGTCAGCGCCGACACGGGCGTGCTCCATCTGGCCTACGGCGTCGGCACGCCGACGGTGGGCTTGTTCGGCTCCGGGCTGTTCCGGAAATGGGCCCCCGTCGGCCAGGCGCATCGACTGGTGCGCGTGGGCCTGCCCTGCAGTCCCTGCACCCGTCACGGCCGGGTGCCGCCCTGTCCATATCATGTGGCGTGCATGACGGAGCTGCGCCCCGCCGCCGTGCTGGCCGCCACCGCAGAGCTGCTCGCCTGACGCGCTATCATTCCCGACGATGACGGACTCCCGGTACACCGCCGCCTACTATCGCGACACCTACGGCACCGGAGGACTGCAGCGCTTCAGTTCCCACTGGTGGTCGGTGCGCTGGTACGCGGGCATGGCGGAGGCCTGCCTGAGGCGCACCGGGGGTCGCCGGGTTCTGGAGATCGGCTGCGGCCACGGCTTCACCCTGGCCCGCCTCGAGGAGCGTTTCGACACCTGGGGCGTGGACCTCTCCGACTACGCCATTCAGGAGGCTGCCCGGTTTGCCCCCCGCTCCCGCTGCGTCGTGGCCGATGTGGACCAGGGCTTCCCCGCGACGCTGACGCCCGGCAGCTTCGATCTGGTGATGGCGAAGTATGTCTTCGAGCACCTGCAGGATCCGGCCCTGGCACTGCAGAGAGCCGCCGCGCTGCTCCGCCCCGGCGGCACCCTGTTCATCTCCATGCCCTACACCGGCTCACTCGGCGCGCGGGTGAAGGGCGCCGACTGGTACGCCCGCAAGGATCCGACCCATTGTTCACTGCTGGACCGGGACCAGTGGCTCGAGCTGCTCCGCGCCGCGGGCCTTAAGCTGTACCGGGAATCCGCGGACGGCTGGTGGGACGTGCCCTATGTGCGGGGTATTCCCGGCTGGCTGCAGCTGCCGCTGGTGATTGGTCCGACGGCACTGGCCTGTCTCTCGGGCCGCGCGGTGCTGCCGCCCCGGTGGGGAGAGAACGTGCTGCTCTTCTCCAGTAAGCCGACATGACGCGCTCATTACTGCGGTGGTTGCCCCTGCTGGCCGCGGGCCTCGCCTACCTGGTGGCGCCGACGGCCGCCCTGGTCTGGGACGACCAGATCCTGGTGACCCAGCAGCTGCCGTCGTTCCAGAGTGTGGCCGACATCCTGCAGCCCCCGGCGGGTATTCCCCAGTGGTCCTATGCCTACTACCGGCCGGTGGTCGTCGTCAGTTACCTGCTGGACGCCTGGCTGTTCGGCCCGGGATCCGCCATCGGGCCCCATGCGATGAACGTGCTGTACCACCTGCTCACCACGCTCGGCGTGGGGCTGCTGGCCCTGCGTCTGCTCGGCCGGAGCACCGAGGGCGAACTGGCGGCCATCGCCGCGGCCACGCTCTTCGCGGTGCACCCGATCCACACGGAGTCGGTGAGCTGGGTCGCGGGGCGCAGCGACCTGCTGGCCACGCTGCTGCTGGTCCCGGCGCTGCACCTGGC
>Ga0105048_10003622_pt1 | contig 25320 bp, 18 predicted proteins | sample MAT05_FD_78382 | JGI IMG/M metagenome (GOLD analysis project Ga0105048, IMG submission 78382) | Freshwater microbial communities from Lake Fryxell liftoff mats and glacier meltwater in Antarctica - MAT-05 | ecosystem: Environmental > Aquatic > Freshwater > Ice > Liftoff microbial mat | place... | reverse complement strand
GGATAAAAGATGGCTTCTCAAAAAACCAGCCAAGCAAGATTTGATTGCAAAATTGATTGAAGAAATTAATGTTCCTCGTCCAATTGCTAACATAATGGCACAGCGCGGTATTGAATCATTTGACGATGCTAAAGCATTTTTTCGTCCTGATTTAAAAGATTTGCACGACCCATTTTTGATGTTGAACATGGATTTGGCGGTGAATAGAATTGAACAAGCCATTACATTAAACGAAAACATTTTAATTTACGGTGACTATGATGTTGACGGCACATCTGCTGTAACGTTAGTGTTTGATTACATAAGTAAAGATTATGGACAAATTGGTTATTATATTCCAGATCGATACAAAGAAGGCTACGGCATTTCAGACGATGGTGTTGATTTTGCCATTGACAATAGTTTTAGTCTGGTTATTGCACTTGATTGTGGAATTAAGGAGATTGAAAAAATTGCTCGCGCTAAAAATAATGGTGTTGATTTTATTGTTTGTGACCATCATACAACTGGAACAGAATTGCCTGATGCAATTATCTTAAATCCAAAACAAAAAAAATGTCTTTATCCATTTAAAGAATTATCGGGTTGTGGTGTTGGCTTTAAATTAATTCAAGCGCTCAACGAAACAAGACAAAAAGATTTTGAAGAAATTAAATCATCGCTAGATTTGGTGATGGTGAGCATAGGTGCTGATATTGTTTCGATGATTGGAGAAAACAGAATTTTTTGTTACCACGGATTAGAAGTGCTCAACTCAAAACCAAGATTGGGTTTTCGGAAATTATTGGAACTCGCAAAAAAATCTGGTCACTTAAATATTACTGATGTTGTTTTTATTCTAGCTCCAAGAATTAATGCTGCTGGAAGAATTGCATCTGGAAATAAAGCAGTAGAATTATTATTAGCCAAAACCTTTGATGAAGTTGATGAAATCAGTAAATCCATCAATGAAAATAACGAAACACGAAAAGGACTCGACAAAGAAATTACAGCCGAAGCTCTTTTAATGATTGCAGAAAATGACTGGTACAAAAATGCAAAATCAACCTTGGTCTTTAAGAAAGATTGGCACAAAGGTGTTGTTGGAATTGTAGCATCACGCCTCACAGAAAATTATTATCGACCAACAATTGTGTTGACAGAATCAAATGGTAAAGCGGTAGGTTCTGCACGCAGTGTGGCAGGATTCAATATTTACGATGCCATTGATCAATGTTCAGATTTATTAGAACAATTCGGTGGACACAATTTTGCCGCAGGAATGACATTGAGTTTAGAAAATGTTGATGCCTTTAAAAAGAAATTTGATGAAGTAGTTTCTGCAACAATTTCTCCTGATTTATTAATTCCTGAAATCAAGATTGATGATGAAATTGAATTCAGAGATATTTATGAAAACAAACCCGGTGGTGTTCCAAAATTTTATCGCGTTTTAAATCAAATGGCGCCTTTTGGCCCTGATAATATGCGGCCTGTTTTTGTTAGCAGAGCTGTTAAGGACTCAGGTAATTCAAGGGTCTTGAAAGAAGAGCATTTAAAACTTTCTATTGTTCAAGAAGAGTATCCCGAAATTATTGTTGATGCAATTGCATTCGGAATGGGACATCTTTTCGAAAAAATAAAAGATAAAAAATTCGACATTGTTTACACCATCGAAGAAAATTCGTGGAACGGTTATACCAATTTGCAATTGATGATTCGTGATTTGAAAGTTGTGGAATAAATTAATTCACAATCACAATTTTTCCTTGTGCTATTTTTTCAGTTTTCGTTTGATTTTCGATTACTTGATAAAAATAGATTCCAGATTCCAAATCCAATGAAAGCCCCATTTCATATTGCTCCAAAGCAGTTTGTAAAACTATTTCTCCTTGCAGATTATACATAACTAAAAACACACTTGACGAAAATTGATTATTGAAAGATATTACGCCATCGTTAATAATCGTTGGATAAATTTGAAAAAATTTATCGCTGCTATTTTCTTCAGCTCCTAGATAACCAACTGTAACAACTTGTGTCAAAGTACAACCATTGTCATCTGTAACAACTATCTCATAATCCCCACCTAATAAACCGCCCCAAGTAGTATTGTTGCTTGTTGCAAGCGTGGTTAGATTTGTCCATGTATAAGTGTAGCCTGGTGTTCCTCCTAAAACTGAAGCATAAACAATTCCCTCTGTTCCACCTGAAGATGGATTACTTCCAATAATATCAAAATATAATGCTGGAGGAGAGGTGACAACAAAATCAAAGACGTTAGAACATCCGTTTTCATCATTGATTGTTAACGTATGATCCCCGCCTCCAAGTTGCTCACATGTATTTTGACCAATGCCATTTAATCCATTCGGATTTGGATTCCAGAAATACGCAATTGCATTGTAATTTCCAGAGTAATTATAAATCGTATCTACAACAGCGCTTCCGTTTCCATTAGAATAACATAATGATTCCGTCAAAATTAAATCAATATTGAGTTGACCCGGATCATCAACAAAAGCGGAGTCTTCAACAGTGCAACCATTAATATCTGTAACACTTACAAAATACCAACCCGAAATCAAAAAATTTATTTCCGGAATATTGGCGAAGTTAACCTGCGATCCTCCCGCATTAGTCATAATACAGCTATACATACTAGTTCCCCCAGAGATAATTCCATTAACTGAACCATCAGAAAAACCGTAACAAGTTGGGGAATTTGCGGAAAGAGCTATCGATAAAGGATCTGGTTCCTCAACTACAAATAAATGTGACCATGCACAACCTTCTTGGTCAGTAACGGTTACCACCCAGTTGCCTCCAAACAAATTGTTGATATTGTCACTGCCTCCAAGTCCTACAACTGTTTGATCAAACAAACCCGATGTATGTGTCCATGTTATATCATATGGAGATAGAATTCCACCACCAATATTTGAAATGGAAGCAGCTCCATCATTTTCACCAAAACAACTAACAGGAATTAACGAACCAAAATCCCAAGTTGCTACTACAGCATTTGCACCGAGCCCAATAGTTACAACTGTATCCATCGAACAATAAGGATTTTCAATAGTTAAAAAATAAGTGATTCCTCCAGGTAAATTTGTAAACGTGTTACTAAATTGAGGACCATAAGAATCGCCGCCTCCAATCAATGTATACGTTTGAGTTGGATCACTTGGCAAAACTTGTACTGAACCCAAAGTACCAGGCTGAGTAGGACAATCGGTTGCATCAGTTGTATTAAGAGATGTGATAACTATTGAATTTAAATACGCATGCATAGAATCAACGATGGTAAAACAATCATCAGTAATTTCTAAATAGTACCAAGTTTCTAAAGCCGTTGGCGAGATTAAAAGTGCATCTGTATTTCCTGAAAGTGGAAACCAATTATACGTAATCGCACCAACCTCGCCCAAAACATTGGCTATAACTGTGGCACTTTCTCCAGGGCATAATTCAAAAGTGTTTTGATTAAAATTAATACTCGGTGGCGTTGTACACGGTTGACAAAAAGCAGACATTGAAAAAAAAATCGCAACACCGATTAGAATTTTTTTTAGAGAAATCATATTAGTTATAAATTAATGTTGTGAAGGATCTAATTCTAATATAGATGAGTTAGATTCGATTTAAGTTGCACCAAAGTCAATTATACTTGAAAAATATCCAAGGATAGATTTCAGTATCTTTACATCAAATCAACTTTACATGAGCAATATCCTAATCAAAAACATCAAAGGTCTTGGCGGAATTCTGGAAGGAAATTCTGCTGCTTTAAGAGGTGAACAATTGGCAAAATTTAATGTCATCGAAAATGCTTACTTGGCTATCGAAGATGGAAAAATTGCTGATTACGGAAAAATGGAAGACTTGTCAGGAATTACTGATTGGAAAGATTTAGAAGTGATTGATGCAGATGGAAAATTTGTGTTACCTGCTTTTTGCGATTCGCATACACATATTGTTTTTGCTGCAACACGGGAGAATGAATTTGTTGACCGATTGAATGGTTTGTCTTATGAAGAAATTGGGAAAAAAGGTGGAGGCATTTTAAATTCAGCACGAAAATTGGCAGAAATGTCAAAAGAAGATTTAATTCAATCTGCTCTTAAAAGATTAGAACTTGTTAAAAGTTTAGGCACCGGCGCCATTGAAATAAAAAGTGGTTATGGTTTATCTGTTGAAGGAGAATTAAAAATGCTGCGTGTAATTCGTGAATTAAAAAAACGTAGCGATTTAACTATCAAGGCTACATTCCTTGGTGCACATGCCTTTCCAATTGAGTACAAAGAAAATCAAGATGCTTATGTTGATTTAATCATCAACGAAATGTTGCCGAAAATTCAAGAAGAAAATCTAGCAGATTACATAGATGTTTTTTGCGAACGAAATTATTTTTCGCCGGAACAATTGGATAGAATTTTAGTAGCTGGAATCAGTGCTGGATTAAAACCAAAAATTCACGTCAACCAATTTTCTATTTTGGGTGGAGTTGAAATTGGTGTAAAAAATGGAGCCGTTTCGGTGGATCATTTAGAAGAGTTAGATGAAAATGATATAATTGCACTGGATGGATCAAATACAATTGCCACAGCGTTGCCAAGTTGTTCTTTCTTCTTAAATATTCCATATTCTCCCGTACGTAAAATGTTGAATAATAATTTAGCCGTTGCATTGGCGAGCGATTATAATCCGGGTTCAACTCCAAGTGGAAATATGCAATTTGTAAATTCTCTTGCTTGTATACAAATGAAATTAACACCGGATGAAGCTTTGAATGCAACAACTATTAATGGTGCCTACGCCATGGAACTAGGGCAAGAATTAGGTTCCATCACACTTGGAAAAAAAGCAAATATTATTATCACAAAAGAAATTCCTTCGTTGCATTATATTCCTTATTCGTTTGGGGAAAATAAAGTTGAGCGCACGATTTTATTTTAGAAATGAAGTCAATTTTAAAATTAGAAATTTCAACAACCTCTTTAATTGTCACAAATTTATTTTTGATGACGATGGCCATTATTTATAAATGGACGATTTATGATCAGATAATGGTTTTTTGGTGCGAAAATTTGGTGATTGGATTTTATACACTTATTAAATTACCCATGTGTAGAGATGTTCTTCCCGAAAATCGTGAGCACTTTCCGGTTAAACCAAAACATATAAAATTTATTATCTCTCCATTTTTTTTAATCGTGTTTTTGATGTTTTGCGCTATGCATCTTGCTATGATACACATGCTTTTTTATGACGATGTTGAATCGTATGCAAACGCGCATGAACAAAATTATTTTCCACAAGTGAACTGGAATGTTGTATTAATTTCAATCGCTGCATTGTTTGTTAATCATGGAATTTCTTTCATTATAAATTTCCTTGGAAAAAAAGAATATCTGACATACAGAATGGATCAAATGTTGATACTGCCTTATAAAAGAGTGATGCTTGTGCACTTGATTGTAATGGTTTTCGGCCTTCTCTTAAATTCTGCTGGTAGAGCTTCAATTATTGGAATTGTCCTTTTCTTTTTAGCAAAAATTTGGATTGATATACGTCGTCATAGAGCAGAACATTCCGTAGTTATAGAGTCCACGTATGGTTGGTTTTAATTTTTTCTTGTCAATTTCTAGCAACAAAAAAGATCCACAATTTTAGTGCTGCTTTTTAAATATTCCAAATGATACTCCTAAAGTTGCCAGCAAATATCTCCGCCGAGGATTTGTTAAATACATATTACCTGACGTATAATTTCCAAATATTTGAGTTAAACCAAATCGTACTTTAAAATTAAAACCTTTCTTTCCAAAATAATTGTAACCAACAAATGGCGTAAGTCCATAACCTTTATAATCTATTGCATCAAAGAATGGAAATCCCCAAGCATCGTCAACCACAAAATATGAAACTTCATTCATGAATTTATTCTGCACTCCAAGTGTAAAAAAATTTTTTTCGTTTCCAAAATTTATAGATGGTGCCATGACATAATAGCGCGGGTAGAATGAATCGCGGGTAGAGAATCCAAAAGATAATTCAATCGCAAAAAAGACAGATTTAGTTTGGTAAAAATTAAGCGTATAACCAAACGCTAACATTCCTTTGTCATAAATTCCTGTTTCCACTAAGAATACATTACGAGGCACCTTAATAGGTAGAGCAAATAGGTTGACAGACAGAAATAAGACCAGAATTAAGGAAATATTTTTCATTTGTTCATTTTGAACTAAGTTAGACTTTTTTAAGGACGGACAACTCAACAAAAAAGGCACCCTTTTTAAGGATGCCTTTTAAATAAATTCGCTAATTTTTTTTGCTAATTAATTCACATGCGCAATTTTCAATGTTCTTCTTTCGTTCATATAATAAATAGAAACAAAATAAATTCCGTTGTTGTATTCTGCAAAATCAAACGACTTCAAGTTTGCGCGTTGTTCAATTAGTTGTCCGTGGATATCAAATATTTGAACGGTATAATTTTGTATACCTGAATTAATTTTCATGATTCCATTTGCATAGCTCACTGCTGCGCCAATTTTAAATTCATCAATACTAGCTGGAGCAGTAACATTTATTTGAACTTGATTTGACGTTTTTATATCACCTCCAAAATTGCTCACACACACAACATAATAAACATCTGCAACCGCAAAGTTTGGTGTATAAGTTGTTCCTGTTTGTGCTGTGCCAAATGAAACATATCCTGAACCAGAAGTCAATGAATATTTCCACTCTCTTGATGTTGCAGCAGATGGCAATTCAGTATACGTTAAAACGGCTCCATTAGCACCAGTTAAAATATTTTGAGTTGATGTTGGAGCAACTGAAACAGTATTTCCTGCATTTAAATAAGCATCAATTTTAAAATTATTGAAGTTTGTTTGAGATGGTGAACCAAACAAACCTGCCATTTTTAATTTAAGATAAAAAGTAGGTACGCCTGGGTCAAATGCTGCCACAATTAATGTAGAAGCAGAAAATCCAGAACCCCAACTTTGGGTGCCAATTTCTGTATAAGTTACATTGTCGGTGCTATATTCAATGGATACAATTGCATTTTGCGTTGTCGCCAATAAATACAAAATCATATTATTTGAATTTATTGTAAACTGACGACGTGTTTCTACTGTAAAGGTTGTAGCTGCAGTTCCATTAAACGTATAGATGTTTGCGCCATTAACACTATTGCTGGTAATACCTGTTGTAACCGGAGCTGACCAACCTGTCCAAGCATCAGCATAAGTTTGACCTGTAGTGTATTCTGTTGTTTGAGCTTTTGCAGCAATTAACAGAAAGAAACATGATAACAGAGTAAAGAGTTTTTTCATAGTAGTTTAGTTTTAGAGTGTGCTAAGATAGTAATGGTTTTCGGAAATAGAGTTTTTCATGCCTTACATATCCAACAATAAATTGTTAATTCCTCGCTAGTTCCCTTGTAAACCCTCTATTTGACGAGGATATAAATCAACATTTCTGTCTTAACTATTTAAATAATCCGTGTATCCTTTTGCTTAAAAAACGTTTAACTTCGTGGAATTGAATTAACGAAACTCATTCAACGTGTCTATAGAAGTAAAAAATGTTTTTAAATATTACGGCGAACAAGCGGCGCTGAACGACGTTTCTTTTAAAATTAATTCGGGTGAAATTATTGGTTTTCTTGGTCCTAACGGTGCCGGAAAATCAACGATGATGAAAATAATTACTTGCTTTATTCCTAAAACATCAGGCGAAGTAAAAGTATGCGGTATTGATGTTGATGAAGATTCAATTGCAGTGCGCCAAAAAGTTGGCTATTTGCCAGAACACAACCCACTTTATTTGGATATGTACGTGAAAGAGTATTTAGATTTTACTGCTGGAATTTACAAGATCAAAAACAAAAAAGAACGTGTAAAAGAAATGGTTGCACTTGTTGGTTTAGACAAAGAACAAAATAAAAAAATTGGTGCGCTTTCAAAAGGATATCGTCAACGTGTTGGTTTGGCCCAAGCCATTATCCACGATCCAGAAGTATTGATTTTAGATGAACCAACAAGTGGTTTAGATCCAAATCAATTAGTCGATATTCGTCAACTCATCATCAACATCGGGAAGACAAAAACCGTTATGCTTTCAACACACATCATGCAAGAAGTAGAAGCTATTTGCGATCGTGTTATCATTATCAAAGACGGTAAAATTGTGGCCGACGATACAACAAGTCACATCCAAAAGAAAGAAGAAAAAAATCAAACTATTTTCGTTGAATTTGATCAAGACACAACTCGAAATCAATTGCGTCAAATCACAAATGTTACCAACGTAAAAAACATAGATGGCAATAAATGGCTCTTCGAATCCAATCAAGATATCCGCGCAGAAATTGCCAAATACGCACAGAAAAACAATCTCCTAGTTCTTACAATGCGTGTTGAAGAAAAGAGTATGGAAGATGTGTTTAAGGAGTTGACGAAAAACTAACTTCAACTACTTTCCTTGAGGCACGTGTTTGTCTGTAAATTTTGAAGTAGCATTATTCCAGCCATCAAGATATTTTGTTCGGTTGGTTCCTAATTCCGTGTTTGTTTTATTATATACCTCCACCGATGCGTTCATTTCGTTGACAGCCTTATTATAGCCATCAACGTCGGCTTGTGTGCGGTTGTTTGGCTTTATCTGATCAAACGATATTTTGATTGTGTTGAAGTTTTCAGTTTTAATAAAATAATCCGTGATCAACGAAACTTTATTTTCTGCCTCGTCCTGATAAAAAGTAAGGAGTGCTATGCATGCCGTAACGACTGTATTATCACCATTAAAAGAAGCAATGTCTTTTAGTTTTTCGAGTCCTTCTTTTGAGGCGGTAAGCAATGCACTTTTATTTTGTTCAATCGCACTAACGTCTTTTTTATTGATTGCTTCAATCAAATATTTTTCCTGCACAAATGATTTAAAGAAAACCAAATAAACGACGTTGTAGTAATTATAAACATCCTTCGCAACCAACATTTTTTTTGAGGGTTCATCATCAGCAGCTTGTAAAGTAATATTGTGTTTTTCTGCAAAAACACGTTGCTGCTCACCGACCATAAATGAAGCTTGATTCATTTTTTCATTCGCACGTTCTTTCGCCGTCATATAGGCTTCCATATTGTCATACGATTGTTCTGCAATTTCTTCCATGTCCACGATCTTAGCATAGTCTTCTTTTAAAATCAAATAATAAATATTCAGAAACGATACAACTGAATCGCGGTAAGCCGAATCTCCATCATACGCCGGCATTTTTTTTACTTCATTCAATGCTGTGAAAGTAGTCTGGATCAACTCTGTTCTCCTTGCGTCAATTTTTTTAGCGCTTTTTCCGTGTGCAACTGCACTTGTATAATCCCACATGTCTTGTTGAATTGTACGATATTTCAAAGAAATTTTGTTCATATAATCTACCGGTGCTTCTTGTGCGCTGACAACCATTGAAAGGGCCACTGCCAAAAAGAAAGTCATTATAAATTTTACATTTTTCATAAGTGTTTTGGTTTTATATTAATTCAAATTTAAATAATCTAATAGAACATGGTATGCTTCATCTATATAAATGTCTTCTTCTATCTCTTCTAAATACTCAGCATTGAGCTCGCGTCGGTACGCATTCATTTTCAGAATCTCCATATCATATTGATTATTTATGGCTTTAAAGGCAATCGTCTTTTGTAATTCGAGACCGAATAATCGCTCTAACATTTGATCATAAATTATTTCGGCTCGCTGGTAAGCGCCAATTTCTAACGGCAGAATTTCGTCTGATTCATTTGCTACATTGAGTGAGTCGACGAGCCTTCTCAGTTCTATAAAATTGACATGGACGTCAACACGGGTTTTACTATTGCTTGCAAGCGATGTTGGAAATGCAGCAAAGGGCGTATAATAAACCTTTTTAACGATACTGTCTGAAGATAAAGCATTCGAATAAGTTGATTCTTTGTACTCATAAATATCGTATAAATCTGGCAACAAAATAGTAGGAATTACACCTGTTTTTTGATGTGAGGAATTTGTTATTCGGAAGAATTTTTTCGTAGTTACTTTTAAAAAACCAAATGATTCATCAACATCCTTTTCTGCGGTATATCCTAATATGTAATCAGGATCAACTGGCAATACAATTTGTCCCGAAGCTTTTCCATAAGTAGGGCTACCAACAATGATAGCGCGATTATAATCTTGCATCGCTGCTGCAAACAATTCAGATGCGGAAGCACTTAACCCGTTAACTAATATCACTAAGGGACCTGTGTAAATCGCTCCTTTATTCATGTCTTTGATTGAACTTGCTTCACTGAATTTATCTTGGCTAATTGACAAAGGCCCCCAATCAATAAAAATCCCCGCTAAGTCAATTGCTTCTCTCAATGAACCGCCGCCATTATTACGCAGGTCGAGGATCAATCCATCAATATTTTCTTTTTGAAGTTTTACAATTATTTTTGCAACATCATTTGCGCAACCCAAACCACCGTCTCCATCCCATTCTGTATAAAAATCAGGTAGTGTGATATATCCAATTTTTTTCTCACCAGTAAGAATGACATTTTTAATCACGTCTTCTTCGATGTAAACTTCTCCTTTTTCAATCATGACTTTGCTCTCCTGGCCACTAATTTTGCGAATAGTTAGTGTCAATTTTGTTGCTGTAGAATTTTTAAACATCAGTGTGACATCACCAATTTGAGCAGTCGTCATGTCTAATTTTTGTCCATCATTCAATTCAAGCATCAAAATTTCATCACCAGTATTGAGCTCATTCGAATTCCATGCTGGACTACCAGGCATAAGGCTTGAAATACGCATTACACCTTTGTCATCTGCTTCTACAGAAATACCAAAAACAAGATTTTCTTTTGAAAGATCTGACTCAAAATTTTCTTTTTCAATGTTCGAAAAATAGGTCGTGTGTGGATCAAATATGGTCGCTATCGCATCAAGATAATAAGTCGCGATATAATTCAAATAACCGGCTGGATGCTGAAGCCAGGATTTGATTTCGAATCGTTCGTAAGCAATAACTTCTTTCTTCGCTAAATCTGTTTTAGCAATAAGATTGGGAATAGTTTCGTTCAACGCATCGTCAAAAAGATCACTGTAAAAAAGTTCTTCTAGCGTTGAGTATTTTAACCATTTTCGCCAGCGCTCCTGCAACTCTTTGTAATTCGAAACATAATCTGGAAAATCCGCTTCGGCGTATGAAAGTACTTCATCTTTCTTGAGATCGATTGATCCCGATTCAATAACTAAAATCAGTGAATCTAAACCTTTCAAACGCATTTCGAAAATTGCTGCTGTACGTGAAAAGAAAACTGATGTTTTTGCTTTGATCTCGTCGTCAATTGTCGTTTTATACGTGGTCAATTCATCAATATCAGATTGAAGAAAATAATATCCTGCCGGATCAATGAAATTGATAAAATTGTCAAATATTTCTACTGATAACTCATCATTCAAAGCCCGTGGAGCGTAGTGATATTTTTGCACAAGATTCCAAATCGCGTTCGATTGTTTTCCGCAAATAGAAGTTGGTTGGGCAAAGTTGAGGTTACTACCTACCAACAAAAAAATAAAAATAAAAAATCTCAAGTTCGTTTTGGGTTAAGTTCTTTTTTTAAGAAACTTCGGCAAAGATAATGAATTATCAATAAATGGGATTTTTGGTTCGATGAACATCAACTACTTAAAACAAAATCTCACATTCAATTCTCAAAATTCAAAACTGAATAATGCACTGTTTTGACTTTTGCTCTTTTTGGATTTTGGTTGAGATGAAAAATTGGCATTTCAAATTCACGCGAAAATTCAATTCCTTCCAAATCCAGCTCTATAGCTAAGGTTCACTGATAAATCACCTCTTGAAAACCGTTGCCTAAGAATTTATGAACGGTCATCACGGAACCAATAATTTTTGAAGTGAGCTCGGAATATTTCTATTCTTCTTTAATCATAGCAATCAAATAATCACAAAAATCAAAGCTCTGACAATTTTAGCTTTTAACAAAAATATTCTTAGCCTCCGTAAAAAATCTCAACGCTTCAAAACCACCTTCACGCCCAACGCCGGATGATTTTACACCACCAAAAGGTGTTCTCAAATCACGCACCAACCAAGAATTAATCCAAACAATTCCGCTCTCTAAATTGTCTGCTATGCGGTGTGCTTTTTTGAGATTAGATGTCCAAACTGTTGCTGCTAAACCGTATTGTGTAGAGTTCGCCATCATGAGTGCCTCTTCTTCTGTATCAAAAGGTGCGATGGTGACAACAGGACCAAAAATTTCTTCTTGATTTGTTCTGCAGTTATAAGCCAGTCCTTCTATAATTGTTGGTCGTAGATAATAACCTTCGGAATATTCTCCAGCTAATTTTACTTGTTCGCCGCCGGTTAAAATTGTTCCACCTTCTTGTTTGGCAAGCTCAATGTATGACAGTACTTTTTCCATGTGTGATTTTGAAACGATGGCGCCCAATTTTGCTTTTGGATCTGATGGAAAAGAGACCAACGAATTTTTTGTTTTTTCTACAAATGATGCTTTGAATTTTTCATAAATCGATCGTTCAATATAAATTCTTGAACCGCATAAACAAATCTGACCTTGATTAGCAAAAGACGAACGCATTGTTGTAGAAAGTGCATCTTCAAAATCGCAATCTGCGAAAATAATGTTGGGATTTTTTCCGCCTAATTCGAGTGATAATTTTTTAAACATGGGTGCCGCAATTGCTGCAATCATTGCTCCTGTTTGTGTTCCACCCGTAAATGAAATAGCTTTTATTTCTGGATGACGTGTAATGGCGTCGCCCACTTTATGACCAAGGCCATGAACTAAATTTAAAACACCGGCTGGCATTCCAGCTTCTGCACAAATTTCTGACAACATAAAAGCAGTCATCGGCGTTACTTCTGATGGTTTTGCAATAACACAGTTTCCCGCAGCAAGTGCAGGCGCAATTTTCCAGGTGAATAAATACAAAGGCAAATTCCAAGGAGAAATACAACCAACTACACCAATCGGTTTTCTAGTTGTATAATTTATTCCTTCTGATTCCATGTAATGTGATTCAGAAGCGTAGTGCAAAATCGCCGTTGCAAAAAATTTAAAATTACTTACCGCTCTTGGAATATCAACTGCTGTTGCAAGACTCAAAGGTTTTCCGTTATCTAAGGATTCAGCTGCGGCAAAAATATCCAACCGTTCTTCAATTAATTGTGAAACGCGCAGCATGATATCTGATCGCTTATCTTTCGACATATTTGACCATACAGGAAAAGCGGCAGCGGCAGCGGCAACAGCAGCATCCACATCTTCCTTATCAGAATCAGGAATCAACGAATAAACTTTACCACGCGATGGGTCAATATTATCTATGTATTTATTTGAAATAGGAGCAACAAATTCTCCGTTAATATAATTCTGAATCTTTTTCATGCGTGACGAGTTGAGTTGAAAAATATAAAGGTCGCAATTTTTTAGAAAACGGTTCTGCCTGCCAACAACCTTTTAATTTCAAATTAGTTTTATATTTACCTTGCTTGTCATGCAGCAAAATAATTTGACTGAAAAGAGTTTATGGGACCATCTGAATTATTAAGTCTACTTGTAATTGGTGCAATTATTGCGCAAGTCTTTTATTTATTGACGCTTCAAAATTTGTTAAAAGCCGTAAAAGAACAAAACAGAAAAATGGATCCCAGCCAGGTTTGGTTAATATTTATCCCGTTGTTTGGACTAGTTTGGCAATTTATTGTTGTCAACCGAATCGCGGATTCACTAAAACCGGAATTTGCAGAACGCGGAATAGCAAGTTCAGAAGATCGTCCGGGATTAACACTTGGAGTTGTCTACTGTGCTCTACTTTGCGCGAGCGTGTTGCCTGGCATTGGCGGTTTGGCGGCCTTAGCTGGACTTATTAGCTGGATTATTTATTGGGTAAAAATGAATGAATACAAAAAATTATTAGGCCGAGAAAAGAGAGGGAGCGATCAAATTTTGGATTAACTCGTTATAATTAAGAGAGTCCAAAGTCCCTCCCTTGGAGGGATTTAGGGCAGGTCGGATCGTAATTATTTAGAAAGCCACAATGCGATAGCGACCGATATCAAACGTTTCCAATGAAATCCAACTTTTTTGGAAACTTCAAAAAAATAACTTATTTCTAAGAAATTCGTACATTTGCACAGGTTATTACGAATTAAACACCATTCAAAATGGAAAAGATAGTACACGCCGGCGTTATTGGTCCTTGGCAAATTGTATTGATTGTAGCAGTTATTTTATTGTTGTTTGGCGGTAAAAAAATTCCTGAATTGATGCGTGGAATGGGTAAAGGAATCAAAGGTTTCAAAGACGAAATGAAAGGTGAAGCCGAAGGTGAAAAACCTAAAACTACAAGTTCTACTGACGTTAAAGCGGGAGAATAATTTCCTATGTACCGTTCTTTTGATGAGATCAAGACAGCTCTTGATAAAGGAATTACTGTTGAATCGATAACTCAATCGTATCTCAAAAGAATAGAAGAAAAAAAACACCTCAATGCTTTTCTTGAAGTTTTCACGGATAGTGCTTTAAAACAAGCCCGCCTTGTTGACGAAAAAATCAAAAATAAAACCGCCGGAAAATTGGCCGGAATTGTAATTGGTTTAAAAGATAATCTTGCATATAAAGATCATAAAGTTTCTGCATCATCAAAAATTCTAGAAGGATTTGTATCACTTTATTCAGCCACTGCAGTTGAACGATTATTAGCCGAAGATGCCGTAATTATTGGCAGATTAAATTGTGATGAATTTGCAATGGGCAGCTCTAACGAAAATTCTGCTTTTGGAAATGTGCTGAACCCAATCAATGAAAAAATGGTTCCTGGTGGTTCTTCAGGTGGCTCAGCAGTTGCAGTTGCAGCAGGACTTTGCACCGCATCGCTAGGGACAGATACTGGAGGTTCAATACGTCAACCAGCATCCTTTACAGGCACAGTAGGTTTTAAACCCACTTATGGAAGAATTTCACGTTACGGATTATTGGCTTATGCATCATCCTTTGATCAAATTGGTCCTTTTACGTATTCGGTAAAAGATGCGGCATTGTTAACTGAAATAATGGCCGGCAAAGATGAATTTGATAGTACTTTGTTACAAGAAGATTCTACAAACTTTTTTCCAAAATTTGAATCAAGTAAAAAACTAAAAATTGCTTACATCAAAGACTGTGTTGAAAGTGAAGGCATCGACCCGGAAATAAAAACAAAAATATTTGACATCATTGAGAAATTAAAATCACTCGGACATTTGGTTGAAGCGGTTGAATTTCCCTTTTTAAAACAAATGGTGCCTACCTATTATGTTTTAACAACGGCAGAGGCTTCATCAAATTATGCCCGTTACGATGGTGTTCATTTTGGTTATCATTCGACCAACGCGGTTGGTGTTGAAGACACGTATAAAAAATCACGCTCCGAAGGTTTCGGTGAAGAAGTGAAACGAAGAATTATGCTTGGAACATTTGTTTTGTCAAACGAATTTTACGATGCTTATTATACACAAGGACAAAAAGTTCGTCGCGTCATTCAAAATAAAACGAATGAAATTTTTTCAAAACACGATTTTATTTTGTTACCTACAACACCTACAACTGCTTTTGAAATAGGTAAAAACATTGATGATCCAATCACGATGTATTTACAAGATATTTTTACCGTTCAAGCAAACCTTTCGGGAAATCCCGCTATTTCATTACCTTTAGGAAATCACTCAAACGGATTGCCGTTTGGAATTCAATTAATGGGAAAACATTTTGACGAAGCAGGTCTTCTTTCTTTTTCTGATTATTTGATGACCAACGGTAAGTAGTTTTGCTTACTATGAAATCAAAAAGAAAAATAATTATATCTGTTTTTTTATTTCAATTAAACCTGATTTGTTTTGGTCAGTACGATACGATTCGTCAACCGAAAACGGATATCGACACTTTGTCTTCAGGCAAATTTATGAGTGTGGTTGAAACATCACTTTTTGAATTTTACAAAGAAACTTGGGGCAAAGAAAAAGCGTATCGCATCATTGACTCACTTGGATATGCAGATGATTACAAACCCACTTTTTCAGATTCAATTTACATAAAACGTTTGCAAGATTTAGATGCAAAAACAATTATTGATATTGAAATTAATGCCGCCGTTTTAAGTACGGTAAAATATTTCGTTAACAAACGCAGAACCTTTACAGCTGTGAGTTTGGGACGTTCTAAATTATATTTTCCGATGTACGAAATGTATCTAGATAAACACGACATTCCGATTGAATTAAAATATTTATCTGTGATTGAAAGTGGTTTGCGCCCCACTGTAAAATCTGGCGCAGGTGCAACCGGACTTTGGCAATTTATGTATCCTACAGGAAGAATGTATGGACTTAATATTGATTCGTATGTTGATGAACGAATGAATCCAGAACTTGCTACTGATGCTGCTTGTAAATATTTAAAATATCTACACGGTTTATATGGTGATTGGAGCATGGCACTTGCTGCTTATAACGCAGGACCAGGAAATGTAAATAAAGCCGTTGCACGATCAGGAGGGAAATTAAATTACTGGGATATTCGTGAATTTTTACCGGAAGAAACGCAAATGTATGTCCCCAATTTTATTGCCATGCTTTATATGATGACATATTATGCTGAGCACAATATTGTTCCTCAAGAAGCAAAGATTCACCATTACCAAGTTGATACAGTTTGTTTACAACATGGATTAAGAATATCGCACATTGATTCTGTTTTAGGAATTTCTTCCGGAGATTTTTTACACTTGAATCCGATTTATAAAACAGATATAATTCCACACACAGAAATCAAACAATGTATCTCTTTACCAATTGATAAAATTGCACTTTTTCTGCAACACGAAGACAGCCTTTATTATTTGGATAGATATTTGGATTCCACAGGCTCGCGCTTTGTAACGATGGAAAAGAAAAAGACGCACACCGTTGGTCCGACAGAAACCATTTTTACAATCGCCGAAAAATACGGCGTGACAATAACGGATATTAAAACTTGGAATGCGTTAAAAACAAATACCATTTATCCCGGACAAAAACTCATCATCATGTTGTCAGAAAAAAAATTCCTGAATAATGCAGGAACAACGACAACAACAGGCTCAACAAGTACTACAGGTTCGTCAACCAATTCAAGTTCTACATCCAACACAACATCTACCACTACTACTTCTACATCTACCACCAATGATGGAAAGTATAAATATTATTCGCTTCAATCTGGCGAAAGTTTGTGGACAGTCAGTCAAAAACTTGGCATACCCTTTGAGCGTTTGCAAGAGTTAAATCAAGGGCTTGATCCGAAAAAAATGCAACCTGGTCAAAAAATTATTATCGGAACCCTTTAAATAATTTTGTATGAAATTTTTTCCTCTTGCCTTTTTTGCAATTCTTGTTTCTTGTGGTGAACCCTTAACGCGTGAAGATCTTTTGCCTGAAGCAACAGGTTCACATGGCGAAATTATTTTATTGATAGAAGATGATTTGTGGAATGGAGGAATTGGAAAAAGCGTTAGTGAACAACTTGACCAAAATGCAAAAGGTCCTTACTTACGCCCAGAACCAATGTTTACAGTAGTTAGAAAAAGACCTGCAGAATTAAATCACTTAAGTCAGTTAAATAGAAATTTATTGAAATTGATGATTGATTTTGATTCAACTTATACAGAAACGGCTGTCCTAATAAAAAGAAATTACTTCGCAAAAAATCAACTTTTTGTTATCATCAAAGATTCAGATCCAAATCGACTTTATAAATATGTATTAAACGAATTTGATGAAATTATTGACCAATTCAATGATTTTGAATTAGAGCAATTAACACGAGAATATAAATCACGATTTAATCCAAATGTAAAAGACAAAGCGACAAAAAATTTTGGAATTGAAATTTGTATTCCAAAAGAAAGTGAATTAGCTGTAGTCTCATCTGATTTTATGTGGGTAAAAAGAGATCGTTCAAAACACTTACTCAGCAACGAAGTGAAAGCCTCAAATGAAACCTATTGGATTCAACAAGGAATTTTATTTTGGTCAAAACCATACACAGATACAACACAATTAACCATTCAAGGAGTATTAAATTCGAGAGATTCTATCTTAAAAAAGAATGTTCCAGGAAAAGTAAAAAACTCGTACATGTCTACCGAATATGATCCGTATTACAAACCGCAAGGAAAAGTTTTTGAATACAAAGGCGCCTACGCAGTTGAAATAAGAGGTCTTTGGGTTCATCGTGGAGACCCCGCTGCATTTGGCGGTGGACCATTTGTTCAATATTCCATTCACAACAAAAAACGCGGAACAATTGTCACCGTTTGCGGATACATCTACGCTCCAAAATTCGACAAGCGCGAATACATCCGTGAAATCGACGCGATGTTGAATACGATTGAATTAGTAGATTAATTAATTGTAGTGGACGGACGGTTATTGAGCCTGTCGAAATGCGCTCCGTCCAGCGTTGACATGTTGACGAACAGTTAGATTTTAATTTACGGCCAAGCCTCGTCCATAGTTGAAAGTTGAGAGTTGATTGAGTCTCGGAAATCATTCGACCACCCGACGCCTTTGTTCACCTGACCATCTGTCCAATATTGAAAGGTTGAGAGTTGAAAGTTTATTTAAATTTGGACATCACCCGACCACCTTTTTTTCACCCAACCAAAATCAAAACCTCCTCCATCAACACCCTATCATTACTCAACCTTGGCACTTTGTGCTGTCCGCCTAATTTATTTTTTGACTTCAACCATTTTTCGAATAATCCTTGAGCAGCAATTTTTATTTGCGGCATACCGAGCGATAAATTTCCTGAACGCTTTGCTTCATAATCACTATTTACCGTTTTTAATTCGGCATCGAGAATGTGTGTGAAAACTAAAATATCTTCGGGCAGAGTTTTAAATTCTATCAACCATTCGTGTGCACCTTTATTTTTTTCAGACATATAAATTGGTGCAACGGTGTATTCGCGAATTTCTGAATTTGTTTTTCTGCACGTTTCTGAAATTGCTTTTTCAGCATTTTCAACCACCAACTCTTCGCCAAACGCATTGATAAAACTTTTTGTACGACCCGTTAATTTAAAACGAAAAGGATTTTTTGAAGTAAAACGAATTGTATCACCGATGATGTAGCGCCATAGGCCAGCGTTGGTTGAAATCACTAACGCATAGTTAATTTTTGTTTCAACTTGGCTCAATTCTAAAACTATTTTTGAATTTATTCCATCAAATTCTGACATCGGAATAAATTCAAAATAAACACCATAATCTAACATCAATAAAAGTTCATTCAATTTAAAATCATCTTGAATTCCAAAAAAACCTTCGCTGGCATTATAGGTCTCAACATAATTCATATTTGAAAAAGGAATGAGCCGCTGGAACTGTTCGCGATAAGGCTCAAAATTAACACCACCATGCATAAACAATTCTAAATTTGGCCACACCTCCCGCAGATTTTTTTTACCTGTAATTTCTAAAATACGATTGCAGAGAACAAGCGTCCAGCTTGGAACTCCGGCTAGTATGTAAATGTCTTGTTGAATTGTTGACTCCGCTAATTTTTCAATTTTTTCTTCCCACTCACTCATCAATGCAATTTCTTTTGCGGGTGTTCTTCTAATCTCAGCCCACCAAGGCATGTTTTTTAAAATGATAGCAGATAAATCTCCGAAATAAGAATCGGAAGTGAGATAACTAATTTCAGCACTTCCACCTAAAATTAAATGTTTGCCTTTGTATAATTTTCTGTCAGGAATCTGATTGTAATAAAGACTCAACAAATCTTTACCACCTTTGTAATGACAATCCTCTAGCAACTCTTTTGACACAGGTAAAAATTTACTTTTTCCTGAGATTGTTCCGGACGATTTAGCGAACCATTTTATTTCGCTGCTCCAAGTTAAATTCTGTTCGTTTTTTAAAAGCCGTTCTACATAAGGTTGAAATGTTTCATAATCCGTTAAAGGAACATTTGAATTAAAATCTGATTTATTTTTTATGTTTTTATAATTGTATTTTTTTCCCCACTCTGTATCTTTTGCTTTATCTATAAGTGCTAAAAGAACATCATTCTGCACTTCATACGGATAGAGTTTAAATAATTCAATTTGATGAATTCGTTTTTTGATAATCCACGAAAAAATTGAATTAAACGGCATGATTTAAAAGATGTAGTCTATAAATTTAGTGCTTGGTAAAATTGGGAGACGCTGAAACGAGTTCAGTGTGAGGTTCCGAGGGACGTGTGACCGTGTGAGGGACAAGTGACCGTGTGAGCGCAGTGTGAACTATAACCTTGCGAGCCAAGGTTATTGCGAACTATTAAAACAAAAAGACAGTTTTATCCAAAAAACACTGTACCAAAAATAACAATTAGCGCAATGACGATATAAACCGGAACCAATATGCTTGTTGAATCATCAAAATAAGGACGATCAGAAACTGGATGCGCATGGTCATCGTGTCCGTGATCTGCGTGATGTTCGTGTGAATGATCTGACATAATTGTTTAGTTTTTTTGTAAATATAGCAAGAATCCTAAAAAATGAGGAGGCGGATTGAAAATTATTCCATTTGTTGTTCAAAACACCATACAATCAATGGTCTGTGGGGCAATCAATCAATGGTCTGTGGGGCAATCAATCATGGTCTGTATGGACGCGATTAATCGCGTCCATACAGACCATGATTGATAATTAATAAATGAAACCAATTTTTCCGTACCTTTATTTTCTCGAAAAAAAAATTTACCATGAAAAAAATTCAATCCATTATTGGGGTTCAATTCTCACTATCCCTTTTAATCACCTTTTTTAGTTTCACATCTTTCTCACAAGAAAATTATTCGCGTGTAAAAATTTATGGAACCAATGCTGAAATTAATGCCGCGGGTGAATTAGGTGTCACGATAGATCACGGCCAACACAAACACGACACCTGGTTTATGACGGATTTATCTGAAACAGAAATTCAGATTTTAATTGACAATGGTTTTACTTATGAGATTGTTATCGCAGATGTAAAAGCACATTATGTTGCACAAAATTTAAATCCTGTTTTAAAATCGGGAGAGAAAACAACTACATGTCCATCTGCATCTGGTGCAGGAAATTTTCCAGTTATTGATCCTGTTAATTGGCAATTGGGCACAATGGGCGGGTTTTATACGTATCAAGAATTTTTAGATGAATTAGATTCGATGGCATCAAAATATCCAACTTTAATTTCTACACGAGCACCCATCTCCACTTTTACTTCAATAGAAGGAAGATCTATTTTTTGGTTACGCATGTCAGACAATCCAAACAGTGATGAAGCAGAAGAAGAAGTGCTTTACACCGCGCTGCATCACGCCCGCGAACCAGCAAGTTTATCGCAATTAATTTATTATATGTGGTGGATGTTGGAAAATTATGGAACCAATGATGAAGTAACTTATTTGATTGATGAGACAGAAATGTACTTTGTTCCAATGATAAATCCAGATGGATATGTGTACAATGAATTGACTGATCCCGCAGGCGGCGGAATGCACAGAAAAAATCGACGCAATGTTGGAACATCTAATAAAGGTGTTGACTTAAATAGAAATTATAGTTACGCATGGGGAACAACAGGTGTATCATTCAGCCCTAACAACGACACATATTTGGGGACAGCTGCTTTTAGCGAACCTGAAACACAAGCAATGAAATGGTTTTGCGAAAATCATGATTTTCAATTTGCATTTAATGCACACACACATGGAAATTTATTGCTTTTCCCTTTTGGTTGGTCTGATACAGACATCGCTTCCGACCATGATTACATGCAAGCGTTCACCAACCACATGGTTATTTTTAACGGTTATTCTGCTGTAAAAAGTTCTGACCTTTATGAAGCCTCAGGCGATTCTGACGACTGGATGTACGCCGATGATTTAGTTGCAAAACCAAAAGTTTTTGCCATGACACCAGAGTGCAGCAGCGAAGGAACATCAAATGATTTTTGGCCACCACAAGCTGCTATACATGATATTTGTGCCATCAATATTTGGATGAATAAAACATTGGCCCACATGCCGCATGTATATGGTGTTACAACCGATGCAGACGAAAATCAAATTGCAAACATGACCGGTTATTTTCATTACAATATTGAGCGACTTGGTTTAGAAAATGGAGACATTACAGTTAGCATGACACCGCTGACAGGTATATTAACATTGGGTGCCGCAAATACACATACGCTGAACATTATGGATATTGAATATGATTCTATCAATTACACGCTAGATCCCGGAATAATTTTTGGCGATGAAATAAAATATTTATTGTTAACTGATAATGGAACATGGACAAAAATTGATACGATTACAAAAATATTTGGCGCTGGAAATGCAGTGTTTACAGATGATTGCGAAGACTTAACAAATTGGAGTGGTTCGTGGGATTTTACAGATGAAGATTTTGTATCACCTTTAAACAGCATTACAGACAGCCCTAATATTGATTATGACCAAGACGAATCATCTATTATTGAACTAATTCAAAGTTTCAATTTTGTAAATGCAACATACGCTTACATAAAATTTAATGCAAAATGGGAAATTGAAAATGAATGGGATTATGTACGATTCATGGCCTCTGCAGACGGCGGAACAACTTGGGCACCACTGTGCGGAAAATATACAACAATCGGTGGTTCTAACCAAGATCACTACAACCCAATTTACGATGGTTTTCAAACCACTTGGGTATTAGAAGAAATTGATTTGACAGACTATTTAGACATGCCAAATGTTCGTTTTAGATTTCATTTAATTAGCGACGGCGGAGTTGAAGAAGATGGTTTTTACTTTGATGATTTTGCCGTTTATACGGATGCAGGAAATTCTGAAATTACCGAATTATCATTCAACGACGTTACCATTTTTCCTAACCCCGCTAGCAATTTTGTTACACTACAATTCACAGATGTAAACGCAATAACATCAGTAGAAATTTACAATGAATTAGGTGAAATTGTTACATCATTTATTCCAACAAATTCAATGACTCAAATTGCAACTCAAACTTGGGCAGTAGGAATTTATTTTGTAAAAACAATTGGAAATTCTGATGCGGTTGTTACTAAGAGGTTTGCTGTTGTGAGGTAGATTCACTAATTTTTATTATTCATCCCTTTTTAAACTTTGATGAATCTCCAACTGCTGATAAGGAATCACAATTCCATATTTTCTAAATTCTCTTTCAATTGCAAAACGAATATCGCTTTTATGAATTTCGATGTAAAAATTTTGTTCGGCCCAAAAAACAACGTCTAATTCAAAACCATCTTTTCCAAAATTGAGAAGACGTACAATAATTTCTTTTTGCTCTGCAACGTGCGGGTGTCCGCTCGCGCAACGAATTAAAATTTCGCGAACCAAATCTAAATCTGTTCCGTATTTCACCGTTACCGGAATCATGAAACGAGTCCATTGACTGCCGTAACTCCAATTGTTAACGCTTTCGTGTGTGAGTTTTGAGTTTGGAACAATTAGCACTTTTCCATCTCGCGTTTCAATTTTTGATGTACGCAAATTGATGGAAACTATTTTGGCTACGAAATTTTCTTCTCCGTTTAAATTTTGAATTTCTACAATGTCACCTACTTTAACAGAACCTTCAAACAACAATAAAAATCCTGAAAAATAATGACTAAAAATATGTTGCAAACCTAATCCAACTCCAACCAATAAAAAAGTAGTTGCAGTTAAAAATAAATTTATATCAACACCAAAACTTCTAACAACAATAACAGTAGCAACTGTATAAACAAAATACTTTGCTAATTGAATGTAGACATACTCTGTTCCTTGATCAATTTTATTATTCCTACTCACTGCGCGTAATAACCACACGCGTAAAAAATTCAAAACAATTCTTGAAATAAAAATAACTACAATGATGACAAAAATGTGATACACTGCAAAATGAAATGTATCAAAACGAACAAATTCAAATTGTAAAATATGTGTAACGTTCAGCTGATTATTGTTTAATCGTAAACTTAAAAATCCAATGTAAATAATGATTAACCAGATGAATTGTTTTACTAGTTTCCAAACAGCAATTTCGCGACCTTCAATGACTAATTGTTTGCCTGCTAATTGTTTTGATTTGAAATATTTTTTAACGAATCTCAAAAATATTTTACCGCACAAAAAAAGAACAGCAAACACAACTAAATTAAATAGTGTCAATGCAAATTCTCCTTGCTGCAACAAAGGATAACTCATCATATTCGCGAGGCTTTGAAACATAACTAAATAATTATTCTTCCTAATTTATTTGAGAACATGATTTTTACTTGCTCTAATTGTTTTTGTTTTGCCATCAAAATTAAAACTTCATCAAATTGTTCGTCTTGATCTAACATCGAAATTTCATCATGAATGGCATTCATTTGCACAACTACTTTTGTGTTTTTATAAGAATAAATACAATTCATAACTGCCGCTTCCAATTTATCAACTTCAGTTACAATACGCACTTTTACTTTTGACCAATTTGGGCTTGCCTCATACTTCACAGACATGATATCAGATGCAATTCTTGCTACTTCAGAGTCTGTGTGCCGTAAAAAATACGTGTCGCTGTGCAAAATATTTTCTTTTAACCCTTCTCTAAATTCATCATAAATTAATTTGAAGATGGGATTTTCTAAAACCAAATCATCTTTCTCAATTTCAAAAACAATTAATTGGATAACACTAACTTCAACATCCACATTTCTTTCTACACCCTCTTCATTCGTTTCTACTTGTTGAGCAGTGATAGAGAGAAGTCCGTAATTCAATAAAATCCGAATCAAGTCGTATTCCTGATGATAAATCAAATCAACTTTTTTCTCAATAATTTCTTTTTCAATCGGATTTATTTGAGTCGGAAAATCTTGATATTCTGTTACGTTTCGTGTATCGTTACCTGATTTATTTCTGCGCAATTTTGTCAACTCGGTCATCAACACTTGCTCTTCCATGCCAAACATTTTGGCACATTCGCGCATGTATACTTGACGCTTAATAGCATCCGGTATCACAGAAATTGAAACTAAAATATCACGAATTAATTCAGCTTTTTTTACGGGATCGTTTCCTGCTTCTTTCGCTAAAACATCTGATTTAAAAACAATAAAATCTTTTGAACTCTCAGTAATATATGTTTCTAATTCTGTAAAAGAAGATTTTTTTGCAAACGAATCCGG
>Ga0105048_10003621_pt1 | contig 25321 bp, 22 predicted proteins | sample MAT05_FD_78382 | JGI IMG/M metagenome (GOLD analysis project Ga0105048, IMG submission 78382) | Freshwater microbial communities from Lake Fryxell liftoff mats and glacier meltwater in Antarctica - MAT-05 | ecosystem: Environmental > Aquatic > Freshwater > Ice > Liftoff microbial mat | place... | reverse complement strand
GCAATTGCATTCTGTTTATTTGTAAAATGTTCTGTCTTAGTTGCACCCATTTAATCTATATTTATATTGCAATATTACGATAAACATTCTAAAATGAACAGATTTATGAATTACTTTTTCTCATTTACTTGCAAGGTCAATAAGTCATTTCGAATGTTGGTCTTGATAATCTCATCATTGAAGAATGACATTGGTTATCCATTGTGCACTACTTATGCTAATTTTAAATATTAAATGATCTAAATATTTTGATAACCTTACAATGTTTATCGGAGATACATCAGTATACTAGAACAAGTAGATTCAAGAAATTATAACAATTATATTCACAAATTTGTCCGAGAGACTCTTTCATAGGTTACAGCGGTAAATACTGTTGTCATTTATTTTTAGTACAATACAGTGTGTCGGAATTAGAAAAATACATAAATCCAAACGGTATTGGGCTACGTGGAATGTGCTAACGGTGTAAAGGTTCGGACTGTAATCTTACAGCAAGCGAAAGACAATTTCAACTTTGGTAAAATATCTCTAACCTTTAGACCGTTTTTTTAACTGTTTTCATTTGTATGATGTCGACTAAGAAAGCGAATGCCATCGAAAAATAGATATAACCTTTTGGTATTTCAAAATGAAAGCCTTCTGCTATAAGTGATACTCCAATAATCATTAAAAAGCACAAGGCGAGAATTTTAAAGGATGGGTGTTTTCGAATAAACTCACTGATTGGCTTAGAGGCAAATAGCATAATAACAACTGTAAAAATTACAGCAGTATACATGACCCAAAGTTCTTGCACCATGCCAACAGCAGTTATAATAGAATCGATGGAGAAAACCAGGTCCAATATGATTACTTCGGTGAGAAGTCTTTTAAAATTACTTTTTTGTGGAACAACAGGAGCATCTGTGGCAGCTATTTCAGTTTTGTGGTAAATTTCTTTTGTGCTTTTATATAGCAAAAAGAGCCCGCCCAAAATCAGGATAAGACTTTTGCCCGAAAAGTCGATTTCGAACAGTTGGAACAATGTTTTGTCCAATTGCAGAATCCAAGAAATAAAAGCCAAAAATACCAATCTCATTAGCATTGCAAGTCCGATTCCCCAAAATCGGAGTTTGTTTCTCTCATTTTCCGGAAGCTTATCTGCCAAAATGGAAATAAAGATGATGTTGTCAATACCAAGAATGACCTCAAGTGCTATGAGGGATAGTAGCGGAATAATGGCGTCTGCGATGTTCATTGATAACAAAAATTTTTATTTTGGCGCAAGATAGTACCTTGATTAATTAAAATCAACCAGATAAAGAAAAGGCTAAAGTAAAGGCATTTCAATTTTTTAAATACCAGCTTCCAAAGTGCAAATTATTCCAAAAGCATATATTAATAGGTCTAATTGTGCCACGAAGCACATTTCGCAGTAGGGTGAAAGTAGTGTTGCGATCTTGTTGATGCAATACTTGATTGCTACTTTTATAAAGCACCGGATTATCAGTTCAGGTGGAGGTACCAATCCACTCCACGCTGCAACTGATGTGTGGCATTTGTGGTGAAGGACTGAAGAAAATGCTAATCTAAATGTCAGGTATTCTTGGAGGAGATGAATGCAAATAAACCGCTGTTGAAGTGTCGAAATTTTGAGTTGTGTGAATAAAAGCCTTGTTTGGACTAGGTTCTGCTTAGAGTGAAAGTTATACGAAAAGCATGGATTAATAAGTCCTTTGGACCAATGAATACTTGCTTTTGTAATGTGAGGAGTTTTCGCAAGGAATCCTCTAAGCGATAGTCTCATTACATCAGCAAAACTCTTGACCCCAAAATCAAGGGATGGATAAATGGCTGTGATGAATTTTACAACAGGCCAGAATCAGAGCGCTCAAAAAGATGGACATTGGTTTAACCAAATGACTCATGTTCAAACACAAATTCTTCTATACAAATCCATACGTAAAATTGAATAGCTCTAGGATTATACAACACTTTTTGTTCGCTTACTTGAACTCGTTTTATGGTCCCAAGTAATATCAAATGGCGTGCAAAGTTTGAATGGAGACATTCGCGTCAAGTTCTGTGAAAGGCTAACGGGTGAAATTCCCCTTTTTTCTTCTTGGCAACTGTTTCACAATTTTACGCGCTAAAGTGCCAATATATCAAAATACCAACCCAATCGGCCTGTTAGCGATATTGGACTCTCTACGTTTTATAATCCTTTTTACTGATATGATAGCGGTAAGATGTTAAAGATTTTACTATTTATCTTGTAACTAAATGTAATTCCACAGAATCACCATCTTTTTTTAACCACATGTCATCTTCTTCTAGCTTTAAGATAGAATAAGTTGCATCTCCATCATTGTTATCAAAATCAAAATACAATTTTTCATTATCACTCACCAAAGTCCAATTACCAGAGGTTACAAATTCAAAAGTTGCGCCCAAAACGACATAGATTGCCGATAGGCTTGCTTCACCGCCTTTTGTCAAGTCTAACTCATATTTGGTGTAATCCGACGTAACATCATTTCCATTTTCAAAAGCTTGACCAACTTTCCAGTTGTTGGCAACACGTTCCTTTTTTGATCGAAGGCTCACTAATGGTCCATCTGGATATTTTTTACATCCGGCTACAGTTACTAGCAATAGCAAGACTACTGATAATAGAAATTTTCCTTTTCTAATTGTCATATTTTTTAGAGTTTGTAAATGAATTATTTAGTCGTAAAGATTGGAATAGTGCAACTAATAAATTTACATAACTCGCTGAAGATCTTACAATATTCACACCCTAAAAAAATAAGTATCAGGGATAGTGCACTGTTATGGTCATTCATAGCCACATTTTTGTTTTCAGATGAACTTTGGGATTTAATAGGAATTTTAATTATAAAATAATTCAATTGTGCCACATAACACTTTACACAGTAATGTGAAAATAGTTTGCTGTGATCTTGATGATGCAATATAAAAGTGTTAATTGTGTGAGGCATCGGTGTATCCATTCTTGTGGAGATACTATACCGCTCCACGCTACAACTTCCGTAAGGCATTGGTGGTGAAAGGCCGGAGAAAAGGCTGATTAAAGAGTGAGGTACTCTTGAACCATTTTGAAAGTGTATGCAGTATTATCCAATTGCGTTTATGGTGTGATGAAAGCCGAAATTGGTTCAATTCTAATTAGAAATAGACTATATCGGAATTGGACTTTTGGTGAAATGCTCTGATAAATATGAGACTTTAACTTACCAAACGATCTTCTCCCTCATCACAATTTCTCCGCTCCTCGTTTTTAATATTACGATAGACATTCCTTCTGGCGGACTAAAAAAAATAGAGAATTCATCGTCAAGGCTGCCTTGGGTATTTATGATGGCTTGGCCATCCATAGAATAAACAAGTAGATTATATTGGTAAGCTCCTCCTAAAGGAATTACAACTTGTAAGGTGTGGTTGTTATTGTAGTATGCAAGATATGGAGTGGCTGGTTGGGGAATCAATACAGCAACAATTGGGCCGATGGTCGTCGAGCCATTGTAGTCTATTTGTCTAAGTCTGAAGTAATGTATACCGCCAATTTTATATACAACTGCTGCGTTATATGTTTGGGAAGATGTTGTTGTGCCAGCTCCTTCCTTACGAATTATTTCTTTCCAATATATCAGGTCTTCAGATTCTTCAATTACAAACCATTGATTGTTTGTTTCGGTTAGCGTTGTCCAATCAAATAACACTGCGCCATCCATCCACTGAACATTAAAATTGAGTAATTCGATAGGCATTAAAATATTGCAAATAGGACAATTGCCACTTATGTATTCTACAGTGTATTGTATTATTTCATCAGCTCGATTTGCATATGCAGTTACAGTAATGGTACCTCCTTGTTGACTAACCTGATCTGAAAGTGTTGCGTTAGCACTTCCAGTTTGAAAAGGTTTGGCTATCGCCCCCTGCACTTTGAGACGATCGCCTGCGCCCCCTGCATCGCCACCGCTTGCCGAGCAGCCCGGTAAGGGTTGCATAATAGCAGAAACCTTCAATTCACAATCGGATGGTATTGGTATCGGAAATGTGAGAAGTTGGTAGCCACCCATGCAATCGCCTAAAACACCACTTCCACAATTGGAACCGCCATAAGGAGCTAAATTGCATCCTGAAAAACATCCGCACCCAGGTCCGCTCGCAGTCAAAATACCAGACAGGCATATTTGTCCTGCACTAGACAGTGCAAATAGCATCATTGCAAGTGCCAATATACGCGGGTTCATCCTACAAAGGTCTCTTACTTTTGACCAACGTCGTGTTATACAATAGTAAAATTTATATAAACGATTATGATGTTTGCTTGCGGTTGGTCGAACTAATACCTCGTGTGATTTCAATAATGTATAAGTTCGAACTAGCCTTATAAAAATATTTGAAAGCAAGTACGTTCAACCACACGTTCTATCGAAAACAGGTGAATCATAGTTGATTAACAAAGAGGTGATTAAGCTGGTATGTTTATACTGATTGGATTTATGTATAAGTCCGATTCCGTTTCTCTGCACGGTACTAAACATCAATCACAACACCATTTACCGCTGCAACTCATAAAATGGTTCGGACTAAATTGTAAGTAACATTGGGATTATTTGCATGGAATAAATGAACACATTTATCGAAATATTTATGAATCAGGTTTGAATAAAAAATCACTGAAAGAATCGCCATTTGTTAGTATTACCGTACAACTGAAAAGGATGGGCATTAGCAGATCTGTTAATGTTTTTGTCAGGTGAAGTAAATAACTGTACAGAAAAGCTGCGATATTACTAAGCCAATATTCGCTTTAGTGTAATTCTGTTTCACTTCTTTGACCTATAAAAGCTACTCTTGCAGCATTTACAACCGAAAGCATTTTAAATGATCAGGACTAATTTGTTAGGTAGCGTTGCTAAAAGATTGTGACAGTGAAACTCTGTTTAAATGTAGCGAAACATTTGCGAAAGGGAGCTTCTGCCGAAATCAACAAATGAAAGAAACTGTATAAAGTTTGATTTGAAAATTGGAGGTTAGGGCCATTTAAAAAATGAATGAAGTTACAGTGCTTATTTCATTGCAAATGCTTAGGTAATTGCGCTTTAATGAGTTAGTTAAAGGTTTGGTGTTAGAAAAACAGTTAGAATAACTACCTTTGCAAACTTTTTGAGGGAAAGGAGGCCATGTTTACACTTTCTGCATCAAAAATAAAATACAATTATGAAAAAGATTTTAGATTACAGAAAGTTGCTCGGAGTTACCAAAACTACGGAACTCAAAGAATTAAAGACAACATATCGCAATCTGATGAAGGATTGTCACCCCGACAAGTTCATCGACAATCACGAATTAAAAGATCTGGCTGAGGTTAAAAGCAAGGAGATCATTGAAGCTTATCACTTTTTGGTAAGTATTGCTCCTGAGACAATCGAACAAACAGTCGAGGAATACAATAAAACATTGTCGACTTCGGGTGTTGCCGATTTTGAGTTTGAAAAACAAACATTGAAAGTTACTTTTCTTGATGGAAGTTGTTACGAGTATTTTGATGTGCCAAGAAATACGTATATCAAATTGGTGAATGCAGATTCACAAGCTCGTTTTATTAGGCGTCACGTTGCAGGCGCATTCATTTATCGCAGCATGAGCAAGATTGTTTCTGCGTAAGTAATAAAAGCTTTAGAATACGAAAAACCGAAATAGCCCACGGTTTAAACCGTGGGCTATTTTGATATTAATTATTTAATCGCGCTTGTTTTATAGCCAATCTTTTTTGTCTTTTACCGGATGCTGCTAATTCTCTTTGTTTCTGCATTTGCTCCTTCTGCTGATTAATCGCTTCTTGATTTTTATCGTGCGCATCTTTGGTAATCATTGTATACGCTACCTGTAATGAGTAAGAAAGCTGAATGCATGGTTCTTCTATATCAGCATTTATTACCTTATCAAATTGATTGTATGGAATTCGATCGTAAAAGATAGTTTTGTTTTTTTCTGCGGTTTGCACAAAGAATTGCTGATTTACAAAATCAGGATTAGATTTTTGATCTATGTTAATACTGTTATTTTTACCATTTACGTAAATATTATTTTCGCGCATACTCATTGCGTATCTCACCTCGTGTGGTGATGTACCGCTGTGATAGGCCGTGTAAGTTTTGTACCGCTCCATTGGATATGTGCAAACAAATCCATCAGACATAGAATAGATATCTAAATGCATTTTTAGCGCATCGTATGTAGACTCCTTTGATGCAATGACAGACAATGCTGCTTTGCGCAATTCATCATAATATGTTTGCACGCCATCGATGTTATATTCAACTTTTACAAGATCGTAGATGTCTGCAAAGGCCATTTCAGAAATGATGCGATCTAACACATCGTGTTTTCGAAACAACACATGGATATTTTTTTTCATCTCAAAACCCGTGGGAATTTCAATAGAACGCCTGTTAAATTTTTTGTCCTCAATTTTGTATGAATAGGTTGGGACCATTGAAACTGCATCCACATGAATGTCTTCGTCGTTGATACCGAGAAGGCCGAGTGCGTAGCGCACTTGTGCAATTCGACCAAACATGAGTGAGTCAACTTCGTACGCATCTTTGCCTGATTGAACAGCAGAAAAAATTGCATTGTAGCTAGTCGCTTTTACATTCATCAACACCTCCGCTTTGAGGTTGATATTGCTGCCTATGGGAGTATTAACTGCGATAGCAATTCTGTCGTTGTTAAATGAATTTGGATTGTTGTAAAGAAAGTTGCCTGCAGCTTGGCCGTGCGTTTCACATTGAACAGCGCACAGCAAAATACAGAGCGCGGGGATAAAGTGTTTTTTCATTTTGATTGTTTGTTTATGATTCGAAGGGTACTACCAATCATCTTCATTCACGTTCAATCAATATTGAAATTTTATCATAGAAACTAGTTATAATTAACTTATACCGCGCACTCTAATTGTGGTTTTGAGAAAAATAAAAAACGAGAAATTATTTTCCATCGAGTTCACCGCTCTTCAGTGCCTTCATAAATCTACCCCATGCTCCTGGGTCTAGAAGATTTCCTCCGCTCTGAAACCCGTGGTTGTAGCGAGCGTTGAGTGTTTCATTTGAATTGGCATAAGCCTCAGATGCAAAATCGCGAAGTCCGTCGTAGTTAGCTATGTTCGCTGCGTTTCTATTAAATCGTCTGTAATTATCTCCAGGTAAATCGAGTGCAAGAATTTCAGAGCGCAGTCGATATCTTTCGGGAAATGGTAAAATGTTTACTGTAGGGAGCATGATTGTGTCTTCTTCCATTAATTGAACAATAGAGATGTGAATCTGAGTTGTGTCGTTTGGAATTAAAAACCACGATGGTTTTAGTCCCAAATAAGCAAAACGAAGTGTGTCTCCCACTTGCGCCGGCATTGTAAAATACCCGTTAAAATCGCTAAGTGTTCCGCGATTGTCGCGAGTGCGGTAAATGTTAGCAAATGGAACCGGAACTAGTGAGTCTGCTGCAACCACTACTCCCGAAACCTGCACAGCATGACGCGTCTGCGATTGGCTCTCAATGGAGAAAACTATTATTACCAGTATAAGTGTAAGATTCCGCATGTATAATTCTAATAGAACAAAAGTAATTCAAGTAGAAGATGATTGTGACGATGATTTGTTATTTCACGTAAGGTAAAAAATCATAAAAATAGTATTGAGTGGACGGTCTTGCTGCTTGAGTAGTGAATTTGGTGCACAATGTCTCTATAAAATATGTGAATTGGCAAATGTGCCAATTAGCAAATGAGAAAATTAGCAAAAGGATCCTTTCATAAAGTAATGCGTATTTTTTAATTCGTAATTTATATACGTTACTGGTGTAGGTGTAATTCGCGATTTTTAATTCGTAATTTGCAATCGTTACTTGTCTTGTGAAATTCTTCATTGATTACACGCAACAACTCCCAAAAATCCAAGCTTCTGCGATCCAATTGATAATAGAAATGACAGCAATAAAGATCAGACCGCAGTTGATGATGCGATTGCCAGTGGCATACTTCATTTTCAGATTTACAATAAAAAAAACTGATAATAGAATGATTGGAATTCCTGCCGGGTGAACAAAAAAGCTTTCTATAAATTCACCACCCAATGCTTTTAAGATTGATCTTTGGATGCCGCAACCCGGACAATTGCATCCTGTTAGATATTTAAAAGGGCATGGAATAAGGTAATTATCAAGGTTCAACGACCGGTCCATTTGTTATCTATATGTAGATTTCAGACTCATTTATTTCGGGAAGATTTCCGGCAATAATGAAGTCCAAGGCTTCTAACATCGCTTCGAGAGTTCCGTATTTCCATATTGCATCACATCGCATTAAACGCATTTCATACAAGGCACCCTCACGGTAGTCTTTGGATTGCATAAGACTGGGATTATTAGAAAAATCCTCAGCAACACTCATTAAGAAAAGAACAAATGAGCCTGATTCTATATCAAACGAAATGCCCGTTTCGCGGTGGTCAATCCCTAAATTGAGATAAGCAGGAAACCGCAACAAATCAGGATGAGACCGCAAAACATAACCTACAGTAAAATATGGATATATTCTTATGCAATATTCAATATTTTTATTCATTAAAGCATTCTGAAGTTGATCAATGCTAGTGCGAATAATCGCTGCCTTAGCATCGGCATAAATCTCGGTATTCTCTTTGATCCAGTTGCCTTTTGCATCTAACCATTCCATTTCACCCAAACTCAGTTTGTAATCGAAACAAGAGGGAAGATCCATTACATAACCAGGGTAATAAAATTGAATTCCTTTCGATTGTGCTAATTGAATCTCGAGGAGCATGGTGTAAATGCCCAAACTGAATGAATTATATTCTTGATCATAAACACAAAGGATACTCGCCATACTTTTATCACTCGTGTCGAAATAACTCAAAGCAACGAGATTATCGTTTAGGTAGACACAAATCTCGTTAGTTTCAAAAGTAATGTCCTCAAGGCCCGTATTGATCAAATCAGCGAGGCTATTGTGCACAAATGACCTAAATCTATCTAGATGCTGTGAGTATAATTTTTCTTTCTTATCGTCAATTGAAGGAGGGCCAACGGTGTAACGAAAAACTCCGTTGTTTTTGGATAACAATTTGAGATGTCGTTTCTTAAAAACAAAATCTTTTAAAGCAAGTCTTATATGAACGGTCGAAAGTAAATTCTCCTCCATACAAACAATGTCTGACTTGTATATGACGCCAGTGCCTCTGAACCAGCCCTCGCTCAGGAGCTTATCGTAGTGCTCTTTAGTTGTTCCCTGTGTATAAGTTGTTTGAACAAGCATCGAAGCGAAAGTAAGCGTTTTCTAGTATTCTATTTCTTGAAAAAGGTTAGCGATTCATCAAAATATTATTTTGTGATTCAGTTACCTTCATAATATGTTCACCTTCAGATCATGTTGTCACAGTTTCTGTGTCCTTAATTTGTGCACTGAAAAATAGAAAAGATCATGGAAAATAAAACAAACGTTATCAGATTCATTCAAGGGCAATCGGAATGCGAGATTTCATTCGGTTTTTTTCAGCTTAAAAAGGAAAAGAGCGAGGAGGTGCTTTACACATCCTGCGGCATGAGAGTACCGCTAGACCACCTTCTCAGCATGAATGGCATCGCTTGGTAAATATTAACACGGTAACGGTATTCTTATTTACCAATATCGGGCCACTTATTTAGACCAAAACATTTGCACTGAAGGTTTTGTATTATTAAAATACAAATTGTTCATTCGATTAATTTGAGTTAATTAATAGTACAGCAGTGTATCGGAGTACAATTAATCCAATTTCGCTTCACTCCATTGACCTATAATAGTTACTCTTAGAGCATTTACCATACTGAAATTCAAATTTGTTAGTGGACCAATTTGAATTAAATAACGTTGTAACATTGGTTTGCCGTAACTACTTGCGAATAGTTCAATGTGGCAAGTGCGAAATTGGACAATATTGAATGTGTATAGCGTATCATTAGTATAAAATTTTCATTTATATTGAGTTTTACTACAATAAAAAACCCCGCTGTAGCGGGGTTTCATTTTATTACTTGGATTGTCAATTAAAGACCTCCAACAGCATCTTTGAAGTTGCGGAACTCAAGATCAGATTTCGCTTTGTTTAGAAGCGCATTGTCTTTTTGAGCAGCCGATTTTAGATTGGTCGTAACGCCATTTGCCTCGTTGCTGCGGGCAGCGATAATTGCTTTCAGATAATCAGCCATTGCAGATGCATCTCCACTTCCATCAATTTCTGTCTTGGCTCCACCATTGTCCTTATTCAACAATTTGGCAAGTGCCGTATTGAAAGTTTTGAAGCTCGACATATTAGAAACTGCAGAAGAATAATCACCGTTTTGTATAGCAATAATTCCTTTATTGTATGAAGTTTCTTTGCTACTTCCGGCTTCATTGTATAATGTCATTGCGCCTTTTCGATCACCATTTAGGCGAGTAATAATACCCATATTGTTGCTGGTTTCAGCAGTTTTGCTCATTCCGTAAGCCTTTTTGAATTGTACCTCGGCATCTTTGATTTTATTCTGTTGGTAGAACATAACTCCAACGTTGTTGCTAGCTCTGTAATCAGCATCACTTTTACCTGCTGCAGACTGATAGATAGAAGCACGGTTAGCAAGATCTTCAGTTACGGCACCTGCTTTCATAAGCTCTTCATATGTCATGATAGACGGATTTGTGAGTGCAAGCTGTTTCAATTCAACATCGCTATATCCTTCTTCGTCGTACTTCACAATAATTCTAGTTCTACGAAGTGAAGGGAAAATCTCTTTTTGGATTTCAACATATGTTTTAGAGATGTTTTTAATCTCTTTTTCTCTCTGTTGAAGATCGCCTGTCATCTTCAATACATTGATGATGATGTTTCTGTCTTCGATGTTTGACTTTTCCATCGCAGCTCTAAACCCTTCCCAGTCTTCACCTTTAGGAGAAAGAGTATAGAGAGTTTCATTGACAGTTACTTTATTCTTTTTAAGGATATCGTTGAGTGCTTTTTTACCGGCCTCTGCTCTTTCATTAGCCAAATTGTCATTAAGAAGCATTTCACCCTCAGGAGAAGCGTAAGAAACAAACTCGATTGATTTAAGGACCAATTTCGGATTTTTCCCAACTGAATCGAGGAATGCAGATAGGGCATTGATGTCAGCATCTTTCAGTTCAGGAGCTTTGAGATTTGAACTATTATAGTCAAAATTGATTACGGCCTCTTTGTTTTTAGAAAGGGTGCGAACGAATTTGTCAGTAGATTCTATTGCTTTATCATCACTTTTGATAAGATACGGAGTGGTGATAACACCATCAGCAACCTGAACTGGACCAAATTCTTTGCTTTTTGAACCTTGCTGGCCAAATAATCGAAGTTCAAGTTTGCTCGATTCCATTGACGGAACATAAGCAACTTTATCAGAGTAGCTAAAGCTTTTTCCTTCTTTGTAAGGAATTTTCTCGAAGTTACCAGCGGCTTGTTCGCCCTGGTATCCTTTCATTTTGAATTTTGTTTCAGAGCCTCCGTGTATTAAAACAGGTGTGGCTTCAACCGAAGCTTTTTTAGCAAAATATTTTGGTGGAAATTTTCCTGTAATGCTTATGGCAATGCTGTCGCCATGAACCTCTAGAGGATTTGGAGTGGCTTTCGCCCCAAGCTCCTCGATGTACTTTTCCATTTTTTTCAAGCCATTGCAAGATACAAGGGCTGTGGTTGACAACACTGCTACCAATAGATAGATGATGTTCTTTCTCATGATTTTCACTTATTTGTTAACTTTAAATACTAACATTGCTATTCTTGGTGCAAAACTAATCGTACCGCTTGCTTATGCAAGATATATTTTAACCTGATTGAAAAGGTTTTCCACAGAAAAAAAGCATGTTAAATAGATTGATTTATAGATTGTTAACTTGCTTTCTATTCAACAACAACACCCATTGTGCAGAATTTGTTGATTCGCTGTTCAATTCGAGTTTGATTATCGAGTGCTTTAAGATGCTCCAGTTGTTTTTTTATTTCAACTTTTACATTTTCAAACATTTGTCCGTGATTGGCATGGGCTCCTCCTAATGGCTCCTTGATAATTCCGTCAATCAAACCATTGTTGAGCATGTCGTCACCTGTGAGTTTTAATGCTTTGGACGCCGTCACTTTGTGATCCCAACTACGCCAAAGTATTGATGAACATGATTCAGGAGAAATAACTGAATACCAAGTGTTTTCGAGCATAAGAACTCTATCGCCAATACCAATTCCAAGTGCTCCTCCCGATGCTCCTTCACCGATTATAATGCATATTACAGGCACCTTTAATCGCATCATCTCATATAGATTACGCGCTATGGCCTCGCCTTGACCTCTCTCTTCGGCCTCTAATCCAGGAAATGCTCCTGGCGTATCAATGAGAGTCACAATGGGCTTGTTAAACTTTTCTGCAAGTTTCATCAGTCTAAGAGCTTTGCGATAGCCCTCAGGATTTGCCATCCCAAAGTTTCTATACTGACGCATTTTGGTGTTAATGCCTTTTTGCTGTCCGATAAACATTACGCTTTGTCCATCCAATAAGCCGAAACCACCAACCATTGCCTTGTCGTCCTTAACTGTGCGGTCGCCATGTTGTTCTATCCAAGTTCCACTGGTCAAATATTCAATGTATGCAAGTGTATAAGGTCTGTCTGGATGACGACTTACCTGCACCCGTTGCCATGGATCAAGATTCGAATAAATTTCGTGTGTTTTTTTCTGAAGTGCATCTTCCAAATCGGCAAGAGCTTTAGAAATGTCCACGCCCGCCTTCTTTTGGCTCTCCTGAAGCTTCTCAATCTGCTCAAGCAATTCTTTTATCGGTGCTTCAAAGTCTAGGTAATTCATATTTTTTAAGGAATGTGTATCGGGGCGAAAAATAGAGAAAATTTATTGAAAGGCTATTTTCTGTGTTGTGCGAGAAATTGACTTAGCTTTTCTAACGCTCGACCTCGGTGACTGATTTTATTTTTAATTTCTAGACTTAATTCAGCAAAAGTTTGGTCATATCCTTCAGGAATAAATATTGGGTCATAGCCAAAACCACTGTTTCCGCTCGGTTTTTCGGCAATTGTGCCATTTGCGATTCCCTCAAAATTAAATCTTTCACCATCGAGAAAGAGTGTAATGACCGTTCTAAATCGTGCTTTTCTATTGGATTTATCCAAAAGTCTTTCTATCACTTTATTCATATTAGCAACAGCATTTCTTTCGGGGCCTGCATAAAACGCTGTGTCAACTCCGGGTTCATTGTTTAGTGACTCAACCTCTAATCCAGTATCATCGGCAAAACAATTGCAGTGATAATTTTCAAACACAAAAGCAGCTTTTTGAAATGCATTTTCTTCAAGTGTCCGACCTGTTTCGGGCAGTTCTTCGAGACATCCAATATCGTTCAGACCATTCAATGGAAGTTCCCCCATTTTTGAGCTTACTTCCATTATTTTATCCTTGTTGGCACTTGCAAAGACCAAAGTTGTCATGGTAATAAATATTTTTTTCTAATGATTTTATCGGTGCTGGTATATTCAAATTGCTTGCAGAAATATACGTTTTTTGGCAATTCATGGCTTTGTAAATAAATCTTCATTGTAGACCTAAGTCTCAATAATTCGCTTTCGGTCATCGGATCTGATTGCATGTACAAAACTACTTTTTCGCCCAATAACTCGTCAGCTTCAGGATAAATAAAAAATGGATATTGTATGATATGTGCCAGTAGATGTTCCAATTTTTCGGGATGAATTTTTATTCCTCCGCTGTTAATCACAAAATCATTTCTTCCTAAGAACTGAAAACTAACAGGACTTGTCAGCAGAACCACATCGTTGGTGAGAATCTTTTTCACACCTAAATGTGGAGCTTCGATTGCAAGACATTGTCTTTTATCTATACTGAATTTTACTCCTGGTAATCCATGATAACTAATCCCTGCTCTTGGGCCGTTGATATTACGAATAGCAACATGACTGACAGTTTCTGTCATCCCATAAGTTGCAAAAACCTCATTGTTGCACTGAATGAGCTTTTTTTCCAATTGAAGACTTATAGGAGCACCACCAAGTATTATTTTTTTTATTTTGCAAAACGAATCTTTGTCACTCTCCATAGCAAGTGCAGCCTGCATTGGAGTCATTGCCGCAAAGTCAAATCCGTCGGTAATGATACCTTCAATTGGATTTCCTTTTGGTTGTATTAATATTAAATTCCAACCAAATTCGATTCCTCGCACAAGCATCATTTTGCCCGATATGTACTGCGATGGAAGGCAGTGAAATGCTTTGGTTCCTGGTTTTAGTTTGAAGTAATCTACCGTCATCGCAGCACTGTTAATCATGTGCTTTCGTGTAATAACAATTTTTTTTGGCACACCGGTAGAGCCTGAAGTCGAAACTTCAAATTCGTTTTTACCACTAAGCCAATCAATTAAAAATTGAAAATGTGATTTTTCCCATTCTTCTGCATGGGCATATTGTTCATTGCAAAAGTGTAACAATGAATCATGATCGTACTCAATATTGTTTATTGTATACTTTCTCAAAGTATCAGAGAATTTTGATCATAAATTTTAGAAATATCCCAGTTCTTTAGGGGGTCGTAAGTTAGTTGTCCTGATTCGATTGTAATGGGCGAAGGAATGTTATTTTCAAATAGCATTCCTGTTCCCAAGCCTTGCTCTAGTATTGGGTTTTTGGTTGCCACCCATTGACTAATTGCATTTAAACCGATGTTGGATTCGAGTGCCGAAGTTGCCCACCAATCAATTCCCAGAGAAGTTGCAATTTCTATCCATTCATTCGATCCACAAATTCCTCCGTGTAAAGTTGGTTTTAGAATTATATAATTAGGTAATATTGTTTCAAGTAATTTAACTTTTTCCTTATGATCATATTCGCCAATTAACTCTTCGTCAAGTGCTATTTTAATTGGTGATTGGGTTACAAGCAAGGCCATGAAGTCCCGATTTCCTGCTTTGATTGGTTGCTCAATGGAATGTATGTCGAATTGCGAAAGTACATCAAGTTTTTTGTTAGCTTCTTCTATCGAAAATGCCCCATTTGCGTCAATTCGAATGGTCAATTTTTCGGGAGGAAAATTTTTACGAATTTCTTTGAGAATACTGAGTTCTTCAACAAAATCAATTCCCCCTATTTTGAGTTTGATACATTTATATCCAGCCTCTATTTTTTGAAAGGCCTCATTTAGCATTTGTTCTTTTTCACTCATCCAAACAAGTCCGTTGATCGGAATTGTAATGCATTGATCCGATGGGAAAATGTTTCTTTCTCCTTCATTTTTCAGGTCAAGCAATGCAGTTTCGAATCCGAAAAGTATACTTGGATGTGAAGTTAGAATTGACTGCCAATCTTCAAACATAATCGTTTTTGAGCAAGTGTTTTTCAGATTATCGAGATATGCGCCCCCAATTTCAATGCTTAGTCCTTTGAGAGGAGCGCATTCGCCGATGCCTGTTTTTCCGGTGGATTCGTCGATGAGTAGAATGAAATAGATATCACGAACGGTCAAAACATCTCGCGAAGTTTTAGCCGGTTTTCGAAATCTCAGTTGTTTATGTCTGAGTTCGACTTTTAACGTTTGGATGAACCAGAAATTCTCTTGATTAACCATTCCATCGGACCTAATTCATTTACTTTTTTTCTCCACATCAATGTGAGCCAAGTTGCAGCCCAAGTTGCGAAAATGACATAAACTATAATTACTATTCTTTTAGAGAAAAACTGTTCATTGGAAGCTGATAAAGTTATTATTCCTATTAAAATATGAAAGAATATTATACTGTATTTCATGGCTGCTAGCGTCTGAACGATTCGCAAAATTTTGCGGGATTGAAATTTTCTGAAGATGAATATGAAAAAATTGATCCCTACAATACAACTCCCGATGGCAAAACAAACAAATGCCGGAAGGTAGGTTTTTGTATTCACAAGAAATGGACCTATCTTCTGAAATGTTTCACCATCAACATCTAATTTTTTTGAATACACGTGAGCAAAATAAGTTAATCCGATTAAGACCAACCCCAACAGACTGGAAGGTGGTAACCATCCGCGAGGACGCAAATCAACTCGGCCATGGAGCAATCCTGCTATGAAAAAAATGAACCAAGGAAGAATAGAGAAGTATCCATTAAAAAAAATAAACCCGCCTAAATCGATAAATCCGCCGCCTTGAAGGGTTAGCATGTTATATTCTACATAGGTCGGAACATCTAAATATAAAAGACTTATTGAAAGTATCAATAATATCACGATCAAAACGCGTAGAATTTGTGTATTCCATTGAGCCATGTATGGGGCGCAAACATACATTATACCACAGGGGATAAAAATATTCATCGGCCAGATAGCACAAGTGGCTAATCCGATTAAAAATAACACTGATCCACGTTTGCCCATATAACTTAAGAGCTTTCTGCTGCTCACCCTTCGATCGCGCATTGTGAGAGTCACCGTAAGTCCATTTAGAAAAAAGAAAACTGCAGGGAATACATCCAAAAACAAATAATAGCTATAATGACTTAGGCCACTAAGGACGTGCCCACCAATGGTAAAACTATAAGAGTAGATAATGATCCCAAGTATCGAGAAGACATAAGCGAAATCTATCCCCAAAAGGCGATTGGTTGCTGGCATAAGGGTTTTTGTGAAAAATTAAAGTCTAAATTTTCGCGGTGAAGATATGTAATCCCGATTAAAAGCTCCAGTTACTCAAATAAATGTCGTGATAAACAAAATACAACTGATCAAAAAAGTGCTAAGAGCTACTTTCTTCAAAAGTGGATCTAGTTTGGCAGGTTCATTATTTTTTCGCACTGTATTAGCGACTCCCAACAGCAATATAAATGGTAACAATGCTAGATACTCTAGATATTCGCTAGTGGTCAATGTGAGCGAAATCAATAGAGTTACGAAAGCAAAGAACATTAATAAATATTGATATGATTTGCCTTTATCAAATCCAATTTTTACAACGACAGTAATTTTGCTTGAAGCGGCATCATTAATATGATCTCTGAGATTATTGAGATTTAAAACAGCACTGCTCAACAAACCGATTGTTGCCGAGGGTAGCAACCACATCAAATCAAATGTGGTGCTATGCAGGTAAGCTGTGCCACATACACCCACGAGACCAAAAAATAGAAACACAAATAAGTCGCCCAATCCTCGATAGCCATAAGGGTTTTTACCAATAGTGTATTTAATTGCTGCTGCAATAGCGCTCAATCCAACGAGCAAAAATAATAATGCAAAAGACATCTGATTGCTATCTTGAAAAGCAACATATAAAAGTGAAAGTCCTGAAATTAGAGCGAGCGCAGAAAAAACTATCAGTGCTTTTTGCATCGAAAATGCACTCAAAACACCCGTTTGCATTGCTCGGGTTGGTCCAACACGTTCTTTGTTATCAGTACCTTTGATATGGTCTCCATAATCATTTGCCAAATTGGAGAGTATTTGTAAAAACAATGTAGTTAGTAAGCTCAAAGTAAAAATAATCCAACTATGAGCATTGTATTGCCAGTTGATTGCACTTCCCGTAAACACGCATGAAAAGGCCAAGGGCAAGGTTCTCAAGCGCATGGCACTAATCCAAACTTTTACTTTTCCGGATGTTTGATCTAATTCCGCTTGCTCATTGTCTTTCATTTATGGAAACTTAGGGAACTTTTGGAAGTCGGGATCGCGTTTTTCTAAAAAGGCTTTTTTACCTTCTTGGGCTTCTTCGGTAAGGTAATAAAGTAGAGTGGCATCACCGGCAAATTCCATCAACCCTCTTTGGCCATCAAGTTCTGCATTGAGTCCACGTTTTATCATTCTTATCGCTAGCGGACTTCTCTTCATTATGGTTTTGCACCAGCGAACAGTTTCTTCTTCTAGCTCTGATAATGACACTACTTTGTTGACCATGCCCATGGCCTCTGCTTCATTCGCGGTGTATTGTTCGCATAAAAACCAAATTTCGCGCGCTTTCTTTTGTCCCACATGGCTGGCCAAAAAGTTAGATCCAAAACCTGCATCAAAACTTCCCACTTTAGGACCTGTTTGCCCAAATCGCGCATTGTCCGATGCAATTGTCAAATCACAAACTACATGCAGCACATGTCCGCCGCCAATGGCATACCCATTAACCATTGCTATAACGGGCTTGGGTAGTTCTCTGATCCTTTTGTGCAGATCAAGCACATTTAATCTAGGTACTCCATCTTCGCCTATATAACCTCCAACTCCTTTTACATTTTGATCACCACCGCTGCAAAATGCTTTGTCACCTTCGCCTGTGAATACAACTACTGCAATGTCTTGGCGCTCACGTGCAATGTCCATTGCTTCGATCATCTGCTTGTTAGTTTCTGGTCTGAAGGCATTGTAAACTTCCGGTCTGTTAATGGTGATTTTAGCTATGCCTTCAAAATATTCAAATTTTATGTCGCTATAAGTTGCTATTGGGGTCCAGTTTCTCATGACTTTCTAACGCTTTAAAAAAAATTATGCTGTGATTTTATTTAAGTTTTGGAAATAAGATTTTAATATCTCATCATTTGCACATTCACTAGTTGCTACTTCTAGAATGCTGCATTCATGAGAATTATAAAGTTGATCGAGTCCACTTTTTAATGTTTTTTTGTCATTTGCAACAAAATAGTTGAGATTATACATTGCTGAAAATTGTTGGGCTGTTCTGTGATGTTTTGTTTCAAAAAACTTCTCTAAGGAAGGTGTTGATTTAGGACCTTCGATAATTCTAAAAATGCCACCTCCTCCATTGTTGATAATGATGATCTTAAGATTTTTTGCAACCAAGTCATTCCAAAACGCATTGCTATCATAAAAGAATGCAATGTCACCAGTAATTAAAGTAGTGGGATGTTTACTAATAAATGCAGCACCAACAGCAGTGCTGGAGCAACCATCAATTCCCGCAACTCCACGATTGCCGAAGTGTTTTAGATCGGCTCTGCTATCCATTAAGAGAATATAACGAACTACAGAGCTATTACCCATTTGCAAATGGTCATTTGAAGGCAATGCATTGTATATGATGCCAAACGCGGTGAGATCGCTAAAAGGCGCTGACTCAAGAAAGTTGTTTGCTAGTAATCTTTTAACATGGTTTTGACTTCTAAAATATTCACTGTATTTACTTTGATTATTCGCTATTAAATTTAGCGTTTCAAAAAAGTCTACAGGATGCAATGGAATTATTTTGTTAAGATGTTTGAACGTATCGAGTCCTTCGCCTGAATGATCTATGTGCCAATGATCGTAATCTCCTTTTCTGAGATATTCTTTTACTTTTCTACTAATGATATTGTGACCGAAGGTGATTAAAACATCGGGTATTAATTCTTTTTGCATTTCATCATCATAATTAATAATTAATCGATCGATTGTGCTCACAAAAAGTTCGTGACTCAAATTAGAATGTGCTTCTGTCATAACAAGTACTTGGGGCATTTCCGCCCAATTGGCTAGCAGTTCTCTCAATCTTGAATCGGGTAGCATTTGCCCTGCGATGATTAATACTTTCTTCGAACCATTTAATCTATCTGACAATGTTTTTATCAGATCATCATTTAAATGAAAAGTGAGTGGTGTTTTAAGAACTTCTTTTATTTTGGTAATTGTATTATTAACTACTCCGTATAATTTTTCTCTCAAAGGAAAATTGAGATGTACAGGCCCGAAAACTCCTTCCGTGCATGTTCTCATTGCTTCATCCATCACTCTTACATTATACCATTGCAAATCTGCATGTGCTTCGTCGTCGGCTATTTGGTAGGATGATTTGACGTAATTGGCAAAAACGGAATTCTGTCGAATGCTTTGACCTTCACCCTGATCAATCCATTCTATGGGACGGTCTGCAGTTACAATTAGCAACGGAACCCTTTGGTAGTAAGCTTCTGCAATTGCCGGAGCAAGATTGAGCGCCGCAGTACCACTTGTGCAAATAACAACAACAGGCTTTTGAATTTGCTGCGAAATCCCAAGGGCAATAAATCCGGCACTGCGTTCGTCAACAACACTGTAAGCCTGTATTTTAGGGTGTTCGAATAGACTGATACTAAATGGTGCGTTTCTTGAACCGGGACAAATAATAACGTGCGTCAATCCTTTTGCTATAAGCAATTGGATAAAGTCTTGAACGTGTCTTTTGTTTGAAATCATAACTGATTTTTAACCTGCACAATTGGCAAGGCGAATTTAGATACCACGCGCATTTGTCAAAGCAATTATTTCTAACGGAGATTTAATATCAATAACATTGTCCGATAGCAAATGGTTGTAATTTTTTTACATTTTTTGCATCTATTCTCAATTAGTTTTTTCTATCATTGTGGCATGAAGATCGTAATATTTGGCGCAAATGGCAGAGTTGGTTTACAGACTGTGAAACGCGCTCTTGAAAAAGGACATAAAGTGACTGCTTTTGTTAGAAACAAAGACTCAATCAGCCTGCTGCATGTAAACCTGACAGTGTTAGTCGGAGATGCAATGGGGCAGGAAGCTGTGAGTAAGGCCGTAAAAGGACAGGACGTTGTTATTTCATGTCTCAGTTCTTCTGAAAATTCGCTACGTCAAGTCTTCGTCAATCATATTATTAATGCTATGCGAGAGCATAAAGTGAGGCGATTGATCGCTATAGGAGGCATCGGTGCTTTGCAAGCAAGTGAACACCTCAAAGTTTATGAAACGGTTACTTTCCCTCAAGAATATATTGGTGTATCCCAAGCGCATGTTCGTGTACTCGATGCTCTTTTGACTTCGCGTTTGGACTTTACATTTGTTTGCCCACCGATGATTCCGGATGGAGAACGCACGGGAGTTTATAAAACTCAGAGTAACTATCCTACCCAAGGTTGGTCGGTAACCACTGGTGATATAGCAGACTTTATGATCAACGAATTGGAGCTAAATAATTTTGTGGGCTGCAGAGTTGGTATCTCCAATTCTTAATCAAAGTCCTATCAAACTCAAAAGCGTTTTTGATTTTAATTCCGTTTCAAGCCATTCATTTTCGGGAATAGAATTAGCAGTAATTCCGCCACCTACGAAAATATCGGCTCTATTATTTTCTATTCGCATACAACGCAGATTTATAAATAAATCGGCATCTCCATTGGGATAATTAAATCCAATAACTCCAGAATATAAGGAACGTTGATGTGGTTCGTTTTTTAAAATAAATTCTAGCGACGGAATACGTGGCAATCCACAAATTGCGGGTGTTGGATGCAGAATTTCAACGAGTTTTTTCGTAGTCAAGTCACATTCAAATTCAATAAAACTTTTGCGGTGAACCAAGTTGCCCGCTGCTGTTGTAAATGGCGATGATACTTTTACCTCAGTGCATCCTGAGTTTTTTAGTTCGGTTGAAATAAAGTCAGTAACAAGTTGCTGTTCTTCAATTTCTTTTTCGCCCCACTTATATTTTTCAAGAGCTAATTCAGGAATAAGTTTTTGAGTTCCGGCAAGTGATACAGTGCGATAATGCTTTCCTCTTTTGTGTAACAACAATTCAGGAGTAGCCCCAAGCCAACACGCACCCTCAGCACTTTTATGTGCGTAAATAAATGCATGGGGATAAGCGCTTGTCATTTTTTGCAATAGCTCTATTTTATTGATGCTGGCTTCAATTTGTTTTATACGACTTGTAACAACTTTTTTAAACGCTCCATTTCGAATAGTCTCAATAGCAAGCCTCACCAAATCTTGATATTCGTTCTGAGATGGGGCCATTAATTTTTTACTTGAAGATCTGGGAAATTCGGAGATAAAAACATCTTCTGGATTGTCATCGATAAATACCAATTTGGCTGTCCTTTCAGCATTTATTTCTTTCGGAAGAATTGCATATAAAAACGGCCTCTTTCCTGCAAATAGTTCTGAAAGTTCCATTGACTATTTAGGTAATTTTATCATCACAGTTAATCTGCTCACAGCAAGTAACTGCAGGTCTTCATCCACAATTTCGATATTCCAAACATGAGAACTTTTGCCCTGATGTATGATTCGTGCTTTGCCGGTTACATATCCATGTCGTTTGCTTTTGAGGTGATTTATATTGAGCTCAACGCCTACAGCCATGCCTCCAAGATCATGCACCAGCATGTGCGATCCAAAACTGCCAAGGGTTTCAGCAAGTGCGGCACTAGCTCCTCCATGTAGCAGCCCATAGGGTTGATGTGTTCTTTCGTCCACGGGCATTGTGGCTTCAAGATAGCCTATGTCTGTTTTGGTGAACTCTATACCGAGGGCACCCATAAGAGTCGATTTGTTTAGGGTATTGACTTGTTTTAAAATATCGGACATGCTTTGTGGATTATGTAACAGGCTTCGAAGTTAGAAGCTACTTTCGCTGCCATAAAATTTTTCATGCACGATCATAACATTAAATACAGAATATTGTTGGTTGAGGATGAGGAGAGCCTTACAAAAATGCTCAAGCTGAATCTAGAATTACATCGTTACGAGGTGGTTCATGCCGGCAGCGGGACTGAAGCTCTTGAGAAATTCCGCAATCAAGCATTTGACTTAGCTATATTAGATGTTATGTTACCTGAGATGGATGGATTCGCTGTATGTCAAATAGTTAGACTAGAGGGTAACAAAACACCAATACTGTTTTTGTCTGCAAAAAGCTCGGGAAGGGATAGGGTTGAAGGGTTAAGAATTGGTGGTGACGACTATTTGGCCAAACCATTTGATCTCGAAGAATTGCTACTGCGCGTGGCCAAATTGATTCAACGCCGTGACGAAAAATCCACAACTCTCGCTGATTTTGAAAGATATTCTTTCGGGCCAAATCAAGTAAACTTTCTCAATTTTACCATCAAAGACAAGCTAGGTACCGAAATTGAGATTTCGCGAAAGGAAATAATGTTACTCAAGTTATTGATACAGAGAGAAGGAGAAGTTGTGAGTAGAGAAGAAATACTCGAAAAAGTTTGGGGATATGACGTTTTTCCAAGTACACGTACGATCGACAATTATATATTGGTCTTTAGAAAATACTTTGAAGCTGACAGCAGGTTGCCACGTTATTTTCATTCAATCAGAGGAGTCGGCTACAGATTTACACCTTGAACAGCGATTTTTTCAATTCTCTTTTCATCGTTAGAGTAAGGAAAATATGAGATAAAAAACTTTTCAGACAAGATTGTTAAAAAAAAATGGCAACCCACTGTAGTTTGAGGCGTCTTATACTTGGTTGCGCAGAACTTCCAGAACTGCGTTGGTTTCAAAATTTTCCTTGCAGGTTTAACAGAAAGGGGTTCCAAAGGGATCCCTTTTTTGTATTTTGCTCCAAACAGGACCAATATAAATTACTTTATTGATCGTCAGTTTTTTTTAGTTTTATTAATTAAGAGTTTTAGTGCAGAAAATCAATGCTCAAACCTCAAGCAGGTTTCAAAAATTTTAGTTTCTATTCATCTTAAATTATACCGAAAGCATTTACCAATTGGTCCAACCGACTTATTAATAATACCTAGTATACAAAATAGATAGTACAATTTCGCCAGTAGCCTTATTGGACTGGTATTTTATTATATCAACATTAACCGTTGTAAATTATAAAACGCTTTGGTACTGCCGCAACTCCATTCAAATAGTTCAATGAGGCAAAGCCGATATTATATCACTGTTACTTACAAAATGGTCCTGCCATTTTATGAGTTATAGAGGTAAATGCTGTTATTATTGATGTTTAACACAATGCAGTGAAACGCAATTGGACTAATACATAAATCTAAACTGAAGCGGACAATATTGAATATCTAAACGGTATTGCTTGAATTTTTTCAGTAAAAAAAAACGATCCTGTAGGGACCGTTTCTATTTCCAAAATTTCGGATATTATTTTGAGACTGTTGCAGCTTCTGGTGCAATGTATCTTTTCTTTTCTTGGATACGGCTCGCTTTTCCTGTAAGCTCGCGGAGGTAAAAAATTCTCGCTCTACGAACCCGACCTCTTTTTGTAACTACGATACTTTCGATGAAAGGAGACGAAATGGGGAAGATTCTTTCAACGCCGATACTTCCGCTCATTTTACGAACTGTAAACATTTCGGTGCTTCCTGTTCCTCTGCGCTGTATAACAACGCCTGCAAACTCTTGAACACGCTCTTTTGTACCCTCAATGATTTTATAGCTCACTGTTATGCTATCTCCGGCAGTGAACTCGGGCAATTCTTTAACCGGGTTCAATTTCTTTTCTAATTCTTTGATGCGATTCATGACTGCAACGTTTTAAAAATGGATGATTCTACAACCCAAATTTGGGGGTGCAATAGTACGAAGGTTTTTCGGTTACAAATACACTTTTTATAAATTTATTTCTGAGTAATTCTGCTGTGCTTCCATCTTTTATGGGTCCAAAGCCAATATTCGGGTGCTGCTGCAATATCTTTTTCGAGATATTCATGGACTTTTTTAGTAATCTCCCCATGCGTCGTTTCTTGTGGTTTATCTGTAACAAGTTCGAAACGGACATTGTAATATCCTCTCTTAATTTTACTCATGTGGGCCCACACCACTGGTCGATTATAGGTACAGGCGTATTTTTCTGCTCCAAAAAGTGCTGCGCTTTCTCGCCCCATAAAATCTATCCAAACACATTTTTCAGGATCTGATGGCGATTGATCTACAGCAAATACAACTGCATCCAACTCTTTTTGACTTACCCTCATATAATCTCTAACTTTTTTAGTTGCAAGAAGCTCCAAACCAAATTTACCTCGGCTTGAGCGCATTTTTCGATCGAAATAAGAGTTGCTTAGACGTTTGTATATGCCAACTATTTTGTGTTTTAAAGCCGGTTTCGCAGCAACTGCCCACAATTCCCAGTTACAATAATGTCCGCCGGTCAATATTACGCTCTGTTCCTTATCGAAGTATTGATTCATTACTTCGGGATTGAGCTGAATCATGCGCTTGTGTGCTTGCTCGCTCGATATAGTAAAGTTTTTGATGCTCTCAACTATTAAATCACAAAAATGACTATAGAATTTTTTCGCAATGTCTTTTACTTCTGCTTCAGTTTTGTTTGGATAACAGCCCCGTAGATTTTTCAAAACCACTTTCTTTCTGTATGGAAAGAGATAATAGAGTAAAACAAAAAGAAAATTTGAAAATCCATATAAAAGGGAATATGGAAATAAACTCACTGGTATTATTAAAAACCAATACAATATTCGACTCAACCAG
>Ga0105048_10003618_pt1 | contig 25326 bp, 27 predicted proteins | sample MAT05_FD_78382 | JGI IMG/M metagenome (GOLD analysis project Ga0105048, IMG submission 78382) | Freshwater microbial communities from Lake Fryxell liftoff mats and glacier meltwater in Antarctica - MAT-05 | ecosystem: Environmental > Aquatic > Freshwater > Ice > Liftoff microbial mat | place... | reverse complement strand
GCTGGCAGCCATCGAGCGCGGCGATGCGCCAGGCGCGCGAGCCTCGATGCAGGCCGACCTGGACCAGGCGGCGAACTTCCTGATCAGCGTGCTTGAAAAACGAGCGTGACTGCCCCGGGTTCGCGCTCAAATCGACATGCGCTGGCGCACGCCGTCGGTGGCCATGTCGGCGCCACGGCCGCGCATCACGATCTCGCCGCGCTCCATCACCAGGTACTGGTCGGCCAGTTCGGCGGCGAAATCGTAGAACTGCTCGACCAGCAAAATGGCCTTCGGCTGGCCGCCTGCCGCCTTTTGGAGCCGGCGACGGATCTGACTGCCAGGTCCAGGCCTTCAGGCTATGGCCTTCCGCCAACGCCCGCTCGGCCGCGGACCGCAACCAATCGGCCTCCCCGGATTCGGCCAGGCGCTCCTCGGCCCACTCGTCGCCCGCGTGGGCCAGTTGCTCCAGCGCCGACTTCGAACCCTGCTCCGCTGCATTGGGCAGCCACGCGGCACGCCATTCTGGCGTCGTCGCGATCTGCGCCATCCGCACCGCATCCACGTCGCCTGACAGGCGATCGGCCAGTTCGAAGAACTCCTGGCTGTCGAACGCAGCGGCGTACTCGACCGCAGCGGATCGAACACCGCCCAGCGCAGCCGCCTTCAGGTGGGACTCGTACTGGCGGAACTGCGGCTCCAGCCGCAGGTACTCGTCCACCCAGCCCCGCTCGACGGTCGTCAGCACCCGGCCCTTGAGCGATTCCTCGTGCAGGTACGGGTTGGGCCGCTTAGAGCGATACAGAGTGGCGGCCAGGTGATGCACCCTTGGGTTCGGCGCCTTCGCCGCATGCGCCAGGCTGTGCAATGGCAACGGCGAGCGCAGCAGCCGATCCCGGGTCAATCCGATGGGAGGCTTGGCGTGCACCGCCTCATCGTCGTCGTCCCGGTCTTCGTCGCCGTCGAGTCCATCGTCATCGGTGACACGCACCGCAGGGGTCCAGCACCTCAGCCAGCTCGGACCACCGGACGGACGAGAGATGACGCTCGGCGACGAAGTCCTGCAGCGCGCCGGCCATCTCCACTGCAGCGCCTTGCGCGTACTGGAGTTGGACCGCCCGGCCGATCACCCGCGGTGACGCACCTGCCGGCGCGTCGCCCAACCCGCCATCGGCAATCACCTAGTTGGGTCCCCGGCTGGACCAACCCGCGATCCGCGTCGTGCGCATGTCTGACGCGGCACTGGCCGATGGCGTCGACCGCAGGAACATCGACGGCGTCGCCGTGCCGGTCTTCAACGCAGCCCGGACCGTTGTCGACTGCTTCAGGTTCCGCAACAAGATCGGCCTCGACGTCGCGCTCGAAGCCCTGCGCGACGGCTGGAGCCAGCGCAAGTTCACGCTGGACGAGCTGTGGCGCCACGCCACGCGCGGCCGCGTCGCCAACGTCATGCGCCCCTACATCGAGGCCATCACGGCATGACCGCCAACTGCGCCGCGTCCATCCGTGCCAGGCTCAAGCAGCACACCGACACCTCGAAGCAGGACTTCAACCTGATCCTGCGGCATCGTGTTCGACCCCTCATCTGTCGCAGGCAGCCCGATCCGCAAAGTCGCCGGCTACGGCGGCGTGCGAATCGACCTGCGCGCCACCCTCGACGGCGCGCGCGTGAGCCTGCAAGGCGACATCGGCTTCGGCGATGCGGTCACCCCCGCCGCCCAGGCGGTCAACTACCCGACCCTGCTGCCCGACGTACCCGCGCCGACTCTACGTGCCTATCCCAAGGCCACGCTCGACGATGCGGAACTGCAGCGCGCAGTTGAGGCCACCTTCACCCGAAGGCAAACCGCCATGCCCGACACGCAGCCCATCGGCCTGAGCGATGCGTTCGCCAACGACGCCGCCAAGCAGAAGCAGTGGCGCGCATTCCTCAGCAAGAACAAGTTGGAGCCACTCGAGCTGCCCGACGTGATCAGCACCATCCGCGAGCGTGCATCGCGGTTCGGAGTTGGTGGCACATAGGCATCGCGCCGTATCGGCCATGTCCATGCTGCTCTTCAACTTCACCGACCCGCGTGCCGTGGATGCATGGCGCGCCATCGACGACCGCGTCATGGGCGGCGTCTCACGCAGCCGCCTGCGGCACGACCTGGCCGGTCATGCCGTGTTCGAAGGGGAAGTCTCGCTGGAGCAAAAAGGTGGCTTCGCGTCAGTGCGGTCAAGCCCCGACGAGCGGGGACAGCCTGGCGCAACCACCTGCCTGATCGACGTGCGCGGCGGCGGCGGCAAGCAGTTCAAGCTCAGCCTCCTGACCGATGACGGCTTCGACAGCCTGAACTACCAGGCTGGCTTCGCGCCCGACACACACGATTGGCAGACCATCCGCCTGCCGCTCGCGGCGTTCCGCGCCAGCTTCCGGGGCCGCGACGTGCCGGGCGCAGCGGCGCTGGACCCGGCTCGCATCCGACAGGTCGGCTTGATGATCGCCGCGCGACAGGTCGGCCCGTTTTCCCTCGACATCCGGCGCATCAGCCTCGACTGATGCGAAAGCGATGGAGGGCACCGCCAGGTGCCCCGAGCGAGGCCTACAGAAGGCCTCGCTCCGAGAAGGCGCGGACGTCCGCACCGGCGACCACCAGGTGATCGAGCACCCGCGCTTCGATCAAGGCCAGCGCGGCCTTCGGCGTCTGCGTCAGGAACTCGTCAATACGCCTCGGCTCGTCCGAACCAGAGGGGTGGCTGTGCGCCAAAACGCCCTGGATAGGCCCGGTCAGCCCCTGGCCACGAAACGGTCCGCTCGCGCTGCGGCCAGCACGGCCGGCACGTCGGTCAGAAGCGTCTGGGCTGGAACGCGGTCCTTCAACCATCCGTTGGGTTGCACGAACCAGCGCGCGACTTCGTCGTCCGTCATCACCCCGGCCAGCTCCGAGATCGCCGGCGCCACGCCGCTGCGTACGCACCCCTGGCCGAAGTCGAACTGGAACAACGGCAACAACAGGTTCGAACCGCATGAGAAGGTGACCACTTGCCGATCGACGATCCAGCGCGCGAGCAAGGAGACGGGCTGGTTCACCTTGGCTCGCAGCCGCTCGGCCACTTCGTTACCCGTGGCGGCATTGCCGCCCGCGGCAAAGACCCCCGGGCAGCCGTCGAGCCGGCAGTTGCGCAGGCAGGAGGTGCCTGACCGGACAGCACGGCCGCGCCGCTCGCCGGGCAGCTGCAGGCCGTGCACGCCTGCCGGCGGGCGTGGGACCGAGAGCGCGTGGACGTACGACATCGGAAACTCCTGTGTACCCTGACCATGGCCAATCCATGTCTAAAGGTGTACGAAACGTTAGCCGCCTGCAGTGAGCTGGTCTGTTCGTGAGCGAACAGAGATCGATCTGTCTGCGCCCTGGCGCGGGCCTCGCCTGCAGCCTCAGGCCAACGCGCCGAAGAGCGACCCGGCGGCGGCGGTGACGCCCATCGCGAGGGCACCCCAGAACGCGACGCGCCAGGCGCCTTGCCACACCGCTGCACCGCCGATCTGCGCCGAGACGGCGCCCAGCCCGGCCAGGAATGCCAGCGAGGCGACCGAGACCCACACGATCAGCTGCGCGGGCGCAGCCGCGAGCACGACACCGATCGGCAACGCGGCGCCGACCGAGAAGCTGGCTGCGGAGGCCAGCGCCGCCTGCGTCGGGTGCGCCGCGGTGGTGGACGAGAAGCCGAGTTCGTCGCGGGCGTGCGCACCGATCGCGTCATGCGCCATCAACTGGCCCGCCACCTGGTCAGCCAGAGCCCGGTCCAGGCCGCGGCCGACGTAGACGGCCGCCAGTTCCTGCTGCTCACCCACCGGGTCGGCCTTCAGTTCTGCGCGCTCGCGCGCCAGGTCGGCGTTCTCGGTGTCCGACTGTGAGTGGACCGAGACGAATTCGCCCGCCGCCATCGACATGGCCCCGGCGATCAAGCCGGAGACGCTGGTCAGCAGCACCACGCGATGGTCAGCGCCGGCGGCTGCCACGCCCAGCACCAGACTGGCCGTGGACACAATGCCGTCGTTGGCACCCAGCACAGCCGCACGCAGCCAACCGATGCGTGCATTGCGGTGCTGTTCGGCTCGCCGGACGACGCCGGCCGACCGCACCGCGCGAGGCAGCATCAGACGGACCGCGTTGCGATTCGCAGATGCCCTGCCTGCGCCAGCCTGTCCGCGCCGCCCGTGCGCGCCAGCCCTGACTCAGGTTCCTTGATCTCGGGCTGGAAGGCGCCGATGTCATGGTCGAAGTGCACTGCCTTCCCTTCGCTGCGGGTGCGTCGCAGCACATGCCCGCCCACCAGGTGCAGGCCTACGACAACCGCAGGCGGGTGACGCTCAAAGGCACGGTGAGTGCATCGGCGTTTCGTCAACAGCCGAAACCGCAGCCGAGCCGGCCTCTCGCCGACCCCATGATGGCAACAGGCGTCGCGCGCGACCGCTCAGCGCGCCAAGCGCTTGCAGGGTTCGATGCCAGAGACCGGAAACCGGCACGAGGCGTCGGTCGAGATGTGCAGGGGTGTAGGGGGAATTCATATGTGAGTGTGGCGTGACTAGCGGCTCTGGCGCTGTTCGATACCGCACACATGGGCCGCTCGCCTTTTGCGGCCGGTTGGGCGCTCTCGCAAGGTCAGGGCCGACAGCAGGCTGCCCGGGCCGCGTCATGGCCATCGCTAGCGCGCGCGCAGGGCCTCGATCTCGGCCAGCAGGTCCATCACGATGGCAGCACCATGCAGGCCCAGATCCAGCTCGTAGGCCAGCCGCAGGGCGCGGCGCGCTCGGGGCAGCGAGTGGCCGCTGAAGTGCCAGTCGGCGGGGCCGCCGCCGGTGGGGTGCAGCAGGCCCTCGTCGACCAGCGCCTGGAGCTGCGCCGCATCGGCCCCGCAGGCGCGGCACAGCGCCGTGAAGGTGAAGGCGAGGTGCTCTTCCACGACGATGGCCGGTGTGCCGAATGAGTCGGAATCAGCCATGGTGTCAGGTCTCCAGCGCGGCACGGGGGTTGTGGTCGGGGTAGGCACTCGCCAGCGCCTGCCAGGCGGCTTTCTGCGGTTCTGACGGCGATGAAGGCACCGCAATGGACAGTACCGCGTACAGGTCGCCCGCGGGGGTGCCCGGCAGGCCCCTGCCCTTCAGGCGCAGCTTGCGGCCCTGCGTCGAACCCGCCGGTATGCCCAGTTGCACCGAGCCTTCCGGGGTCGGCGCCTGGACGCTCGCGCCGAGCAAAGCTTCCCACGGTGCCACCGGCAGTTCGAAGTGAACGTCACGGCCTTCGACACGGAAGACCGGGTGCGGCGCGAACTCGATCTCCAGGTACAGATCGCCCGCAGGTGCGCCGCCGTGGCCCGCAGCGCCCTGACCCAGCAGCCGCAGGTGCTGGTCCGGGCGCACGCCCCGCGGGATGTTGACTTCGAGCTGCCGCTCGTTCAGCGTGACGCGCCCTTGCGCGTCGACCACGGGCATGCGCAGCGACATCGTGCGCTGCGCGCCTCGGTAGGAGTCCTCCAGGTCGATGGTCAGCTTGGCATGGTGGTCACCGCCCTGCAGCGGGCCGGAGGCCTGGCGCCGCGCGCGCTCGGCGCCGCCACCGGTTCGTCCGCTGTCGCGTCCGCTGTCGCGTCCATTCCCGCGGCCGAACAGCGACTCGAAGAAGTCGCTGAAGTCTGCGCCGCCACCGGCCATGCCGTCACCGCCGCCGCGGCCGCTGAATTCGAAGCCGCTGTCCCATCCGGGCGGGGGCTCGAAAGGCTGCCCGCTGGCATGGCGGCGCGCGATGTCGTCGTAGGCCGCCCGCCGCTCGGGGTCGATCAGGGCCTCGTGGGCCTCGGCCACGTCCTTGAAACGGGCCTCGGCGTTCGGCTCCTTGCTCACATCGGGGTGGTACTTGCGCGCCATCTTGCGGTAAGCACTTTTGATCTCGTCCTGCGTGGCCGCACGCTCGACACCGAGCGTGGCGTAGTAGTCCTTGAAGTCCATCGAGCGCCTTCCAGGGTATGCCGGGCTACTGCCAGCCGAAGCGGCGGATGTATACGCGCTTCATCGACGTGGTCAGCACGCAGTAGCCGACGAGGATGCCCACCAGCCAGACATAGTACGCCGGAGGCAGCGCCTGCAGCTTGAAGTAGTCCGCCAACGGGCCGAGCGGCAGCCACAGGCCCACGGCCATGATGCCTATCGTCATCGCCATCAAGGGCGCAGCGGCACGGCTCTGCACGAAGGGCAGCCTGGGCGTGCGCACCATGTGCACCACCAGCGTCTGCGTGAGCAGGCCGACGACGAACCAGCCCGACTGGAACAAGCCCTGCTGCGCCACGCTGTTGGCTTCGAACACCCACCACAGCACGCCGAAAGTGATGATGTCGAAGAGCGAGCTGATCGGCCCGAAGAAGAGCATGAAGCGGCCGATGTCGGCAGGGTTCCACTTCAGCGGCCTGGTCACCAGTTCAGGGTCGACGTTGTCGAACGGGATGCCGGTCTGCCCGATGTCATACAGCAGGTTCTGCACCAGCAACTGCAGCGGCAGCATCGGCAGGAAGGGCAGGAAGGCGCTGGCCACCAGCACGCTCAGCACGTTGCCGAAGTTCGAGCTGGCCGTCATGCGGATGTACTTCAGCATGTTGCAGAAGGTGGTGCGGCCTTCCACCACGCCCTCGTCCAGCACCAGCAAGCTCTTCTCGAGCAGGATGATGTCGGCGGCTTCCTTGGCGATGTCGACCGCGCTGTCCACGCTGATGCCGATGTCTGCGGCGCGCAGCGCCGGCGCGTCGTTGATGCCGTCGCCGATGAAGCCCACCACGTGGCCGTTGGCACGCAGCGCGCGCACGATGCGCTCCTTGTGCAAGGGTGTGAGCTTGGCGAAGACGCTGTGCGCCTCGGCGGCGGCCTTCAGCGCCTCATCGCTCAGCGCTTCGACCTGTGAACCCAGCATCACGGCTTCGCCGGCCGGCAGAGGCAATCCAACCTGGCGACAGACCTGCGCCGTCACCAGGTCGTTGTCGCCGGTCAGTACCTTGACGGTGATGCCGTGCGCCGCCAGCTGCTTCAAGGCCGGCGCAGCGGATTGCTTCGGCGGGTCGAGAAAGGCGATGTAGCCGATCAGGGTGAGCCCGGTCTCATCGGCCACCGAATACACGGATTGGCCCGGCGGCAACGTCTTCACGGCCACCGCCACCACGCGCAGGCCTTCGGCGTTGAGTCCCGCCGTCACCGCCTGCGTGCGCGCCAGCAAGGCCGCGTCCAGCAGCAGTGTCGGCATGACGCGATCGCCGTCCAGGCTGGCATCGATAGGTTCCTGGATGCGCACGTGGGTGCAGGCTGCCAGCACTTCTTCTACCGCACCCTTGCAGATCAACTCGTGGTGATGGTCCTGCCCGTCCGCCAGCACGGCCACCACCACGGACATGCGCCGGCGTTCGAAGTCGAAGGGAATCTCGTCGATCTTGCGGTAGGCGTCCTTGAGCTTCAGTTCGGCCGCCAGGTCCACGCGCGCCAGCACGGCGTGGTCGAGCAGGTTCTTCAGCCCGGTCTGGTAGCTGCTGTTGATGAAGGCGAAGTTGAGCACCTCATCGGTGTCGTTGCCGTAAGCATCGGCGTGGCGCGCCAGCGCGATCTTGTCCTGCGTCAGCGTGCCGGTCTTGTCGGTGCACAGGATGTCCATCGCGCCGAAGTTCTGGATCGCGTCCAGCCGCTTGACCACCACCTTCTTGCGCGACAGCAGCACGGCCCCCTTGGCCAGCGTGCTGGTGACGATCATCGGCAGCATCTCGGGCGTCAGGCCCACAGCCACCGACAAAGCGAACAGGAAAGCCTGCAGCCAGTCGTCCTTGGTGACGCCGTTGACGACGAAGACGATCGGCACCATCACCGCGGCGAAACGGATCAGCAGCCAGCTGACGCTGTTGACACCGGCCTGGAACGCGTTCGGCGTGGACTCGGTGGCCGTGGCGTGCGCTGCCAGCGTACCGAAGGTACTTCTGCCCCCGGTGGCCACCACCAGCGCCGTGGCCGTGCCCGAGACGACGTTGGTGCCCATGAACACGAGATTGCGCTGGTCCAGCGCGCCCGCGCCTGCCGCCGCACCCACAGCAACGCCGGCCGCAACGCCCGCGACGAACTTCTCGACGGGCATGGCTTCGCCGGTCATCGCCGACTGGGCGATGAACAGATCGCGTGCGGACAGCAGGCGGCAGTCGGCGGGGATCATGTCGCCCGCCGACAACACCACGATGTCGCCTGCCACCAGATCGCGCAGCGGAATGTCCTGCGGCGCGCCAGCCCCGCGGCGGATCACGGTGGCGGTATTGCTGACCATCGCACGCAGACTCTCGGCAGCGCGTTGCGATCGGCCTTCCTGGACGAAGCGGATGATGGTGCTCAGGGCCACCATGACGCCGATGACCACCGTGGCTTTGGCATCCGCGCTCAGGAAGGACAGCGCGGCCAGGGCCGTCAACAGCACGTTGAAGGGATTGAGATAGCAGCGCCAGAGGTGCAGCCACGCCGGCAGCGGCGCCTCGTGCTGAATCTCGTTGGGGCCGTCGCGCGCCAGGCGGCGCGCAGCTTCGGCGGCGTCCAGCCCATCGGCGTGCGACTCGAGAAGCGCCAGTGCGGCCGCAGGTTCGGCAGCGGATGCGGCAAGAAGACTCTTGCCCGAATCCTGGGAAGCTTGCGCGGCAGGCGCCGTGGCAGCCATAGCGCCCGGTGTGCCCGGCAAAGGCCGGCGCTCGAAATGCCGCTGCGCATGACGTCGGCGCAGGAAGGTGCTGAAGCCCTGGGTGAGAACCTTGTGCATGCTCGCCCTGACAGAGTCAGGCGTTCAACTCAGTTCGGGCCATGGCGCGGGTGTTGGCATGCGACCTGGGTTGTAGATCGCTTGGGCGCGGCCGAGCCCCCGCGCATGGCCAACGGAGAAGGATAGCCGCCTGAAGCTCCGCAGATAGCGCGCCAGCGCACGCAGACCAGGCCAGATGCGCAAAAACGTGAAACGCCCTGGGTTTGCCAACGCACAGACCCACTCTCTTGCTGTACCCATATTCGAAGCTTCCCTGACCGTGACGACATCGACACCATGAAGAAGACGACAGGCGCCGCCTGACAAGGCACCGCCTAGAGCCGCGCCGCACAGAGTCACATTGCGGCGCAACGGTAACCAATGCAAAAGAGCGAGCCATGGACCTCACCACACACCGCGCACGCATTACCGGACCGGTCTCCTACCGCGCGGGCAGCGGGCGCATGCAGAACATCCCGATCGGGCCGTGCCTGATCGAGAGCATCGGCGGGCCGTCGATCGACATCATCTGGGGTACGCGCGGGCAGAGCTCGGTGGCACTGCCCATCGACGAGATCAAGGCAGCCCAGGACCATGGGCACTTGGTGTTGCTGGATTGACTGGGCGCCCAAAGGGCCGCTGGCGTGTCGGTGCGCAGGCTGGTGCCGTCGTAGCGCCATACCCTCAATCTCTACACCGTCTTGCTGCCCGACCATCTAAGCTGACCGGCTTGGAACAAGGCTTCTGGAGCAAACATGGATTTCATATTTCTCGGCGCTTGCGCACAGTTCTGCGTGGCGATGCTCGGCATGGTCATCGGCTGCGACAAGCTGGGGGTGCGCAAGTGAGCTGGCTCTATTGGCTGGCCGGCTCAGCTTCGCTGGGCCTGGTCATCTATCTGGTCTACGCCTTGTTGCGGGCTGAGGAATTCTGATGAACACGCAGGCATAGAGCCAACTGGTGGCCTATCTCGGCGCGCTGCTGTTGCTGGCCTGGCCTCTGGGCAACGGGCTGGTCGAAGTCGCCGATGGCCGCCTGCCGCGCTGAATGGCGCCTTTCGGGGCGATCGAGCGCGCGGTCTACCGGCTGGCGGGAGTGGACGCGTCGGCGGGCATGGGCTGGCGTCGGTACGCCATCGCTCTGGTGGTCTTCAACTTCCCGGGTGTGCTGGTGGTCTACGCGCTGCAGCGCCTGCAAGACGTGCCGCCGCTCAATCCGCAGGGCATGGCAGCCATCGGTGCAAAACTTCTTCTCCGCCGCCACCGGCATCGTCGTCGTCATTGCGCTGATCCGCGGCTTCGTCGCCAAGTCCTCGTCGTCGATTGGCAACTTCTGGGTCGACATCACCCGCGTCACGGCTTACGTGCTGGTGCCGCTGTCGTTGGTGTTCGGGGTGTTCCTGGTCAGCCAGGATGCGATCCAGAACTTCTCGCCCTACAAGGACGTCACCACGCTCGAGGTCAATGCCTATCAGCAGGCCAAGAACGGTGCTGACGGCCAGCCGCTGAAAGACGCCAAGGGCGACCCTGTGATGGAGGACGTCAAGGCCGACAAGCAGACGCTGGCAATGGGACCGGTCGCATCGCAAGAGGCGATCAAGCTGCTCGGCACCAACGGCGGCGGCTTCTTCAACGCCAACTCGGCGCACTCTTTCGAGAACCCGAGCGCATTGACCAACTTTGTCCAGATGCTGTCGATCTTTCTGATCCCCGCAGCGCTGGTCTTCATGTTCGGCCGCATGGTCGGCGACCCGCGCCAGGGCTGGGCCGTGCTGGCGGCGATGACGGCGATCTTCGTCGTCGCTGTGATCGTGGTGACAGCACAGGAGCAGCAGGGCAACCCGGTGCTGGCCGCACTGGGCGCCGACCAGAGCGCCGTCGCCACGCAGCCCGGCGGCAACATGGAAGGCAAGGAAGCGCGCTGCGGCATCGCGGCCAGCGGCCTGTTCGCGGCCATCACCACGGCCGCTTCGTGCGGCGCGGTGAACTCGATGCATGCTTAGTACACACCGCTCGGCGGCGCCGTGCCGCTGGTGCTGATGCAGCTCGGCGAGGTCGTCTTCGGCGGTGTCGGCACGGGTCTGTACGGCATGCTGATCTTCGCCATCCTGGCGATGTTCATCGCCGGATTGATGATCGGCCGCACGCCCGAGTACCTGGGCAAGAAGATCGAGACCTACGAGATGAAGATGACGTCGATCGCCATTCTCGTGACGCCCATCCTCGTGCTGGCGGGTACTGCCGTGGCGGTGCTGGCCGATGCCGGCAGGGCCGGCATCGCCAATCCGGGGCCGCACGGCTTCTCGGAAATCCTCTACGCCTTCACCTCAGCGGGCAACAACAACGGCAGCGCCTTCGCCGGGCTGTCCGCCAACACGCTTTTCTACAACACGATGCTGGGCATCGCGATGTGGTTCGGGCGCTTCGGCGTCATCGTTCCCGTGCTGGCGATTGCCGGTCATCGCGTCCGCCTTCGGCAAGTTGGACCCGCGCGTGCAATGGCGCAATCCGGTGATGTTCGTCGTCTACATCGGCAGCATCCTCACCACGATCCTCTGGGTGCAGGCGCTGGGCGGCAACGGCGAAGCGCCACAGAGCTTCATCCTCGCCATCGCGTTTTTGCTGTGGTTCACCGTGCTCTTCGCCAACTTCGCCAACTTCGCCGAGGCGATGGCCGAAGGCCGCAGCAAGGCACAGGCGTCATCGTTGCGCGGGATGAAGAAGAAGGTCATCGCCAAGAAGCTGGAGAAGCCCGTGCACGGCCCGTCCTGGCATCTGCAGGAAGCCGACGAACTGCGCAAGGGCGCGGTGGTGCTGGTGGAGGCGGGCGACGTCATTCCGCTCGACGGTGAGGTCATCGAAGGCGTGGCCTCGGTGGACGACAGCGCCATCACCGGCGAATCGGCGCCGGTGATCCGAGAATCGGGCGGCGACTTCGCGTCGGTCACGGGCGGTACGCGGGTGCTGTCGGACTGGCTGGTCGTGCGCGTCACCGCGAATCCGGGTGAATCGTTCCTGGACCGCATGATCGCGATGGTCGAGAGCGCAAAGCGCCAGAAGACGCCCAACGAGATCGCACTGACCATCCTGCTGGTGGCGCTGACGATCGTGTTCCTGCTCGTGACGGTGACGCTGCTGCCGTATTCCATCTTCAGTGTCGAGGCCAACAAGGCCGGCACGCCGGTGACGATCACCGCGCTGATGGCCTTGCTGGTGTGCCTGATCCCCACCACCATCGGCGCGCTGTTGTCGGCCATTGGCGTGGCCGGCATGAGCCGCATTCTGGCGGCCAACTTCATCGCCACAACCGGACGCGCGGTGGAAGCGGCGGGCGACGTCGACGTGCTGCTGCTCGACAAGACCGGCACCATCACGCTGGGCAATCGCCAGGCCTCGGCCTTCGTGCCGGCCAACGGCGTGACCGAGCAGGCGCTGGCCGACGCCGCGCAGTTCGCCTCGATGGCCGACGAAACGCCCGAGGGCCGCAGCATCACCGTGCTGGCCAAACAGAAGTTCAAACTTCGCGAACGCGATCTGTCCACGCAGAAGACGACCTTCGTGCCTTTCACGGCGCAGACGCGCATGATCGGTGTCGACATCGAGGAGGCGGGCAACACCGTGCGCAAGCTGCGCAAGGGCGCCGATGAGGCCATCCGAAAGCACGTCGAGTCGCTGGGCGGCAGCTTCCCTGCCGACGTGCAGGCTGCCACCGACGACGTGGCACGCAAGGGCAGCACACCGCTGGTGGTCTCCGACGGTGCCAGGGTCCTCGGCGTCGTCGAATTGAAGGACATCGTCAAGGGCGGCATCAAGGAGCGCTTCGCCGAGTTGCGCTGCATGGGCATCAAGACGGTGATGATCACTGGCGACAACCGGCTCACCGCCGCAGCCATTGCGGCCGAGGCTGGCGTCGACGACTTGCTGGCCGAAGCCACACCCGAGGCCAAGCTGAAGATGATCCGCGACTACCAGGCCGAGGGGCGCCTGGTGGCGATGACCGGCGACGGCACCAACGACGCGCCGGCACTGGCCCAGGCCGACGTGGCAGTGGCGATGAACACCGGCACGCAGGCGGCCAAGGAAGCCGGCAACCTGGTCGACCTGGACAGCAACCCGACCAAGCTGCTGGAGATCGTCGAGACCTGCAAGCAGCTCTTGATGACACGCGGCTCGCTCACGACGTTCAGTATCGCCAACGACGTGGCGAAGTACTTCGCGATCATTCCGGCGATGTTCGTCACCACCTATCTGCAGCTCGGCGCACTCAACGTGATGGCGCTGAGCAGCCCGTCATCGGCCATCTTGTCGGCGGTGATCTTCAACGCACTCGTCATCGTCTTCCTGATCCCGCTGGCGCTGGGGGGCGTCAAGTACCGCGCCATCGGTGCGGCGGCGCTGCTGCGCCGCAATGTGCTGATCTACGGCGTGGGCGGGCTGATCGTGCCCTTCATCGGCATCAAGGTCATCGACCTGTTGCTGGTGGCCGTGAACCTTGTCTGAAGGAACTGAAATGGACGCCATCACTCGCCCGGCCCTGATGTTGTTCGCGGTGCTCACCGCGTTGACCGGTGTGGTCTATCCCCTGGTCGTCACCGGCATCGGCCAGGTGGTCTTTCCCGAGCAGGCCGCAGGCAGCCTGATCCTGCGCGACGGCAAGCCGGTGGGCTCGTCACTGATCGGGCAGAACTTCAGCGACCCGAAGTACATCTGGGGCCGGCCATCGGCCACCGCCCCCATGGCCCACAACGCGACCGGCTCGGGCGGCTCCGACCAAGGCCCGCTGAACCCGGCGCTGGCCGATGCTGTCAAGGCCCGGATCGAGGTGCTGCGTGCAGCGGACCCCGGCAACATGACCCCCGTGCCGGTAGATTTGGTCACCGCCTCGGGCAGCGGGCTGGATCCGCACCTCAGCGTCGCCGGAGCTTCGTACCAGGCAGCGCGGGTCGCCAAGGTACGCAACCTGCCTTTGGCGCAGGTTCAGCAACTGATCGACAAGCAAACCGAGGGCCGCCTGCTCGGCTTCATTGGCGAACCGCGTGTCAATGTGCTGCGACTCAACCTCGCGCTCGACGCGGCCCGCAACTAAATTGCGGGCCGTTCGGCCGGCCTCACCTCTCTTTCAACGATAGGCGCAGCCCTCCATGCTCATCAACTGCGTGGCGTACCAAGAAGGGTCTCGTCTCGTCGACCTCTCGGTCGAGGAGATCAGCGACTACCCCGACAAGCCCGGCTGTTTTGTCTGGGTGGCGCTGCGCGACCCCACGCCGGCCGAGCTCGACGCCACGCGGCGCAGGTTCGATCTTCATCCGCTGGCGGTGGAAGACGCCAGCCATGGCCATCAGCGGCCCAAGGTCGAGGAGTACGGCGACGCGGTTTTCGTCGTCATGAAGTTGATCGAGTTCGTCGGCGATGAGCTGAACGCGGGCGAGGTGGCCGTGTTCGCCGGGCCGAACTACGTGCTGTCGGTGCGCACCGGCAGCCAACAGCATTTCCTGGGCGTGCGCGAACGCTGCGAGCGCGAACCTCAGTTGCTGAGACAGGGCTCGGGCTATGTGCTTTACGCGCTGATGGACGCCGTGGTGGATCGTTACTTTCCCATCCTGGAACTGCTGCAGGCCGAACTGGAGAGCATCGAGGAGCGCATCTTCATCCGCGGCACCGCCAGCGCGAACCTCCAGCGTCTGTATGAACTCAAGCGCAAGTTGAGGGTCCTGAAGCACGCGGTCTCGCGCTTGCTGCAGTTCTCGAGCAAGCTCTACGGCGGACGTGTGCCGACTGTGTGCGAGAAGACGCAGGCCTACCTCCGCGACGTCAGCGACCACCTGGGCCGCATCGATGCAGCGATCGACTCGATCCGCGACACCATCTCCACAGCGATCACCGTCAACCTGTCGATGGTGACCATCGAAGAGGGCGAGGTCACCAAGCGCCTCGCGGCCTGGGCGGCGATCTTCGCCGTGGCCACGGCATTCGCCGGCATCTGGGGCATGAACTTCGAATTCATGCCCGAGCTGAAACAGAAGTGGGGCTACCCGTCCGCCTTGGGTTTGATAGTCAGCACCTGCACCTTCGTCTGGTGGCGCTTCAAGCGTGCCCGCTGGCTGTGACAGCCTTCTGGCTTCATGACCGACGACCCACGTCCTGACCCCGACGCGCTGCCGAACCGGATCCGGCAGGACGATCCTGGTCGAAGAACTGGCGCACTCCAACGTCGCGGGCTCGCGCTACCCCAAGCGCTGGCAGGACGTCGAGGAACTGTTGGCTGCTTCGAGCGAAGCGGCGACGCAGTCTTCGTCGTGATCGGGTTGTTCGAGTTTCTTTGCGCGCCACTTGAGCGGGTGGCCAGGCACCGTTGCGAATTGCAGAAGCGGACACCTACAATGTGTATACCGCCACAGACCATGCACACTATGCGAACCAACATCGTCATCGATGACAAGCTCATGGCCGATACCCTTCGCGCGACAGGCTTGAAGACCAAGCGCGAAGTTGTCGAACTTGGCTTGAAGACATTGCTCCTCCTGCGGCAACAGACGGCGTTGCGAAAGCTGAGGGGCAAGTACGCGTGGGAGGGTGACCTTGATGCGATGAGGCGCGACAAATGATCCTGGTTGACTCCAGCGTGTGGGTCGACTTCTTCAGGAACACACCGACGCCCCAGGCCGAGTGGCTGGACGCAAGCTTGGGCGTGGTAAGCATCCTGGTCGGAGACCTGATCTTGGCCGAAGTGCTGCGCGGATTCAGGGATGAGCGTGGTTTCAACGAAGCACGTCGACTTCTCGGACGTTTGAACCAGGTCACGCTTGGCAGTGAGGGCATCGCAATCGAATCGGCGCGGAACTGCCGGAAGCTGCGCACCTTGGGGTCGACCGTGCGCGGAACGATTGATGCCGTCATAGCGACCCGTTGCATCGCAGAGGGCTATCGGCTTCTTCATAACGACCGCGACTTCGATGCGTTTGAGAAGCATCTTGGTCTGCGGGTAGTGAAGTACGAAGCCTAGCAACAGAAGTTTGATGTCATGGTGCGCAAAGACGCATGACCGCTGAATGTGAGAGCAAAGGCAGGCATGACCGACGACCCACGCCCTGACCCTGACGCGCTGCTGAACCGGATTCGGCAGGACGAACAGCGCGAACAGCGCGGCTGCCTGCGCATCTATTTCGGCTCCTCGGCTGGCGTCGGCAAGACCTACGCCATGCTGGTGGCGGCGCGCAAGCTGCTCGGCGAAGGCGTGGATGTGCTGGCCGGTGTCGTCGAAACCCATGGCCGCGGCGAGACCGCAGCACTGCTCGAAGGGCTGCCGGTGCTGCCGCCCGCACAGATCGAGTACTGGGGCAAGCGCTTGGCCGAGTTCGACCTCGACGGCGCGCTGGACCGCAAGCCGGGGTTGATCCTGGTCGACGAACTGGCGCACTCCAATGTGGCGGGCTCACGCCGTCCCAATCGCTGGCAGGACGTCGAGGAACTGCTGGCTGCCGGCATCGACGTCTACAGCACGCTCAACGTGCAGCATCTGGAGAGCCTGAACGATGTGGTCGGCGGCATCACGGGCATCGTCGTTCACGAGACGCTGCCCGACACCTTCATCGACGCGGCCTCCGAAGTCGTGCTGGCCGACACCACGGCCGACGAGTTGATCGAGCGCCTGGCTGCCGGCAAGGTCTACCTGCCGGCGCAGGCCGAACGTGCGGCGAAGAACTTCTTCCGCAAGGGCAACCTGATGGCCCTGCGGGAACTCGCGCTGCGCCGCACCGCCGACCGGGTCGAAGACGATGTGCAGGTCTATCGAGTCGACCGCGCGCTCGCGCCGGTGTGGAAGACCGAAGGCGCGCTGCTGTGCTGCATCGGTCCGCACGAGGGGTCAGAGCATGTGGTGCGCAGTGCGGCGCAGCTGGCGCGTCGATTGGCCGTGACCTGACACGCGGTGTACGTGGAAACGCCGGCGCAGGCGCGCCACCAGGTCGGGGTTGGCCAGGAAGGGGCGCCCGAAAGCGATCAGGTCGCCGCGCTGGTCGAGCAAGGCCTGTTCGGCGCTGGCGTGGTCGAAACCGCCACTCAGGATGAACAGCCCGTCGAAGCCCGCATCCAGCACGAGCTTGGCCGACGCCACATGCTCCTTGACAGCTTGGGCGATGTCGGCCGCGTTCAGGGCGCGCGGCACGCTGTGCGGCTGCATGCCCAGCGCATCGGTGAACATCTCACCCGGGCACTCGCGCCAGGCAGCCCGGGCGGGGCGGCGGCGGCTTTTCAAGCGCCCCCGCAGCGCTTCAGGAATGCGGCGCGGCGACGCCAGCCGCTTCGTTCAGCACGGCACGGTGAACGACAGCCCTGCTGTCATCTCGCGTCGTTGAGCTTCCAGTCGTAGTCCAGAAACCCGATCTCGACTCGCTCGCCGCGGATGCGCTCACGCTCGGCCGGCGCATCGGCCAGCACCTGCGCATAACGGGCCATGAACCCGGGCAGCGAGCGGATGCCGCGGTGGCCGAGGCGGAAGTCCTCGCCGTACCAGTCGAAGATCTTCGAGACCTCGAGCCGCCCGCGCGCGGCATCGAAGCGGTTGCGGCTGCGGTCGCTCATGAAGCGCAGCGTCTGCTCGTCGAGCTGCGCCTCGAGCCGGTCGGCGACGAAGGCCTCTTCGCGCAGCGGCGGGCAGCCGATGCTGGCGCAGTTGACGGCGAAGTGGACGCGCGGGTCGTCGTAGCGCCCGCGCTGGCGCAGCATCACGTGTTCGATGTCGTCGAGCGAGACCTTGGCACCCAGCAGCGTGATCCACTTCGGCTTCCAGGGGCTGCTGAACAGGCTGCCGAGGTCCTTGATCGAGTCCAGTTTCGGGTACTTCGTGAGGATCAGCTCGACGGTGAAGGCGTTGTAGGCGTTGATCAGGAACGCCATCTGCTGCGCCCGCGTGAAGGCGCGGAACGACGCGTCGTCGACCACTGAGAGGGCATCCAGCACGCCCTTGAGCGACGCGCGCTCGGCCGCCATCCCGGCATAGCGGACATTCGATGCCTGCCCGCCGCGCAGCGGCATCACGTGCCGCGCGAGCAGCGCCGACCACGCGGCGTAGCGGTGGTCGAAGGGCTCGGCCAGCGCCTGCGGGGCGAAAGCAACGAGCGCGGCCGACAACAGGCCGGCCCCGAGACAGTCGCGACGGCGCATCGTCATGTGCGCTCCCAGGTGTGATAACGCTCGACCCACTCGAGCAGACCCTTCGGCGCGTGCGCACGCTTCCACTCGCCTGCGGCGTACTTGTTGGCCTCGGCCAGCGTCGGGTAGATGTGGATCGCACCCAGGATCTTGTTCAGGCCCAGGCCCTGCTTCATCGCCAGCACGTACTCGGCGAGCAGGTCGCCGGCATGTTCGCCGACGATGGTCACGCCGAGGATGCGGTCCTTGCCGGGAACGGTCAGCACCTTCACGAAGCCATGTGCCGTGCCGTCGGCGATGGCGCGGTCGAGGTCGTCGATGCCGTACTTCGTGACCTCGACTGCGATGTCCTGCTCTTTCGCTTCGGCCTCGGACAAGCCGACGCGGGCGACCTCGGGGTCGGTGAAGGTGGCCCAGGGGATCACCGAGTAGTCGGCCTTGAAGCGCCGGAAGCGCCCGAACAGCGCGTTCACCGCCGCGTACCAGGCCTGGTGCGCTGCGGTGTGCGTGAACTGGAACGGCCCGGCGACATCGCCCACGGCATAGATGTTCGGATACAGCGTCTGCAGCCAGGCGTTGATCTCGATCGTCTTCTTCGGCGTCAGCGGGATGCCGAGTTCCTCGAGCCCGTAGCCGCTGACGCGCGGGCTGCGGCCGACCGCACACAGCAGCTCGTCGAACTCGACCACGCGCTCGCCGCCCGGGTGCTTGACGATCAGCCGTTTCACGCCGTCCACAGTCTCGCAGCGCATGGCCTGGTGGCCGGTGAGCAGCTCGACGCCGTCGTCACGCAGCGATTGCGCCACCAGTTCGGCCGCGTCGAGGTCCTCGCGCGCCATCACGCGGGGCTGCATCTCGACCTGCGTCACCTGCGAGCCCAGGCGCGCGAAGCTCTGCGCCAATTCGCAGCCGATCGGCCCGCCGCCAAGCACGACCAGCCGCTTCGGCAGCTTCGTCAGACCCCACACCGTGTCGCTGGTCAGGAAGCCGACGTCCGTCAGCCCGGGGATCGGCGGCACGAAGGGGCTGGCGCCGGCGGCGATGACGATGCTGCGCGTCGTCAACGTCTGCTTCGAGCCGTCGGCCGAGGTCACCTCGACCGTCCAGGGCGAGGTCATCTTCGCGTGGCCCTGCAGCACTTCGACGCCCAGCCTGGTGTAGCGCTCGACCGAATCGTGCGGCTCGATGTCCGCGATGACACGGTGGATGCGCGCCATCACGGCGGCGAAGTCGACCTCGCCGCCGACGCCGGTGAAGCCCAGGTCGCCGCCCTTCTTCAGCTGCTTGGCGAACTTGGCCGAGCGGATCAGCGCCTTGCTCGGCACGCAGCCGAAGTTCAGACAGTCGCCGCCCATCTTGTGGCCTTCGATCAGCGTCACCTTGGCCTTCACGACGGCGGCGATGTAGGCCGACACCAGACCGCCGGCGCCGGCGCCGATGACGACGAGGTTGCGCTCGAAGCGCGCCGGCTTCAAATGCCGCCAGCGGGCGTAGACCTTGCGCGCGCGCAGCCCGTCGACGACCAGCTTGGCGAGCAGCGGGAACAACGCCAGCAGCAAGAAGCTGCCCCACAGCCCGGGCGACAGCACGTCGGCGGGGGTTCGGATCGCCGCCAGTTGCGTGCCGGCGTTGACGAACACCGCGGTGCCCGCCAGCATGCCCAGCTGGCTCACGAGGTAGAAGCGCGCCGCGCCGATCGTCGTCAGCCCCATCAGCAGGTTGACGAGGAAGAACGGGAACACCGGCGCCAGACGCAGCGTCAGCAGGTAGAAGGTGCCGTCGCGCTGGATGCCCTCGTTCACAGGCGCCAGCGCCTTGCCGAAGCGCGACTGCACGGTGCCCGCCAGCAGGTAGCGCGCGGCCAGGAAGGCCAGCAAGGCCCCCAGGCTGGACGCGAACGACACCATGACCAGGCCGACCCAGAGGCCGAAGATCGCGCCGCCGGCCAGCGTCAGGATCGTGGCGCCCGGCAGCGACAGCGCCGCCATCGCCACGTAGACGGCAAAGAACACCGCCAGCGTGGTAACCGGGTCGGCCTGGTAGGCGTTCAACAGCCTGTCGCTGCTGGCCTTCAGCCCGTCCAGCGTCAGCAGCTCGGCGAGGCCGAAGTACCGGTACGCGAAGAACGCCAGCACCACGGCGGTGCCGGCGCCGACCCAGGCCACGCGTCTGCTTTTCAACATCATCCGACTGCACCCGCCGTGATCGCGGCGCCGATGCGGATCGGCTCGCCGAGCGGGTGCAGGCGCAACAGGTCGCGCAGGTGGGCACGGTACGACTCGCGCAGCAGCCGCATGCAGCCCGCCAACGTGCCCTTGCTGACGAGCGTGCTGCCGAAGCGCTGGATCGGCATGTTGGTGAGCACCAGCGCCCCGGCCTCGGTGTCCCGCGGCGGCGGGAAGTCGGACGCGGCGGGCAGGGGAAAGGTCGCATGCATCGAAGTGATTTCCTTGGCCGATTTGCGCGGAGGAGTATGGCGGCAGAACTAGAAGTCGAGATGAGTCGCCGCTGCTGGCCGATCGGTTACACGGCAGGTGCCGACGGCGCGGTCAGAATCGCGGCGCCCGCCACGAACCTGCCGCGCGGCGCGGCGCTGAATCTGTCGGCGCGCTGTAACCGGAACGGGTTCGCCGACGACATGTCCGATAACGCCAACCAGAACGAATTCGAGTCCGGCCTGAAAACGCTCTGGCTGCGCGCCCAGTCCGGCGACGAGGCGGCCTATCGCGAGGCCCTGCTGCAGATTGCGTCCCGGCTGCGCGGCTATCTGCGGCGCCGCATGCAGAGCGTACCGGACGACGTGGAGGATCTGGTGCAGGAAACCCTGCTGGCACTGCACCTGCAGCGCAGCACCTACGACGCCTCGCTGCCGGTCGGTGCGTGGGTAGTCGCCATCGCACGCCACAAGCTGGTCGATCTTTGGCGACGCCGTGGCCGACGCGACAGCCTGCATGAGCCGCTGGACGACGTCGACGAGGCACTGCTGGTCGCAGTGCACGAAGAAGGCGGCACGCGGCGCGACCTCGAGAGTCTGCTGTCTGAACTGCCCGAGGCGCAGCGGGTGGCGATCTGGCTGACCAAGATCGACGGCCTGTCGGTGGCCGAGGCCGCAGCGCGCACCGGGGCGTCGCCGTCGGCGATCAAGGTGCAGGTGCACCGCGGCATGAAGCGGCTGGCGCAGATGGTGAAGCTCTGACAGGTGAAGGACTGACACATGAAAACAGAACGGCTGATCGATGTGCTCGCGCGCGGCGCAGGCTCCGCGCAAACGGCCCCCGTGGCGCGCCGCCTGGGCCCGGCCGCGTGCGTTGGCGTGCTCGCAAGCGCGGCACTGGCGCTGGGCTGGATCGGCCCGGTGCCGGCGGCCATGTTCGGCGCTGCCGCGCTGTGGATGAAGCTGGCGTATACCGGCGTGCTGGCCGTGGCTGCGGCCTGGCTGGTGGCGCGGCTGGCGCGGCCGGCGGCGTCATACACGGCGGCGGCGGCCGGCGTGCTGCTGGTGTTGGGGCTCATGGCGCTGCTTGGCGTGGCGAGCCTGCTCGGCATGCCCGCTGCCGAGCGCATGCCGGCGCTGCTCGGCAGCTCCTGGGCGTCGTGCCCACGGTCGGTCCTCGGCCTGTCGCTGCCGGCATTGGCCGCGGCGCTTTGGGCGCTGCGTGGTTTGGCGCCGACGCGGCCGCGCCTGGCCGGGTTCGCGTCCGGGCTTTTCGCTGGTGCGCTGGGGGCGTTCGGTTACGCCCTGGCCTGCGGCGAAATCTCGCCCGCCTTCGTCGCCGTCTGGTATTCGGCGGGCATTGCCATCACCGCGCTGCTCGGCGCTGCGCTAGGCCCGCTCTTGCTGCGCTGGTGAACGGCCGGCGGCCGGCGGCCGGCGGCCGGGCGCCCGGCGTGCCTGGGCAGCGTGAACCATGCAGGCTATGTCGATGCCGCAAATTCGTAGGCGCGCGGGAGCCGAATGGTGAAAGTCGTTCCGGCTTCCACCGACGATTGCACAGTCACCGTCCCGCCATGGCCGGCCACGATCTCGCGAACGATGAAGAGCCCGAGCCCCAAGCTCGTCATCGAATATTCGTACAACTCGACCCCCGGATCCGGAGCTCGCACCAACGGTTCGAAGATTGTCCGTATCGCAGAATCCGGGATCGGACGACCGAAGTTCGTCACTCGCACTTCAATGCCATCTTCGGCGCCTACGGCAATCAAGGAAATCCTTCGGTCTCGATCGCCGTGTTGCACCGCGTTGCCGAGTAGATTCAACAGCGCCTGATGCAGTCGCGGTGTATCGGCCGAGATGATCAAATCACCCGAAAGTTGCTCCTCGAAGCATTGCTCCGGGTTGCCCGCGCGAATTACATCGAGGGCTGATGAGCATACTGACCCGACGTCGCAAGCCGTTGGCGCAATTGGAATGCCGGAACCCAGCCGGGTTCGCACAAATTCGAGCAAGTCGCTGATCAGCATACTCATGGTCATCGAACTACGCTGTATCCGCATCGCCGCCTCGTGGCGTGCTGTCACCGACATCTCCGGCCTGAGCAGCAGCTGCCCCGTCATGCTGATGGCTTGCAGGGGGCCGCGCAGGTCATGCCCGAGTACGGCGAGGAACATGTCGCGGGAGGTGGTAACCGCCGAGGAGTAGCTGTCGACCGACGCCGCAAGAGCTTGATCGATCGATTCATTGAACCGTGTGATTTGTTCGATCTCTGAGCTGCCCGTGACGACTTCCGGCACCAGGCCGGCTGATCGCCTGCCCCAGAGCGCCAGCACACTGGCGCGCAGGGCACGAAACTCGGCGAACAGCTGCACGAGGTCAAAGCCCGAGAGATGCCGTAGCGCGCCGTGCGCGGTAGCGGCAGTGTCGGTCTCTGCACCTTGCGGTGCATGGCCTTGCGACTTGGCTGCACGCTGACTTTCCGTTTCGCGTGTTTGCATGTCGGAGGCTGCTGCAAGGAGGATATCCCGGCAGTGGTCGCGGAGTGCCAGACTGGACATGGTTTCGGCGACGGGCAAAAGCGTCTTCGCGAACACCTCCCATTCGTCGACGATCGCATCGAGATTGTTGATGATGAATGCGCTAAGGTTCATGTTTGGCCACTAAAATGGGCGGCGGGCTGTCAAGACTTTATTTCGAGGCCAGCCTCACGCCGAACATAGTCTTCGGCGACTATGGCGAGGCGACGCAATCATCTCGCGCCGTCGGTACCTGATGGTACTTCGTGCAGCATCTTATCAGCCACGCAGCCAGCGCCGGACAACCGCTGGTTCGAGGCACAGCAAAGGCTGCGCTGGTCTCCACGATCAATGCCTCCAGTTGTTCGGGCTTAAACCGCCTGGGCCACGCGCGCACCTTTGAGGCGAAGTTGTTGACGGGCTTCGTGCTGCACCTGGGTGAGTCGCATGGTCATGCACACGAGCCTGGGGCCCTGAAGCGCGAGCATGCCCATCGGCATGACGATCGGCACCACGATCATCGACATGAGCCCATGCCCATGCCCATCGACACGCACAGCCCTGAGCACGACCGCGATCCGCTGCACCATGCGCACGCCCACGTGCCGGACGCACATCACTTGCACCGGCACTGAAGTCGCGCTGCCCTTCACCAGGGCTGCGCATGCCCAGCTCTCGGACAGGCGTGCGGCCCCGGGCCCGCGCTTGCCTGTCTATACTGCGAGATGGCTATCACAACACGTAGCGAGATGATCCACGCCGCGCTGCGTGAGGGCGCCGCAGAAGGCGCCGGGTCCACATCCATCGCTGGCGAGACGGTTCGAGCCTTGGGCTTGCTGCTTGCAGAGCTCAAGCCGCTGATTGGCCAACTGGCCTTGCGTGCGCTCTACGTGCGCAGCGTTCACCTGGCAAATGCCTCGTTCGAGCGACCCGGCGCCGAACTGAAAACAACAGTCGAGCTGCTGAACGATGTCCATCGAGACCTGGTGTCGCGAGAACCCGCCGAAGCGCGGGGCGCCGCGCAGGCCCTCCTTCTTGCCCTCGTCAATCTCCTGGTGTCCTTGATCGGAGAGCCATTGACCAACCGCTTGCTGCAAAAGGCGTGGGGAAACCTGCCCATGGCCCTGACTTCCGAGGAGAAGCCGCTATGAACGACAACAAGGTCCCGATCCTGCGCCTGCCCAGCGGCGTACCCGGACTGGACCCTTTGCTTGGCGGCGGCCTGGCGGAGTACTCTTTCAACATCATCGCCGGGGAGCCTGGCTCGGGCAAGACGACCCTGGCCCACCAGATGATGTTCGCGATGGCGAGCCCGGAGCGTCAGGCGCTCTTTTTCACCGTGCTGGGCGAGCCCGCGCTGAAGATGCTGCGCTACCAGCAGCAGTACAACTTCTTCGATGACGCCAAGCTGGACGACTCGATCCGCTTCATCAACCTCGGCGAGGAAGTGCTGAGCGGCGACTTCGATCGTGTCCTGGCGCGGATCGTCCAAGAGGTCGAGAGCTACGACCCTGCCTTCGTGTTCGTCGATTCCTTCCGTTCCGTCACCCAGGTGGCGGGTGCCACGGGGCAGCAGGGCGCGCTGCAGAACTTCGTGCAGCACCTCGGGATCCTCATGACGAGCTGGCAGGCCACGACTTTCCTGATCGGCGAGTACCACCTTCATGACAGCGAGGCGCACCCGGTGTTCACCATCGCCGACGGCATCATGGTGATGGCGCAAAGCATCACCCGCAACTCGATGGTGCGCAAGATCCAGGTCGCGAAGATGCGCGGCCAGGCCACCATTCCCGGGCTGCACACCTTTCGTATCACCGACGACGGCATTCAGGTATTTCCACGAACGCTGCCGGTGAGTGCCCACAAGCGGGACGCGAATGTTCCCAAGCCGGAACACCGACCCGCGCTGTCCTTGGGAACGCCGGCACTCGACGAGATGATGGGGGGTGGCCTGCCCGCCGGTTATTCGCTGCTCGTCGCCGGCCCCTCCGGTTCCGGCAAGTCGCTGCTGTCGACGGCCTTCCTGGAGGAGGGTGTCCGGCACGGCGAGAAGGGTGTCGTTGCCGCTTTCGAGATCGGACCCGGCCAGACCCACAATCCGCGCCTGACGAAGCTGGTGGACGACGGCGACGTCGGTGTCATCGACACGCGGGCGCTGGATCTGTCGATCGACGAGACCCTGTTCGCCCTCACGGAGATGATCAAGACCACCGGCGCCACGCGGGTGGTCATCGATTCGCTTTCCGGGTTCGAACTGGCGCTGGCGCCGGCCTTCCAGGAAGACTTCCGCGAGTCGCTGCACCGCATGGTGGCGGTGCTGACGGGTCTGGGGGCCACCGTGCTGATGGTCACCGAGCTGGAAGACCGCTACGGCGATCTGCGCTTCAGCCCTTACGGCGCGGCTTTCCTGACCGACGCGATCATCGTGCAACGGTATGTCGAGCTGCAGAGCGAACTCAGACGCG
>Ga0105048_10003615_pt1 | contig 25341 bp, 24 predicted proteins | sample MAT05_FD_78382 | JGI IMG/M metagenome (GOLD analysis project Ga0105048, IMG submission 78382) | Freshwater microbial communities from Lake Fryxell liftoff mats and glacier meltwater in Antarctica - MAT-05 | ecosystem: Environmental > Aquatic > Freshwater > Ice > Liftoff microbial mat | place... | reverse complement strand
TCCAGCTTTTCGGGCGAGGGTTCTTCATGCACCCGAAACAGCAGGGGCTGCTTCAGCCGCACCAGCTCTTCGGCGGCGGCGACGTTGGCCAGGATCATGAATTCTTCGATCAGCTTGTGCGCGTCAAACCGTTCGCGAAACGCGACCGAGGTCACCCGACCGTCGTCATCAAGACTGATCTTGCGTTCGGGCAGGTCAAGGTCCAGCGGCTGCCGCTCGGCCCGCGCCAGCTTTGCGGTCGCGTAAGCGGCATAAAGCGGCTTCAGCACCGGGTCCAGCAGCGCCAGCGCCGTCTCGTCGCCCTGTCCGTCGATTGCCGCCTGCACCTGCCCGTAATGCAGCGACCCGCGCGACCGCATCAAGCCGCGCACGAAGCGATGGCTGATCTTGTGGCCCTGCGCGTTCAGGCGCATCCGCACGGCCAGACAGGGTCGGTCGACATGTTCGTGCAGCGAACACAGATCGCCCGACAGCACGTCGGGCAGCATCGGCACCACACGGTCGGGGAAATAGGTGGAGTTGCCGCGCTTGCGGGCCTCGCGGTCAAGCGCGCCGCCGGGGCGGACATAGGCCGCGACATCGGCAATCGCCACCCAGACGACATGACCGCCCGGGTTTGCTTCGTCCGTGTCGGCCTGTGCGAACACCGCATCGTCGCGGTCACGGGCATCGACCGGGTCGATGGTGACCAGCGGCAGATCGCGCAGATCGTCGCGGGTGCCCTGCGTGACGGGCTGCGCCCGGTCGGCCTCGGCCACCACGGCATCGGGAAACTGGTCGGGGATGCCGTGCTGGTGGATCGCAATCAGGGATACCGCCCTTGGCCCCGACGGGTCGCCCAGCCGCGCCACGACGCGGGCCTGCGGCAGGCCCAGGCGGCGCGGGCCGACCAGTTCGGCCTCGACCAACTCGCCATCCTGCGCGTCCATCGCATGGGCCTGCGCCACCCGCCATTCCTTGTCGGACCCCTTGTCGATCGGCACGATCCGCCCACCGTCGGACGCCTGCCGAAACACCCCCAGAACCTTCAGCGGGTTTGACCCGATCTTGCGGATCAGCCGCGCCTCATAGCTGTGATCGGCCCCGTCCACCGCCGTCAGCCGCGCCAGAATCCGGTCACCCATGCCCAGCGCGGGGTCGCCCTTGGCGGGAATGATCAGGATGCGCGGGGCATCCTCGATGCCGTCTTCCAGCGGTTTGGCAAACAGATCGCCCTCACTGTCGGGGGCCAGCACCAGCAGCATCGACACCGGGGGCAGCGTGCCCGGCTCGCGAACGTGCGGCGCCTTGCGGTCCGGCGCGTCATCCGCCTGCATCTCGCGCAACAGGCGCTTCAGGTCAATCCGCGCGTCGCCCTTGACGCCGAATGCCTTGGCGATGTCGCGCTTGGCCGAAAGGGTGGGGTTGTCGGCGATCCATTGCAGGATCTGGTGTTTGGTGGGAATGGGGTTCATGTCTCTGACCTAGCACGATCCGTGTGCCGCCAAAAGTCTGCTCCTACAGGTGCAGCACCATTTCGCGGTGCGCAATTCCCGCGTCATCGAACACCGGCCCTTCGGCCACAAAGCCCAGCCGTTCATAAAACGCAATCACCTGCACCTGCGCGCCAAGGGTGACCGTGGCGATGTCGGGCATGGCACGGAACTGGACTATGGCCGCCCGCATGATCGCCCTACCCAGACCGCGGCCGCGCTGGTCGGCCAGCACGCAGACCCGGCCGACCTTGCCGATGCCGCCTTGGCACACCAGGCGGGCGCACCCGACCGGGCGGCCGTCGAGCACCGCCAGCAGGTGCAGGGCGGTCTCGTCGAGCCCGTCAATTTCCAGCTCGGCAGGAACGGTCTGTTCCTCGATGAACACAACGCGGCGCAGGGTCTGACAGGTGGCGATATCGGTGGTCAGGGCAATCTGCAGCGTCATGCGAAATAGTCGCGCAGGATGCGGCCATAGACTGCCTTCAGCTGATGGATCTGCGCCACCTCGACCCGTTCGTCGACCTGATGCATGGTCTTGCCGACCAGCCCGAATTCGACAACCGGGCAATGGTGCTTGACGAACCGCGCGTCCGAGGTGCCGCCGCTGGTCGAATATTCGGGGACAACCCCGGTTTCGGCCTCGACCGACCGCGCAACGAGCGCTGCAAATGCGCCCGGCGGGGTGACAAAGCTTTCGCCCGAGACCGAGATGCGCACCGACATCTGAACCCCGGTTTCGACCCGCACCGCTTCGGCGTGGTCGCACAGCCACCCGGTCAGCGACTTCCCGGAATGCAGGTCATTGAAGCGGATGTTGACGGTCGCCCTGCCTTGGGCCGGGATGACGTTGGTGGCCGGGTTGCCGCAGTCGACGGTGGTGATGGCCAGCGTCGAGGCGTCGAAATGCGCGGTGCCGGCGTCCAGCGGCTGGTCGATGCGGGCCAGCAGCGCCACCAGCGCCGACAGCGGGTTTCTGGCACGGTGCGGGTAGGCGGAATGGCCCTGCACGCCCTGCGCCGTGATATGGGCGGTCATCGACCCGCGCCGGCCGATCTTGATCATCTGGCCCATCACCTCGGGGCAGGTCGGCTCGCCCACCAGACACTGCGTCATCCGTTCGCCCGCCCCTGCCATCCAGTCCAGCAGGGCAACCGTCCCATCGGTTGCGACCCCCTCCTCATCACCGGTGATGGTCAGGATAACGGCGCCGTCGGGCGGGGTCTGCGTCACAAAGTCGACCGCGGCCGCGACAAAGGCCGCGACGCCGGATTTCATGTCGGTCGCCCCACGCCCATACATCCAGCCGTCGACGACCGCCGCCCCGAACGGGTCTTGCGTCCAGGCGGCCAGATCGCCTACCGGCACCACATCGGTATGACCGTTGAAGCCAAGGCTCTTGTTCGCGCCGCGCGCGCCCCAGCGGGCGAAAAGATTGGCAACCCCGCCACGATCCACCCGCGTGCAGGCGAACCCTGCCTTGCCGAGGACAGACTCCAGCAGCACCAGCGCGCCGCCTTCTTCGGGGGTCACAGACGGGCAGCGGATCAGGCGGGCGGTCAGGGCGGCGGGGTCGGTCTGCGTGGGCATTGCGGGTCTTTCATCGGGTTCGCACAGGCATAGCGCCTGCCCCCCGACGCCGCAACAGACTGTGGCGTGGCAGTCACGGCGATACTGGCGCAGTTGGCGATCGGTCACTTGATCTATGAAATAGACGAGTTAGTGGTATCGTTTCAGGATAACAACAGTCCTGAGGCAGGGCAGACACGGGGCCAACGTGCCCAAATCCGCAGAAATTGCAGGCCCTGACGGGGCCGGTTTCTGGTGTCTGGCGTGACTCCAAAAGGCGTGGAGCAGGCATGGCGACCGGAGCCGAGTTAACCTACAACGTCAATGCCACGGCATTGCAGATGGCCAACGCCATCTTTGGCGACGGGGTGACGGTCACAGGCGCCACCTATTCCGGCGCCACCAACTCGTCGGCGATCTATTCCAACGGAAACCTGGCACCCGGCGTCGTTCCTGGCAACAGCGGGGTGATCCTGTCAACCGGCAACGCTGCGGATTTCACCCAGTCGAGCGGTGATCCCAACCGCAGCACCGGCACATCGACAGATACCACCGGCCAGAACGGCAACGCACAGTTCAACGCGATTGCCAGAGCGCAGACCTTTGACGCGTCCTTCATGGACATCACCTTTGTGCCAACCGGCAACGTGATGACGATGCAGTTCGTGCTGTCGTCCGAAGAGTATCCCGAATACGCCAACGCAACGTTCAACGATGTGGTCGGGGTCTGGGTCAACGGCAACTTCGTGTCGATGAGCGTGGGCAACGGTGTGGCCGGGGTGACCAACGTCAACGGCATCACCCAGCCCAACCTTTTTGTGTCCAACACCGGTGACCAGTTCAACACCGAGATGGACGGCTTCACCTTGACCCTGTCACTGACCATCCCGGTCAATCCAGGGGTGACCAACTCGATCCGCATCGGTGTGGCCGACACCGGCGATGCGGCCTTTGATACCAACCTGCTGATCGCGGCGGATTCGCTGCAGACGGTGCTGGTGGCGCGTGACGAATCCGTCACCATGACGCGCAGCGAATCCGAAACCATCAACGTTCTGGCCAATGACAGCACCACCGCCGGGACCCTTGTCATCACCCATATCAACGGGCAGGCCGTGGTTGCGGGCCAGACCATTACCCTGCCGACCGGCCAGCAGGTGACGCTGAACGCCGATGGAACCTTCACCATCGTCGGCGACGGACAGACGGAATCGCCGTCATTCACCTATACCGTCACCAACGGGGTGGGGCAGACCGATGTCGGCATCGTCACTATCACGCAGGCCCCCTGCTTTACCGTGGGCACGCTGATCCGCACACCGGCGGGCGAGGTGCCCGTCGAAGACCTGCAACCCGGAGACCTTGTCGACACGCTCGACGACGGGCCGCAGCCCCTGCGGTGGATCGGGCAGCGGACGGTGCCGGCCATCGGGCCGATGGCGCCAATCCGGATCAGGGCAGGCACTTTCGGGGCGCACGGCACGTTGCTGATGTCGCCGCAGCATCGGGTTCTGGTGCGCGATGCGCTGGCCCAGTTGCTGTTTGGCGAGGATGAGGTGCTGGTGGCCGCGCAGGATCTGGTCAACGACCGATCGGTGCGGCGCATCGAGGGTGGCGCGGTGACCTATGTTCATCTGCTGTTCGACCGGCATCAGGTGATCTGGTCGGCGGGGCTTGCCACCGAAAGCTATCTGCCCGGGCCGATGTCGCACCTGCACATGGATGCGCCGGTGATGCAGGAGTTGTGCGCGCTGTTTCCCGAGTTGCACGGCCCACGCTGCCCCCCTGCCGCCCGCCGCACCCTGCGCCGCCACGAAACCCGCGTGCTGTTCGCTGCATGACGCAATGGATTGCCCTGTCGGATCAGACCGGCCCGCCGCCTGGCCACGGTGGCGCGCTGATCGACCGGGGCCTGTTCGTGATGGATGTCACGCCGGCCCCAGACGCGGGCGAGGTCATGCTGGACTATCAGGCCGATGATGGCTGGGCGCGCACGTTCTCGATCTTTATCCAGCGCGACCTTGGGGTGATCATCCTGCACCGGCAGGGCCGGGCCGTCATGCGCCACGCCCTGCCCGGTCCGCTGCCCGCGCCTGACGGCCCGGTCCGGCTGAGCTTTGGCTTTGACGCCCCGGCGCGGCAGTGGAGCGTTCGCTATGAAAGCCTGACCACCGGGCGGCATCTGCACGCCTCGGGGGTGAATCCATTGCCGTTGCGGCTTGACGATCTGTCGGCAATCTGCGCCGGGCGCCGCACCATCCGCCATCCTGCGGTCCGCTGGTTCGGGGTGACGGTGGGCGACGCACCACCGGTGCGGGCCGACTGGATCGGGGTCAACACCCCCATCGACACGCCTGACGGGCCATGTGCCGCCGGCAGGCTGCGCCCCGGCGACCGGGTGATGACCGAGGACGGCCCGCAGGCGCTGCACGCCGTCACCCCGCATCACCTGCCATGCCGGGGGCCCTTTGCCCCGGTTTTGCTGCGCGCACCGTTCCATGGCGTGCGGCGCGACCTTTTGGTGTCGGCCGACCAGCTGATCGCGCTTGGCGGACCCGAGGTGGAGTATCTGTTTGCCGAGGACGAGGTTCTGGTGCCCGCCCGCGTTGTTGTCGACCAGCACACCGCCGTTGCCGACCGGCGCAGGCACGAAGTTTCGGGGGTCTCGCTGACGCTTGCCGCCCCCACCCTGCTGTCAGCCGCCGGTTGCGGCCTGCTGTCGGCCGGCAATCCCCTGCTGCCCCTGCCGCGCCGGGTGCTGGACCCCTACGAGATTGTGCCGCTGATGGCGCTGCGGGCTCGGCAAGAGCGGCGCAGCGTCGGGCGGCGGTAGGGGCCGGGTTCAGTCGAAGAACGGTGTCATCTGCGCCACGATGACCGAGTTTTCGTCAAGCGCCCGCTGCATCAGCCCGCGCTCGTCGTCGTCGATCTCGTCTCCGGCGGCCTGACGCTCTTCCAGCGTGCCGTGGCCTTCGACGTCCAGCGGGGCAAGATCGGCCTCCTTCAGGATCGCCACGGTTTCGCGCACCGCCTCGGCCTCGTCCACACCGCTGGCATAGACCAGCAGCCCCGCCCCGGTGGCCTTGTCGGGCAGGCCATCGCCGGTCTTGCGGCCCACCTCGACCAGCAATGTATAGACCTGCTGCGGGCGTTTGACTTTCTCGGGCTTCGGGGCGTCGTCGTCCATGATCGGTCCTTTGGTCAGTCGCGCAGAAGGTCGTTGATCGAGGTCTTGCTGCGGGTCTGGGCATCGACCTTCTTGACGATCACCGCGCAATACAGGTTGACGCCGTTTTTCGACGGCATCGACCCCGCCACCACCACCGACCCTGACGGCACCTCGCCATACATCACGGCACCCGTCTCGCGGTCCACGATCCTGGTCGACTGGCCGATGAACACCCCCATGCCCAGAACCGAGCCTTCACGGATGATACAGCCCTCGACCACCTCGGACCGCGCGCCGATGAAGCAGTCATCCTCGATGATCGTCGGACCCGCCTGCATCGGCTCCAGCACGCCGCCGATGCCGACGCCGCCGGACAAATGCACGTTTCGGCCAATCTGCGCGCAAGACCCAACGGTGGCCCAGCCATCGACCATCGAGCCTTCGCCGACATAGGCACCGACGTTGACGAACGACGGCATCAGCACGACACCTCGGGCAATGTAGGCCGAACGGCGGACGATGCTGCCCGGCACCGCCCGAAATCCGGCCTCGCGCCACTGCGCATCGCCCCAGCCGTCGAATTTCGACGGCACCTTGTCCCACCATGTCGCCTGGCCGTTGCCGCCCGGAATTGTCGTCATGTCCGTCAGCCGGAACGACAGCAGCACCGCCTTCTTCGCCCACTGGTTGACATGCCAGTCCTGCCCGCGCTTTTCGGCCACCCGCAGCGCGCCGGTGTCCAGCGCGTTGAGCGTGGCCTCAACAGCGTCACGCGCCTCGCCCTTGGTGGTCACCGACAGGCTGTCGCGGGCGTCCCATGCGGCGGTGATGGCGGCTTCGAGGGCTTGGGTCATGGGGGTCTCGCTGTCTGGGTGGACGTTTACGGGTTGGTCGAAGGTGCGTCTGGCTATAAGGCTTGCATCTGACCCGCGCAATGCGCTGCTGACCATAGGCCCCAGATGAAAGACGAACCCCGCGCCCATCCGTTCCGCGACAGCACCGAGGATGTGCGCACCGCGCGGCAGGTTCCGGACACGCCGCAGACCCGGGCACCCGCCTATCGGCTTGCCTTCACCGACACCGAGTTTCTGACCCGCGAAGACCTGCGCCCCGTGCGGTTGCAGCTGGAACTGCTCAAGCCGCAGCTGATGCTGGACGAGGCCGGAATCGTGTCGACCATCGTGATGTTCGGCGGGGCGCGCATTCCCGATCCGGCGCATCGCGATCTGGCCCGCACGCCGGCGCTGGCCGAGCTTTCGCACTACTACGACGAGGCGCGCCGGTTTGCCAGGTTGATGACAGAGCGGAGTCTGGCCACCGGTGGGCAGGACGGAGTGATCGTCACCGGCGGCGGTCCTGGGGTGATGGAGGCGGGCAACCGCGGTGCTGCGGATGCCGGGGGGCAATCCATCGGCCTCAACATCGTGCTGCCGCACGAGCAGGCTCCGAACGCGTATGTGACGCCGGACCTGTCGTTCAACTTTCATTATTTCGCCATCCGCAAGATGCATTTCCTGATGCGGGCCAGCGCCATCTGCATCTTTCCGGGCGGCTTCGGCACGCTGGACGAGATGTTCGAAAGCCTGACGCTGATCCAGACCGAGCGGATGAAGCCGGTGCCGTTTCTGCTGTTCGGCCGCGCCTGGTGGGAAAGGATCGTGAACTGGCAGGCGCTGGCCGAGGCGGGCGTCATCGCCGACCGCGATCTGGCGCTGTTCCGCTTTGTCGAGACGGCGGAAGAGGCGGTGGCGGCCATCGACGGCTGGGGCGATCCGGGCTGAGGGTCGGGTGCGCGACATCGCCCACCCTGTGCGGCCTCAGGCGGCGTTGCGCAGCTTTTGCCAGCTGATCAGGTGCAGGGTGATGAACGGCGGCACCCCGAAGGCCGGGATCATCGCCAGTGGCAATTGCTGCATCGACAGCGGCGGGGCTTCCCCGGCCAGCCGCAGGAAACGCCCTCGCCGCTGACAATAGCCGTGCCGAACGCGCCTGCGAAATCCAGCAGGCCGACGCAGACCAGCATCCGCACCTTGCCCTGCCAGCCCGCCATGCGCCGGTCCACGGCCAGCAGCGCCGACAAGGCCAGAACCCCCACGGCGATATCGCCAAGGCCGGCCGTGTGCATAAACACTTTCTAGACGCGTCTGAGCCTGCTCGGGGCTGGGTCAAAGCGTCGTGAGGGAGATTAAAAAGCCGATCCGCCCGATCAGCAAGCCCAGATCATCGCGCCGCAGCGGCCCCACCGGCGGCTCTGACAGCCCGTGACGGTGCAGGAACAGCCGGCGGGCGGCGGCATTGGCAAGGACGGGCGGCAACATCGCCAAGGCCCAGCAGCTTGGTCTGGCCGGTCAAGCGATGCCGGCGGCCGGGGTTTTGGTGATCTGTCGTAACAAACGGAAACTCAGGGCGAAATCCGTGATCTTGGGGCGATGCCGGACAGGGCTGCATTGCAATCTGCCGATCGAGGATTATCTTCAGGTTGCACCCCGAAGCCGCGCTGTCATGGGCCGTTTCCCTTGCGGGATAATCCGTATGCGTTGTTCACCCCCGCCGGACCGGAGCCGCCCGTGACGCATGACATACCGCTGATCACCACCATCGTCGCCGGGCTTTGCCTTGCCTTTGTGTTTGGCCTTCTGGCCCACCGCCTTCGCCTGCCGATGCTGGCCGGCTATCTGATGGCAGGGGTGGTGATCGGGCCGTTCACGCCGGGCTATGTCGCGGATCAGAACCTGGCCACCGAACTGGCCGAGATCGGGGTGATCCTGCTGATGTTCGGGGTCGGGCTGCACTTTTCGATCAAGGACCTGATGGCGGTGCGCACCATCGCCATTCCGGGGGCCGTCGGCCAGGTCGCGGTGGCCACGCTGTTCGGCATGGGCATCGGCTGGCTGATGGGCTGGAGCTTTGGGGCGGCGCTGATCTTTGGCCTGTCGCTGTCGGTGGCATCGACAGTCGTGCTGCTGCGTGCGCTGCAAGAGCGCGCGCTGGTCGAGACGCCGCAGGGCAGGATAGCCGTGGGATGGCTGATCGTCGAGGATCTGGTGATGGTCGTGGCGTTGGTGCTGATCCCGCCGGTGGCGGGGCTGCTCGGCGGCGTCACCGCCCCGCTCGAGGAGGGGGCCGAACAGGTGGCCCAAATGGGACTTGGTCCGATTGCGGCGACGTTGCTGGTGACGGCTGTCAAGGTCTCGGCCTTCGTCGCCCTGATGCTGGTGGTGGGGCGCCGCGTCATTCCGATGGTGCTGCACTACACCGCCCACACCGGATCGCGAGAACTGTTCCGGCTGGCGGTTCTGTCGATCGCGCTTGGCGTGGCCTTTGGCTCTGCCTACTTCTTTGGCGTGTCGTTCGCGCTTGGGGCGTTCTTTGCCGGGATGGTGATGGCGGGATCGACGCTCAGCAGCCAGGCAATGAAGGAAACGCTGCCGCTGCGCGACGCATTTGCGGTGCTGTTCTTCGTGTCGGTCGGCATGCTGTTCGACCCCCGCATCCTGGTGGAGGCCCCGATGGCGCTGATCGGCACCATTGCGGTGATCGTGGTCGTCAAGTCGGTCGTCGCCTATGCGATCGTGCGGGCGTTCGGCCACGACAAGCGCACGGCCCTGACGGCCGCCGCAAGTCTGGCGCAGATCGGCGAGTTTTCGTTCATCCTGATCGTCATGGGTCTGACCCTTGACATCGTGCCAGCCGCCGCCCGCGATCTGGTGGTGGCGGGGGCCATGGGGTCGATCCTGATCAACCCGCTGCTGTTTGTGGGTCTTGACCGGTGGAGCGCGCGCAAGGCGGCCAAACTGGCGCGGGCCGTGCCCGCCAGCGACGCCGCCTGACCGGTCGCGCGCCCTAGCCCCTTGCCGTTTCGGCGGCGATGGTCCTGGCCGATTTGCGGGCGCGTTCGCTGGCCGATTTCAACTGCCCGCAGGCCGCCATGATATCTTCACCGCGCGGCGTGCGGATGGGCGAGGCGTAGCCTGCGTTGTGAATGATGTCGGCAAAGGCATGAATCCGGTTACCGCTGGAGCGTTTGTAGGGTGCGCCGGGCCATTCGTTGAACGGGATCAGGTTGACCTTGGCCGGAATGCCGCGCAGCAGGTCTACCAGCCGGTGGGCATCCTCCTTGGTGTCGTTCACCCCGTCGAGCATCACGTATTCGAACGTGATCCGCTCTGAATTCGACAACCCCGGATAATCGCGCAGCGCGTCCAGCAGCGTGGCGATGTTCCACCGCTTGTTGATCGGCACCAGTTGGTTGCGGACCTCATCCGTGGTGGCGTGGAAACTGACGGCCAGCAGACAGCCGATTTCGGTCGCGGTGCGGGCAATCTCGGGCACCACGCCGCTGGTCGACAGGGTGATCCGGCGGCGGCCGAGGGCAATGCCCTCGCCGTCCATCACGATCTTCATCGCGTCGCGGACGTTGTCGAAGTTATACAGCGGCTCGCCCATGCCCATCAGCACGACGTTCGAGATCAGCCGCGTCTCTACCCGTGGCGCGCCCTGCACCGGCCATTCGTCCAGATCGTCGCGGGCCAGCATGACCTGCCCGACGATTTCCGCCGCCGTCAGGTTGCGCACCAGTTTCTGCGTGCCGGTGTGGCAGAACGAACAGGTCAGCGTGCAGCCGACCTGAGACGAAATGCACAGCGTCCCCCGGTCGGTTTCGGGGATATAGACCACCTCAACCTCGTGCCCGCCTGCGATGCGCACCAGGTATTTGCGCGTGCCGTCGGCGGACACCTGCCGCGTCACCACCCGTGGCAGATCAATGACGAAATGGCTCGCCAGCAGCAGGCGGTAGTCTTTGGCAAGGTTGGTCATCGCCGCAAAATCGCGCACGCCCCAGTGATAAAGCCACTGCCAGATTTGCCCGACCCGCATCTTTGCCTGCTTTTCAGGTGTCCCCGCCGTAACCAGCGCATCGCGCAACTGATCGCGCGTCAGGCCGATCAGATTGACCGGACCTTCGGGCAGCTTGCGCGGCAGGGTCAGCACGTCTTGGGTGATGGGGGTCATGGGCAGGGTCCGAACTGGTGGCAAGACGTTGATATAGGCGATTGCGACGCAAAACGGAACAGGGCGAAATGCAAAAGCCCCGGTCGCGCGGACCGGGGCCACGGCTGCGGTGCAGTCAGATCACTTGCAGCGGGCTTCGGCGTCCTGCATGGCGGCGGTAAAGCCGCGCAGGCTGAAGGTATCGCGCGTCTGGGTGCCCTTGCCTGACCGCGCGGTCATCACCGCGGTCTGTCCGCGCTTCAGCGCCGCCAGCAGTGCCGCGTCATCTTCGGCGCTTGCGGGCCAGGACCATTCGCCATCGACGAACAGCTGAAACTTGTCGCCGTCGACATCGACATCGACCGTCGATCCCGGCGCAAACGGGTAGCCGCCCGAAAACGAGATCTCGCCCCGCGCCCCGCCTTCGGGACGGAAGGTGACGAACAACAGGATGTCACCGCGCCGCACCGACACTGGCTGGCCATCGCGGGTATTCACCGTTTCGCGCGGCTTTGTCACCCCGAAACATTCCTTCGGCGCCTCTGGCGGATTGAACACGGTCCAGTCGCCAAAGCTGCCCGCAACCGCGTTGGTTTCCTGCGCAAACGCCGCCGTTCCGGCCAATGCCATTGCCGCACCAAAGGCGGCACGCTTCATCCAGCTTGTCATGTTGTCTACAGCCTCCAAGCTGCCCCTGTGCCTCTGCCCGCCCACCTGCCGCTTGAGCTGCGGTTTCCCTGTGGCGCGTGCCTGATCATCCCGATATTCCATGTGTAACGCAAAATGACCATTTCGCGAAAGCCCCATGGGCGACAAATCGCGCAACAGTGACGGGAGAAACGGGATGCCGGCGGTAGAGATGGTGCAGTTGTGGCGCGGCGGCCTGCTGGAAAGCGCGCATTGCGGCCATGCGGTGATCTGCAACGCCGAAGGCGAGGTGGTGGAAAGCTGGGGCGACGGCGGGACGGTGATCTTTCCACGCTCGTCGTCCAAGATGATTCAGGCGCTGCCGCTGGTGGAAAGCGGGGCTGCCGACGCTGTCGGACTGACCACGCGGCACCTCGCCTTTGCCTGCGCCAGCCATCACGGGGCGGCGATTCACCGTGTCATGGCCGCCGACTGGCTGGCGGGGCTCGGGATGGGCGATGCCGACCTGCGCTGCGGCGTGCAGGAACCCGGAGACCGGGCCGAGCGTGACCGGCTGATCGCAACGGCCGAGGCGCCCTGCCAGTTGCACAACAACTGTTCGGGCAAGCATTCGGGGTTTCTGACGCTGAACCGGCACCTGAGGGGCGGTTCGGAATATGTCGAGCATGATCACCCGGTGCAGCAGGCCGCCAAGGCCGCTTATGAGGACACCACGGCCGAGACCAGCGCAGGCTGGGGCATCGACGGCTGCTCTGCCCCCAATTTCGCCTCGACGCTGACCGGCTTTGCCCGGGCCATGGGTGCCTTTGCCGGCGCAACCGATGGCGGCGATGCCCGGCAGCGCGCGATGGTCCGGCTGCGCGAGGCGATGACCGCGCACCCCGAACTGGTGGCTGGCGAAGGCGGGGCCTGCACCGAACTGATGCGCGCCATGGGCGGGCGTGTGACGGTCAAGGGCGGGGCCGAGGGCGTCTATGCGGCCATCCTGCCCGAACAGGGTCTGGGCATCGCGCTGAAGATCGTCGATGGGTCCGAACGCGCCAAGGATGCGGCGATCGCGGCACTGCTGGTGCGGGCCGGGGTTCTGGACGCCGGACATCCCGCTACCCGCCGCCGCCTGAATGCGGTGCAGGTGAACCGGCGCAACATCGAAACCGGGGTGCTGACCACCGCGCCCGCGTTTCCCTGAGCGGCAAAGTCCGGTGGCGCGGGCTGCGTGGGGGGGCCACCCGCTCCACCGGGTCGTGTCGCGTCGGTCACGCGGCGGTTGCAGGGCCATGCCCGGCCGCCGACCCCGGGCGGGGTTGATTTGTGACGCCAAGACGATAGGCTGATCAGATGACGGTTGTGACGCCGACCCCCTTTCCCACCGTCGAACGCCTGCCCGAGCAGGTGTGTTTCGACCGCCGCGAGTTGGGCCAGATTCTGACGCTGTATGGGCAGATGGTGGCGGCAGGCGAATGGCGCGATTACGGCATCTCGATTCTGCGCGACATGGCCGTGTTCTCGATCTTTCGCCGCACGGCCGAGGTGCCGCTTTACCGCATCGAAAAGCGTCCCCGGCTGCGGGCGCGGCAGGGCATGTATGCGGTGGTGGCGCAAGACGGGCAGATTCTGCGGCGCGGCCATGACCTGCGGCTGGTGCTGCGGGTGCTGGAGCGCAAGCTGATCCGGCCGGTGGACTAGGCAGGGCGGGCAGCGGGGCGCAGCCGTAGGGTGACGGCGCCACCGTCCTGCGCCGCGATGCGGGCGATGCAGGCAGCGATAGGTTCGTAAGCCACCGACATGGAATGGCCGTTGGCGTGGATCAGTGTCTGCAGGTCGGTGACCATGGCCACATGCCCGCGCCAGAACACAAGGTCGCCGCGGTGCAGGGCCGAATCCGGGGCAAAGGGCGCACCCAGTGATTGCTGCTGGTCGCTGTCGGCCGGGCAGGCCAGACCGCAGGCGATATGGGCACCCTGCACCAGACCGGAACAGTCGATGCCGGCGCGCGAATTGCCGCCCCAGAGATAGGGGGTGCCGACAAAGCTTTCGGCCACGGCGACGGGGTCGGTCGCCCATTCGCCCAAAGGTGCAAGCTGCGCCGAAGGGATGAACCCCTGCGGGGTCTCTGCCCACCTGTCGCGCTGTGCGACGACGGCAAGGCGCGCGCCCATGGGCAGGCTGGCAATCTCGCGCGCCCGGGCAGCAGGCTCGGGGTAAAGATGCGTGGCAAGGCCCGCCACGTGATGCGTCGGTTCCGACGAGGTGCCGATCACGGTCTCGGGCAGCCAGCCGCAATAACCGTCCTTGGCGACCCGGACAAAGGCATGCCCCTGATCACGGTCGATCACCAGAACATCGTCACCCAGCCAAAGCTGCCGGTCACGCCGGCCGCAAGGCGCGTCCAGCAGATCGACCAAGGGCTGCGTGACGCGCAGCGGCGTGCCCTCGGTATACTCGGGCCGATCAAGCTGGCCACGCAGCGACACATGGGCGACACGCGATGTGGCGGGGGTCAGGCGGCGATCCATCACAGGCCCAGCAGCGTCGGCAGCGCCCCCAGAACCGCCCGTGCCCCCTGCCCTGCGCCGCCTTTCGGGCGGGCGGGCTGATCGGCGGGGGTGTGGCCATAGATGTCGAAATGCAGATAGCGGGGGGTCGACACGAACCGCCGCAGGAACAGCGCGGCGGTGATCGACCCGGCAAACCCCCACCCCGGCGCATTGTCGAGATCGGCAATGCCGGGTTCGATGACAGGCTCATACGGCGTGTGAAACGGCAGCCGCCAGACGGGATCAAAGCCCGCCACCGCGCCCGCATTCAGCGCGGCGGCAATCGCATCATCATCGGTATAAAACGGCGCGAGGTCCGGGCCGACCGCCACCCGCGCGGCCCCTGTCAGCGTCGCCATCGACACGATCAGATCGGCCGGCTCCTCGCAGGCCAGCGCCAGCGCGTCGGCCAGCACCAGACGCCCCTCGGCGTCGGTATCGTTCACCTCGACCGTCAGGCCCTTGCGCGATGTCAGAATGTCCTTTGGCCGCAGCGCGTTGCCCGACACCGCGTTTTCCACCGCCGGCACCAGCACCCGCAACTGCACCGCCAGACCCAGTTGCATGATCATCTGCGCCAGACCCAGAACCGTGGCCGCACCGCCCATGTCCTTTTTCATCAACAGCATGCCCGCCGACGGCTTCAGGTTCAGCCCGCCGGTGTCGAAACACACGCCCTTGCCGACCAGCGTCAGCTGCGGGCCGACGCTGCCCCACCGCAGTTCCAGCAGGCGCGGCGCACGAGGCGAGGCGCGGCCAACGGCATGGATCATCGGAAAGTTTTCGCTCAGCAACGCCTCGCCGACCACCGCGCGCATCCGGGCCCCGTGACGGGTGGCCAAAGCCTCCATCGCCGTCTGCAGATCGGCGGGGCCCATGTCGGACGCGGGGGTGTTGATCAGATCGCGGGTCAGCCACTCACCCGCCGCCATGGCCTGAAGCCGGGCGGCGTCGCAGGATTCGGGCGGCTTCAACAGCGCCGGACCGGGCTTTGCGGCGCGATAGCGGTCGAACCGGTATTGGGCCAGCAGCCAGCCAAGGGCGGCTTCGTCGGCGTGTTCAGGGGACAGGTCACCACTCAGGTGCCATGGACCGGCGGGCAGCGTTGCGGCGGCACGCGACAGGCCGAACCGGCTGCGCGCGCGGGCCCCCGCATCGCCGAACCCCACCACGGCCGCTGTGACGGCACCGCTGGCGTCGGGCAGCAACAGCGTCTCACCCAGTCCGGCGGCAAATCCCGATGCGGCGACCCAGCCTTGCGTGACGTCGGGCTGTGCGGCCGCCCAACCGGCAAGGTCGGCCGACTGCACAACATGCAGCGGGCGCGACTGCGCGGCGGGGTCGGCGAAAGTCGGGGTCATGGCGGCATCCTCGGCAAACCTGCCGCAGCCTAGCGCCCGGACCGCCGCCCGCAAGTCCCGATCAGACCGTTGTCTGGTCAAGCATGTCCTTGTCGCTGGCCAGCGACCGTTCGGCAATGCGCATCAGCCGGGCCCAGACCGCCGAAAATGCGGTGGCATCGCCGTTTTCCAGGCAGCTTCGCAAGTCCGAGGCGACAAGCCCGAGGCTGGTCATGCCGAGGTTTTCGCCCATGCGCTGCAACCGGCGCAGCTGGCGCGTCACATCGGTCATCTCCTGCGAGCGGACATTGGCCGCCAGCCCCGCCATCGTCAGCGCCAGTTCGCCCAAGGCGCGCGTCACCACCTGTTCGGCCGAGGCCGTGCCCAGGTTCCGGTAGATCGTGGCGATAGGTTCCGCATCCTGCCGGACCCGGTCGTTCGGCCGCAACGCGACCACGTTTGTTGGTTTCATGACCCACACCTGCATTTCACACCCAAGGCCAGTCTGCGCTGTCATGCTGAAGAAAAGGTTCCGTTTGGCACAGATAGCCTATCGAATTTTCTGCGATTGCAGCGTAAGTAGACCGAGTTTTACTGGCAGGGATGACGCCGATGAATGACGCCCGGCCATTGCCCAACTATCTGGTCCAGCGGTTTCTTGGCTGGAAAGCCACGATCTATCAGGAAAATAAAGCCTGGTATCGACGTCTGGCGTCCAGCGGCCAGCATCCGCGCGCCATGTTGATTTCCTGCTGTGACAGCCGAATTCCCGTGACCGCAATCTTTGGGGCTGACGAGGGCGAATTCTTTGTGCACCGCAACATTGCCGGGCTGGTGCCGCCCTACAACCCCGATGGCGACTATCATGGCACCTCGGCTGCGATCGAATATGCCGTCGCTTCTCTGGGCGTCGCGCATATCGTCGTGCTTGGTCATTCGAACTGCGGCGGCGTGCGCGGCTGCCATGACATGTGCATGGGCCAAGCGCCGGAACTGGAAAAGCAGTCAAGCTTTGTCGGCCGCTGGATGGAAATCCTGCGCCCCTGTTTTGACCGCGTGGTGCATCTGCCCGACGCCGAACGGCCGCGTGCGCTGGAGAAAGAGGCGGTGCTGGTCAGCCTGGAAAACCTGATGACCTTCCCGTTCGTCAGCAGGGCTGTCGGTGATGACCGGCTGACGCTGCACGGGCTGTGGAACGACACCGGCGAGGGCGATCTGGAACAGTTCGATCCGGCGCGCGGTTTCGTGCCGGTCTGACACCCGACCGCGGCGCGACTGCGGCACCATGCCTTCGGGCCACCGGATCAGATGGTTCAGCGTGATGTCCTGCGTCGCCCCCGGTGGCAGGCCGAACTCCTGCGCCAAAAGGCCGCGCTGGCCATCGACATCGGTTTCGACCGGGGCCGGGCTGGCCGAGAAAGTGACCCCGAGATCTTGCTGTTCCGATCAGGGCACAAGGTCAAGCAGCCGCACGGCCCAGCTTTCGGCTGCCCGACAGAGCGCAGGCCATCAAAGGTGACGGTGTCGCCCTCGGCCCTGACGCCCCGCAGAAAAGCCGCCCGCGCCTCGGCCGCATTGATCTGCGCGGTGATGACATCGACGCCGGACTGCGCCGTCTGGAACACGAAGGGCCGCCTCGATGCGGTCCTGCGCGGCCTGCAGGTCTGGCGGCAGCGTCGCGTCGCGCGGCGGCAGGCGGTCTTTGCGCAGCACAAAGGCCCCGACGGTCAGACCCGCCTCGGGCGTCAGGCGGATCAGTTGCGGCGCGGCTCGGGCGGGCAGATCGGTGATCAGCAGGTCCTGCGACCCGGCAGACGCGGCAAAGACCGCCTCGCGCACCACCTCAGGCCCCCTGCGGTTACATCGAGACAGCGGTGACGCGGCTGTTGGCCAGCACGGTATCGGCCATCGCAGGCCCCGGACCCGGAAATGCCAGAAACAGAAATGCCCGCATGAAGACCCCCAACGGAAATGCAGCCAGCCCAGGCCGGCACCGGGGCGTTGAACAAGCCCCTGACGCTCTTGTCCGCCCCTGTCCGCCCTGCCATGGTCTGGCGTGATGATGGAGACCGCCATGACCGCCACCGCCGCGCCGATCACGCTGGATACCACCGCGGCCCTGCCCAAGGTGACGCATGGCAGGGGCAGTTATCTGTATGATGCGACGGGCAAGCAATACATCGACGGGTCGGGCGGGCCGGCGGTCTATTGTCTGGGCCATGGCGACGAACGGGTCAATGCGGCCATCGTGGCGCAACTGGGCCGGATCGCACATGGCTATCGCTACAACTTTACCACCGACGCGCTGGAGCAGTTGACCGAAATCGTGCAGGCCCGCTGCGGCGGCACCCTGCGCGAGATGGTGTTCGTGACCGGCGGGTCGGAGGCTGTGGAAAGCTGCCTGAAGATCGCGCTGCAATACCAGACTGCCATCGGCCAGCCCTCACGCCGCAGATTCATCTCGCGGCAGCGGTCATGGCATGGCAACACCTTGGGCGCCTTGGGGGTTTCCGGGTTTGCCGAGCGGACGGCGGCCTTCGAGGGCGCGTTCATTCCGTCGATCAAGCTGTCGCCCGCCAACGCCTACCGCCCACTGCCCGAGACGACGGCGGCCACCGCCGGTGCAGCCTGTGCTGCAGAACTGGAGGCGGCCATTCTGCGCGAGGGCGCCGAGACGATAGCCGCCTTCATCTTTGAGCCGGTGGTCGGGGCGGCGGGCGGCTGCGTGCCCGCGCCGGACGGCTATGCGCAGGCGGTGCGCGACATCTGTTCGCGCCATGGCGTGCTGATGATCGCCGACGAGGTGATGTGCGGGGCCGGGCGTTGTGGCGACTGGCGGGCGCTGGGCACCGTCGAGCCCGACATCATGTCGGTCGCCAAGGGGCTGGCCGGGGGCTATCAGCCGCTGGGTGCCGCCATCTGCACCACACGCGTCTGGGACGTGATCCACGCCGTCGACGGGGCGTTCCAGACCGGCCACACCTTTACCGGCCATACGGCGGCCTGTGCGGCAGGGGTGGCGGTGCAGCAGATCGTGGCCGAGGAGCGGCTGATCGAGCGGGTTGCAGCCAACGAACCCCGGTTGAAATCCGGTCTGGCCGAAGCGTTGGCCGGGGTAGACGCCATCGGCGACATCCGCGGGCGCGGGCATTTTATTGCGGTCGAACTGGTGGCCAACCGACGCACGAAGGCCCCCTACCCCAAGGACCGGGCGCTGTTTCTGAAAATCCGCGCGCAGGCCATGGCAAACGGGCTGATCTGCTATCCGGTCGGCGGCAATGTCGACGGGGTGAACGGCGATATCGTCATTCTTGCCCCGCCCTACAACGCCAGCGACGCCGAACTGGACGAGATCGTTGCCAAGACCGCGCTCAGCATCCGGCAGGTGCTGCAGGCCGAAGGGCTGGCCTGACTGGCCGGCAGCTGGATCAGCCCTTCTTGAGCACCCGGTTGCCCAACACTTCGGCAATCTGCACTGCGTTCAGCGCGGCTCCCTTGCGCAGGTTGTCGGACACGCACCACAGCGAAATGCCATTGTCGATGGTGCTGTCCTGCCGGATGCGGCTGATGTAGGTCGCATAGTCGCCGACACATTCGACGGGGGTGATGTAGCCACCGTTCTCACGCTTGTCGATCACCATGACGCCCGGTGCTTCGCGCAGGATGTCGCGTGCCTCGTGTTCGTCCAGAAAATCCTCGAATTCGATGTTGATCGATTCCGAATGGCCGACGAACACCGGCACCCGAACGCAGGTGGCAACGACCTTGATCTTGGGATCGAGGATCTTCTTGGTCTCGGCGACCATCTTCCATTCTTCTCTGGTCGAGCCGTCGTCAAGGAACACGTCGATGTGCGGAATCACGTTGAAGGCGATCTGCTTGGTGAACTTCGACGGCGCGACCGCTTGCCCCGGCACGTAGATGCCCTTGGTCTGGTTCCACAATTCGTCGATGCCCTCTTTGCCGGCACCCGACACCGACTGATAGGTCGACACCACCACCCGCTTGATCCGCGCCCGGTCGTGCAGCGGCTTCAGCGCCACCACCATCTGCGCGGTCGAACAGTTGGGGTTGGCGATGATCATCTTTTTCTTGTAGCCCATGATCGCGTCGGCGTTCACTTCGGGCACGATCAGCGGCACGGCGGGGTCGTAGCGGTAGAGCGACGAGTTGTCGATCACCACACAGCCCGCCGCCGCAGCCTTGGGTGCATAGATTTTCGTGGCGTCCGAGCCGATGGCGAACAGCGCAATGTCCCAGCCGGTGAAATCGAAGGTGTCCAGATCGCGGGTCTTGAGGGTCTTGTCGCCAAAGCTGATCTCGGTGCCCAGCGATTTGCGCGAGGCGAGGGCCACGATCTCATCCACCGGAAACTCGCGCTCGGCGAGGATGTTCAGCATTTCGCGGCCCACATTGCCCGTGGCGCCCGCGACGACGACTTTGTAACCCATCAGAAACTCCTGTCGGAAAGACCGGGTTCGCTTATCCCCGATGGCTCAGGGACGCAAGGAAAAGCGGGGGTCGCGGGCGATCAGCGCCTCGACAAAGCCGCGCTCTGCGGCAAAGTCGTGCGGCACCTGCGCGGCGGTGCGGCTGCCCGACAGCGACAGGCTGCCGAAGAAATCGAAGCCGTAAAGCCGCGTTGCGGACATCTCGCTGCGGGTCAGCAGGTCGATCATCATCAGGCCGGTGGTCGGCGGGCCGCCGAGGCGGGCGCGCAGGGTCAGGATGTCGGGCCGCCGGTTGAGGTAAAAGCCGGGCCGTGTGGCCAGCGCGTGAGACAGGCGGCGGCGTTTGCGGGTCATCCACAGCAGGCGCGCGGGGTCGCGGGCGGTCAGGGTGGCGGGGTCGATGGGGGTGGACAGCGCGATCCAGTCGGTGCGCGAGCCGTGGCTGGCCTCGGACGGAATGGGGGCGGCGTTAAGCCGGATCACCAGATCGGCGGCGTCGATTTCGGGGCCAAAGCGCAGCTGCGTCAGACTGCGGGCGTTGCCGATCAGGGCGATGCGCATGCCGTGCAGATCGGCGAACAGGGCCTGTTGGGGGGCCGACAGGGCTTCGAGTGCCGCCTCGTTACCCGTGGCCCTGGCCCAGAGAAACCCGAGCCGCGTCACAGGCGGTCTTGTTGGGCAAGGGCGGCAAGATCGGCAAACAGCGCCTCGGCGTCGGTCATGGCGCGGGTCAGGAACGCCGCAATGCCTGCGGTTTCAGCCTCGGCAAACGGCCGGTCCACCGCGGCCTCGGTCAGGGTCGCCAGCGTCTCGAGCGGGATCAGCCGATCGGCGGGCAGACCAGCATCGGCCAGCAGCGCCTCGATCTTCCATGAATTCGAACCGACGGCCAGAAACGGCGTCTGCGTCACGATCGACAGGCAGATGGCGTGAAACCGCCCGGTCAGATGCATCTGCGCCCGGCCGAGTTCGGCCAGATAGGCGGGCTCATCGGCGGCCAGCATCAGCGGCGGCGTGGTGCAGGGCACAACGCCGTTGTAGGCGGCCGACACCACCGCGCGAACCAGAGGCAGGCGGTAAAGGACCGACTGGCGGGTCTTGGTCGGCAGCAAGGCGCGGGCGTTGAGGCGCGCGGCGGCGCGGGCCAATTGCCGGCGGGTGGACAGCCGCACGGAGTCGCCCACGATGAGGCCCTTGCGCGGGCTGGATTGCAGCACGGCGCCTCCGGTCAATGACAGGTCGGGCACCAGCCGCGCCGCGACCCCCGCCGCCCGCATCGCTGCCTGCGACCGACTGTCGCGCGCCGACACCAGCGCGCATTTTCCCAGCATCGCCGCCCAGTCTGCCGGATTGTCCTGCCAGAGGGCGTTGATCACCGCCACCGGCGCACGGGCACCTGGATGGCGCGTCACCTCCAGCAGGCGTTGCCCTGCGGGGCGGCCATGGTGCAGCGTGCCCTCGCCGTTGACCACGATCAGATTTGCCTGCTTCAACTGCACCAGAAACGCCGCGTCGCGGACCCAGTCATGCCGGGCCGGGCTGCGGGCGATGATCTGCATCCCGTGCCGCTGCAGCCCGTCGACCAGCAGCCGCATCACCCGGGAGCAGCCGTGATGGCTGCGGCCCGATGTGTCGTTGAGGATCACCACGCGGGGTTTTTCGGCATCGGTCATCACGTGGTTCTAGCCCAAGCGCCGCCGACAGGAAAGCCTCAGGCCGGTCGGGCGGCCCATGGCTTTTCCCGGATCGGCAGGTGCACGATGGCCGAAAACGCCCCGACGCCGACCCCGATCCACCAGACCATCGTGTAGCTGCCGGTCAGATCATACATCATCCCGCCCAGCCAGACGCCCAGAAAGCTGCCCAACTGGTGGCTGAGAAACACGAACCCGTAAAGCGTGCCCATGTAGCGCAAGCCATAGATATGCGCGACAAGCCCGCTGGTCAGCGGCACGGTGGCCAACCACAGCGACCCCATCACAAGGCTGAACAGCAGCACCGTGGTCGGGGTCATCGGCAGCATGATGAACAGCGCGGCGGCAATCGTGCGACCGGTGTAGATCGCCGCCAGCAGGTATTTCTTGGAATACGAGCGCCCAAGCCAGCCTGCCGTGATCGCGCCCGCGATGTTCGCCAGCCCAATCACCGAAATCGCAATGGCCCCAAGCGCCGAGGTTGTGGTGATACCAATCCCCGCCAGCATGCCCGACGGATCAATGGCGCCGCACATCTCTGTCACGAAGGCCGGGAAATGCGCGGTGATGAACGCAAGCTGATAGCCGCAAGAAAAGAATCCGAGAAAGATCAGCACATAGGACGGGTCGGTGAAGGCGCGTTTCAGCACCGTGCCGAGCGACTCGTCCAGCTCCCGGCGGGTCGCCACTTTTGGCGAGCGGATGAACGGCAGCGCGAACAGGCTGCACAGGATGACCCCGGCAAAGATCACAAAGACGGTCTGCCATGGAAACACCTGCAGCAGCGCCTCGGCGGCGGGGGCGCCAAACACCTGGCCCGCAGATCCGGCAGCGGTGGCGATGCCCAGCGCGAGGCTGCGGTTTTCGGGGCTGGCCGCCCGGCCGACGATGGCCAGAATCACGCCAAACCCGGTGCCCGCAATGCCGAAGCCGACCAGAATCTCCAGCAGCCAGTGCTGGCCCGGCGTGACCGCGAAACTGGACAGCACCAGACCGGCCGCATACAGCAGCGCCCCCGCGACGATCGCCCGCCGGTCGCCGAAGCGTTCGGCAATCGCGCCAAAGACCGGCTGCCCGATGCCCCAGGCCAGGTTCTGAATGGCGATGGCCATCGAGAAATCGGCGCGGAGCCAGCCGAATTCGGTGGCAATCGGAATCTGGAACACACCAAAGCTGGCCCGGATGGAAAAGCCGAGCATGAGGATGAAACACCCCGCGATCAGAACCGGGGTGAACAGCGGGGCTTTGGTCATCGGCGCGCTCCTGCACTGGCGCGCAAACTGCGGCTGGCCACCGGCAGCGTCAAACGGAAAATTGTGATCCTGACAAGTTGAAACCGTGATCGGTCTGTGAAACCCCCGGATCGCCGTCTATGCTGATTTCAAAGGGCTTTGAACGTGGGGACAGCAATGGCGGAATGGTGGCGCGGATCGGTGACCTATCAGGTCTATCCCCGGTCCTTTCAGGATGACAACGGCGACGGCATCGGAGACCTCGCGGGCATCACGCGCCGCCTGCCGCATATTGCCGACCTGGGCTGCGATGCGGTCTGGCTGTCGCCGATCTTTACCTCGCCGATGCTCGACATGGGCTATGACGTGTCGAATTATACCGACATCGACCCCAGTTTCGGCACCCTCGCCGATTTTGACCGGCTGGTTGCCCGGGCGCACGAGTTGGGGCTGAACGTCATCATTGATCAGGTGCTGTCGCATTGTTCCGACAAACACCCCGCCTTCACCGAAAGCCGCGCCGACCGCACCAACCCCAAGGCCGACTGGTTCGTCTGGGCCGATCCGCGCGATGACGGCACCCCGCCCAACAACTGGCTGTCGGTGTTCGGTGGCCCCGCCTGGCAATGGGACGGGCGGCGGCGGCAGTATTTTCTGCACAACTTTCTGCCCGAGCAGCCCGACTTCAACTATCACAACCGCGATGTGCAGGACTGGATGATTGAAAACATGCGGTTCTGGCTGAACCGCGGCGTTGACGGGTTCCGGTTTGACACCGTCAACTACTTCTTTCACGACCAGCGGCTGCGCAACGACGCCGCCGACTACCGGGTGAAAACCGAGCCGGACGGCAATCCCTATGACATGCAGTATCACCTGTTCTCGAAGAACCAGCCCGAAAACCTGCCGTGGATGGAGCGTATCCGCACCCTGCTGGACAGCTTCGATGATCGCGCCTCGGTGGGCGAGATGGGCGAAAGCCACCATGCAATCCGGATGATGGGGGACTACACGGCACCCGGGCGGCTGCATCAATGCTATTCGTTCGAATTGATGGGCTACGACTATTCGGCTGCGTTCTTTCGCCGCAAGATCGAAGAGTTCTTTACCGGCGCGCCCGATGGCTGGCCGATGTGGGCGTTTTCCAACCATGACGTGGTGCGCCATGTGTCGCGGTGGGCTGCGCACGGCATCAGCCAGGACGCACTGGCCCGGCAGGCGGGGGCTTTGCTGCTGTCGTTCCAGGGGTCGATCTGCCTGTGGCAGGGCGAGGAACTGGGCCAGACCGACACCGAACTCGCGTTCGAGGAATTGACCGATCCCCAGGGCATCAACTTCTGGCCCGCGCCGATCGGCCGCGACAACACCCGCACCCCGATGGTCTGGGATGGCGGGGTGAATGGCGGATTTTCGACTGTCAGACCGTGGTTGCCGGTCAAGGCCCCGCAACTGGCGCGCAACGTGGCGTCGCAGTGGGGGGATGACGGCTCTGTGCTGGAATCCTATCGCCGCATGCTGGCCTTCCGCCGCGCCACCCCGGCGATGATCGGCGGTGACACCCGGTTCTTCGATCTGCCAGAGCCGGTTCTGGCTTTTACCCGGGGCAGCGCAGTGACCTGCGTGTTCAACCTGTCGCCCGCTGCCGTGACCGTAGAGGCAACGGGTGCCCTGACCGGGCCGTCCGACGCGGTGCTGGCGGAGGGAAAGCTGCACCTCGGGCCCAACGGCTTTGGCTTTCTGACCGGCGCAGGTCCGGTGACGATGGCCTAGGGGCCAAGATGGCGGTCGCCGCGTGCGGCCGCCAAGGCAATCTGGCGCTGGCGTTCGCGAAACCGGTCGCGGTCGGCTTTGGAATACCGGTCGGCGCAATGCGGGCAACTGACGCCCTGCTCATACTCCGGCGCGGTGCGGTCGGCCCCGGTCAACGGATGCCCGCAGGCGCGGCACGGCACCAGCTGGCCGGGGATAAGCCCGTGGCCGACCGAGACCCGCTCATCGAACACAAAGCATTCGCCCCGCCACAGGCTTTGGTCCTGTGGCACGTCCTCAAGGTATTGCAGGATGCCACCCTGCAGGTGAAACACCTGATCCACCCCCTGCCCAAGCAGATAGTTCGTCGACTGCTCGCACCGGATGCCGCCGGTGCAGAATATCGCAATCCGCTTGCCCTCGAACCGGATGCGGTTGGCGTTCCACCAGTAGGGAAAGTCGCGAAACGTCTCGGTCTGCGGATCGAC